>OGCL01000285.1_pt1 | contig 57347 bp, 37 predicted proteins | sample 1570041 | NCBI WGS metagenome assembly OGCL01 (sample SAMN06266162, study PRJEB24511) | hot springs metagenome | isolation source: Hot spring water | place: South Africa: Limpopo | collected 2015-06-22
ACAGGCTCACCGCAGGCGGTTCGACAGGCTCACCGCAGGCGGTTCGACAGGCTCACCGCAGGTGGGGAAACCCGGTTTCCCCGTATGTTCACCTCAGGATACTCGAAACATCCTTCGCAGGCGATGCCACCAGCGGGCGGGGTTGATCCGCACGGGGATCGTCACGGTCAGGGGCAGCGCGCCGGCCGCCAGGTGCAGGGCAATCTCGTGGGGGCCGTGCAGCCCCGCCGGGGGCAGCAGGTGCAAGGCGATGCGGCTGGTGGCTCGCGGCTCGAGGGCGGCAGGCGCAGTGGTCACGTCAACCCAGGGTGTGCGGCTCTGGCAGATGAGGGACACCGCGGGCGCGGCGAGGTTGTCGATCTCGATCAGGGCGTGGGCTGGCTCGCCGGCGACGAGCGGGCGCGCCGCGGCCTCTTCCAGGCCGCGCACTTCGAGGATGGGGAAGCGCTCGGGCGCCAGGGTGTGGAGGAGGCGACCCACCAGCAGGCGCCGCCGCAGCGCATCCGGGGCGCGCGAGAGGGCATTTTCGATCTCGCGGGCCAGATCGCGCCGCCGGCAGGCCCGCAGCCAGCGCGCAAGGGCGCCCTGTGCCAGAAGCGCCTCCAGCCCCGGCACCAGGTCGGGATGGCGCAGGTCCAGATCTTCCAGGCTCGCCGCGTGGCGGCCAGCCACCGGCACCCCCGCCCGGGCCTGCGCCTCCCAGGGAATGCTCCAGCGATGCTGCCCACAGCGGAGGTGCAGCGCGCCGGAGCGCGGGCCGGCCTTGCCTGCCGCCACCACCTCCAGGCGCACCTGCGCCCCTGCCTCGATCACCCCGCCGGCCCGCCGCTGCGCCCTGCCAGCCACGAGCACCCGCACCTCAGCATCGGCTTGCGCCGGGCACTCCAGCTCCCAGGATAGTGGCGTCAGCGCGGCATTGTGCAGCGTCAGGCCCCGCGGCTGGCTCCAGATGCGCCAGGAACGCAGCGGAATGGCCCCCAGGTCCAGATGGTTGGGCGTAACGTGCAGCAAGCCGCTGCCCTCGGGGGGCGCGAGCGCGGTGAGCAGCAGGTCGAGCTGCGGAGTACGGGGCGGCTTCGAGAGCCGGGCCAGGCGCAACCGGTAGCGCAGCGCGCCCAGCCCATCGTCGGGATGGGTCGCGAACCAGCGTTCCAGACTACCGTCTGCCACTGCCCCGGCGAGGGCCTGGGGAGCATGTCGCAGCGCCGCCTCCAGATCGCGCCGATCACTCAGTTCCAGGCCCGCGCCGAGGAACAGCCGTCGTGGGGGCAGGGGCGCGCCCAGCCGCGAGCGGAGAACTGCCGCCGTGGGGCAACGCTCGGTCAAATCGAAGGCCAGAGCCGAACGCAGGCCGCTGGAGAGCAGCGGCGCGACCCGCTCGAGCTGCTCAAGGTCGAATTGCAGCGGCGCCGTCGCCGGATCATGGCCGGTGAGCAATTCGTAGCAGGTTACAGCGAGGGCAAAGACATCGGCCCGCTCGTCGAAACTGCGCCCGCCGAGCTGTTCGGGAGGCGCGTAGCCAGGCGTGCCGTGGCGCGGGCGCGGCGCCCGCGGCGGGCGCCGGGTGAGCGTGTGCGCCGCCCCCAGGTCAATCAGCGCCAGGCTGCCATCGGGGCGCTGCACCAGATTGGCTGGCTTCAGATCGCCCACCACCACCGGCGGCTCGCGAGTGTGCAGGTAGGTCAGCACATCGCATAGATTGGCCGCCCAGAGCTGCACCTGGCGCCAGGGCCAGGGCCCCTGGCGCGCCAGGGCGCTGAGGGGCTGGCCGGCAACCAGTTCACGCGCAAGCCAGACGCGCTGCGGCCCGCGCTCCAGGCCGTACAGGCGCGGCAGGGCCGCGTGGTCCAGCCGCCGCAGCAGGCCAGCCTCGCGGCGCAACACCTCCTCGGCCTCGCGACGCGCGCTGGCCTCCAGATCCTGCCGGGCAATCTTCACCGCTACCGGTGCGCCACCGCGACGCAGATCGACCGCCTGAAAGACCACGGCCTGGCCGCCCTGACCGATCAGCGCCTCGAGCCGGAAGCGTTCCCCCAGCACCGTACCAGCGGTCGGTTCGTGCTGCTCCAGGCGAATGGTTTGGTGAACGTGGGCCATCGCCGCTTTCCCTGCCCGTAGATACGTATTCACATTTGGGGTAAGGCGTCACCCCGCGTGCGCGGGCGTCCCGCCCGCAATGGCCTGGATGCGGGCAAGATGCCCGCGCCCCCGGGAGAAGTGTGAACACGTACGCGTGGGGAAACCCGGTTTCCCCATCAGACGCGGGCGCCTTGCGCGAACGATTGTGCCACAGAGCGCCTCCCGGCGCAAGCGTCAGGGGGGTATGGGTTCCCCCTTCTCCTGGGAGCGCAGGCAGGTCGTCCTCAAACGCTGACCGGGGCGGGAACCCTCGCGCCCGGGCTGACGCCGACCCTCCGGCGCTTGAGTGTACCTGGCGCCGATATAATAACGGCGTGTCCGGCACCTCTCACCCGTGCGAGCGCGCGGCAGAGTCGCCCGCGCCGCCCCTCTCGTGCTCTTCTGAGGATGAGAGGCAGAAGAGGAGACCCATGCTTACACCTGGCGACGTCAAGCGCGCCTTACAACATTATGACCTCGGAACGGTCCGCTCAGTGCGTCCAGCATCGCATGGCGTGGTCAACGAAACCGCATTCGTGGAAACGAGCAGCGGGCGCTACGTGGTGCGTCGCAACCAGCGGGCCACGGGGTGGGGCAGGCTCGAACTGCGGCACCAGTTGCTGAACTGGCTGCGCCTTCGGGCCTTTCCCAGCCCGCGCCTGATCCCCGCGCGCAATGGCGACAACGCCGTTGAAGTAGACGGCCGCGTCTTCGAGGTCTTCACCTTTATTGACGGCGACGAGTTCAATATCGACCGCCCGGCGCACATCAGCGGCACGGGCAGCATCCTCGCCCGCTACCACCGCACTGTCGAAGACTTCCCCTACCTGCCGCCGCCCGAAGCGCCACGCTATAATCCCGGTTCGCTCCTCGGCCTGATCGAACGCCTGATGCAGCGCGACCTGATGGGCGAACTCTCCGAACCCCTGAACTGGTACGACCGCCGCGCTGCCCATCTGCGCGCGGTGCTGCCCACCGAGGCCTACAGCGCGCTGCCACACGTGCTCATTCACGGCGATATGCACCGTGATAATGTCATCTTCCGCGGCGACACTGTGGCCGCCCTGATCGACTTCGACCAGGTGACGGTAGATGCTCGCATCGTTGACCTGGCCGACGCCCTGGTGGATTTTACCGTCGGCGCCACTCCGCCCGACTGGTTCCCCTGGGGCGTGTACGCCGGCCCGCTCGACCAGCAGCGCGCTGCGTTGCTGCTGGAAGGCTATCATACCATCGCGCCGCTAACCAGCGCTGAGTGCAAGGCCCTGCCCGTGCTCGTCGAAGTGATCTGGCTCCAGGGCAACCTGCGCCGGGTGCTCGGCACCGCCGACGCCGAACCCGACTACCACCTCGAAGTGCTTCAGCAAGGTCGCCGGCTGTCCCTGTGGCTCCAGGAGCATCCCGACGTCCTTGCGGTCGAGGGGCAAGCCTGATGTGAACATAGCCCGCCCACGGGAGGCTTTGGGAGGGCGCAGTCCTCCCAGGAAACAACCCGCGCGCGGGGAGGGTTTGGGAGGGCACAGCTCTCCCAGGAAACAACCCGCCCGCGGGAGGGTTTGGGAGGGCACAGCCCTCCCAGGAAACAACCCGCCCGCGGGGAGGGTTTGGGAGGGCGCAGCCCTCCCAGGAAACAACCCGCCCGCGGGGAGGGTTTGGGAGGGCGCAGCCCTCCCAAGAACAAATATTTTTCATTCTGGTGTTGTGCGGCGCAGCCGCATAGACACCTAACGTGAAAATAGTCCTCGCGCGGGAGGGTTTGGGAGGGCTACGCCCTCCCCGGAAACAACCCGCCCGCGGGAGGGTTTGGGAGGGCGCAGCCCTCCCAGGAAACACCCCGTCTTCTTGTCAGAGTATGGGGAAACCGGGTTTCCCCACGCCCCGCCCGCACCGGCGGCACACCCATAACACGCGCTGTTCCCAACCGCGGGGCGCAGCAACGGTGAACACCCTTCGCACCACTTTTCTGTTCGTAACCTGTGCAAAAGGCGGATAAGTGTGGTATACTACTCGTAGCGCCATCACTCAGTGCACAGCAGCGTGACATGGCCCCATCATCACTGGATGATGGGGCCGCGCAATGAAGGGGAACGTCACCATCCTATGAACGACAGCTTCATCCACAGCCGTGTTGCCCAGCTCAACCAGCGCCTCGCCTCGCTCACGCCGAGCATCGAACTGGCCCGCCAATCGGTTCAGCGTTTGGAAAACGAACAGGTGCCCGCGGGGGCCGTCGCTGGCGCCCGCGCTGCGCGCCTCTCGGCCGCCCGGGCCATGGTAGCCACCCTCGAGGAGCGCGCGCGCCAGGTGCGCATCGCCATCAAAGCCCTGCAGGCCGAACTGGTCGCGGAATAACATTTGACACCCCCCCTGCCGTGTGCTATACTCGGCAGTGGTGCAAGGGCGTATAGCTCAGCCGGTTAGAGCGCGATCCTGATAAGATCGAGGTCGGTGGTTCGAGTCCACCTACGCCCACCAGGCAGAATAGAGAATAGAGAATGTGGCGCCAGGCTCGCAATTCTCTATTCTCTATTATTGTGGGGCGATAGCTTAGCTGGGAGAGCGCCTGCTTTGCAAGCAGGAGGTCAGGGGTTCGAATCCCCTTCGCTCCACCACACGAGGACGCGGAATCTCGCCAGAGGTTCCGCGTTCTTGTTTTATCCGGTTTTGCCCGCTGCTAGCAACGGCATTCTGGCAGCCTTAGTCCGCGGCGCTGTTCTGGGACACTGCACAGGAGCTGAAGGGTTTCTATGGGCCGTGAGCGCGCTAATCGTCCTCGAAGAGTGGACGATAGCGCGCTGAAGCCGAAACAATGCAAATTTGCCGGGAACGCTTTGCGGTGCACATTTGAGCCCTGAATTTCTATTACACTGTGGTTAGATGAGCGCCCGCTCATCCCAATCCAACCTTCTGTTCGGTTACTGTAGCATCTGGGGTTTAGAATTAATGATGATGCTACGTACTCCCTGGAAGGCTGCTCGGTTACTCGTTCTAGATAATATTGATTGTCGCCACCAATGGTTACTACGACACCTGTCTATGAACTCCGGACCTCATTGCACGCCTTCGAGCAGCGCCTTGCTCGTGATATTTCGAATCTGGTGCTGCTCGGCGAGCTCCCGTTGACCCCTGAGCTAGTCACCGATCTCGCCGATGTCATCCGTGGCCTGGTGCGCCAACATGGGTTTGCAGAAGCAACGTCGATCCTCACCCAGCGCTACCCTTGCACGCTCGCGGTGTACCTGGTTGCTCACGGAATCTATCGATACCGGGGCGGAAACTACTGGCCTGAGCTTGTCGAAGTGATAGGCACTGAAGCGGTGAGAGAGTGGGGGGCTTTCTTTCGGACCTTTCTTCAACAGCACGGGCTCCCGGTTTTCCAGGATCTCGGCGGTCACGCCAACATCACGCCTATTCTCATCCATGGAGGAATCCCCGATTACAGCCTGCCCGACTTCTTCCAATATGTGCTAGAGCCTCTCGCCGATGCGCTTGAAAGCTCTGACGCAGACATCGAAGACTCCATTCTCGAAACCCTCGCTGAACTAGCTCGCCGTACTCCAGCCGACCGCCCGATCGAACGCTTTCTTGCTCACGGGGGGGCGGTAGCGCGCGATTTCGTCGCACGCGCAGTAGAACTTGCGCGACTTGTCAGAGAGGGCTATGCAGCCCCTGATCCAGCCGAAGTGGGTCTTCCTGCCCGAGTTGTCGCGCGCTACGTAGAGTGGGCCGCATCTCGTACCCACAGGCGTTCATCCTCGACCTGGCGGCCAGGGCGCCCTGAGCTCTGGTTCGATCCCTGGGGCGATGGCCTGGTAGTGGAGTTTCCTGCGCAACAACTGCCCGAGGGTCCCCGGCCGGCTGTTTGCTGGCGTGTTGAAACCGACGGCGCCGTATGGACCCGAAAGGTCGCAGTCGCGCCTGTCGGTACCGCCTGGGAGACAATGCCTGATCGGCTTGCGATTGGACCGACGACCCATGGCTATACTATTGCCTTTAGTGATGGACGTGGCTTCTCGCATACCTGGACGATGTCGATATGGCACGACTCCTTTCCGCTCCTCGCATTCGACCCTGAGAGCGGATCCTACGTGCGAACCCATCGTGCCCTGCCGGCCCGCCCCTTGTGGCTACTCGTCCGTCGCGCCGAGAGGTTGGAGGTTGTTGGCGGGCAACGCGTCAGTGTGCCACCCACGCCCGGCGGTGAGTGGGGCAAGTATCGCCTGGAGCACTGGGACCTCAGTCAGGCGCAACTCGTTCGTGTGGGGGCGTGCGAGATCCCGGTCCTGCCGGACGAGAACGCGTTTCGCCCGCGATTGCAGGGCGGGGTATTGATCAACCTCGGGCTGCGCTCTGGAGATTTGCCAGTCTACGAGGGGCGCCACCCGGATCTGATCATCCCCGTCCCCCCTCAGCGCAGTCCGGAACAGGAACTGGACCGGTGGAAGCTGAGCCTGACCAGTAACGATCTCAGCGTACACCAGCATGTTCCGCTCTCTAAGCTTATGTACGCTGTCCATGTGACGGACGGCTATCTGCGGATTAAACTTGCTCGACTCACTACTGAAACGTTTGGACGCTTTGCGGTGACCCTCAGAGGGCCACTCGGGCGAGACAGCAGCTTTCACTTTGGACTCGCTCCGTGCCTCGCTGTCGAGGGTATTGATCGCATACGAGTCGCCGACACGTCTGGCGCCCTTCCACCCGGTGTCCTGCGTATCAAGACCGATCCCTCGCTGACCGTTGTCAGCAATGATCAGTTACTTCAGGTGACCGGCGAGGCTGACGGGTCTTTCACTGTCGTTGCCCCCGCCGAGATGACACTCGCGCGGCTTAGTCTCCGCAAGCGGGCCGACCAGCGCCAGGAACTGCCGTTAACCCTGCCGCTTCCGCTCCTCCACTGGTCTGTGACAGGGTCGGAAGATGGATGGTCCACTACCCCGATTCGCTGCCCTCAAGCCTGGTTTGACCAGTTGGAGATACCCGAACTTCATGTCCGGCTCGAGCCGGCGCTCCAGCTTTCGACATCCCCCAGAGCTGACCTCGTGATTAGCGATCCGGAAGGCCGTTTAGCGCAACGCCTTCGCGCGAAAGGTAATGCCTGGCGCGGGTGGAGTTTTGCGCTCCGTGAAGCCCTGGATACGGTCCGGAGGAGTGACGCGCCACAGCTTCATGGGCGGTTTGAGATTACCAATCTCCCAGCAGAGCAGCATCCAATGATCGTGCCTGTCCTGCGCATTGTGCAGGATCTCGACGTTTCTGGCCTTCGAGTTGTTCTGCTTGAGCGAGGCGGGAACTGGAATCTCAACGTCACCTGGAATCAGAGCCGTTGGGTACGCGGCCGGACTCTCCTCTTCTGGCCGCTCTGGCACCCCTGGCTCCCACCGATACACGTGCCGATCCCGGATGACGTCAGTAATCACTATACAGTGGATCTGCTCCGCACTGACCTGCCTCCCGGGTGCTACCGGGCCGAGCTAGCCATCCTCGATCCCTGGTCATCGGCTGAACGCCTGCGTCCAGCGCCCCGGGCAGAAGGAACCTTCGATGTGATGGCAGGGGAGCGCGCGGCCCGGGCGCTGGCCAAACTATTACACGATGCGCGCGGAGCACTCACTGCGCTTCTTTCGGCCCCCGATGCTGATGCACTCCTGAGCGCGACACAACGACTCGCTCTGGCGCCAGTCGAGCCGCACACAGCTACAGATTTGCTTTCTACTCTGGCTGTTCTCAGCGAGGACCCCGGGCGAGCCACATTGCTGCAAGATCCGGCGTGGGAGGCTTTTCCCAGTTTACGCTTACTAGCGCAACGCATTGGCGTTGAACTCCTGCGCGCAACGCTTCAGAATCCAGAACGCTTTTCTATGGATACCCGGGCTGTACTTCTGCCCTGTCTCAAAATCCTTCATCCTGATGTTGCTGCTGCCGTCGAATCGGTGCAACGCACCGGTATGGTCCTGACGACGCACATCGATCGGATCACGCAGCTAGCTGATACAACGGCGACTGCCCGAGCTTCCCTGCTCTCATGGCTTGACGATCAAGGCGTTCTGGTGATAGAGCAAGGTAACGAGGCCAGCCAGCAATTGCACAGCAATGGCGACCCGCTGGTGCCGCCTATCCCGGATGCGCTCCTGCGAGACTCGTTCGGCTGCTACCTCTATCAGATCGGGCAGTTTCCGCTCCTGCAAGACGACGAGGAGTTGCGCCTGGCACGACTTGTTGCCGATGGACGACAAGCAGAGTTACAGCTACGGAAAAATATCCACGATCTGCGTCGCACGACGGCGCTTCGCCGGGCGGTTGTGGCAGGATCCGAAGCGCGGAATAGATTGATCACGTCCAACCTGCGTCTGGTGGCAAGCCTGATGAAGCAATATCGCGGCCGTGGCCTCGATGATCTTGATCTCATCCAGGAGGGCAACCTCGGGCTAATGCGGGCGGTGGAAAAGTTCGACCACACCAGAGGATTTCGCTTCTCCACCTATGCGACGTGGTGGATCAAACAGGCGCTTTCACGAGCAGTCGCTGACCAGGGGCGCCTCGTTCGGCTCCCGGTTCACTTACACGAACAGGTTATGCGGATGCGCGCCGTTCAACGACAGCTTGCCCAACAGCTACACCGTGAGCCAACCGAGCGAGAGCTGGCAGGCGCAATGAATGTCAGTGAGCAGAAGGTTATTGCGTTGCTTGGCTGCGCGCAGGATCCCGTGTCGCTCGAAACACCGGTAGGTGAGGAAGCAGACTCAACGCTGGGCGACATGATCGCTGACCCATACGCCGAGCCATTCGACGAGGCCCTTATCGCAGAGAACCTGCAAAGGGATATGAACGCCGTTTTGAGCCAGCTTAGCGAGCGCGAACAACGAGTACTCCGTCTCCGCTACGGCCTGCAAGATGGGAAGGAACGCACCCTCGAAGAAGTGGGACGGTCCTTCGGTGTAACGCGAGAACGCATTCGCCAGATCGAAGTTAAGGGGCTCAGACGCCTCAGAAATCCCAACATCGCTCAAATCCTTCGGCAGTATAATAAATCCTAAATCTGATAAGTGGCTTCAGAAGCATAGCCCAGAGACTCACGGCAAGAAACCAGATCGGCGACAGCAGTGGCAGCAACAGACTTCCTTTGACGTGGCCCGGGGCGCCCTCGAAAAGACGATCGGATGCCAGCTCACCACGACAACCAGCACAGGGAGCCTGCGCGTCGCAAGCGCAAGAAGTACCCGACCAAGCGGTCACATTGTAAGGGAGGCCGTTGATGAGCAAGCTTCACCCATTGCACACGACGACGCATATTCGTGATACATACTTGCGTTACTTATCCACGATCTACCCATTCCGCGATCCGCGGCTTCGGGAAGCCTTCGTGAAAGCGATCTCGGACCGTGAGCGTCTGGTCAAAGGTCCCTTGCTTGAAGCCTCCCCGCCATTCGAGCGCGGTCGCACGATTGAGCAACTTGTCACGGCTGGTGTGTTGCATCCACTTTTTCGTGAGCTTTGCTCTGAGGCGCTGCCCTGGGATCGAACCCTGCACCTCCACCAGGATCAAGCTGTAACCCATGTGGTGCAGCGAAACAGAAACGTCATCGTCGCAACAGGAACCGGCTCCGGGAAAACTGAGAGCTTTCTCCTCCCTATCTTCGATTCGCTGTTGCGGGAGCGCGCAGCAGGTACTCTTGGCGAGCCTGGCGTGCGCGCGTTGCTGCTGTATCCGATGAATGCGCTCGCCAACGATCAGCTCAAGCGCCTCCGCCATGTGCTCAAAGCATTCCCTGCGATCACCTTTGGTCGCTACACGGGTGAGACCGAAGAGACGTATGAGCAGGCCCGCGAGCGCTTCTATGCGCAATTTCCTGGGGAACAACTGCTCCCTAATGAACTGATCTGCCGGAAGCAACTGCGCGAGTCTCCGCCTCACATCCTCCTCACGAACTATGCGATGCTGGAGTATCTGCTGTTGCGACCTGAGGATTGTGAGTTTTTCGATGGCCCGACCGGAAACAAGTGGAAGTTCATTGTACTCGATGAGGCGCATATCTACGACGGCGCTAGCGGCATCGAGATCGCTATGTTGCTGCGCCGCCTCAAGGATCGGGTCGTTCAAAGCCAGCAGGGTCGCATTCGCTGCATCGCGACGAGTGCAACTCTCGGCCGTGGCCGCCCGGATTTTCCAGCGGCAGTCGAGTTTGCAGAGCGACTCTTTGGTGAGCCGTTTGAATGGGATGATAATGATCCGGAACGACAAGACATCGTAGAGGCGGCGCGTGTCCCGGTGCAAGCGCTAGGGCCGACATGGGGCGAAGGCACACCTGATCTCTATCGGGCTTTCCGAGAGGCCCTTGCCGCCGTTGAAGAAAACCCCGATCCCGGACAGCGACTACGGTTGCTTGCAACCGCAGCCCGGACTGAGATTCCTGCCACCGTACTCATTGATGCACAACGTGCTGCTGAAACCCGCTTCCATGCAAGCCAGCATCAGGCGCTGAATGACGCGGCTCTCGAAGATCAGATGATCGACCGATGGCTCTTTACGGTCCTCCGTGGCGATGGGCGCCTCCGTCGCCTGCGCGATCTGCTTAGCGATCGCCCAACCCTTATAAGCACGGCGGCATCAGTCGTGTTTCCCGCAACACCCGATGCGGAAGAGCGGCTGATCGACCTGATCGATCTGGCCGTGCGAGCGCGTCCGGAGAGTGACTCCCTGGCGCTGCTACCTGCCCGCTATCACGTGTTTGCGCGGGCGCTAGAGGGTGCATTTGCGTGTCTTAACCTGCAGGGCCACGCGGATCAACAACCACATGTCTTTCTCGGCCGTCATGAAACGTGTCCCGAGTGTGCGAAGCAGGTCGTTGAACTCGCGAGCTGCACGCGCTGTGGCGCTACCTATATTACCGGGCGCACTGTAGCTCGTGATCCAGATGATGCTGAGTCACCCCTTGTACTCTCTCAGCTCTCCGGCACCGGTGTTGAGCGCGCAGGACGACCTGTCTATCTGCTCCTTAACGATCTTCCTGGGATTGACGACGAAGACGAGGCGGTGGTGGGCGGTGATGATCTGGATGATCGCCATCTCCATGCTCGCTATACCCTGTGCTTGACGTGTGGAACGCTTGGTGAAGGCGAACGTCCCACCTGCACGTGTGGGGCGCACGCTGTTCCGCTGTCAGTAACGATGGTTGAACTCAATCAGGCCTCCGAGCCGAAGATTTGTTTGGTGTGCTCGACCAGGAACGCTGGCAGCCTTATTTATCGCTTCTTAACGGGCCAGGACGCTCCGGTCAGTGTGCTGGCGACCTCCCTCTACCAGCATCTGCCACCTTCGCCCGACCCGCGGGCTCGTGAGTTACCAGGCGCTGGCCGCAAGCTGATCATCTTCTCCGACAGCCGGCAGGACGCAGCCTTCTTTGCACCATACCTGGAGCGCACCTACACCCAAGTACTTCAGCGCAGACTCCTGCTCAAAACCCTCGCCGAAGATCCCGATGGTCAGTCCGGCAATCTTCGTCTGCAGGATGTTGTCACACCATTCCGCAAACAGGCTGAGCGAGCCAACGTGTTCTCCCCGCGACAGAGTCTGGTTGACCGCCGGCGGATCGTTTGCACATGGCTTATGCAGGAGCTCGTCGCTCTTGATCGGCGCCTCAGTCTCGAAGGTCTCGGGCTGCTTCAGTTTCGGCTTGTGCGCCCTGAGCGTTGGCAGCCCCTCGTCGCCCTGAAAAGCGCCCCGTGGAACCTGACGGATGCCGAAACCTGGAACCTGGTCGCTATGTTGCTTGACACACTGCGCCAGCAGGGAGTGACCACCTTTCCGGACGATGTCGATCCCCGCGACGAGGCATTCACGCCACGCGCGCGACCACTCTACGCCCGTGGCAACAGCGCGAACAGCAAAGCGGGTATCCTGAGCTGGATGCCGGTCCGCGGACGAAACCGGCGCTATGACATCCTTGACCGTCTCCTGAGCCGGCTTCAGCCAACGCTTGATGCTGCTACCCGCGATCGATTCGTTCGTGAAGCGCTCAAAGGCATCTGGGACGACCTGACTAACCCTCGCTCCTGCTGGCGCGATCACATGGTCAGCCGCAATCTCGACCAGGAGGGTATAGTCTACCAGCTCAGTCACGAGTTCTGGGAACTCGTGCCAGGCGCCGCCATTACCCAGCTCTATCGCTGTCCCGACTGCCACGCCGTCGTCTACGCCTCTGTGCAAAAATTGTGTCCGACGAATGGTTGTAAGGGATACCTGGAGGCCCTTCCGGCTGACGGTGGTCAACTGCAAATGAATCACTACCGCGTGCTGTATCGCTCAATGGATCCGATCCCCCTTGCTGCGGAGGAGCATACTGCTCAGTGGACAAGCGAGGAGGCCGGCCGAGTACAGGAGCGGTTCGTGACAGGTGAACTCAACGTGTTGAGTTGCTCGACCACCTTTGAACTCGGTGTGGATGTGGGTGACCTCCAGGCTGTGCTGATGCGTAATGTACCGCCGACCACTGCCAACTATGTGCAGCGGGCTGGCCGTGCCGGTAGGCGGTCGGGATCGGCAGCGTTCGTCCTGACATACGCTCAGCGCCGATCCCATGACCTGACCTACTATGCTGAGCCGGAACGTATTGTGGCTGGCAAGGTGTCACCGCCGCGATTCTCACTTGCTAACGCTAAGATCGCTCGCCGCCATATGCAGGCCACGCTGATCGCGGCCTTCTTTCGCCATGCACGTGAGCAAGAAGGCCGGCTCTTTCGAACAGTGGGAGATTTTTTCCAACCTGCTGGCGGCCTGGTAAGTGGCACGAAGCTGCTCCAATCGTTTGCCGTAAGCCGTCCTGCACAGGTTCAAGCTGCCCTCCGTCGCATTGTGCCGCCGGAAATACACGACGAGGTGGGAGTCGACACCTGGCAATGGCTGCAGACCCCTGAAGATGACGGTATGCTCGACCTGCTCGAGCGGGTCGACGCGGAGGTTGTGAATGACCTTGAGACCTATCTTCGCCTGGAACAGGAGGCAGCGCAACAGGGCCATTACAAGCGGAGCAGTCACTATCAATTTGTCCGAAACACTATCCGCGCGCGTTCGATTCTGGGGGTCATGGCGTCAAGGAATCTGCTCCCCAAGTATGGGTTCCCAACCGATGTGGTGGAGCTAAAGACAAATCACCTCCAGATCCCCGAGGCTGCCAAGATAGAGCTTCAGCGTGACCTGCGGATGGCAATCGCAGAATATGCCCCCGGTTCGCAGATTGTTGCGGCGAAGCGACTGTGGACTGGCGGCGGCATCTCTATACAGCCGAACAAGTCGCTGCCTGATTACCACTACGCCGTTTGCTCGTCTTGTGGACATTTTCACCTGGACCCGGCTGAGGTCCCGGCTAACTGTGTTATTTGCAGGACACCGCTCTTCGAGCGCCACGGGCGGCATGGCCGCTTCATCAAGCCCGAATTTGGCTTCATCGCCACGGATGGTCAGCGAACACCGGGAGAGCAGCGTCCGCAGCGGCTCTACAGCTCACGCGTGTACTTTGCCGAGTATGCGCTGCCTTCTAATGGAGCAGCGCCGGCAGAGCCGGAGTTTGAGCATGTCGAGGCAGTGAGCGGTCCACACGTTCGCGTTGATCAGCGTTACTCACGCTTTGGACGCATGGTGCTCGTCAACAGTGGTCCACTCGGCAGGGGCTTTGTGATCTGTAGCAACTGCGGCTTCGCGGAGAGCGTCCCTCCGATGCCAATAGGCGCGCGCCGAAGCCGCGCGAACCGTCCCGCAGCGCACAAAAACCCGCGCACAGGGCGTGAATGTAACGCGCAGACGTTCAGCGCCCACCTTGGGCATGATTTCCTTACCGATGTCGTCGAACTGCGTTGCAGAGGGGCCATTGCTGACACACGCGACGAGGCGCTCTGGCGATCGCTGGTCTACGCGCTGCTGGAAGGCGCTTCTCAGGGGCTTGGTATTCGGCGCGACGACCTGGACGGGACACTGTACCACTACACCTCCGAATATGCCCCTGCGCTGATCCTCTTTGACAACGTTCCGGGCGGGGCAGGCCATGTGCAGTATATCGCCCGGGAGTTGCCGCTTGTCGTACAGGCCGCTTACGCGCGCGTCAACCGGGACTGCTGCGGCCCTGAAACAAGTTGCTATGAGTGTTTGCGCAGCTACCAGAACCAGCCATATCACGACCATCTGCGCCGTGGCCTGGCGCGAGACTTCCTGGCGATCGTGGTGAGCCAGCTCGGGGTGAACGGAGGAGCGCCGTGGCCCGCATGATTCCCGATCATTTCCGCGGAGACACCAAGAGTCAGGCTGAACAAACGCTCTACAGGGCGTTTCGCGATCAACTTCCTGACCAATTCGTGGTCTTCCACCAGGTGCCGTGGCAGCATCGCGACCTCCGAAGCGGCGCTCGTGATGGTGAGGCCGACTTTGTGATCGCGCACCCGGATCTTGGCATCCTGATCATCGAGGTTAAGGGGGGGCAGATTCGATACGATGGCGCGAGTGATCGCTGGTTCTCAAATCAGTATGAAATCAACGACCCATTTCGCCAGGCCCGCGAGAGCAAGCACAGTCTTCTGAGCTTCCTGAAAGAGCGTCCCTACTGGCGTAATCGGTGGATCACGATAGGGGACGCGGTCGCTTTTCCAGATGTCGTGGCGCCGCAGGGCTTGCTGCGGCCAGATGCGCACCGAACCTGTCTGCTTGACAAGACAGATCTGAGCGATCTTACGAGATGGATACAGCGCGCCTTTGCCCATTTCGCAGGTCAGGACACGAGTAGGGGAGCCCCTGCCCGGCAAGGTGTCGATGATCTGGTGCAGCTTCTGAGCCCATCACTTGATTTACGCCCGCTCCTCGGGGTGGCGATTGCGGAAGAGGCACAGGAGTTCATTCGGCTAACTGAAAACCAGTTCCGTCTGTTGCGGTTCATTGGGCGCGAACGACAGGCGGCTATCAGTGGCTGTGCCGGATCAGGCAAGACCCTCCTGGCGGCAGAAAAAGCCCGCCGGCTTGGTCGGCAAGGGCTGACGGTGCTCTTGACATGCTACAACGTGAACCTCGCGGAATTCTTGCGGGCAGAGCTGTCCGATGAACCCAATATCCGCGTCGCTCATTTCCATGGCCTCTGCGAGGATCTCGCCCGTCAGGCTGGTCTCACCCCTGCAAGGCGAGGCAAACGCGACCAGGCCTTCTTTGACACCGAGGCTCCGGATATTCTCAGTCGTGCCGCCGATCTGCTGAACTGGCGAGTTGATGCCCTGATCGTTGATGAAGGGCAAGATTTCCATGAGCACTGGTGGGTGGCGTTGCGTCTACTGCTGCATGACCCCGATCACGGCTTCTTCTACGTCTTTTTTGACGACAACCAGAATCTGTACCGATCTGCTTCACAGATTCCCGTGGAGACCACGCCATTTACGCTGGATGAAAACTGTCGCAATACCCAGATTATCCATGCTCTGGTGAGCAGGTACTACCGTGGGCAGGAGCCGACACGCGCTCGCGGACCGCAGGGCCGCGATGTTGAGGTGCTGCGGTATCGGGATCAGCAAGACCTGCGCAAGCAGATGCGGAAAACCATACATCGGCTGATCGCCCTTGAAGGCGTTGATCCAGCCGATATTGTCGTGCTTTCACCCTATGCGCGTGGCAAATCGATGCTCTGGGCACTGGGCGACCTGGGAAACTATCGTTTGACGGAACAGCCAGGCGGCACCGGCGAAATCCTTTGCACGACCATTCAAGGGTCTTGAGAGCCCCGTTGTCCTGCTCGCCGAACTTGACCAGCGGATTGTCAATGACCTGGCAAGCCTCCTGTACGTTGGGGCGTTGCGGGCTTCGAGCCACCTCATTATCCTTGCACATGAGCACGTATCGTGGGAACTGTCGTGAGCTGGCAGGAATACGGTGTACGTTTTAATCTCCACACCTCCACAGCTCTACACCTCCACACCGCCACAGATTCTCTCTGTGGCGGTGTGGCGCGATGCCCATCTGCGTGACCGCGCCAGCGCCACCCCCGCCGTTACGGCGCGCCCGCGGACGTAGCGCGCTCCGCTGCGCCGGCCTGCGGCCCGACCAGATCAGGCGCGTCCGCCACCGGCAGGCGCCCGCTGAGCGCCAGTGCCCCGACGACGAGGAGCGGCAGGATCCAGCCGGTTACGCCGGTGACCCCGACCAGGGCCGGGTTGACCGGTGTCCCGGCCTGGCCCAGCAGCACCACAATGCCCGCGCTCCCGTTCAGGGCGCCATGGCCAATCACCGCCGGCCATACGCTGCCCGTTGCCAACCGCGTCCAGCCAAACAGTAGCCCCCAGACGACGCACATCGCGGTCATCAGCAGCCAGCCGCTGGCGCGGTGATCGGGATAGTTGTAGCCCAGCAGCACCACGGGCGCGTGCCACAGGCCCCAGATGATCCCGCTGAGGATCAGCGCCGGCCACTGGCCGAGGGGCAACAGGCGCGGCAACAGATAGCCTCGCCAACCCCACTCTTCGCCAAAGGCGAAGATGGCGTTCATCGCTGGCGCCAGCGGGAGCAGCGCCAGTTGAGCCAGCACAAGCACCTGGATCGGGGTCTGTTCCAGCATCGGGCCGGCGCCTGCCGCTTCGAGCGCAGCGCGAAAGCCCGAAAACTCGACCAGGTCGAGCGTGTAGAGTCCGAACAGCGCGCCCACAAAGGGCGTCGCCAGCACCAGCAGGGTGACGCCGAGCCAGGCGAACAGCCAGTACCAGCCCCAGCGCCGTCCGCGCCCCAGGACCAGGCCGGTGGCCCGTTGCAGGCCCTCGGGCGGGGGGCTGATCAGGCGCGTTACGATCAAGACCGCGAGCGCCGGGGTCCACATCATCAGGATCAGCACCAGGCCCACCAGGGGATGACGTAGACCCTGGCCGCTTAACCACAGCGGGCTGACCACCAGCCAGGCCAGCCCGCAGGCGAGCGCGATGAAGCTCAAGATGCCCTTCCGGTCCAGCGTCGGTGTGTGCATTTCCATACGGCGATTCTCCTTGATGAACACCGGCGCGGCGTCGCGCCGGGCGCGCTTGCAGCGCTCGCGCTGCCCGGCGCTCCTGCAAAGGGTATCACGAGACCGTCGCGTTCACGGCGTGCGCGGATCATGGCGCCCGCGCGCGGCTGCCGGGTTGGCGCACATTCCTGAAGCAAGCCTTTCACATTCGTCTATTCGTTTATTCGTTTATTCGTTTTCCATTCGTTGACGTATTTCGTTTCCCATTCGTTGACATATTTCGCTTTCCATTCGTTGATGTATTTCGTTGGCCCATTTCGCTTCCCATTCGTTGGCCCATTTCCCCCCGCATCAAGAAGCCAATCCCAGAGCAGGTGAAACCCCTTGAACCGACGCCCCTCCAGGCGCAAAAACATACAGGCAGCCCGCAGGCTGCCTGAGAAGCGCATTCTGGTGGGCGATAGTGGACTCGAACCACTGACCTCTTCCGTGTGAAGGAAGCGCTCTAGCCAACTGAGCTAATCGCCCGTATCTCCGCCAATTATAGCACAACGCTGCCCGCGGCGCAAACAGGTTTTGCGTGGTCAGGGCTGTTGCAACGTCGGCGCACCATACTGCTGGCAAACCCGCCGGGTACGCGGGCCGGAGGCCCGCATCCGTGTTAATGCATCGGTGCGCTGCCGGATCTATAATATCCTCGAATAGTTTTAAATCCCTGTGCGCCATGAAACGTCCTCACCTGCAGCATGTTTAGATTGTAGATTTTTGATTTTAGATTGATCCGGGTTCTAATGAAGGATTGCTCGCATGGCCCGTCTCGAAGAGCTGACCCCCGGCGCTTCCCTGCGTGGCATCCTCCCCGATACTTCGGTGACCGTGGTGGCCGTGCAGTGGTACGGCAGCGATGCCCTGGAGCTGACCTACAAGGACGCCAGCGGGCGCCCCGGCGCGCGCTTGCTCTACCGCGACGATGAGCCGTCCCTGGCGATCGTCAGCGCCGGCCGCCCCTGGAGCTTCGATGGCGATGGCCGCCTCTTCCGGCTGGTTGCCGAGGCCCACCGCATTCGCCTCGCCCATCTCTTCGACCCCTTGCTCGCGGTGCATACCTCGCTGGTCGAGCCGCTGCCCCACCAGATCACCGCCGTCTACGAGACCATGCTGCCGCGCCAGCCGCTGCGCTTCTTGCTCGCCGATGACCCCGGCGCCGGCAAGACGATTATGGCCGGCTTGCTGATCAAGGAACTGATCGCTCGCGGCGATCTCCAGCGCTGCCTGATCGTCTGCCCTGGCAGCCTGGTCGAGCAGTGGCAGGATGAGTTGTACCGCCGCTTTCACCTGCCCTTTGAGATTTTAGATTTTAGATTTTCGATTTTAGATTTTGATCAATCTAAAATCAAAAATCAAAAATCTAAAATCCCTCCGCTTTGTATTGGACGATTAGATCAACTGGCGCGCAACGAGACTGCACAGCAGCAACTCGCCACGTCCACCTGGGATCTGATCGTCTGCGATGAGGCGCATAAGCTCTCGGCGACCTTCTTCGGCGGCGAGATTAAGTATACGAAGCGCTACCGGCTCGGCCAGTTCCTCGGTACGCTTGCCCGTCACTTGCTGCTCCTGACCGCCACGCCGCACAATGGCAAGGAGGAGGATTTCCAGCTCTTCCTGGCCCTCCTCGACGGCGACCGCTTCGAGGGCCGCTTCCGCGATGGCGTCCACCAGGTGGATGTCTCCGACCTGATGCGGCGCATGGTCAAGGAGCGGCTGCTCAAGTTCGATGGCACACCGCTTTTCCCGGAGCGGATCGCCCACACCGTCCCCTACAGGCTCTCCGATGCCGAAGCGCAACTCTACCGCGAGGTGACGAACTATGTTCGCGAGGAGTTCAACCGCGCCGAGGCGCTGCAGAATGACCAGCGCGCCGGCACGGTCGGCTTTGCGCTGACGGTGCTCCAGCGTCGCCTGGCCTCCTCGCCCGAGGCGATTTACCAGTCGCTCCGCCGTCGCCGCGAGCGCCTGACCCGGCGCCTGCGTGAGCTGGAGCTGCTCCAGCGCGGGGATTTTACCGCGGAGAACGCAGAGGGACGCAGAGGATCTGATATGTTCAAATCTCTGCATCCCTCTGCGCCCTCCGCGGTAGATCTCAGCCCGGAAGACCTGGAAGACATCGAAGATGCGCCCGACCACGAAGTGGCACAGGTTGAGGAGGAGATCCTCGACCAGGCGACGGCGGCGCGCACCATTGATGAGCTGAAGCTGGAGATCGCCAACCTGGCGCGGCTTGAGGCGCTGGCGCTGGCGGTGCGGCAGAGTGGCGAGGATCGCAAGTGGCGCGAGCTGGCCAGCCTGCTGGGCGAGATCTTTACCCCGGCGGCGATCGCCAACCGCCTGGCCGAGGAGCGTGAAGCCTACGCCGCGGGCGCGCCTGCCCGACCCGCACCCTCGCCGCACCAGAAGCTGGTGATCTTCACCGAGCATCGCGATACGCTGAACTACCTGGCGCAGCGCATTGGCACCCTGCTCGGTCGGGCCGAGGCGCTGGTCACCATCCACGGCGCGATGGGCCGCGAGGAGCGCCTCAAGGCCCAGGAGGCCTTTCGCCACGACCCGGAGGTGCGGGTGCTGCTCGCCACCGATGCCGCCGGCGAGGGCATCAACCTGCAACGCGCCCATCTGATGATCAACTACGACCTGCCATGGAACCCCAACCGTCTGGAGCAACGCTTCGGGCGCATCCACCGCATCGGCCAGACCGAAGTCTGCCACATGTGGAACCTGGTGGCCGAGGAGACCCGCGAGGGCGATGTCTACCGCGCGCTGCTCGATAAGCTGGAGCAGGCCCGCGCGGCGCTGGGCGGCCAGGTCTTCGATGTGCTCGGCAAGCTGCACTTTGAGGGCAGGCCCTTGCGCGAGCTGCTGATCGAGGCCATCCGCTACGGCGAACGGCCCGAGGTGCGCGCCCGGCTGACGCAGGCCATCGAGCACGCGGTTGACCGCCGGCGCCTCCAGGAACTGCTCGAGGAGCGGGCGCTGGCCCACGACGCGATGGACTCCAGCCAGGTGGCGCGGGTGCGCGAGGAGATGGAGCGCGCCGAAGCGCGCCGCCTCCAGCCCCACTATATCAAGTCGTTCTTTCTGGAGGCCTTCAAGCACCTCGGCGGCACGCTACGCGAGCGCGAGTCACGCCGCTACGAGGTCACCCACGTCCCCGCGGCCATCCGCAACCGTGACCGCGTCATCGGCATCGGCAAGCCGGTGCTGCCGCGCTATGAGCGCATCGCCTTTGAGAAAGAGCTGCTCACGCCGCCCGGCCAGCCGCCGGCTGCCTTCATCTGCCCCGGCCACCCCCTCCTCGACGCCACGCTCGACCTGGTGCTGGAGCGCCACCGCGACCTGCTGCGCCGCGGCACGGTGCTGGTGGACGAGCGCGACTTCGGCACGCAGCCGCGGGTGCTGTTTATCCTGGAGCACGCCATTCACGATGCCAGCACCTTGCCGGATGGCGAGCGCCGCACCATCTCCAGGCAGATGCTCTACCTTGAACTGAGCGCCGATGGCTCACTCTACAGCCTGCACTACGCGCCCTATCTTGACTATCGCCCGCTGGAAGATGTTGCAGCCGGGTTTGCCCCCCTCCCAACCTCCCCCCGCCGGGGGGAGGAGCCAGACTTCCTCCGCGAGCAGGGGAGGGCTGGGGAAGGGAGCGAAAGTGCTCACGCAGAAGCGCTGCGGGCTGCCATCCTATCTTCTCTTTCCTATTTCCTATCGCCTGCACTCGAGCAGCAGGCCCTGAACTATGCCATTGCCCGGATCGTGCCCGAGCACCTTCGCGAGGTGCGCGAGCGACGCCTGCGCCTGATCGAAAAGACCCGCGCCGCAGTGAAGGATCGGCTGACCAAGGAGATCAACTACTGGGACCATCGGGCGGAGGATCTGAAGCTTCAGGAGCAGGCCGGCAAGCCCAACGCCCGCCTGAACTCCCAGGAGGCCCGGCGGCGCGCCGATGAGTTGCAGGCCCGCCTCCAGAAGCGCATGGAGCAACTTGATCGCGAAGCGCAGATCGCCGCGCTGCCGCCGGCGGTGATCGGCGGATGTCTCGTGGTACCCGCAGGTCTGCTCGCGGCGATCAGCGGGAAACCGGCGGGCGGGACGCCCGCGCTCCCAGGGGATACCCAGGCCTCGGCAACGCGCGCCCGCGCAATCGTGATGGCCGAAGAGCGCCGTCTGGGTTACGAGCCGGTTGACCGCGAGTTCGAGCGGCTCGGCTACGACATCGAGAGCCACGACCCCCGGACCGGCCGGCTGCGCTTCATCGAGGTCAAGGGCCGCGTCGCCGGCGCCGAGACGATCACGGTCACGAAGAACGAGATCCTGTACTCGCTCAACAAGCCCGACCAGTATATCCTGGCGCTGGTCGAGTTCCAGCCGGATGGCGTCCACCAGGTGCGCTATCTACGCCGGCCCTTCCAGCGCGAGCCGGATTTTAGCGTGACGAGCGTCAACTATTCGTTTGCCGAGTTATTGGCGCGGGCGGAGACGCCGCGATGAAGAGAAGTCACTCACCCCGGCGCTGCGTAGCCCCCTCACCCCGGCGCTGCGCGCCACCCCTCTCCCACGCGGGGAGAGGGGAAGAGGAGCAGTGGGAACGCTGGGACATCCCTGAATCGCTGCGTGTCAGGATGGTTGAAGTGGCGCGCACTTTCCGGAAAGAGCCGACAGCGAGTGAAGCCATTCTTTGGCGCGCACTGCGTGGGCGGCGGCTGGCTGGACGCAAGTTCCGTCGCCAGCAGCCGATCGGACCATTTGTTGTAGACTTCTTCTGCGCCGAGGAACGTCTGATCGTCGAGGTTGATGGTTCAATTCACGACACGCAGAAGCAAGCCGATGCGCATCGCCAATCTTTGATCGAGTCGCTTGGATTGCGCTTCGTCCGCCTGCCGGCTGCCACCGTCGAAACCGATCTCGACACGGCGCTCCAGCGCATTGCCGAGGCATTCTTTGATACGCCATGCTTGTCCTCCACCCCCTCTCCCCTTGTGGGAGAGGGGGCAGGGGGTGAGGGAACATAGCACCATGCCCACTCGCAAAAAACTGATCGAAGTCGCCCTGCCGCTCGAGGCCATCAATACGGCCAGCGCGCGCGAGAAGAGCATTCGCCACGGCCACCCCAGCACCCTGCACCTCTGGTGGGCCAGGCGCCCGCTGGCCGCGGCGCGCGCGGTGATCTTCGCCCAGATGGTGGATGACCCGTCATCCTGGCCGGAGCTGTTCCCCACCGAGGCGGCCCAGGAGGCCGAACGCCAGCGCCTCTTCCGCCTGATCGAGCAACTGGTGCAGTGGGAGAACACCACCAACGAAGCCCTGCTCCAGCAGGCCCGCGACGAGATCTGGAAGAGCTGGCGGCGCACCTGTGCCGCGGAGCGGCAGGAGATAGAAAAGAGGAACGAGGAACGAGCGGAGCGTGAGCGCGAACGGTTGCTTGCACTGTTTAACCCTGACACATTGCCGGCCTTCCACGACCCCTTCGCCGGCGGCGGCGCATTGCCATTGGAAGCCCAGCGTCTAGGGCTGGAGAGCTACGCCAGCGACCTGAACCCGGTGGCGGTGCTGATCAACAAGGCCATGATCGAGATCCCGCCGAAGTTCGCGGGCATGCCGCCGGTGAACCCGGATTGGAGATTGCAGATTTTAGATTTTAGATTTGAAAACGATGACGTGAGTCCATCTCAGATGCATTCGGATGTCAGGTCGCAACCTTCAGATCCTGCATCTCAACACCCCGACCCGGATCAATCTAAAATCAAAAATCTACAATCTAAAACCACCTGGAAGGGCGCAGCCGGTCTGGCCGAAGACGTGCGCTACTACGGGCAGTGGATGCGCGACGAGGCGTATCGGCGAATCGGCCACCTCTACCCGCAGGTGCAGGTCATCCGCGACGCCGACGGCGCCTATCGCCACGCCACCCAGTCCGAAATCCAAAATCCAACATCCAAAATCCAAAATCTCACCGTGATCGCCTGGCTGTGGGCGCGCACCGTCAAGAGTCCCAACCCCGCCTTTCGCCACGTCGATGTGCCCCTCGCCTCAACCTTCATGCTCTCAACCAAACCCGGCAAAGAGGCCTACGTCGAGCCGGTGATCGAGGGCGATAGCTACCGCTTCACGGTGAAGGTAGGGAAGCCGAAGGACCCTGAGCGGGCGAAGCGCGGAACGAAGCTGGCGCGTGGTGCGAACTTCGAGTGCCTGATGTCGGGGATGCCCATCACCGGCGACTACATCAAGGCCGAGGGCGTGGCCGGGCGCATGGGCGCGCGGCTGATGGCGATTGTCGCCGAGGGTGAGCGCGGGCGGATCTACTTGCCGCCAACGCCGGAGCACGAGGCGATTGCCCGCAGCGCCCGGCCCGAGTGGGTGCCAGAGGTTGCGATGCCCGATAACCCGCGCTGGTTTTCGCCGCCGCTGTATGGTCTCACTACCTACGGCGACCTCTTCACCCCGCGCCAGCTCGTGGCGCTGAACACCTTTGCGGAGCTGGTGGGCGAGGCGATGGAGCGGGTGCGGCGGGATGTTTTGTCCTCACCCCCCCAGCCCCCCTCTCCAGCAGAGCTGGAGGTGTCCTCACCCCCCCAGCCCCCCTCTCCAGCTCTGCTGGAGAGGGGGGAGCAGGCTGCCCTCGCCCCCCTCTCCACCGCAGGTGGAGAGGGGGGAAGGGGGGGTGAGGAATCCCCTGAGCACCAGCCACGCTACGGACCCATCGTGCGTAACCCGGCGATCAATCCCTTAAAAGCGCAACTGGCGCGCGAACTGCGGCAACGCGCTACCGAAGCCGAAGCAGCGGCCTGGGAAATGCTGCGCGATCGCCGCTGTCTGGGCCTGAAGTTCCGCCGGCAGCAGGTCATCCGTGGCTTCATTGTCGACTTCTACTGCCCGGAACTGCGCCTGGCGCTGGAGATTGATGGCCCCGTCCATGAACACCAACTCGAGGCGGATGCCGAGCGCACTCGCGCGCTTGCCGAAGAGGGCATCCGGGTTGTTCGCCTGAGCAATGACGACGTTACCCCGGAGCGGTTAACGGCAATAATTCAGGCGGCTTTGTCCTCACCCCCCCAGCCCCCCTCTCCAGCAGAGCTGGAGAGGGGGGAGCAGGCTGCCCCTGCCCCCCTCTCCACCGCAGGTGGAGAGGGGGGCAGGGGGGGTGAGGACCTCCCCCTCGCCGCCGGCGGCATCGGCGCGCGGGCGTATGCGGAGGCGGTTTGGTCCTCATCCTCCTTGCCCGCTTCACCGGGGGAGCTGGAGGTGTCCTCACCCCCCCACCCCCCCTCTCCAGCGAAGCTGGAGCGGGGGGAGCAGGCTGCCCTCACCCCCCTCTCCACCGCAGGTGGAGAGGGGGGCAGGGGGGGTGAGGACCTCCCCCTCGCCGCTGGCGGCGCCGGCGCGCGGGCGTATGCGGAGGCCGTGGGGGTGTATTTGGCGTTTGCGGTGGACAAAGTCGCTGATCGCGGATCGTCGATTGGAAGATGGGATCCGACACCGACTCAAAGCGGGATTATTAATACCTTTAGCCGACAAGCAATTCCTATGACATGGGACTTTGCCGAGTCGAACCCGCTCGGCGCAGCATCTGGAAACTATATTGGCGCAGTTGAACTCGTTGCAAAATCTCTTGAAGCTCTTTTGGTGAACAACGTTAGTTACAACGTTGGTTATGCCGCTCAAGGAAACGCCCTGGATCAGACAACAGGCATCGGTCGGATCATCTCCACCGACCCCCCCTACTACGACAACATCGGCTACGCCGACCTCTCCGACTTCTTCTACGTCTGGCTGCGGCGCGCGCTGCGCGACGTCTTCCCCGACCTGTTCGCCACGGTCGCCGTGCCCAAGGCCGAGGAGCTGGTCGCCACGCCGTACCGCCATGGCAGCAAGGAGCGGGCGGAGCAATTCTTCCTCGACGGCATGACCCGGGCGTTGCAACGGCTGGCAGAACAGGCCCACCCGGCCTTCCCGGTGACCATCTACTACGCCTTCAAGCAGTCAGAGACGGACAAGACTGATGGTACATCCAGCACCGGCTGGGAGACTTTCCTCGAGGCGGTGATCCGTGCCGGGTTCAGCATCACCGGCACCTGGCCGATGCGGACTGAACTGGCCAACCGCATGGTCGGACAAAACACCAACGCCCTCGCCTCCTCCATCGTGCTGGTCTGCCGCGCGCGCCCTGCCGGCGCGCCCACCGTCACCCGCCGCGATTTCGTGGCGGCGTTGAAGGCCGAGTTGCCGGTGGCGCTCAGGGCCATGCAGCGCGGCAACATCGCCCCGGTGGACCTGGCCCAGGCGGCCATCGGGCCGGGCATGGCGGTCTTCACGCGCTATGGCAACGTCATCGACGCCAGCGGCACGCCGCTCAGCGTGCGCGAGGCCCTGGCGCTGATCAACGCCACGCTCGACGAGGTGCTGGCCGAGCAGGAGGGCGACTTCGACGCCGAGACGCGCTGGGCGATTGCCTGGTTCGAGCAGTATGGCTTTGACGCGGGCGAGTTCGGCGTTGCCGAGACCCTCTCCAAAGCCAAGAACACCAGCGTCGGCGGCATGGTCGAGTCCGGGCTGCTGGTCGCGCGCGGGGGGAAGGTGCGCCTGCTCAGGCCCGCGGAGCTGCCCGCCGATTGGGACCCGGCCGCCGATAGCCGCCTGACCGTCTGGGAGATGACGCACCACCTGGTGCGGGTGCTGGAGCAGGGCGAGGAGCGCGCCGCCGGGTTGCTGGCGCAGCTTGGTGCGCAGGCCGAGATCGCCCGCGAGCTGGCCTATCGCCTCTACGCCATCTGCGAGCGCAAGAAGCGCGCAGCGGAGGCATTGTTGTACAATGCCCTTGTCCAGAGCTGGCCCGAGATGGCGCGGCTGGCGCAGGAGCAGCGGGGCGGGGCGCTGGTGCAGATTTTAGATTTTAGATTTTAGATTTTGGGTTTTAGGTTTTAGGTTTTCGATTGGGGGTGCGGAGGGTTTTGATGGAGGTGACGGTCATGGCGATGATGGCGTTTGTTTCTTGCATAAGATCAGCGAGGCGTGCCTCGGGGAGCAGGTCGGTCTCAACAATCACCTCGAGCCAGTACAGGGTTTCGTCGGCCTCCTCCAGCACGATCCCGAGCTTGGCGATCATATCGGCGGTTGACCTGGCCCGGCAGGCGGCACGGTAATTTGCACCCACCGAGGTGGCACAACGGATAATCTGGCGCGCAATCACATCCGCCGCGCGTTGCTGCGGGAGCGCCGCTGCCATACGGATTACGCGAATGCCGAGTTGTCTCGTGCGGTCACGGAATGCTTGTTCGTCCACTTTTTGATCGGAGATGTTAGATTGCAGATGTTTGGACAGCAGATTGAAAAGAGCCTGTATCGAATCTCCTACAACCATACCGCAAGGACGCAGGAAAAGATACGCTCCCGCCCCCGAATCTGCAATCCAAAAACCCAAAATCCAAAATCTAAAATCTAAAATCTAAAATCCAAAATCCAACCCCGGAGGCATCATGGCACTCACCAACTACGACCGCGTCACCAGAACCATGGAGCTCCTGCGCCAGGGCTTGCAGCCCTTTGTCGAGCGCGAACTCCAGGCGCAGCACGGCAAATACTGGGTCACTGCCGTTACCAGCGGCTGGCGCAACGAGCTGAGCTGGCGCGACAATGATACGCCGCACCTCGACATTGCTGCGCTGCTCAAGCTGATGTGGGAGCAGTGGCACGAGGTCTTTCGCAAGACGCTGGGCCACGCCGAGCGTAGCCTGGTGAGCGAGCTGCGCGACTTCCGCAACAAGTGGGCGCACCAGGAGCCGTTTTCGACCGACGATGCCTACCGCGTGCTCGACTCGGCCGCCCGCCTGCTCACCGCCATCTCCGCGCCGCAGGCCGATGAGATTGAGCGCATGAAAATGGAGTTGCTGCGCCTGCGTTTCGACGAGCAGGTGCGCAACGAACGCCGCAAGGCGAGCACCGGGCCACTGGCAAGCCCATCCGTCAGCGGGCTCAAACCCTGGCGCGAGGTGATCACGCCCCACCCCGATGTGGCCGGCGGGCGCTACCAGCAGGCCGAGTTCGCTGCCGATCTCTGGCAGGTCCACCTCGGCGAGGGCAGCGATGAGTACCGCGACCCGGTCGAGTTCTTCCGCCGCACCTACCTGACCGAGAGCCTCACCCGCCTGCTGGTCGGCGCGATAGCGCGCCTCAGCGGCCAGGGCGGCGACCCGGTGGTGCAACTGCAAACCAACTTCGGCGGCGGCAAGACCCACTCGATGCTGGCCCTCTATCACCTCTTCGGCGGCGCGAAGCCGACTGAGCTGCCGGGCATTGACCAGGTGATGCAGGAAGCGGCCAGGCTGCGGCAACCTCCATCCCCCCCTCCTGCCCTTCCGCCTTCGGGGGGCAGCCGGCTCCCTCCCCCGGAGGGGGAGGGCTGGAGTGGGGGCACTCCGCGCGAGGAGCGGGGAAGGGGCGACGGGAATGTTCCGCCTGCCCGGCATAACGCAGGCGCAATGAGCCTCCCGACTGCCCGCCGTGTGGTGCTGGTCGGCAACAAGATCTCGCCCGGCAACCCGACCCTCAAGCCCGACGGCACGGTGGTGCGCACCCTGTGGGGCGAGCTGGCCTGGCAACTCGGCGGGCGCGACGCCTTCGAGCGCGTGCGCCTCGACGATGAGCGCGCCACGAACCCCGGCGACACCCTGCGCGCCCTGTTCAACGACTACGGCCCCTGCCTCATCCTGATCGACGAGTGGGTGGCCTACGCGCGCCAGCTTCACGATCAGAGCGACCTGCCGGCGGGCAGTTTCGAGACCCAGTTCAGCTTCGCCCAGGCGCTGACTGAGTCGGCGCGGCTGGCAAAGAACTGCCTGCTGGTGATCAGCCTGCCCGCCTCCGACACGTCCGGTTCGCCGCACACCCGGGCCGACGATGTCGAAGTGGGCGGCCAGCGCGGGCGCGAGGCCCTCGACCGGCTGCGCAACGTCATCGGGCGCATCGAGTCCTCGTGGCGCCCGGCCAGCGCCGAAGAGGGCTTCGAGATCGTGCGCCGCCGGCTCTTCCAGCCCCTGAGCGACCCGGCGCAGTTCAAAGACCGCGACGTGGTGGCGCGCGCCTTTGCCGAACTCTACCGACAGCAGGCCCAGGAGTTCCCGCCCGAGTGCCGCGAAGCCGGTTACGAGCAGCGCATCAAGGCCGCCTACCCCATCCACCCCGAAGTCTTCGACCGGCTCTACACCGACTGGTCAACCCTGGTCAAGTTCCAGCGCACCCGCGGCGTGCTGCGTCTGATGGCCGCCGTGATCCACACCCTCTGGGAGAAGGGCGACCGCAACCCGCTGATTATGCCCGCCAACATCCCCATTGACGATCCGCGCGTGCAGTTCGAGCTGACGCGCTACCTCTCCGACAACTGGGCGCCGATCCTGGAGAAGGACGTGGACGGCCCCGCGTCGCTGCCATCGCAGATCGACGCCGAGGTCTCCAACCTGGGCAAGTACGCCGCCACCCGCCGCGTGGCCCGCACCATCTACCTCGGCTCGGCCCCCACCACCAGCGCGGCCAACCGTGGCATGGAGGACCGGCGGATCAAGCTCGGCTGCGTGATGCCCGGCGAATCGCCGGCGGTCTTCGGCGACGCCCTGCGCCGCCTGGCGGCCGCGGCCACCTACCTTTACCAGGACGGGCCGCGCTACTGGTACGCCACCCAGCCCACCGTCACCAGGCTGGCCGAGGATCGCGCCGAGCAGCTCAAGCGCGACCCCGACAAGGTGCTGGCCGAGGTGGACCGGCGCCTGCACGCCAACCTGCGCCAGATGGGTGATTTTAGCCGCATCCACCCCCTGCCCGGCTCCAGCGCCGACGTGCCCGACGACCTGGACGCGCGGCTGGTGGTGTTGAGCATCACTCAGCCCTACAGCAAAGATCCGGACAATGCCGCCGAAGCCGCGGCGCGCGCCATCCTGGAGCAACGCGGCAACACCCCGCGGCTCTACCGCAACACCCTGGTCTTCCTGGCAGCCGACAAGGGCCGCGTCCACGATCTGGACGAGGCGGTGCGCAAATACCTGGCCTGGGAGTCGATCCTCAGCGACAGGGAGACCCTCGACCTCTCGCCGAACCAGGTGCGGCAGGCCGAGGCGCAGCGGGCCAACGCCGACAGTGTGGTGACGGCGCGCCTCCCGGAGACCTACCAGTGGCTGCTGACGCCGGCGCAGTCTTCGCCACAGGCGCCGGTGACGTGGCAGGCGCTGCGGCTGAGCGGCCAGGAGGCCCTGGCGGTGCGGGCGAGCAAGAAGCTACGCAGCGAAGATCTGCTCATCCTCAACCTGGCCCCATCGAGCCTGCGGCTGGAGCTGGACAAAGTGCCGCTCTGGCGTGGCGACCACGTGAGCGTGCGTCAGCTGGTCGAAGACTTCGCGCGCTACCACTACCTGCCGCGCCTGCAAACGCCAGACGTCCTGCTGAAAGCAATCCGGGACGGCATCAACTCGACGACGTGGGAACTCGATACCTTCGCCTACGCCGAGAGCTACGACGAGGCTTCCGGGCGTTATCGCGGACTCCGCGCGGCGACCCTTGTCACCGTGAGCGCGAGCGATACCGCGCTGATCGTCCGGCCAGAGGCTGCCAGACGCCAGCTCGACGCCGAGGCCGCCGCGCGCCGCCAGCGTGAGGAGGAGGCGCGCCCATGGGCCGGCGATGGGGCCGCCGCTCCGGTGCATCATCCGACCGCTTCCGGGGGCGCGGGCGGCGCGCCCGTGGCAACCGGCCCGGGCAACGCACCGCCACCGCAAGCGCCGGCTGTGCCGCCACGCAAACCGCGCCGCTTCCATGGCAGCGTCGTGCTGAGCGCCGAACGCACCGGGCGCGACGCCAGCAGAATTGCCGAAGAAGTGATCGCCCATCTGAGCGGGCTGCTCGGCGCGCAGGTGCGCGTCACGCTCGAGATCGAGGCCGAGATCCCCGATGGCGCGCCGGACCACGTGGTGCGCGTCGTGACCGAGAACAGCCGCGCGCTCAAGTTCACCCAGGCCGGGTTCGAGGAGGAGTAGCCCGGAGTGCAGTGCAGGAGGTGAACATATGGGGAAACCGGGTTTCCCCACACCCCTCCCTGAGGGGAGGGTGTGGGAGGGCGTAGCCCTCCGCAGGTGGTGAGGACAAGGGTGGCGCCATTCCCCACCCCCGAACGTTCCACCGCGCCCGTGGTATAATCCTGGAGGACACGGGCGACATGGTTCAACCAGGTCTGGCCTGAACCAGTTCTGCGGAGCGCCAGTCAAGCCAGAGCGCCTGGGTCCGAACCACGCCACGCTGGCTGCGCGGCTTGTAACCTGAACCGGAACGTGATAACCCTCGATCTTCTTCCTCCAAATACGGTGGTACGCGGCGCCGCCGACAGCTATGTCGTGCTGAACCTGATCGGGCGCGGCGGAATGGGTGCCGTCTACCGTGTGCGCCGGATGGCCGACAATACCATCTGGGCCCTCAAGGAGATGCGGCCGCAGGGCGATCTTTCCCCGGAGGAGCTGGCCGAGAACCGGAAGCTCTTCCTCCAGGAGGCCGAACTGCTCCGTTCCCTCTCCTTCCCTAACCTCCCCGTGGTCGCCGAGCTGTTCGAGCACGAGGGCCGACCGACCCTGGTGATGGAGTTTGTCGCCGGGCAAACGCTCGAAGATCGCCTCCACGATGCCAACGCTCCCCTTCTCGAACAGCAGGTGGTGGCCTACGGCATTCAACTGTGCCGGGTGCTGCACTACCTCCACACCCGCCAGCCGCCCATCGTCTACCGCGATTTGAAACCTTCGAATATTATGCTCACCCCCGAAGGGGTGTTGAAGCTGATTGACTTCGGCGTTGCCCGCACCCACAAGCCGGGAAAGAGCAAGGACACCGTCGCGATGGGTTCCGCAGGCTATGCGCCACCCGAGCAGTACGGCAAAGGCCAGACCGATGCCCGCAGCGATGTCTACGCCCTCGGCGCCACCCTGCTCCACCTGCTCGCCAATCTGCCCCCCGTTCCGCTGCAAACGCCCCAGCCGGGGTCGATCAGCCGGCTGAACCCGTCGGTGGATGCGCGCACCGAGGCGGTGATCATCCGCGCCATGGATCTGAACCGCGAGCGGCGCTTCGCCACGATGCTGGAGATGGAACAGGCCCTGCACGCCTGCCTCGACCGGCCCTATGTTGATCCCACCGTGGCCGCCCCGCGCCCTCCGGTCAAGCCTGCCCCGGCGGCGGAGCCCGCCCCGGCGGCGCAGCCTGCCCCGGCGGCGCAGCCCGTCCCGGCGGCGCAGCCCGTCCCGGCGGCGCAGCCCGCCCCGGCGGCGCCGCCGACCCGTCCCTGCCCCCGCTGTGGGCGTCTCAACAAGAAGCAGGCCCGCTTCTGCGCCTCCTGCGGCGCGCCCATCGCCGGCCTGCCCGTCGCCTGGCTGCGCATCAGGTCGCCCTATCGCACCTGGGATCAGCGCATTGACAGGCTGCCCCTGCGCATCGGGCGGCGCGACCCGCGCCAGCAGCACTATCCCGAACTTGACCTCGCCGAACACGACCGCGGCATCGCCTCGCGTCACCACGCCACCATCCAGCGCAGCGGCGATGCCTACACCATCACCGATCTCGGCAGCACCAACGGTACGACCCTCAACGGCAAACTGATCCCCCCCCGCGTCCCCCAGCCGCTCCGCCAGGGGGACCGCATCAAGATCGGCGAGGTTGAGATCGAGTTCCGCTGGTCGTAGCTCTGTGTGGACGTATGTCTGTACCAAAAGTTCTGATCTTGCGCGCCCCGGGCATCAATCGCGATCGCGACGCGGCCCTGGCCTGCCAGCTCGCTGGCGGCGCGCCCGAACGCATCCACATCAACCGCCTGGCCACCGGCGCCGTCCGGCTGGCCGATTATGCCATGCTCGTTATTCCCGGCGGCTTCTCCTACGGTGATCACCTGGGCGCGGGCAAGCTCCTCGCCGTCGATCTGATCCACCGCCTCGGCGAGCCGCTCCAGCGCTTCATCGCCGACGGCCGCCCGGTGATCGGGATCTGCAACGGCTTCCAGGTGCTGGTCAAAGCCGGTGTGCTGCCGGGCCTGCACCCGCCCTCCACCGATCCGGCCGTCGCTCCTCGCGTGACCCTGACCGACAACGAGTCAGCCCGCTTCGAGTGTCGCTGGGTTCGCCTGGCCCCCGTAGCGGGGAGTCGCTGCCGCTTCCTCGAAGGCATCGAACGCCCCATCGAAACACCCGTCGCCCACGGCGAAGGTCGTTTGACGGTGGACCATCCCGCCACACTCGAGACCCTGCGCGCCCGGGGGCTGGTGGCCCTGCGCTACGTCGGCGAGGATGGCGCGCCCGCGGGCTACCCTGCCAACCCGAACGGTTCGCTCGACGCCATCGCCGGGATCTGCAATCCGCAAGGCAATGTCCTCGGGTTGATGCCGCACCCCGAGAATGCCGTGCTGCCCCAGCAACACCCCCGCTGGTCACGCGAGCCACCTCGCGCCGAGGGCGACGGTCTGATCATTTTTCGCAATGCGGTGCGCTATGCTGCCGCTCTGTAGGGCTGCGCCCTCTCCGCCGGCAGAGGGTGGGGAGCAACCCGGTTTCCCCCTGCTCCAGTCTCGCGCCGACCAGCCCCCGCTCGCGCTCAGGGAGCAGGAAAGCCCACACGTGGCGCCCGGACGCCCGCTGATGATACCGCATTGCTTGAAGCGGTTTCAGGCGTTGTGCTGCCCAGCGTAGCAATCCAAAATCCAAAATCTAAAATCTAAAATGGTACAATACACCTATGGCACTCTATCCCCCTGACGACCCCTATCTCTTTATTGTGACCATTTTTGGCCTGACCATCGCCGTGCGCTGGTACGGGGTGATCATCATGAGCGGCGCGCTGCTCGCCGCCTCCTTCTCCACCCGTCGCGCCGCGGCGCGCGGCTACGATCCCGATCACGTCTGGAACCAGTTGATGCTCGGCCTGCTCCTGGGCATTGCCGGCGCGCGAACCTACTACGTCATCTTCGAGTGGGAACGCTTTGCCGACAACCCCTGGAGCGCAATCAACCTCACCACCGGTGGTCTGGCCATCCACGGCGCGATCATTGGCGCCCTGCTCTCGGTGATCATCTACACCCGCTGGAAAGGCCTGCCCTTCTGGGACTGGATCGATGTGGGCGCGCCGGGCTTTATGCTGGGCCAGGCGATTGGCCGCTGGGGCAACTTCTTCAACCAGGAGGCCTATGGGCGGCCCACCAGTTTGCCTATCGGCGTGCGCATTGACCCGGAGCACCGTGTGCCGCCCTACACCGATCTCCAGCGCTACCCGGTGGACACCCTGTTTCACGCCACGTTTCTCTACGAGTCGCTGTGGAACTTCGCCGGCGCCGGCCTGCTGCTCCTCGCCGACCGGCGCTTCGGCCATGGCGCGCCCGCTGACCAGCGCCGCCTGCGCCCCGGCGACCTGCTGTTCCTCTACGGGATCATCTACTCCACGGGCCGCTTCTGGATCGAAGGGCTACGCACCGATAGCCTCTGCCTCAGCGGAGTTGGCGGCGATTGCGCCGGCTCGCTGCGCGTCGCCCAGGTGATCAGCCTGGCCATCATCGGCGCCTGCATCGTGGCCCTGATCATCAACCACCGCCGCCCCCAGCCGCCCGCCCCCGTTCACGATGACCAGTCCGGCAGGCACACCGAAGAGCCCTCCACCGCCCGCTCCGCCTCGTGAGGTAAGTGGGTGTGGAGGGCCTGGCGCGCCCCGGGCAGGCGTTTAAGAGCTAATGTGGCTTGTACCGCATTGGAACGTCCCCGCGCACGGCTCTGGTCCCCCGCTTCGACAGGCTCAGCGCAGGCGCTCCAGCGAAGCTGGAGCGGGGGAGGGGGCGGGAGCCAACCAGCGCATCCCAACGCCATACCGCCCGTCGGCGCTCATACGTTCTGTCCGCCCCTGAACGGGCAGGCGTATGGGGAAACCCGGTTTCCCCCTCTACTGCAAGCGCCGCGTCCGATAATCATAGCGGCCCTGAAGCTCATTCGGCGACGTGCCCTCCATTGGCTTGACCCCGGTCAGGAACGCCGCCCGGTCAATCATATGCGTAGCCACGGGGGCGGTGAGAAAGAAGAACGAAATCATCGCCATCATCTTGATCACAATGGGCACCGAGGTGATGTAATAGCTACCCACGCCCAGCAGCACCCCGATGATCCCCAGCGTGCCCGCCTTACCCGCCGCATGGACGCGCGTGTACAGGTCCGGCAGGCGCACCAACCCGATGGACGACACGATGACGAAGAACACGCCGATGCCCATCAACAGGGCGGTGATCAGTTCAACCAGGCTCATCAGTTTCTCCCGTCCTCGATGTAGCGCGCCAGGGCCACCGTGCCCAGAAAGCCCAGCACTGAGACCACGATCACCGCGTCAATCAGGATCGGCTGGCGGAACTGCACCACAAACATCGCGATCAGGCCGACCAGGTGGATCATAATCATATCGAAGGCCACCGCCCGATCTGGAATGCTCGGCCCACGCAGCAGGCGCCAGAACGTGACGCCCAGCGAAAGGCTCAGCAGCGCCATCAGCGCAGTCATCGTCAGTTGGAACAGGCTCATAGCAGCAGCTCCATCACGCGGCGCTCATAGGCTTCCTTCGTGGCGCGCCGCAACTCCTCGGGATCGCGCACCTCAAAGGCGTGAATGTAGAGCGTCTTGCGATCGCTCGACACATCCAGGCTCACCGTGCCTGGTGTGAGCGTGATCAGGTTCGCCAGGGTGGTGATCCCCTCATCGCTCTTCAGGTCCAGCGGAATAGCCACGATCCCCGGCCGCAGGTCCATCTTCGGAGAGAGCACCGTGCGCGCGACGGTAATATTCGCTTTCACGATCTCGACGAAGCCGAAACCGATGAAGCCAAGCCAGCGCCACAACGCCCGGAGCGGGTTGCGCGACCAGAACCGGAAGTAAGCGCGGACGCTGAACGGCTCTTTGGAGAAGGTTGACCACGACAATCGCAGCACCAGGAAGCTGAAAACAAACCCGACGATCCAGTCGGCGAGGTGGTACGAGCCGTTGACCATCACCCAGGCCAGCGCCAGCAGCAGATTCAACCCCAGCATTATCAAGCACCCCCTCTAACGTGAACATAGCCCGCCCGCGGGAGGGTTTGGGCGTAGGGCGTAGAGGCGCGGCGGTGCTGCGCCTACGCCCTCCCAGGAACAATTATTTTTCATTCCGGCGTTTGCGGCGCAGCCGCAAAGGCATCTAATTGGCCGTTGACGTAACCGCCTCGCAACCGGCGGAGCCGCACACATCCTGCACCAGCCGCTGCGTATTGAACACCTGCTCGGCCGAGTAGCGGCTGTAGTTGAGCACCGGGCTGGCCCCAAAGCCGATGGCGATGCTCAGGGCCACCAGCAGCGCGCTCGGCGCCAGCAGCAGCGCCGAGGCCCGCGGCATACCGGTCTGGTCAACATACGCCTTCTTCCAGAAGACCTCGTTCCAGATCTTCAGCATCGAGAAGAGCGTGAAGAGACTCACCGCGGCAGCCACGCCCACCATCAGCCACTGCCCCTGCTCCAGACCAACCTGGATCAGGCCCAGCTTGCCGAAGAAACCGCTCAGCGGCGGCAACCCGGCCAGCGAGAAGCTGGCCAGAAGCCAGAGACCAGCCAGGATCGGCTCGCGCCGGGCCATCCCGCCCATCTGTTTCAGTTCGCCCGTGCCGGAGAGGTGCTCAGCCGTGCCGCCGATCAGGAACAGGGCCGTCTTCACCACAATGTTGTGGGCCATAAAGAGAATGCCCGCCGCCAGCCCGACAGTGCCGGCCAGGCCCAGGCCCATGGCCATATAGCCCATCTGGCTGACAATGTGAAAGGCCAGAATGCGCCGCACGTTCACCTGGGCCATCGCTCCGATCACCCCGACCACCATGGTAACCCCGGCCACCAGCAAGATCAGCGGCGCCAGCCACGCCAGTTCACGCTGAAAGACCGTGCCGAAGACCCGGTAGAGGGCGTAGATCCCCACCTTGGAGAGCAACCCGCCAAACAGGGCGGTGACGGCGATACTCGGCGTGTGGTAACTGGCGGGCAGCCAGAAAAACAATGGCGCCAGGCCCGCCTTGCTACTGTAGGCGAAGAGAAAGAAACCGGCCACCGCCGTCACAATGCCGGAATGCTCGAGGGTGCCCAGGCGCTCGGACAGGTGGGCCATGTTTAATGTGCCTGCCACTCCGTAGAGCAACCCCGCACCGACCAGGAAGCTGGTGCTCCCCAGCAGGTTCAGCACCACATACTTCAACCCCCCCTCGAGCTGTCCACGCTCCCCGCCCAGGGTGATCAGGCCAAACGACGCTACCAGCAGCACCTCGAACCAGACATAGAGGTTGAACAGGTCGCCGGTGAGAAAGGCCCCACCGCACCCGAACAAGAGCAGCAGCAGCAGCGGGTAGTAGTAGTAGCGTTCACGGTAGGGACTGACCGTGCTGAAGCTGTAGAGCATGGTCACCAGCATCATCACCGAGGTAAGCGCGAGCATAATCGCGCTCAACCCATCGGCCACCAGCGAAATGCCAAACGGCGCGGCAAAATCATCGGCCTGGGTTACCATCCGCCCCGTCGCGCCTACAGCCAGCAGCAGCCAGATGCTGTACCCCAGGTTGAAGAGCACGGCCGCCAGCGCGATTGACCGGGCGATCACCCGCCGCTGGCTCACCAGCGTGGCCAGGACTGCGCTTACCAGCGGGACGAGCAGGGGGAAAAAGAGGTGATTTGCCATATGCGCGTGCTACAGCCTGTCAGTCTCGACCATATCATCGAGGTCGTCGCTGCCCACCGCCTGGTTCGCGCGGTAGGCCAGAGCCAGGATGAAAGCGGTGAAGCCAAAATTGATCACAATCGCGGTCAGGATCAGCGCCTGGTTCAACGGATCGGCGGCCGCCGTCGGCGTCACGCCGGTGGCCTCGTCTACGAAGGGCGGCATACCCTTCACCACCCCGTCACCCATCAAGAAGAGCAACAGGTTAGTGCCGTGGCTGAGCAGCGCCATACCCAGAATCAACTTGACCACGCTGCGGCGGAGCATCAGATACGCCGCTCCGGCAAACAGGGTTCCAACTACCAGAGAGAGCACAAAGGTCATAGCATTGCCACTCCTGAAGTGAACATACGGGGAAACCGGGTTTCCCCATTCCTCCTCCCCGAGGGGAGGGTTTGGGAGGGCGAAGCCCTCCCGGGAAATCTTCCTACGCCTCCGGGGCCACCGGCTCCGTCCGGGGCGGAGGGCGCCGCAGCGGGTACAGGGTCGGCTCTTCGGCCAGCACCAGCGCCAGTTGGGTCGTGACGCCGATCACCGTCAGGTAGACGCCGACATCGAACATCACCGGCGTGCCGAGCTTGCCAATCCCCGGAATCGCCGTGTCCAGCCAGCGCGCGGCCATAAACGGCTCCCCCTGGAGCAGGGCCAGCAGCCCCCAGCACGTTGCCGAGCCAATGCCGATCGCCGCCAGGCGCAGGTAATTGATCGGAACAATCTCGCGGGCGTAGTCTGGACCAAAGGCCACAATCTGGAGAATGATCGCCGCGGCGGCCAGCAACCCTCCAACAAAGCCGCCACCCGGCAGGTGATGCCCCCGCACCACCATGAACAGGGAGAGCAGCAGCAGGAGCGGCAACATTAACCGGGCGATGGTTCGCAGGATCATCGACTCGTACATAACCCCCCCACCTCTTTTCCCGTTTAAGGGCGGACAGAACATCCCGGCCAACGTGGCGTGTACCGCATTGGAACGCCCCCGCGCGCGGCTCTGGTCTCCCCGCTTCGCCAGGCTCAGCGCAGGCGCTCCGGCGAAGCTGGAGCGGCCCGCCCCTTCGGGCTGAGCCTCAGGGCGAAGCCTGTCGAAGGGGGCCAGGGGCAAGGACCAACCAGCGCATCCCGTTGATGATGCCGCATTGCTTGAAGCGGTTTTAGGGGTTGTGCTGCCCAGCGCGGCAATCCAAAATCTAAAATCTAAAATGATTATAACGCCCGTCGGCGCCCGTATGTTCTGTCTGCCCCTAAATCTCTTCCCGGGCGTCCTGCGAGCGAATCGCTGTCGTCGCCGGCTCCCCCACCGTGTCTTGCCCGATGTCGTGCCCGTCCCGGCCAGCAACACCCATCTCCCGGCGACCGCGGCGCCCCAGGGCGACGGCGTCCGGCGTGGTCTTCCCGCGCATATCGGCGATGGCGGGATCCGACTCGGGCCGTAGTCGCAACATCGCATAGATGCCCAGCAGGGCGATAAAGAGTACCGTAATCTCGCCCATCGTATCAAAGCCGCGGAAGTCCACCAGGATCACATTGACCACATTTTCGCCCTTGCCCTCCGCCAGGGCCTCGGCTTTGAACACTGCGCTAATCGGTGGGAACACGGTGGTGCTCGACGCGATCCAGGTGAAGGCCGCCATCGTCGCGCCAATCGCCAGAGCGACTACCCCATCGCGCGCGCGGGTGGCCGGTTTCGACAGCCGCTCGAACGAGGCTGGCAGAATCGCAAACACCAGCAAAAAGAAGATCGTCGTGATCACCTCGACCAGCAGTTGGGTCAGAGCCAGGTCGGGACCGCTGTAGATCACGAACATAAATGAGACCATGGCGCCCACCACGCCTGCCACGAGGATGGCCCCGAGCCGCGAACGGGCGCGAATGGTTGCCAGCACCGCGAATGGGATGAGCAGGGCGGTCACGATTTCAGGCAGTGTAATGTTGGAAAGGTCGGGCGCTGGCGCGCTACCCAGGGCGAAGAGGGCCAGCGGCGTGAGAATCACCGCCAGCAGGGCCAGCAACGAGTAGAGAATGTAGTTCCGCAGCCGGCCATTCTGCACAGCGCGGGTGAAGGCCGTCGTACTGCTCAACAGCCCGTTGATGGCCGCATCATAGATCCGGTCGCCGTTCAACCAGGCCGGCAGCGGCGAGGGCATCGCGCCAATCTGCCCGGCGAAGCGCGTCAGCGCCGCGCCGCTGCCAATCGCAAACAGGCTCAGCACCACTGGCAGGCTCAACGCCGAGGGCATCAAGTGCAGGCTGACCTCTTCGGCATGGCCCGTGATCGCCATCACCGCCGGCTCGAGCAGCGCCGACGTCATCGGCAACAGGCCCAGGGGCAGGCCGACCGAGAGCAGCGCCAGCACGCCCGGCGCAACCAGCATGCCCAGGGGCGCCTCGTGGACGTGATCCTTCTTCCTGGGCGCCGCCGGCCCGAAGAAGATCCCGCTCACCAGCCGCCAGGCGTAGAGGATGCCCAGCACTGCCGCCACGACCACTGCGCCCACTACCACCAGGCCCGCTCCAGGCGTCAGTTCGCTGTGGGTCACAGCGTGCAGCAGTTCCTCCTTGGCCACGAAGCCGAACAGCGGTGGAATGCCCGCAGCAGACAGCGCCGCCAGGCTCGTCAGCACCAGGGTGCGCGGCATCTCCCGGCTCAGGCCGCCCAGCTCGCTCAGCTTGCGCGTGCCGGCCTCGTGGTCCACCGCTCCGGCCAGCATAAACAGCGCCCCCTTGTAGAGGGCATGGGCCAGAATCAGCGTCACCAGGGCTACCGGGGCATCGTGGCCGCCGATACCGGCCATCAGCACCATGGTGCCAAGCAGGCTCACTGTGCTGTAAGCCAGCAACCCCTTGATGTCGTCTTTCCGCAGCGCCACTGCCGCCCCGACCAGCATCGTCGTGGCGCCCACCACCGTGAGCGTATAGGTCCACAGCGGCGTCTCACTCAGCGCCGGATGCAGGCGAGCCAGCAAGTAGACCCCTGCTTTGACCATGGTGGCCGAGTGCAGGTAGGCGCTGGCCGGCGTGGGCGCCTGCATCGCGTTGGGTAGCCAGATATGAAAGGGGAACTGGGCCGACTTGGTGAAACAGCCCAGGAAGATCAACAGCAGCGCCGGGGTATAGAACGGCGACGCGCGCAGCTCCTCGCCTGCGCCGATAATCTCCGAGATCTCAAACGACCCGGCCGCATTGCTCAGGAGCACCAGCCCCACCAGCAGCGCCAGACCACCGCCGACAGTGAGCAGCAGACCCATCTGCGCGCCCCGCCGCGCGTCGGCGTAGTCGTGCTTGTAGCCCACCAGCAGGTACGAACTGACCGACGTGAGTTCCCAGAACATAAAGAGCAGCAACACATTGTCGGCCAGCACCACCCCGAGCATCGAGCCCATGAAGATCGCCAGGTAGACATAAAAGCGCCCCATCCCCGGGTCACCGGCCAGATAGTAGGCGGTGTAGATAAAAATCAGCGTCCCGATGCCACTCACGAGCAGTGCAAAGAGCAGGCTCAACCCGTCGAGACTGAAGCGGAGGTTCAGCCCCATCTCGGGCACCCAGGGCAACGTCTCGATCAAGACGCTCCCGGCCAGCACCACCGGGGCGCGAACGGCGAAGCCGACGAAGGCGGCCAGCGGCAGCAGGCCCAGAACCCAGCCGATCAGCGGGCGTGGCGCATAACGCGCAAGCAGGCCGATTGGCGCCAGGGCCAGCATGCTCAGAACGATCGCGGTTAGCATCGTACCGTTCCCATTGTCGGACACAGGAGGTATTGCGAACTTCAGGGCTGAGGCGTATTGTAACCGCAACCTTTCGCGGAAGCAAGGTAGGGCCGAAGCATTCGCCCCCACCCCCGCCGCGGGGCAACTGACCGCGCGGGCGAATGCTTCGGCCCTGCGCCCCCACCCCTGCCGCCGGTCTGGCTGGCGCCCCGGGGCGGGTCGGGCCGAAGCATTCGCCCTGCGGGGGTACCGATTCCCGTCACGTGTTGCCAGGCGAATGCTTCGGCCCTGCGCCCCCGCCCCCGCCGCTTAAGGGCGGACAGAACATCCGAGCCAGCGTGGCTGGTACCGCATGGGAACGCCCCCGCGCGCGGCTCTGGTCTCCCCTCTCCAGCGAAGCTGGAGAGGGGGAGGGGGTGAGGACCACCCAGCGCATCCCCACGCCATACCGCCCGTCGGCGCTCATACGTTCTGTCCGCCCATCCTGAGTCCCGGGAACACCAGATCCCGATCTTCCCCACCTCAACTCAGTCGGCGCGTCTCGGGGTCGTAGCGCCCCTCGAGGTCGTTGGGGTAGGTGCCCTCCATGGGCTTGACGCCGGTAAGCAGGGCTGCCCGGTCGAGCATATGTGCCGCTACAGGGCCGGTGATGAAGAAAAAGGCAATGAGAATAAGCATCTTAAAAACGATCCGCAGGTCGCTGATAAAGAAGATCCCTGCGCCCAGCAGCACCCCGATGATGCCCAGCGTCCCCGACTTGCCCCCCGCATGGACGCGTGTGTAGAGGTCCGGCAGACGCACCAACCCGACCGACGAAACGACGACGAAGAAGACCCCGACCAGCGTGATCAGCAGGGTGATGATTTCCAGCGGCGTCATCAATTCCTCCCCACTTCAATCAAGCGGGCGATGGCCACCGTGCCCAGGAAACCCAGCACCGAGATCACGATCAGCGTATCGAGGAGCACCAGCTCGCCCGTGATGACCACGAACATCGTAATCAGCCCCACTACGTGGACGACGATCAGATCGAAGGCAACCGCCCGATCGGGGATGCTCGGCCCCCTGAGCAGTCGCCACACAGCCGCGCCCAGCGAGACGCTCACCACCAGCATCAGAATAGTTATTCCAATCTGAAATGCGCTCATTGCCATCCTCCGTGTGGCCGCGCCGCACAACGTCCTCCCAGAAACGAGTTGTTCCTGGGAGGGCGCGGCCCTCCCACATCCTCCCGGTGGAGAGAGCTTGCCGCCCCCACGGGCAGGGGTATGGGGAAACCTGGTTTCCCCGTATTTTCACATCAGTCGTCCATGCGGCTGCGCCGCACAACGCTAGAATGAAAATATTTGTTCCTGGGAGGGCGCAGCCCTCCCATACCCTCCCCTCAGGGAGGGGGTTGGGGAAACCCGGTTTCCCCATGTTCCAACCGCTGTTGGGAGCGGCTGGCCCCCCACAGGCAGGGGTGCGGTTCGACAGGCTCACCGCAGGTGGGGAAACCGGGTTTCCCCGTATTTTTACCTCATTCGTCCATGCGGCTGCGCCGCACAACGCCGAAATGAAAATATGTGTTCTTGGGAGGGCGCAGCCCTCCCAAACCCTCCCCGCTGGCGGGTTGTTTCCTGGGAGGGCGCAGAGGCGCGGCGCCGCCGCGCCCCTACGCCCAAACCCTCCCGTGCGCGGGCCATGTTCACATCAGGCTTCCGGGAAGGCCTAGCGCGCCACTGCCAGTTCCACCGCGTCACAGCCGTCTGCGCCGCAGACATCGCGCACCAGGCCCACCGTGTCCAGCGCCTGCTCCGCCGCCATGGTGCTGTACTCCAGCGCCGGGGCTGCGCCCAGGCCCATCGCAATGCTGACCAGCACCAGCACCGCCGCCGGCGCCAGCAGCCCTACCCCCGCGCGCGGCAGGTGGCTCATATCGCTGTAGGCCTTCTTCCAGAAGACCTCGTTCCAGATCTTCAGCATCGAGAACAGAGTGAACAGACTGACACCCGCCGCCACGCCGACAATCAGCCACTGCTCCCGGGCCACGCCAGCCTGGATCAGCCCGAGCTTGCCGAAAAAGCCGCTCAGTGGCGGAATGCCGACCAGCGCAAAACTGGCCAGGAGCCAGAGCACCGCCAGCGCTGGCTCGCGCCGGGCCATCCCCCCCATCTGTTTCAGCTCGCCCGTCCCCGTCAGGTGCTCCGCCGCCCCGCCGATCAGGAACAGGGCCGTCTTCACCACGATGTTGTGGGCCATGAAGAGAATGCCCGCCGCCAGCCCGACAGTGCCGGCCAGGCCCAGGCCCATAGCCATGTAGCCCACCTGGCTGACAATGTGAAAGGCCAGAATGCGCCGCACATTCACCTGGGCCATCGCTCCGATCACCCCGACCACCATGGTAACCCCGGCCACCAGCAGGATCAGCGGCGCTAGCCATGTCAGTTCACGCTGAAAGACCGTGCCAAAGACGCGGTAGAGGGCGTAGATCCCCACCTTGGAGAGCAATCCGCCAAACAGGGCGGTGACGGCGATACTCGGCGTGTGGTAACTGGCGGGCAGCCAGAAAAACAATGGCGCCAGGGCCGCCTTGCTGCCAAAGGCTACCAGAAAGAAACCCGCCACGGCAGTCACCAGTGAGGGCTGTTGAACCGTGTTCAGCCGCTCTGCCAGGTGGGCCATGTTCAGCGTCCCGGCTACCCCGTACACCAGGCCCGCCCCGACCAGAAAGCACAGGCTCCCGAAGAGGTTCAAGACCACATACTTCAGGCCGCCCTCGAGTTGAGCCCGCGATCCTCCGAGGGTGATCAGGCCAAACGAAGCCACCAGCAGGATCTCGAACCACACATAGAGGTTGAAGAGATCTCCGGTCAGGAAGGCCCCGCTGCAACCAAACATGAGCAGCAGCAGCAGCGGGTAGTAGTAGAAGCGCTCCTGACGCGCCTCTATGGTGACGAAGCTGAACATGATTGTTACCAGGGTCAGCAGCGCCGTGAGCGCGAGCATGATCGCGCTCAGGCCATCGGCCATCAGGGTGATGCCAAACGGCGCAACCCATCCTGCCGCCTGCGTCACCTGCCGGCCCGCAGTCGCGATGGTCACGAGCAGCCAGATGCCGTACCCCAGATTGAACAGCGTCGCCGCCAGGGCGATCACCCGTACCCAGAGCTGCCGCCGGCTGATGATCGTTGCCACACCCGCACCGAATAGCGGGACGATCAGGGGGAGAAACAAGTGGTGTATCATCGACAGCCTTCTCTACAATTCATCAGTGGTGGTCATAGCATTGAGATCATCGCTGCCGACAGCCTGATCGGTGCGGTAAGCCAGGGCCATCACGAAGGTGAGCAGACCGAGACTGATGACGATCGCCGTCAGGATCAGCGCCTGGATCAGCGGGTCGGCAGAGTCTGCCGGGGCCACCCCCGTCTCCGCGCTGACGAAGGGTGTGCGGGCCTTGACCAGGCGGTCACCCATCAGGAAGATGAGCAGGTGCGCCCCGTGGCTTAGCAGCACCAGGCCCAGGATCAGTTTGACAACACTGCGGCGGAGCACCAGGTAGATGCCTCCGGCGAACAGCGTCCCGATAACCAGGGAAAGGATCAGGTTCATAACTGTTTCCTCGTTTCGCGCTCTGCCGGGCTGCCCACCCGGGGAATGAACAACGTGAAGGTGGCAGCCGTCCATGCGGCTACGCCGCACAACGACAAGATGAAAATGAGTTTTTCCTGGGAGGGCTACGCCCTCCCAAACCCTCCACCAGGGAGGGGGATGGGGAAACCCGGTTTCCCCACTCCCCAACCGCCGTTGAGGGCGCCTGGCATCCCGGTGAACAGGAGCGGAGGGAACTCCGGGTTCGCTATGTTCACCTCAGTCATCCATGCGGCTGCGCCGCACAACGCCAGAATGAAGATATTATTGTTCTTGGGAGGGCGTAGAGGCGCGGCGCCGCCGCGCCTCTACGCCCAAACCCTCCCGCGCGCGGGCTATGTTCACCTCAGGCGCGTTACGCCGGTGCCTACACCTCAGGGGCTACCGCGTCTGGCCGGGCCGGGGGGCGCGGAATCGGGTAGAGTATGGGTTCCTCGGCCAGCACCAGCGCCAGTTGCGTCGTGACGCCGATCACGGTCAGATAGACGCCGATGTCGAACAGCACCGGCGTGCCAAGCTTCCCGATCCCCGGGATCGGCTCCTTGATCCAGAAAGCCAGCATGTACGCCTGACCGGTCGCCAGGCCGATCAGGCCCCACAGCGCCGCGAAGATGACCCCGAAAGCCGCCAGCCTGAGAAAGCTGATCGGAAAAACCTCCCGAATATACTTCGGACCATAGGCGATGATCTGCAAAATGAACGCCGATGCCGCCACAAGCCCGCCGATGAACCCTCCGCCGGGCAGGTTGTGCCCGCGTACCAGCATAAACAGCGACAGCAATAGTAAAATCGGCAACATCAGCCGCGATACCGTGCGGAGGATGATCGAGTCGTACATCGAGCTGTCTCCTCATACCGGGTGCGATTATCTTCAATCCCGGATCTGGCCTGGCCAGCGCAGCCCGTCCGGGAACAAGTGTGTCAATCCTGGCGTTGTGCGGCGCAGCCCTTCCTAATGGCCCTTACCCGCCACCGGAGCCTCGCGTTCGCGCGGAGCGGGCTGGCCCGCCTGCCCGTTCCCCAGGAGCGCCGCCACCTCCGGGAGGGTGGGTTGCAGCGGTGTCTCCTCGTCATCGCGCGTCGGGTCGGCGACGGGCCGCAGGCGCAGCATCGCGTATATGCCCAGCAGGGCCGTGAAGAGCACCACAATCTCGCCCAGGGTATCGAAGCCACGGAAGTCCACCAGAATGACGTTGACCACATTGTCGCCGAAGCCCTGACTCTGGCTCTCGGTGCGGAAGGCCGCGCTGATGTTGGGTACCTGCGTGACGCTCGATGCCGCAAAGGCGACCCCCGCGATCACCATCCCGGCGACCACCGCGATCAACCCATCGCGCGACCGCTCCGAAGGGCTTGAGAGCCGCTCGAAGCTGGCCGGCATGACGGCGAAGAGCAGCACCAGGAAAACCGTCGTCAGGATCTCGACCAGCAACTGGGTCAGGGCCAGATCGGGCGCGCTGTAGATCACGAAGATAAAGGCCACCATCAACCCGACAAAACTTGCCGCGATGATCCCGCCAAGCCGCGAGCGGGCATTCAAGGTCGCCACGATCCCGATGGGGATCAGCAGGGCGCTGACGAACTCGAATGGCTCTACCCCGTCGAGGGTGGGCAGCGCCAGCCCGCCGAATCCGAACAACGCCAGCGGTGGCGCCACGACGACGACCAGCGTGAGCACGGCCCAGGTCATATAGCTACGCAGCTTCCCGTTTTGCAGGGTGCGGGTGAAGATCGTGGCTCCCCGTAGCACTCCATCCACTGCCGCATCGTAGATCCGGTCGCCGTTGAGCCAGGGCGGCAGCGGCGAGGGCGCAGCCACAATCTGGGGTTCGAAGCGTGTCAGCACGGCGCCGATCAGCAGGGCGGTCATACTGAGGATCAGCGGCAGACCGATTTGGGAGGGCAGGAGGTAGAGGCTGATCTTGGCCCCTTCGTTGGAGATCGCGTTCACCGCCGGCTGGAGCAGGGTGGCGGTAGCCGGGAGCAAGCCGAGGGGCAACACCACCGAGAGAGTGGTGAGGAGCGCCGGGCCAAGCAACATTCCCGCCGGGGCCTCGTGAACGTGCTCCTTCATCCCGCTGCCGCGGGGGCCGAAAAACACGCCGCTCACCAGGCGCCACGAGTAGAGCACCCCGAAGACTGCGCTGGTTACCACGGCAATCAGCACGAGGATGTCGAAGCCCGGGGGCAGGCCGTTATCCACTGCGGCGTACAGTTGCTCTTCTTTGGCCACAAAGCCAAAGAGGATCGGCACCCCCGCCATCGAGAGCGAGGAGAGGATCGCCAGCGCCGCCGTCCAGGGCATGGCCCGGCGCAGGCCGCCGAGCTGGCTGAGACTCCGGGTGCCGGCCTCGTGGTCCACTGCCCCGGCGAGCATAAACAGGGCGCCCTTGTAGAGCGCGTGGGCCAGGATGGTCGCGACCAGCGCGGCGGGGGCCTCGGGGCCGCCCATGCCCGCCAGCAACACCATTGTGCCCAGCTTGCTGATCGTGCTGTAGGCGAGCAAACCTTTGATGTCATCGCGCCGGTTTGCCGTCACAGCGCCGATCAGCATCGTGGTCATGCCGACAATCGTCAGCGTGTAGAGCCACAGCGGCGTATCGCTCAGGGTCGGATGCAGCCGCGCCAGCAGGTAGACCCCCGCCTTGACCATGGTCGCCGAGTGCAGGTAGGCGCTGGCCGGCGTGGGCGCCTGCATCGCGTTCGGGAGCCAGAAGTGAAACGGGAACTGGGCCGATTTGGTAAAGCACCCCGCGAAGATCAGCAGCATCGCAGGCGTGTAGAGCGGCGAGGCCTTGATCTGCTCCCCTGCGGCAAGAATCTCAGAGATGGTGTATGATCCAGCAGCGTTGCCCAGCAGCACCAGCCCCACCAGCAGGGCTAGCCCGCCGCCGACGGTGATCAGCAGGCCCATCTGCGCGCCGCGCCGGGCCGAGGGGTAGTCGTGCTTGTAGCCGACCAGCAGGTACGAACTGACCGACGTCAGTTCCCAGAACATAAACATGGTGAGCACATTGTCGGCCAGCACCAGGCCGAGCATGGCTCCCATAAAGATGAACAGCGTCAGATAGAAGCGCCCCATCCCCGGGTCGCCGGCCAGATAGTAGGCGGTGTAGAGCACGATCAGCGTGCCAATGCCCGACACCAGGAGCGCAAAGAGCAGGCTCAGGCCATCGAGGGCGAAGCGCAACTCCAGGCCCATCCTCGGCACCCAGGGGATCGCCTGCTCCACACGGCCCCCGGCCAGCACGGTCGGCGCCAGCGCGCTGATAGTCACGAACAGCGCCAGCGGGATCAGGGCCAGGATCCAGCCCACTACCGGTCGCGACTCGTGCCGGGCGAAGAGACCTAGCGGGGCCATGAGCAGTGCTGTCAGGACAATCAGAACTAGCATTGGTTGGTTCCCGATAGTGATGCGAGAACAGGGGCAACCGGCTTGCCCCCTGCCCCTCCCGGAAGGATTTAAGGGCGGACAGAACATCCGGGCCGGCGTGGCGTGTACCGCACTGGTCCCCCCGCACGGCTCTGGTCTCCCCGCTTCGACAGGCTCAGCGCAGGCTCTCCAGCGAAGCTGGAGCGGCCCGCCCCTTCGGGCTGAGCCTCAGGGCGAAGCCTGAGCCTGTCGAAGGAGGCCGGGGGTGAGGACCAACCAGCGGCGCATCCCAACGCCATAACGCCCGTCGGCGCCCATAGATTCTGTCCGCCCCTAAAGTCATCACGGCAGGGTGTGGCGCAACCACGCGGAGGCTACGATTTCCAGACGAAATCATGCACCCGAAGCGAGTCTTTTGACCGATGAAGCCAGAGGCGCCGGCAACTACAATAGGGCGATGACTATCAACGCTGCCCTGCTGGCAGGCGCGAGCGGGAAGGCTCGTCACCGCTGGCCTCGCCCAGCGCCAACCATCCTCCTCTCGAAAGTGACCGAGCAGCGCCCGCCACGAAACAAGGTGCCTCTATGTCACAGACTTCTGCAACGAACGCCGCGCGGGTCCCTACGGCGCCGCCAGGGCTGAGCATCCGAGATTTTATCGGCAGCCAGGCAGACTATGCCGCCGCGGTGGACGTGTGTAATGCGGTCTTTCCCGAGTACCCCGAGTCGGTCGAGGAGTGGAAGGAGGAGGACGAGAAGCGGCCGGCGCACCTCCAGCGCCGCCGCTGGCTGGCTGAGATCAATGGCCAGGCGGTGGGCTACGCCAGTTACGGGCAGTCGGAGTGGATGGACCACCCGGGGGTCTTCACGTTCTTCGCCGCGGTGCTCCCGGAACGACAGGGCCAGGGGATCGGCCGCGCGTTGTATGAAACGGTTATGGCGGCCCTGGCGCCCCTCGACCCGCGACGGGTGCGCGCCCGTTGCCGAAGCGACTACGCCCGTTCGATGCGCTTCCTGGCCGGGCGGGGCTTCGTCGAGGACATGCGCGACTGGGAGTCGCGCCTCAATGTGCCGGGGTTCAACCCGACGCCCTTTGCCGGACACATCGAGCGAGTCACTGCCAGCGGTATCACCATCGCCACGCTGCGCGATCTGATTGCGGGCGATCCCGAGCACCGTCGCAAGCTCTACGAACTGGACGTGAGTGTGACAAGGGACGTCCCCTCGCCAGAACCGTTGACGGCGCCCTCGCCGGAGAATTATGAGCGGCGCGTGTTCGAGAGCCGCGATCTGTTGCCGGAGGGTTACTTCGTGGCTCTGGACGGGCAGCGCTACGTGGGATTGAGCGCCCTGTGGAAGAGCGACGAGGAACCTGACACGCTCTACGTCGGTTTGACGGGGGTGCGCCGCGAATACCGGCGGCGCGGGATCGCCCTGGCACTGAAACTACGCACCATCGAGTATGCCCGCAGCCACGGGATCAGGACGCTCAAGACCTGGAACGAGGCGAACAACCGGGCCATGCTCAGCATCAACGAGGCGCTTGGCTTTGTGAAGCAGCCGGCCTGGGTGAGCCTCGTCAAGCGCCTGCGCTCCGAGGGGTAACGGCCCACCCAGGCGCGCAAAGCCCACAGGGAACCGGAGAAGGCCGGGCGCCTCACTTGCAAGGATACCATCGCCATGTCGCTGCCGCTGCTCCACCTGGAAGGCGCGCCCTATCTCCAGGGCCTGGCCCACGGGAGGCTCTTGCGCAGGCAGATCGCGCATAACCTGCGCCTCTACTTCGAGCGTTTCGAGCGCGAGTTGAAGCTCACCCGCGCCGAAACACTGCGCCGCGCCACGCGCTACGCCGCGGCGATTGCCGCGCAAAGCCCCGACTACGATGCCGGCATGCGCGGCATCGCTGACGGCGCAGGCGTGGACCTCGCGGCGATTGCCGCGCTGAATGTGCGCTACGAATTGTTCTACGACGAGTTCGTTGAGCGGCCCCTGGCGGAAGGTTGTACAGCCTTTGCCTTGCTGCCCGGGGCCACGCTGGAGGGCCACCTGCTGCTCGGCGAAAACTGGGACTGGATCGCCGGCGTGCAGGGCGCCCTGATCCACGTGGTTGAGCCTGACGGCACCCAGAGCCTGGCCTTCACCGAGGCGGGCATCTTTGGCGGTAAGATCGGCCTGAACTCGGCGGGGTTGGGGCTGGTGATCAACGGCCTGACCAGCCACGATGATGACTGGACGCGCCTGCACCGGCCCTTTCACGTCCGCTGCTACGAGGTGCTGCGCGCGCAGGACCTGGACGCCGCCGCCCGGGCCGTCGCCAGCGACGAACGCTCCTGTTCGGCCAACTTTCTGCTGGCCCGGGCCCCCGATCAGGTGATCAACCTGGAAACCGGGCCACGGGGCGTTCACGTCAGCGCGTGCGCGAATGGCTGCCTGGTGCACGCCAATCACTTCCTGCACGCCACCGCCATCGGCGTAACCGAGCGCAACGTGGAGAACAACCCCCACTCGTGGCAGCGGCAGGCGCGTCTGGAGCACCTGCTCGCTGTGCGGCCCCTGGCCCTGCACGATGTGCAAACGGCATTGCGCGACCACCAGGGCTACCCCTACTCGGTCTGCTTCCACATCGATCCCCACGAACCTCCCGAAGAGCACTATGAGAGTGTGGTTTCGGTGATCATGGATCTGCACGACTGCGCGCTCTCAATTACCGACGGCCCGCCGTGCGAGGCGGTGTATGTGCGCTATACGCTGCCGTTGAGGTATGATAAGCTGAGGTGAAAATACGGGGAAACCAGGTTTCCCCATCCCCCTGCCTGTGGGTGGTACCAGCCGCTCCCAACAGCGGTTGGGACATGGGGAAAGCGGGTTTCCCCATCCCCCTGCCTGTGGGTGGTACCAGCCACTCCCAACAGCGGTTGGGACATGGGGAAACCGGGTTTCCCCACGCCCCTGCCTGGGGGGCGCCAGACGCCCCCACCACCGCCTTGGGGTATGGAGAACCCTGGGTTCCCCACGCCCCTGCCTGGGGGGCGCCAGACGCCTCCACCACCGCCTTGGGGTATGGGGAAACCCGCTTTCCCCACGCCCCTGCCGGGGGGGCGGCAAGCCCTCCCTGAGGGAAGGGGCATCGGAAAACCCGGCTTCCCCAACCCCTGCCCGAGGGAGGGAGTCGGGCGCCTCCCCCCGGCCGGTTCAGGGGCGAACAGAACGTATGAGCGCTGACGAACGTTATGGCGTTGGGATGCGCTGGTTGGTCCTCACCCCCTCCCCCGCTCCAGCGAAGCTGGAGAGCCTGCGCTGAGCCTGTCGAAACGGGGAGACCAGAGCCGCGCGCGGGGGCGTTCCAATGCGGTACAAGCCGCGCTGGCTCGGATGTTCTGTCCGCCCTTGAAGGAGAGGCCGGAAGAGGGGCGGCACAATCTCCGCACCGGCAGGGTGTGGGTGGGCCGCGCCCTCCGGGCCTGGCTGCGAATCTCGTAGGCCCTTGCCGTGCGGCGCGACACGTATCGCGCGGCACGTCACACACAGCATCAGAACAACTATGTGGTTAATCGTCGGCCTGGGCAACCCGGGCGAACGTTATGCGCGAACGCGCCACAACATCGGCTTCGAGGCCGTGGACGCGCTCGCCCGGAGGCACGGCCTGGAGTTTCGCGGGAAGCGGGCCAACAGCCTCGTTGCCGAGGGCGCTATCGCCGGGCAACGGGTGGCCCTGGTCAAGCCGCAGACCTTTATGAACCTCAGCGGCCAGGCCGTGTCGGCGCTGCGCAACTGGTACAAAATTGACCCGGCGCGCGAATTGCTGGTGATCTACGACGATCTGGACCTGCCCTTCGCGAAGCTGCGCCTGCGCGAGCGCGGGAGTGCGGGCACCCATAACGGTATGCGTTCCATCGTGCAGCAATTAGGAAGCGGAGAGTTTCCCCGCCTGCGCGTGGGCATCGGCCAGCCGCCAGGCAAAATGGACCCGGCGGCCTACGTCCTGTCGCGCTTCTCGCAGGAGGAGGAAGCGGCCTTGCCGGCGCTGCTTGACACTGTTGCCGACGCCGTGGAAGTGGTGCTGCGCGAGGGGTTGACCACCGCGATGAACCGCTACAATCCGGGGTAGCGCGTCGTGAAGGCTCAGGAGCGTACCCTGGACATCCCGCGGCGGAGCGCCGGGGCGCCGGTTGCGCCCCGGTGCGGCCGGTTTTTTTTCCATGCCTCTGCGTGGGCCTTACCCTTGCACGGGTAGATGGTTGGAGGCCACGGCCTCTCCTCCTCACCCCCTCGCCCCCCCTTCTGCTTGATGGCATCGCACTGGATCAGCTCCACACCTCTACCGCTCCACAAGGTGGCGGGGGGTGAGGGCGCGGAGCAGCCATGGCTTCCTGATGCGCTCCGCAAAAAACTGTACCCCTGAAAGGGAATCACCCCTGTGATCTGCGCTTCCTGTGGCCGAGACACACTCACATCGGGGTCATACTTCCGGCAGGCGCTGAGAGGACGATGAATCGGCGACCTGCGGTTTGGGCACGGTCTCGCTGAGCGCCTCGATCGACTCGGCGCCCATGAGGCGCGCCAGCCAGCGCGTCTCTTCGTAATTATCGAGGATCACCGTCACCAGCACGGTGATGGGCATGGAGAGAAAGGTCCCGGGCGGGCCGAGGAGCCAAGTCCAGAAAAAGAACGAAACGAACACCACTGCAGGGGAGAGACGCAACTGATGGCCGATGAGCGCCGGGGCCACCAGGTTCTCAAAGGCGGTATTGACCAGCGTAACGACCAGGATGACCAGGCCGGCGCGCAGGAAACCGTGCTCGGCCAGAGCCAGCAACACCGCGGGAACCATAGCTATGGGGATACCGATGTAGGGGATGAAGCCAAACACAAAGATCAGGATGCCCCAGAGGATGGCAAAGGGCACGTTCAGAAAGAACAGCCCGATTGTCGAGCCGACAGCGACCGCGAGGTTAATGTAGGTGCGAATGATAAAATAGCGCACCACGCTTCCGCCAAACGACGTCAGGCGTTGGAGGAGCGGGCTTTCCTCACCCAGGGCATGGCGAAAGCGGCGCCGGAAGAGCGGCAGTTCGACCAGGAAGAAGATCACCAGCACCACCACCAGCAGCGCGTTGCCAAGCACATTGCCGATGCTGGTAAGAATGAAGCCGAGCACCCGGGTGAGGTTGGCGCTGCTGAGCAAACCGAACAATTGAAGGTCGCCTTCAATCAGGCCGTAGCCGGCAAGCCAGGCCCGCAAGGCCCGCTCCTGCTCGGCCAGCAACGATTGGTAGACCGACAGGCGCGCGGTGGCCCGGCTGACGGAGATGCCGATAAGCGACCCCAGGATGGCCGCGGTTGAGAGAAAGCCGCCGATCATGATCAGCAGGGCGACCCAGGCCGGCAGGCCACGTCGCTGAAGCCACAGGTAGATCGGGTTACACAGGAGGGTAATCACCAGGGCGAGCAGCAGCGGGTTGAGGATCGGCGCGGCCAGGCGCATCGCGCCGAGCAGCAGTACCACGCTTGCTATAATCAGCAACGGCCGGAGGATCGTCGTTGACTCGCGGGGATACTCTCCCATCGTCGTCTCTTGGTCGTAGAGCTGCCATCCAGCTACTATGCAGCAAGGTGTCGCGCATCATCAGGGCGCCACCGGGCGGTGGCGCGTATGCACAGTATAGCATGGACGAGGATCGGATCGGTGTTCGAGCTAGCAGGGGGGCGTAGGGACACCCTGGAAGCCCTCACCCCATTCCCTCTCCCGCGCGTGTTTAAGGGCGGACAGAACGTATGAGCGCCGACGAGCGTTATGGCGTTGGGATGCGCTGGTTAGTCCTCACCCCCGCCCCCTCTCCAGCGAAGCTGGAGAGCCTGCGCTGAGCCTGTCGAAGCGGGGAGACCAGAGCCGCGCGGGGGGGCGTTCCAATGCGGTACAAGCCATGTTGGCTCGAATGTTCTGTCCGCCCCTGAACCCGCGCGAGAGGGGGGGAAGCCAGAGCCGTGCGTAGTGGTGTTCCAATGCGGTACAGTCCGCGTTGGCGCGGAGGTTCTGCCCAATCCTGAACTCCCCTGCGGGAGGAGGGCGCCGGGCATCTCGGCTGGGTGGGGGGAAGTGGCCCGTGGCGCATGTTCACCTCACGTAGCGATCCATTCACGCCACAGGCGCCCAACCTCCGCTACCCTATGCGCGAAGATCTCGACAAGAGGGAGGATATGTGCGAACGCAGCCCTGTCCGGAACTTCCGGGTCAGCCGGGCAGTGCAGCGAAGCCGCACCGGTGTCTGAGCGGCGTAGCATCAGCCGCATGCGTATCACGGCCCGAATTACGGGGAACACCGGCGCAGCGCTCTCCAGGCCGACATCTGCAATCTGAGCTGGTATCGCCGTCGCGCTTGCGCGCGAACAACGGACGCCCTTGACGAGAGTACGCCTATGGGGACCTCCACTTCCTTCCGCGAACGGTTGTGCGATCCGCAGCGATTCCTGGTCTTGTACGGCACCACACCACCCCGGGCGGACGCGCCGCCGGAGCGCAGCGCCGAACTGGCCGGGCGACTGGCGGGGCATCTGGCCGATCAGGTTCTTGATGGAGTGGTTGTCTACGATGTACAGGACGAAAGCGGCCGCACCACTGAGCCGAGGCCCTTTCCCTTCTTCCCCGCCGGCGACCCACGGGCCTATGCCTGCCAGTTGCAGGCGCTGACCGGCCTGCCAGCTATCAGTTACAAGTGTGTGACCCCGTTTGATGAAAGCGGCTGGCTGGCCTGGCTCGACGAAACGGTGAAGGGCTACCGGGTCGCCGGTCTCTCTCTGGTGGGCGCGGCAACGCCCACGCCGCCGCCAGACGCGCTGGCGGTTGATCGGGCCTTGCAACTGGCGCGGGAGCTACCCGGCGCGCCGCCTCTAGGCGGCGTGGTGATCGCCGAGCGCCACTCGCCAGCCTACGACGAGAGCCAGCGCCTGCTGCACAAGGCCGCAGCCGGCTGCGACTACTTCATCTCGCAGATCGTGTACCAGAGCGAGCCGACAATCCGGCTGCTGAACGACTACCTCGCCGCCTGCGCCCGCGAGGGAGCAGCGCCAAAACGCATTGTGTTGACCTTCGCGCCCTGTGGACGCCCGAAGACGGCGGAGTTTCTCCGCTGGCTGGGGGTGGCAATCGCGCCCGAGACGGAACGCGCCATTCTCGCCGATCCGGCGCCGTTCCGGCGTTCCATCCAGATCTGCTGCGACCATCTGCGGGCCATTCTGGAACAGGACGCCGCCCACCACCTGCCCCTGGGGATCAACGTCGAAAGCGTTTCCAGCCACCCCGATGAGGTCGCCGCTTCGCTGGAGTTGCTCGGCGCGCTGCGTGAGGTAGGGTACGCCAGCCACCTGAGGTGAACATATGGGGAACCCGGGGTTCCCCATGCCCCTGCCTGTGGGGAGGGTCTGGGAGGGCATAGCCCTCCCAGGAGAATCGTGCCTGTGGTGGGCAACGCAGCCGCATAGCCGGGGGGCTGAGGCCCATCACCGCGCCGTGTACCCCCCATCCACCACCAGGGCATGCCCGGTGACAAACGACGCGGCATCGGAGCAGAGGTAGAGCACGGCTCCAGCGATCTCTTCAGGGCGGCCAAGGCGGTTGATAGGGTGCAGGCCCTCGATCAGCGCGCGCCGGTCGGGATCGCCAGTTACGCCAACGCGGTCGAGCATTGGCGTCTCGACAAACCCCGGGCACACGGCATTGACCCGAATGCCACGGGTAGCAAACTCGATCGCGGCGACCTTTGTCAGCCCGATCACGCCGTGCTTGGCGGCCACGTAGGCCGCCGCGCCGGCAAAGCCAACCAGGCCCAGCACCGAGGCGATATTGACGATGGCGCCGCCACTGGCGCGCATGGCCGCGATTTCGGCGCGCATGCAGTAGAAGACGCCACTCAGATTGATGGCGATCGTGCGCTCCCAGGTCTCGACCGGCAGGCGCGCAGTGCTCTCCTGCGAGGCCTCGATACCCGCGTTGTTCACCGCGCAGTCGAGGCGACCGAGGCGCGTCAGCGCTTCCTGCACCAGCGCTTCGGCCTCCTCAGGGCGCGAGACATCGCAGCGCAGGGCGTGGGCCTCAGCGCCGGCTGCGGTTGCCTGCCGGGCCGTCTCCTCTGCCGCTTCCAGGTCGAGATCGCCCAGCAGCAGGCGCGCACCGGCCCGAGCGAAGGCCAGCGCCGTAGCGCGCCCGATGCCTCCGCCACCTCCGGTGATCAGTACGGCTTTATTGCGGAATTCTTGCATAGATTCTTTCTCATTATTACTGGATGTGAAAAGAGGGAGCACCCGGCCGTCCCCGCGGCCCTGCCTTCCGGGGGGCCTGGCCCTCCCAACCCTCGTCGCGCAAGCCCACGCTCATAGCGGCGGAAACTCCCGCAGTTGCTGTTGGGGGTCCACACAGACCACATCCACCTCGGCTTCCACCAGTACCTCGCCCCGGCACTCAATGCGCTGGGAAAAGCGCCCGCGGTAGGCCGAGGTGCGCTGAAAGGTGGAAACCACCTCTACCGTGTCGCCCAGGGCAGCCGAGCGCCGGAAACGCATCTGAACCTCGTAGACCACAAAGTAGTACCCGTCCCGATTCCACTCCTGGATCGGCCGCCCGCGCGCGCCGACGTACTCCGTCCGTCCCCGCTCCAGATATTTCAGGTAGTTGGCGTAGTAGACAACGCCGAGGCTGTCCGTATCTTCGTAGTAGACTTTGTAGCCTACGCGATGCTCCATGGGGGCTTCCCTCTCACAAGACTGTCAGAAGTCCATCTGGCTGCGCCGCACAACGCCGGCATGAAAATACTATTGTTCTTGGGAGGGCTGCGCCCTCCCAAACCCTCCCCGCTGGCGGGTTGTTTCCCGGGAGAGAGTGGCTCTCCCACACGCGTGCGCGCACAGGGTGCATCATACGGGTACACCTTTCTGGCGTCAATTGCAGGACCGATGCCATGCAGCCCCCGCCAGGCAGGGGTATGGGGAAACCGGGTTTCCCCTTCCTCCAACCGCCGCTGGGGGCGCCTGGCCCCCGCCAGGCAGGGGTATGGGGAAACCGGGTTTCCCCATCTTTTCACATCAGCACTGGAGGTTGCAGCGCCGGCATGGAGTACAATAGTAGCAAGATGGCACAATCAGGAGCAGCGCCCATGACCTTGAAACGCCAGCGTCCCCGGCGGCAAGCGGCCCTTCCGCCGCAGGGCTACGGTGAACCGCAGTCAACGAACCCCGCTCTGCGGGCGGCTGTGCTTCAGCTTGTGGAGAAGCAACTCACTTCCGGCAACCCTCCCGAAACCCGGCAAACCCTGGAACGGCTGGTGGGCATGGGCTATAGCCGCGAGGGGGCGATCAACCTGATCGCCACCGCCGTGGCGAGCGAGATCTTCGACGTGATGGCGCGAGGAGAAGCCTACGACGCCGCACGCTACCTGGCGGCTCTGGCGCGCCTGCCGCAGCTTCCCGGCGCCGTTGATGGGGAGACTCTGCCCTGATGGAACAGCGGGGAAACCGGGTTTGCTCAATGCCTCTGCCCACGGGGGCAAGCCCCCGGCACCGGAAGGGGCGCCGCTCGACGGGCTTACTGCGGGTGGGGAAACCGGGTTTCCCCATGGCTATATGAGCGCGGCTGCGCCGGGCAATGACACGATGAACATCGGGGTTTTTTCTGGGAGGGCTGCGCCCTCCCAAACCCTCCCGGTGGGGAGGGCTTGCCGCCCCCACAGGCAGGGGGATGGGGAAACCCGGT
>OGCL01000286.1_pt1 | contig 57337 bp, 54 predicted proteins | sample 1570041 | NCBI WGS metagenome assembly OGCL01 (sample SAMN06266162, study PRJEB24511) | hot springs metagenome | isolation source: Hot spring water | place: South Africa: Limpopo | collected 2015-06-22
GCTGCAGCAGTCGATGGGTGCCGATCACCATGTCTACCCTGCCGTCGGCGAGCGCAGCCAGCGTGGCGATCGCGAGCGCGCGGGCGACCGACCTCTTGCTCATCTTCGCCTATGCGACGCTGGCGCTCGGCTCGGCGCTCGCCGCCTTCATGTATCCGCATACGCTGACCGGCATCTTCGCCTCCAACAGCGGCAGGACGATCCGCACCAAAGGGGGATCCGATCCTATCCTCAAAACGAAACACGAAGCTGATGGAGACAAAATCGCTTCCCATCTCTTTGGCCAATTCGATTGAGGAGGATCTTGGCTTCTCTTCAAATATCCTCTTATCCATCTGGAAGAAGACTCCCTCCACCTTCTCGAAGGGAAGAATTTTGAACATCCCCTTTCCTTCCATCTTCTGATAGAGGAGCCTGGTCAGGGTATGGTGAGCTCCGGCCAGGACCTCCCCTCGCTTAAAGATGGTCCTGCAAAATGGACAGACCGATTCTTTTTCAACGTAGAAAGGGAGGATGGCGAGTTTAGGTCTCTCTTCGGCAACGGCTTGGGAAATTCCACCAACCATCGTAGCCATCAGGAACAGAACCAGTCCATAGCTCAAAAGGAATTTCTGCATCTCTTTACCTCGTTTCGTAAGGTTTACAAAACCAATATGGAATGAACAATCCTCTTACCCTCCCCACCCGTCCCCTCTCCCTTTTGAGACTGGGTCGTAATTAAAAAAACCCGACTTTTTCAAGAGGGGAGGCGGTCAGGTGAAAAAGATTTAGAGCGGCTACCTTTAATAGTTTAAATTCTGGCGTCCCAATCATATGAAAACATTTGACATTATTCGAACAACCGTTTCCCATTCTCTAAAAGATCCGCATTCTAAATCTTTGGAATCTGACTGCCTCCCCTCTTCTCCTGCAATTGTGACACAGTCTCAGGGGAGCGGGGAGGCCGAAAAGCCATTTAGAGCGATGACCTTTGATTGATTAAATCAACCCTCGGGCCTGTTCAATCATCACCCGGTGGGTGAACGCTTAAGGTCCGTGACCCAGACGTTCAATGTATCGCATTCTAAAAGGGGGGGAGGCATTGCCGCCCCCCTTGTAAGATTGGGTGAATCGCTCAATTTAGGTGATATAAACCCGAAATGGAGCCCTGTGGGCAAAAGGCCTGTGATCTCCAAAGAAACGCCCACACGGGGTGAGCATCCTGTAATAGAAGGCCAATTCACCCATGCATAGATCTCTTGATCCGCTTGGTTCGAAATGGGAGATTTCGCCTTTAGGAAGATGAGGAAGGAACAATCTTTTTTTTAAGAATAATCAAATATATTCAAGAACTTGGAAGCATGACAGGAAGGCATCCTTAGATGGCTGAACCATCTGCACCGATCTTTCAAATCCGCCAATGTGAAAAGAGAGCCAATAGAGAGGTTTTTCTGGTTATACTCTCTTTGCCTGATCTAAAATCTCTCTCACCTTCTTCCCGAGGTTTCGCAGGGTTACAGGCTTATGAAGAATGGGGATATTTAGACTTCGATCAAAATATCTTTCCACCACCTCTTCACTATATCCTGACAGGAAAAGGCAGGGAGGGTGCGAAACGGTTGAGGCAATGTGCTGATAGACCAGAGGTCCATTCATCTTGGGCATCACGGCATCGAGGATGACCAGGTCGATCTGGTTTCGATGCTCAGAGAAAGTCCTGATCGCCTCCTCTCCGTCGCATGCAATCAACACGTTATAACCGAGCCCTTCAAGAAGGATCTTCAACAGTTCTCTTACCTCACGCTCATCCTCTGCTACAAGGATGGTTTCTGATCCTCCAGGAATCTCCTCTAAGACCGTCTCTAAGATCTCCTGATCCAGAGTGCCTTGATAGGCTGGTAGATAGAGATCGAACCGGCTCCCTTTCCCAATCTGGCTGGATACAAAGATGTGCCCCCTGTGCTGTTTCACGATCCCATAAACTACGGCAAGCCCAAGTCCACTCCCTTTTTCTTTCGTTGTGAAGAAGGGCTCAAAAATTCGAGAGAGGGTTTTCTCATCCATTCCTCTTCCAGTATCCATCACGGAAATCTGAACATACTCTCCTGGATTGACAAACGGATGTTGATGGCAGAAGTCTTCATTTAGATCAATGTTTCGAGTCTGCAAAATGAGAACGCCTCCCTGAGGCATCGCCTCCCTTGCATTGACGATTAAATTCATCAGAATCTGATCCATGGCCGAGGAATCGGCATAGATGGGTCTAAGGTTGGGTTTGATCTCTATCCTCAGCTCAATATCCTCTCCGATCAACCGCGTAAGCATCCGGGACAGATTTTCGATCAGGTCTGAAACATTGAGAATTTTTGGATTAAGCACCTGACGCCGACCAAAGGCAAGGAGCTGGTGGGTGAGATTAGAGGCTTTTTGGGCGCCTTCTTCGATCTTCAAAAGGGATTCGCAAATCGGATGGGAGGGGTCCAGGTTCATCAAGCTGAGCTCAACATTCCCCTGGATTACCATGAGCAGGTTATTGAAGTCGTGGGCAATGCCACCGGCCAAAAGTCCAATGGCTTCCATCTTCTGGGACTGGAGAAGCTGTTCTTCCAGGTCCTTTTTTTCGGTCACATCCCGGAGGATGCCACGATACCCGATCACGTGTCCATGACTTCCCCGAATGGCCGTTGCCGTCATTAGGACGATTATTTTCTCCCCGTTCTTTTTCTTCAATGACAATTCATAATCTCTCACATATCCATTTTCGGCAAAGGCTCTGATCACCTTATCTCTATCGTTAGGGTCATAATAGAGTTTTTCTGGAACGTTGATACTGAGAATCTCTTCTTTTGAAGAGTAGCCGAACAATTCCAATCCCGCAGGATTGATATCTACAAGCTGACCATGGGCAGTCGTAATGAAGACGGCATCCTTCGACTCTTCGAAGAGGTCCCGATATTTCTTCTCCGATTCTCTGAGGGAGTCCTCTGCTCGCTTACGCTCTATGATGTCGTTGGCGACAAAAACCATCCCCCTCACCTTTCCCTCCTTGTTCCGGAAAATAGAATTCATCAGAAACGCCGGAAAAGTAGAACCATCCTTTCTTATGCCAATACATTCGCCTTCCCAGTGCCCTGACTGTTTGAGTGTCGTAAGCTCCTGCTCCGAGATCATCTCAGTGATCATTCTCCCAATAGCTTCTTCACTCTTCCATTGGAAAAGAACTTCTGCAAACCGGTTCCAGAAAATGATCTTACGGTCCAGATCCGTGGCAATCACCGCGTTTCGGACCTGATTGATCAATGACGATTGAAAAAAAGTTTTTTCTTCCAGTTTCTGCTGCTCGGCGATCAATTTCGCATTGGCAATGGCTCCTGAAATCTGGGCGCTGATTTTTTCCGCCAACCGTAGGTCGGCTTTGGTATAGGCATTCGCCTTCTTCGTTCTGATGTGAAGGACCCCGATCACCTGATTCTTTGAAATCAGCGGTACTGAAATAGCGGATTGAAGTCCGACTTGAACCACTGCAATGTGCTTCCCATTTTTCTTGAGCTTGAGCCATCTCTGGAGATCCTTCCCCTGGATGATTCTTCCCTGACGGCTCTTGACCACCTTTTCTGTAATTGTTCCAGAGATCAAAAATGTGTCTCCGGGTTCCAAGGATGGTATCTTAACGCCTTTCACATAATCACAATGAACGGATTGTCCTCCGGGGTCAATCAGCACGATGGCGATACGGTCGAAAGAGATCAGTCTATTGACGACCTTGGCAAATTTTTCATAAATTTCCTTAATATCGTGTGATGAAGTAATAATTCGTCCGATTTCCGCCATCACACCATACTGTTTGGCTGCCTGTTTCATTCGAGACATTTCTGATCAATCCAGCTTCAAAGGGGAGTCAGCATTGGGAATCATAAATCAAAACAAGGGCTGAATCAAGAAAAACCTTAATGGGGTTAGGAGAGAAGGGCAGGAACTCTTTAAAAATGATTTCGGAAGGAGATCGTCTACTTAGGAGATTGAATGGAGGTGGCAACAAGGTTGAGGATGCGGTGAAAATCGAAAGGTTTTGGAATCACGAAATCAATCCCGTATTCCTTTCTCTTCTCCTCGCTGACCTCGGTCCCCCATCCTGTAATCATTCCAACCAAGGTCTGGGGGTTGATTGCCTTGACCGCCCTGCAAACCTCCCAACCGGACAGATCGGGCATCCCCAAATCGGTCAACACCACATCAAACTTTTCCTGTCCAAATAACTGGAGCCCCTCAAGTCCATTTCGGGCTGTAACCACCTGATGGCTCCCTTTTGAGAGGACTTGATGGAGCACTTTTCGAACCATCTCTTCATCGTCAATGACCAGAATTTTGGCCTCTCGAACCGTTGGCTCCAAGGGCTCTTCAAAGATCTTGTCTTTCTGAATCTCATGGCCCGCATTTAAGGTGATGGTAAAAGTCGTCCCCCTTCCAGGTTCACTGTCCACATGAATCTCGCCTCCAAACCGTTTGATGATTCCATAGGACATGCTCAATCCCAATCCGGAATTTGAAAAAGGTTTCGTGGTAAAGAAGGGTTCGAAGACCCGCCTTCTGACATCCTCGGACATTCCAATGCCTGTGTCCGAGACCTGAACAGTTACTTTCCCTCCCTGATGAAAGCTCCGGATTTCGATGCGGCCCCCCGTTGGCATGGCCTCAATTGCATTAAAGATCATATTCATCAGGACTTCTCTCAATTCTGAAACATTACCTTCGGCAGGCGGGATCTTTCCAAAATCGGTCACCATCTCAATTGGAAATCCCCTGCCCTGGGCCTCATCCTTCCATCGGGGGCGTGTCATCTCGATGGCTTCCTTTAAAATCATATTGATATCCACGCTGTACAGATCTTCCCGTATCCCATTTCTTGTGAATTCCAGTAGCCGGCGGACCGTCTGAGCACTGTCCTTAACGACCTTTTCAATGATCTTCAGGGTCTCCACCTGTTCTTTCTCTTTGATCGTCAGCAGCAGGAGCTGTGTGTTGCCAAGGATGATGGCAAGCGAATTGTTAAAATCATGGGCAACCCCGCTGGCCATCTCACCAACCGCCCGAAGCTTCTCTGACTGTAACAGTTGCTCTTCTATCTTCCTTTTTTCAGTGATATCTTTCAGAAATGCAATCTTGTTCCTGTTTCCATGGTAATCGCGTAATAGGATGGAACTCATCTCTACATAACGCACCGCTCCATCGCGACGAAGCACCTTGATCTCATATCGGGAGGCCTCCTCCAATTCCTTCGGGTGAGAATTCTTCTCTTCGAGTAAAAGGGCCTGACTCTTTTCGTCGAGGAAGGATATAAAATTAGCCTCCAACAACTCTTCCCTTGGATAGCCCAAAAGCTCCGCCAGCCTCTCATTCACATAGGTCAATCGAAAGTCTTCTCCCATGACCAAAACGCCATCCAGGGCGCTTTCGACCACCGTGCGATAGCGTTCTTCGGAGGCTGCGCTCTCAATAAGGGTGGCCAGATGTCCCGCGGCTACTTCGAAAAGCCGGAAGTCCTCTTTCGAAAAGGCTTCCTTTTTATAGCTCTGTGCATCCAGGACGCCAATGAGCTTTCCATTCGATTCAAGCGGAACAGACATCTCAGAGAGAATCCCTTCCTCGGTTGCAAAATACCTTGAATCATTCCGGACATCATTAACCAGAAGGGCGGTTTTATGCTCCACCACCCAACCGATGATCCCTTGATCTAATCCTAACGGGGGAGTTTCGATCGTTTTAGGTGAAAGCCCTATAGATGAAGGATGGAGGGTGAATCGTCCGCTCTTCTCATTAAATAAGAGGACGGAAAGTCTTTCAAGACCCAAGAAATGGCTGATGGCCTTGACGATCTCGCTGAGCATCAAATCGAAATGGAGTGCTGAATGTGAGATCTTGGTCATCTCATAGAGAATGGTCAATTCATCTAATCTCTTTTTCGTCTCCTCGTATAGCAAAAAGATTGATTCTGAAGCCAACTCACGTTCCATTGCATTTCCTTCTTCAGTAAACTCCGCCCATCCCCACCCTGCAGGGACTGTGTTTTAATATGAAAAAAAACCGATTTTCTTTGAGGGGGGAGAAGTGGTCGGGTGGCCGCCTTGCAATAGAGAGCCACTCAAAGAATAGCCAACGGCTTCCCAAAGATTCAGAGCGGTCACCTTTAAACGTTTAGATTTAGAAATTCCAACTGTATGAACACAGTCAATTTTATACAAACAACCATTTTCCATAATTTAAAATGTCCGCCTTCTAAATCTTTGGAACCTGACTGCCCCCCTCCCCTCTCTCCTGTGATTGCGACACAGCCTCTCAGTCAGGGGCAAATTCGCTTTGATCGGAAAAGGACCGGGCTTCTCTTCATTATTAGATTTGAAATGGCCTTCCTGCCTTTTGCAAGCAGGTGTTCCGCCGTCTTAAACCTGGGCTTTCGGGAGGATCGCGGGGAAATGAATAGATCACTTTCTCCAAAGAGTGGATCATTCGCATCAACCAAGATGGACCATTTATTCCTTAAACCCTTCCAACCCAAGGTTTTACCCTTATGGCATAATCGCCCTTGACTCAATCAATAGCATGACCCGTGCCAGGATTTTCATTATTTTAAAAATCAGAAATCTTTTTTCAACCTATTAATATAGCAGACGAATTTGTCACTCGAGAATAATGGCCATTGACTAACTCTTTAAACGGCTGTCATTAAATTGACGTATGACTGTCAAACCTTTTCACTCTGAAATGCAATAACCCAGGGGTCACTGAGTCATGAACCTTGAACTCCATTCTACTGCCTCCATATAGAGGGTTGCTGCCTTTCCTTCGTCAATCTTAATCGAATCCCTCTGTCCGAGAAGTCTATCCCATTCTCCACGTTCATAAGAGAGAACATATTGATAAACACCGCTCAGCAGACTCTCTTCACCCAATAATGCTCTTTTGATATCCTGGGCAATCGGGATCTCAAGGAGAATTTCTGAAAGGGCCTTCTCTAAGATGGTATCAATCAATGAGAACAACCCCATTAGAAAGAGATCCTCGGAACGGCTCGAAAGTCCGCAATAGGGCCCCAAGGATTCACAGAATCTCGCCCTGAGGATAGACTGGATCACCAACTCATCTGGCTTATCCTGGCCAAGGGTAGCTAACGTGATAAGGGTAATCCATTTCTTTACCTCCCGTTCGCCCAAAAGGACCAAGGCCTGTTTGAGCGATGAGATCTTATTTCGCAATCCAAAGAATGAAGAATTGATGTACCGGAGCAGTTTGAAGGAAAGGGAGACCTCTCTCTTGATGATCTCTGCTAATTTCTCAAAATCGAGCTCCGGTCGGTGAATCTCCTGGAGGACACTCAGGTAGTGGAGTTTAAATGCAGGAATGTCCTTCCCAGAAATGATCTTCGGTTTACTGAAAAAAAAACCCTGGTAGTAAGCGTAGCCTAACTCTTTCGCCTCGGTTAACATATCCAGCGATTCCACCTTCTCCGCTAAAAAAAGGATTCCCCATGATCCAAACTTCTTCACCAGATCCTCTCTCATCTCTCTCTCTGTAGATAAGAAATCAACCTTGATAAAATCGGTCAATTCGATCAGCGGCAGATACTGATCATCATAGACAAAATCGTCCATGGCCAGAAGGTAACCGGCCCGTTTTAATTCTTCACAGGCCGCTACCACTTCACTATCCGGAGAAATATTTTCGAGGACTTCGACCACGATCCGATCTTTCGGAATAAGAAAGAGATACTCATTGACCAAGATGTCCCGGGTCACATTGATGAAAGCCCTTTTCCCTCCGGTTAAGGACTGAAGCCCCATCAAAAAGAAACTGTCTGAAATAACCTTGGAGGTGGCCTGGTTTGGGTCGGAATGTCGAAAGATGTTGTCAAAGCCCGAACGGAAGAGGAGTTCGTATCCGTAGACATTCTGTCTGAGATCGAAGATGGGTTGTCTGGCAATAAAGGTTTCCACGGTCTAATAGTTTTAAAGTCTTAGAACCACATGGTCTCATGGCTCTTGATCCTTTGGCTCTATGACCATGAGACGATTTGACGCATGACCATCTCTCCTAACCCCACAGGATCAATCCCATGGAATATGGATTGGATAACAAGGGATGATGGGGAAGGATCCGAATCCGGAAGCCAAAGCGGCCCACGGACAGACACGGAATCTCTCCCTTAAAGGTGAAGATATCCCCTGCTTGGCGATTCGCCTGAAGCAGAATAGTGGAGCGGCTTTGGAAATTGGCTTTAGAATCCACCGGCCCATAATAGACCTCCACCAGAAGATCTTGGGGGCGGAGTCCTGGCATGTCCAGGTCAACCTCAACCGGAAAGGGATTTCCGAGGATGATCCCTCTTCTTGAATCGCTTCTCTTACCGATGATCTTGATCCGGCTCCAGTGCCTCTTCACATGTTCCATCCAATGCATCAACTCTCGGTGTCCTTTAAAATCTTCTGCCCGGATCCTATCCCATCTCAGGGATGAAGGGATATAAAACCGGTGGAGATAATCCTGGACCATCCGGTGGGAATTGAAATAGGCAGCCAAGGTCTTCATCGATTCTTTCATCATCCGAATCCACCCCCGGGGCAGATTATCCTTTCCTCGCTCATAGAACAGGGGAACGATCTCCCTCTCCAACAGGTTGTAGACGGAATGGCTTTCGATTTCGTCCTGGTCTTTCTGGTCCTCATACTCTTCACCACTTCCGATCGCCCATCCCAAACCCGGCGCATATCCTTCCACCCACCAGCCATCAAGAATGCTCAGATTGAGCGCACCGTTAGCTGCGGCTTTCATCCCGCTCGTTCCACAGGCCTCCAGCGGACGGCGTGGATTATTGAGCCATACATCGGCTCCCTGAACAAGATAACGCGCCACATTGAGGTCATAATCCTCGATAAAGACGATCCTGTGTTTAAACCGGGGTTGAGCGGCCAGATGAACGATCCTCTGAATCACCTCTTTGCCTGGATGATCTTGAGGATGGGCCTTTCCTGCAAAGATGATCTGAACAGGTCTCTGGGGATGATTGAGGATATTTGCCAGCCTTTCTGGGTCGCTCAGGATCATGTCTCCCCTTTTATACGTAGCAAACCTCCTTGCAAAACCAATGGTTAGTGCCTCTGGGTTTAATACCTCCGCTGCCTTTTGGACCTCTCCCTGGTTGGCGCCTTGATGAATGAGCTGTTCCATCAGCCTTCTTCGGGCAAAACTGATCAGCCGTTCCCTTCTCCGTTCGTGGGTCCGCCATAGCTCTGAGTCAGGAATCCGCTCCACCCTCTCCCAGATCTTCCGGTTATCAGGATCCTCTGCCCAACGCCTTCCCAAATACCGGTCGAGCAGGCTCGTGAGATCATTGGAGATCCAGGAAGGAATATGGATGCCATTGGTAACGGCTCCAATCGGAATATCCACCTCAGGTAACTGTGGCCACAAATAGCTCCACATTCGTCGTGAGACAGATCCATGAAGCTGGCTCACCCCATTAGACTGTGCGGAGTGCCGGAGGGCCATCACCGCCATATTAAAAGATGAATCGGTATGACCTCCCTGCCCTCCAAGGGCCATAAAATTGTCAATCGAAAGGCCCAGAGTAGCAATATATTGCCCCAGGACCGATGAAATCAGATTGCGGTCAAAGACATCAATGCCGGCTGGTACCGGAGTATGGGTTGTGAAAATATTATTGGTATAGACAGCCTCTCTCGCTTCTTCGAAGGAGAGCCCTTCTCTCTCCATCAGACACCGAATCCTTTCAAGGACCGCAAATGCCGAGTGCCCCTCATTCATATGGAAGACCGAAGCTTTCACTCCGAGACGGTCCAGAGCCCGAATGCCACCAATGCCGAGGATGGCCTCCTGCTTGAGCCGGATGGCTCCATCTCCGCCATAGAGAGCGGAAGTGATGTTTCGGTCTGACTCACTGTTCTCAACCGTATTGGTATCGAGCATCCAGAGGGGGACTCTTCCCACCTGAATCTTCCATATCCTGACCTTCACTTTCCGGTCTTCAATCTCCACTTCAATGGAGAGAGGGTCTCCCTTCTCGTCTCTTGCAAGTTCGATGGGCAGAATGTGAAAATCGTTGTCCGGGTAGGTCTCCAGTTGCCAGCCGTCCGCGTTCAGGTACTGCCGAAAATAACCCTTCTGATAGAGGAGGCCCACTCCCACCATATTGATACATAGATCGCTTGCAGACTTTAAATGATCACCCGAAAGAACCCCGAGCCCACCAGAATAGATGGGAAGGCAGTCCGTAAGGCCATATTCTGCGGAAAAATAAGCCACCGTAAATTCTACCGGAGTCGTCAGACCAAAATCATAGGGCTTCCTCTCCCTGCAATAATGTCGAAACTCCTGATGAATGCGATTCATCTCAAGCAGAAATCCTTCATCGTGAAGGATCTCTTCAAGTCGCTCGTTTCCTACCCGGCCAAGCATGGCGATCGGGTTATGATTGGTCTCCTCCCAGAGGGTTGGGTCAATGGACCGGAACAGGTCAATGGCTTCAATGTTCCAGCAGAACCAGATGTTTCTGGCCATCTCCTCCAGCGGTTTAAGTGGCTCGGGTATTTTGGGAACAACGGTATAAAGTGTAATCTCTTTCATCTCTCGATGGCCCTTTCCTGTCCAGTCAGGCACTTGGACCTTTTCTCTTCTGTGCCTCATGCAGTCGCATGCATCCTTGTCTCTTTGTTAGGGGGAGAGCCTAAACCTCCATTTTTCAAAGAAAGGCCGTGATCAATCTCAAAAATACCGTGGATATCAAGGATCAGCCCTGCCCGGCCATCGCCCATGATGGTGGCTCCGGCCACACCCTTGACCTCCTTCAACCGCTCACCCAGATTTTTGATCACAACCTCCTGTTTTCCAATCAGGTCATCCACCATCAAGCATTTCTGGACCCCCTCGTTCTCAACCACAATCACCAGTGTCTCCCAGGGGTTCAGTTTTTCAGTGGCTACTCCGAGAAGCTGATGAAGACGGATCAGGGGGAAGAGATTCTCTCTCACCTTAATCAGATCTCCCTTGTGATGGACGGAAAAGAGGTCCTCTGGCTTGGGTTTTAAAGTTTCCTTGATGAAGACTGTGGGGATGATGTATCGCTCCTTGCCAATCCGAACCACAATGCCATCCATGATGGCCAAAGTAAGAGGGACGCGCATGATAAATCGTGATCCCTTTCCTTCCTGGGAGAAGATCTCAACTTTTCCACGCAGTTTCTCAATCGTCTTCTTCACCACATCCATCCCGACCCCTCGTCCAGAGATGTCGGTGATCTGTTCTGATGTTGAAAATCCCGCTTCAAAGATGAGATTATCAATCTGATGATCAGTTAAAACCTCATCAGAGACCAGGCCCCTCTCTTTTGCCTTCTGGAGGATCTTTTTACGGTTTAGCCCCTGACCGTCATCCTCAATCTCGATGACCACATTTCCACCCTTCTGATAGGCCTTCAAAAAGATATTACCGCTCTGCGGTTTTCCTTTTTTGACCCGCTCCTCCGGCCATTCAATTCCATGATCCACGGCATTCCGAATCATATGCACCAGAGGATCATAGAGACTCTCCACCATATTCCGGTCAATCTCCGTCTCCTCGCCGGACATGATGAGCTCCACCTGCTTTTCCGATTTCTTGGCCAGATCTCTGACCAAACGGACCATCTTCTGAAAAGTCTGCCGGATGGGAACCATACGGAGGGACATCGAGATCTTCTGGAGGTCTGCCGTGATCCTTTTAAGCTGTGAAAAATCTCTGACCAGTTTCTGATCCCGCAGGGATGAAAAGAGGGGGTTCTGCTCCACTAAAGACTGGGCGATGACCAGCTCTCCAATCATATCCACCAGATTGTCTAACTTATTCGTATCCACTTTGACCGTAACCTCACTGAACTGCGATGAGATCCGTTTCTGTTCCCTGAGAGCGGAGAGGATCTGGTCGGGTTTGGCCTTCTGCTCTTTGATCAAAACCTCTCCCAATTTAAGAGATGCCCCTCCACGCTCCTGCTCCTTTAAGGCATAAGAAATATCTTCGGATGAGACGATTCCGCGTTCATTGAGAATTTCTCCAAGGCGGGGGACTTCTCGAGCAGGAATTCGATCGGAGTCCTTTTCAAAATCTGTCTTCTTTTCCTCCTTTTCGGTCATGACGATCGCTCGATCGCCTCCTTTGAGGAGCTCGATCTTCTTCAGATAGGGGTCCAGCTCAAACCCAGAACTTCCAAGGCAGCCAGATTCAACGTGGTTCTTCAGATCGTGGATCATCTGCTTCAGCAGGTCCACCGATTCAAGGATAAAATCCACAATTTCTTGCGTGATCTGAAGCCTCTCATTTCGCGCCTCATCCAGAAGAGATTCCATTGCATGAGAAAATCTTTGGATATGGTGGAGATTGAGAAATCCGGATACGCCTTTGATGGTATGAAAAGGCCTGAAAATTGCGTTGATATATTCTCTGTTATCAGGAGATTGTTCCAGATTGATTAAATTCAACTCAATCGTTCCAAGATGCTCAATGGCCTCTGAAATAAAATCTCGATACAGTTCAACATCCTGATCAATAGGGAATGAGGCAGAATCCTTTTCATCTTTCGATTCATGGAGCTTTATCTCGTTTTGAGCGTATCGTTTCCCTCCGGTCAATGGTTCTTGCCTCTTCCAGAACGATTCCTCCTCAGGTGAGTCTGGATGATCCGGGAAAGCGATTCGGCTCTGAAGTATTTTTATCCCTGTTTGAATCAGACTGAGTCCTTCTAAAGGATCAGGACATTCATTCAGAATCATCTTTTCGATTAACTTCCGGATGACTTCTGATAAGGAATGAATAAAAGGAAGCCCCATGCCTGTTGCTGCCTGATCAACTTTCTCAAGTAAATCAAGGACCGTGCCCATGCCAGGAAGGTCATCGGACTCCAGCATCATGCTTTGAACCGCCAATTGCTCAACCGATTCCATAAGATCTGTCTTTGTCTCACCCATGATCTTCCCCTTTAGCGTCTCAGAAATAGATATATCATTCTGAGTGAATTGTTTGAAAACTCCTTTGACTTGTTGATTTGAATCTCCCGATGATCACACCAAATTTCCGTTGATTTCTGTTTTTTTTCGTTATTCATCCTATTTATCGGGTCAAACCTGATTTTCCTTAAATCTCATTAAAGTTCCTCCATTTCTTAGCCGATGATTCAAATGAAAGCCGGAGAACGAAACCGTTATGATCACTGTCACCCGATTGAACCATACACCTGTCGTGATCAATCCTGATCTCATCGTTTTTATTGAAGAAACCCCTGACACCATGCTGACGCTTACCAACGGAGAAAAGATTGTGGTGCAGGAGACCGTGATGGAGGTCATCAAGAAGGTAACGGATTACAGGAGATCTATCTTTAATCCGTGTATCCCGATTGACTCGTAACGATAGGAGGATGGATGGGACAGGGCGAGGTTGAAAAAGGACATCCAAGCTCACCAGGGAAATCTGGTTTCTCGGATCGATCATCCTTGTACCATTGATGTCATCTTTCAGATTCTATTATGGATAAAGCAACGCTCATCGGTTTAGTACTTGGAATCGGAGCTATTCTGATCGGTCAGGCCTTAGAGGGTGGACATATTGGTTCCATCATGCAATTTACGGCCGCACTCATCGTCCTCGGAGGCACCTTCGGCGCGGTCTTTGTCAGTTTTCCTTTTGATGGGGTCATCGGAGCCTTTAAGGATGTGAAGATTACCCTGAAAGAACCCCCCCACAACCCGTATCAGGTGATCTCTCAGATTACGGGTTATGCCAATAAGGCTCGAAAAGAGGGCATCCTCTCCCTCGAAAAAGAGGTCAAAAACGTTGAAGATCCTTTTTTAAAAAAAGCCCTCACCATGGCCGTTGATGGGATTGAGCCCCATGCCCTTCGGGAGGCCATGGAAACGGAGTTGGGATACTTAGAAGAACATGGGAAGATGAGCTCAAAGGTCTATAAGGCCGCAGGGGGATATGCTCCGACCATTGGTATCCTTGGCGCGGTGTTGGGACTCATCCATGTGATGGAGAACCTGAATGATCCATCGAAATTAGGATCAGGAATTGCCGTCGCTTTTGTCGCCACGGTTTATGGGGTGGGAGCTGCCAACCTGCTTTTCCTGCCTCTTGCGAGCAAATTGGAGCTGAGGCATCGGCATGAGATGATCCTCAAAGAGATGATCCTCGAGGGGGTGGTTTCTGTTTCCACTGGAGAAAACCCGAGACTGATTGAAGAAAAGCTCAAAGCGTTCCTTACAGAAAAACAGAAAAATATGCATGCATCCTAACCCAGACCCTGACCGATCTGAAGGCACGCAGCAAGGGTAACTCAAAGGGCAGAGGACCAATTTTTTATGGCAAAAAAGAAGAAGAAACATTCTGAAGAAGAACATGAAAATATGGAGCGCTGGCTCGTCTCCTATGCAGACTTCATCACACTCCTCTTCGCTTTCTTCGTCACGATGTATTCCGTTTCAAGGGTGGACGGAAAGAAGATGGGATCGGCCGTGGAATCCCTTCAGAGGGCCTTGGGGTCGGTGTTGCCGATCCAGATGACGCATAAGGAACCAGGGGTCTTCCCAAATTTTTCAGCCCCGATCCATTTCAGCATCACCCCGATTGAAGGGAAGGCTTACACAGCCGATGGTAGAGCGCTCGTGAAGATGGCGGAAGAGATCAAAAAAGGGATTGAGGAGGTTTCTAAGGGAAAGACCTTCAAGTCTAGCTCGACTCTCCCCAATCAGATCAAATTCATCCTTGAAAAAAGGGGGCTGGTCATCCGTATCTCCGAACATGTTTTTTTTAATTCTGGGGAGGCTTCGATTCGATCGGATATGGAACCGATCCTCAATGTCTTAGGTCAGACGTTAGAAAAAATCCCGAACCATATACGAATTGAAGGTCATACGGACAACGTTCCCATCAATACTTACCGATTCCCTTCCAACTGGGAGCTCTCAACAGCGCGTGCAACCACGATCGTCCGATATCTGCTCGAGCATTTCCAATTCGATCCCGAAAAACTCTCTGCCACGGGCTATGCCGAATTCCGGCCGGTGGATAAGAATAGTACTCCAGAGGGAAGGCTTCAAAATCGGAGGGTGGACTTCGTCATCCTCACCCACCGGGAAATGGAATTTGAACCGCAAACCGAAACCCGTCCTGAGCCGAAGAACCCGATTTGAAAGAAGAGAGATGAGTGGTCCGATAAGAGAGGAATGCGTATCGCCCATAATCATGGGCGCCCTTTGCTCATTTCTTTGTTGAGGATGATCCATCAATCCATGTGAGACGGCTGGAGGTGAGTGGATGGGGGTGGGCTCAGCGGGACCTTCACCGAAAAGAGTGTCTCCCCCTGTCTTGAGAAGGGTTCAACGATAGCCCCATAAGGGGTAAGCAATTGACGGGTCATATAGAGTCCTATTCCATAATGGTTTCCGTTCTTCGTGGTAAAAAACGGTGTGAATAGGTACCCTCGGAGGTGGTCCGGGACGCCGCACCCTGTATCCTGAATGATCAGCTGAATATGTTCATGGCTGGCCCGTGTGATCAGGGTGAGTTCCTTTCGAGGGGTCTCCTCCATCGCCTCAATCGCATTCTCTATAAGATTCAATAGCCCTTCATGAAAATCGGTTTCATCCCCCCTTAACGAAGGTAATCGGGACGTGAACTTCTTGTTCACCTTCACTTGATGTTTAAAAAAAAGGTTATGACGGAAAAAATCCAACGCCCGTTCAATCAACTCGTGTAACTGGATCTTCTGGGAGGTCCCCCTCTCGGCGTCAAACGGTTCGGTTTCCAAGCCTGTTAACATCCCTCGGAGGTGTTCAATCTGCGATGCACATTGTTCCATCTTCTCGAGGATGAAAGCATGGCTCCGATCGTCTTTCTTATCCATCAATTTCCGCATCATCTCCATCTGCATGGAGAGGATTTGAACCGAGCCATTCAGATTATGGACAACCCCATGGGCCAACCTTCCGATTCTCAAACACCGAGAATGGTCTTTTAGCATCTTAAAGAGGATTTCGTTGTTCCCGAGGATCTTAGGGTCTACCATGATGACCGGTTTTCTTCCGAAAAAACAATCCACTGGAGTTTATGTTAACCTTCTCCAGTTTCCTTGTCAAATTGAATTTCAGTCCTTTATTCACGAAGCATCATAGGGCTGGAAAGACCTCTCGTGGGAAGGGCTTCGGTCCAATCAAAGCCCTGAAGGTTGGGTTTTACCATTCCCACAGGGCACATCACTCGGTGAGCCTCTTGAGCAAGAGACTTTTGAAGGTTGAGAATTCCTGTTCGGTGATGGATTTCTCCCTTTTAAGTTCCGTTAGGCGTTGGAGTGTCTCAAAAACCTTCTCCTCAGCCTCTCCCTTCCTGTGGTTAAGATTGGGAGTTAGGGGATTGACCTGTTTGAGGATTAGATCCGTCTCCGGACTCTTCCTTTCACCGAATATCATCCAGCAGATGCTAAGGACCTGGTTCAAATGCTCATCCCATGTTTCTTTTAATTGTCTCAATTCCTCTTTCGCCTCCCGGAGTTCCTGAAAGAGGTCCCTATTTTCCTGTAACAGAACAATCCGATCGCAGGCCTTTTGAATGACAATCTCCAGTTCGTTCAATTTAAATGGCTTGCGAATATAATCATAAGCCCCTCCCCGGATGGCCTGAATGGCCGTATCGAGAGAGGCGTAACCGGTCATGATGATGACAATACAATCAGGAAGAAAATTCCTCACTTCGTTGAGGAGCGCAATCCCGTCCATCTCAGGCATGATGAGATCCGTCACCAGGATGTCGAAGCGATCCTGATGCAAGGCTTCAACCACTTCTCGACCATTTTGGAAGGTTCGAACCCTCCGGCTTCCATCCGTAAGAGCGTCTTGAAGCAATTCTCGTAGCTCATCCTCATCTTCTGCAATCCAGATACGAATCGGTCGAGTTCGTGTTTGAATCATATCAATCCTATTTTAACAATCGCTCAATGGATGCCCCTTCCCCATTGCCCTTCGCTCAAAAAATCTTCAACCGCTTAAATAGAAAATCCCCATGGAGGTTTGATGAACAAAATAGAAGGGGGAAAAGAAGGATCACCTTTCAACATCCAGACATTTTGGCGTGTTGGCCGACTTCCCCTGATAGCCTCGGACGGTCAGCATTCCCTGCAATGCAAGCTGTATTTCAGTTTTCACGTCATCGCGGAGCACAGAAATCTGTTTATAACACTCGTCGTCCATGGTCTTCATCTGATGAAGGACTTCTTCGATCGATTGACAGCACAACCGTATCTCATCTTTCCATCCCACTGGCCAGTTCAGTGTGGACCAAGGAGGATCCCCCTGCAGATATTTCATGTCTTTATCCATCTGGTCAATACGACTCATCAATTCCTGTCGCTTGGTCAACCCATCGGTCACCCTGCCCATTTGAAATGGGTGGAGTCCAGTGTTCATCGCCTCAGAAACAGATAACATCTCCCTTAAGAGCTTCAGCTTCTTTCTTAAAGACTGAAGAAGGTCGGACGGATCCATTGTCCTCTGCCTCATTCGATTCGAACACCTTCGGACAGAGTATAAAAAGGCGAGGTCCCCTCCTTGGGAAAAGGAGAGGGCCTCTCGGCTTTTCGATAAAAAGCCTCTTCCCAGGCTGTCTTTAACTGTTCAAGCATTTTTGCCACCTCCGTAAATCCCTGTCCATTTTTGCTCTGATCGCATTTAAGAACGTAACCGATCATAAATCCATAAAGACGGTCCAAATGTCTGGCAACATCTCCTCCTTTTTCAAAATTGAGGGTTTCCCGCAGATAGTTAAGGAGGTCTAAAGCCTGTTGAACCGCTCGACCTTTGGCTTCATAATTTTTGGATTGATATTTTGCACTTGCCTGAATAAGACTTTTAATGGCTTCCTCATAACAGAGGAGGACCAAACGTTTGGGGTCTGCAGTTAAAATTTGAGATCTTTGATAAACCTGGCATCCTGTCCCATGCATCTGAAATAAGCCTCCCTTTTACCACCACCAGCCGCGGCTGACGGAATTGATTTGTCCCGTAAGCCAACCCGATTGACTCTGCAAGGTGCTCAATGTTGTCTCCATCGCAACGAATCGACGTTCCAATTCGCCCATCCTTTGTTGAATGCGTTCCTCCATACGGAGGAGGCTCTGATCCAAATTCTTGACCGTCCTCTCAATGCCCTCTGCCTTATTCGCGATGACCCCATTAAAGGAATCCGTCATCTGGAGGATAGACCGATTCAGAAGCTCGGCCGCCCCGAAGCTGATCGTCACACTTCCTATGGTTCCTGTTTCCATGCCTGAGTAGCGGACGATCAGCCCCTTCGCATCGCCTGAGACCCCTCTCAGATATTCTCCATTACCAACCGCATCCCCGGGTTCCTTCAAATACCCTTGAAGGGGATCTATCGCCGTGATCTGAACCGAATAAGTCCCTGACTGGGTATCGCTTGTGTGATACACATAGCTCAAATCGCTATTTGTGGAAGACCAGCCCACTGAAAACAATTTTTTAACATCCTCAAAATGGGTTTCAAGATATCCTGTAAGTTTTTGGTCGTCCACTTTCAATCTGCCCTGCACATCCAGATTGATCCCTATCAAGCCAAGCGATGAGATCGTGTTGGTTTGGTCTAAAAAATCTCCCAGGATGACCCGTGTGAGATTCGATCGGATTGACCTCAGCGTGCTGTCTCCGAAAAGCGGTTTTTGAGTATCCCCTTCTCCTTTACCATAAGTTAACTGGTTCTGTATGGCCTCTATGGCTTCATTATAAGCATTGATCAACTCCTTGATCTTCCCAAGCATGGCTGGGTAATCCCTATTGATCGATACGGTCACAGTCGTACTTAAATCAACCTTCTTCAAATTTAATGTCACTCCAGGGATGATATCCTTCACCGCATTGGAGGATGAGGGGACGACGACCCCATCGACTGACAAGCTTGCCTCCCTCCCTGCCTGAATCTCTCTCTTACGGATGGTTGAAAGATCACTCAATTGATGATCCGAATCGAATCTCAATCCGGTCTTTTCGGGAGTGAGAATCACGTTTAGATCAGTATCTCCGATCTCCTGATCAATCACTCGGATTCTTCCGTCAGCCATTACGTGGGTGGTCACATTTCCGTAAGCATTTGAAATGGCTTCAAGCAGGTTTCCGATGTTTGTTGTATCATCGATAACAAAGGTCGTATCAACTGAATTCCCATCTGTATCCACACCGGTCAATCGAATCCTATCGCCTGAAACATAGTCCAAATAACCATCAATCTCTTTGATCAGGGTGGAGGGAGAAATCGCCTTCCCCTTTGAGGTATTCGCTACATCGCCCGTTACCCCTCTTTCCTCAGAGAAGCCTGCTCTTTTTAGAACCCCGAGAGTTTCAAGGATGTTATTCGAATCTTCATAGGTAATCTCGTTACCCTCGATGAGAAGCCGATAAGTGGTTTTTCCATTCAGGGTCTCACTGACGACAGAAGCGGAATCTGAAGAAAACTGTCCATGGAATGCACGGTTAATGGAGTCGCGAAGATCGTTAAGGGAGTCTGTGGCCAGATTAATGGAGACAGATCGAACTACTCCATTGATCGTGATCTGAACATCGCCGCTCTGAGCACTGGTGAGATTGAGTAGATCCACTCCCCCAATGGCTTTGTCCGCATAAGCAAATGCATCACTTTTATGTCCCCCTAAGATGGCTTGTTTGACCGTCTTCTCAGAAGAATCCACAAAGCCGAGTAAGCCGATGAGGTTTGTGGACCCTCCATTGAGCAGTGAAATCCCTTCAGAACCCTCTTTTTCACTCAATAGAATCAGCCTGTAGCCTTCGGTTCCATAATTGACAATAGAGGCAGATACCCCTGATGGATTCGTACCCGTATTTACAGCATTGATCTTATCCCGGAGGCTCAGGAGGGTATCCGTTGACGAAATCTTGACGGTCTTTCCACTGATGAGGATATCTCCTGAAAGCGTGAGGACTGTATGTTGACTGGCAAAAGTCGTAGAAGAGAGTTTCTGGGCGCTTGCCAATTGGTGAACGACAATTTGGTGAGTACCAGGAGAAGCCTCTTCGCCCGCACTCACAGAAAGAATCTCTTCCGCATTGGATTGAGTATTTGAAGAGAGTGAAGTTGTAAAAAGATTGAACCCCTTTGAGGTGTTGAGCGTCTCTGCTTTTAACTTCAAGGCAAGCAATTTCTTGTTGATGGCTTGCCAGGTACTTATCTTCTTTTCATAGGTCGTCTTCTGGTTCTTCACCCGATTGATCTTCTGGTATTCCAATTGCTTGAGCTGGTCGATGATCTTTCTCCAGTCTAACCCACTGGAAAGGCCGCTTACCGCGCTAGTGGAAGCCATCTCACCCTCCTGAACATTTTAAGACAAACCAATTGGACTTGGATGGAAGAAAATTTTGCTTCAATGAGGATGAAGTGATAAAGAGAATGCAAAAGGTTCATCTTTCTTAAAGCTTCGAATTGAGGAGAACGCCAATATTCTCTCCGATCTTCGCAGAAAGGGATTGCATGGCCTCCGGTGGTATCTGGCGGATCACCCTTCCATTCCCGTCCACGACTTTAATGATGACGACTCCGGCTTCCCGGTCTGGAATGAACTGGAGACTGTAATTGATGCTTTTCATAAATTGGTTCAGGTTTTCCACTAACTGCTGAATATCCTCATCTCTCTGCGACATCACTTGATGGACGACCTCAGAAACCATGGGGTTGGACTCCATGGTCTTAGATTCCACCGGCTTTTGCAGAACCTTTTCAGAGGGTTCTTTCGGCATGGACGGTAGCAGTATTCCTTTTAAGGGTGGAATTTCCATCTCAACTTTCTCCGTAAAGAGAAGAGTGAAAGGAGGGGAGCGGGATCACCCCCTCCCCTCCCACAAAGGTCTCCTGAGATTAACGTCCCCCAAGTAAGGCGAGGATGCTCTGGGGTGCCATATTGGCTTGAGCAAGCATGGCTGTGCCCGCCTGTAGCAAAATCTGATTCTTCGTGAAGTTCACCATTTCAAAGGCCATATCCACATCCCGAATGGTCGATTCGGAGGCCGCAATATTTTCAATAGATACTGCCAGGTTTGCAGAGGCGAATTCGAGCCGGCTCTGGGCCGCTCCGATCTCCCCTAAGGATATATTGATCGAGGTCAAAGCACTGTTAATGCTTTGAATCGCCGTCTGAGCACCTGCCAATGATTCCAAGCTGAGCCCATTTAGACCCAAATCATTGGTTTCGAGGCCTTGGGTCAGATTGACCGCAATTTGATCCTCTGTAGATTCATTGGCTGACCCGATCTGGAAGGTGAGGTTTACTGATCCTGTGAGTAACTTCGTGGTTCCGTACTGGGTATCATTGGCGATTCGATCGATTTCTGAAAGAAGGGATTGTGCTTCAGCATTTAACCGTGCCCGGCCGTTGGCATCCGTATTGTCCGAAGCAGCTGTGGTGGCCAACTCTTTCAGACGTTCGATGATGGTTTCGATCTTATTGGCTCCTCCTTCAGCCATCTGCAGAAGGGCAGTGGCCTGGGCGGTGTTCTGTTGAGCCATCCGCAATCCACGGACCTCCATCCTTAAAGCATTGGCGATGGAAAGGCCGGCCACATCATCTTTGGCCTTATTGATCCGATAGCCCGATGAGAGTCTCTCCATAGAGACCGAAAGCCTTGCATCTGTGTCAGCAAGCTGACGATGTGCATTCAATGCTGCAATATTAGTGTTGATTCTTAGTGCCATAGTATTCTCCTCCTTGAATTTTTGATTGTTCGGGCTTCCCTGCCCAAAGAGTTAGATGTGATAAGTTAAAGAGTCTAACCTTCTTCTTCAAAACCTCCTTTCCTCTGGAATAAAGTCCGGACTTCTTTCACCATATTTATCGGCCAACGGTTAGGAAAACTTAAATCTCAATCAGGCGGATGCCTGATCAGAAAGACCTTCCCATAGGCCTCTCTCCTTCCAAAAAATGATGGCTTCCTGGACCTTATAATGAGATTCTTTCTCTTTTCCTAAGATCTTTCCGATCTTTTGGATCTTTTCCATGACTACCCGATCTGTATGGATGAGAAACGCTACCTGGTAGGCCATCAGGGCAGAGGCCAAAAAACCTCTTTTGAAAAGGACATCGCCAATTTCCCGATAGAGACCTCCTAGATCCCGAAAACTTTCTATGACCCTGGTTCGAGGCAGATCCGAATCCTTCAATAAGTGATCGCATTGTTCCACCAATCGGTCAAGTTCATACCTTCTAAAGTATATTTCGCTCAAGGCGATCCGGACATCCTTCAGATCGGGGTGGAAGTTTAGGGATCGGGTGAAGCAATCTTCTGCTTGGGCATAATCCTTTTGTTCGTAATAGAGATGTCCGAGATTCGTCAATGCCTCGACCCCATGGGGGTTGATCTCCAGGGCTTTTTTAAAAGACTCTTCAGCCTGTTTCCATAAACCCAATTTCTTTTGAACAAGCCCTAAATTCGCATAATTTTTATCTGACCCGGCTCCGGCATCGATGGCTTTACCATAAAAATTGGCGGCCTCCTCGAATTTCTTTTGCTTAAGGCTCAAAAGTCCCAAGGCTTCCAATGCCTTATAATCTTCCCTGCCCCCATTGAGAGATTTAAGAAACATCTCCCTGGCTAAATCGGGCTTTCCCATCTCTGCGTAACAAGATCCTAAAAAAAAATGCTGATAAAATGTTAACTGACCCAGATTCAAAGGGAAAAAAGTGACCTTCATGGGTCGGGATAAGGATTGATTCAGATGCTTCTCGGCCCTCTCGTATTCTTTTAAAAAGAAGAGGACTTCTCCCAAAAAGAGTTGAATTAGGCTTTCGTCCTGAAATTCCGTGGCTAACTCATTATAAATGGAGAGGGCCTTGGAATATTCTTTAATATAAAAGTGGTATTTACCGAGAAGCAAAGAGGCCTCAAAAAAGAGGCGTTTCTCATTTGTTCGGACATGGGGGTTCTCGGTGATCTTTTCCATATATGAGATTGCGTCCCGATGTCGCCCTAAACCGGATAGGGTTCGAGCGGCATGATAATGAAGCAGTGGATTTTCAGGATCCCTTTTTAATTCTTCTTCAATGAGGCTTAGGTTCCTTTTCGCTTTTTCAATATTGGTCTGGAGATCATGATACCCTGTATGTCTGATTCGGAGGTCTGTCTGTACCAGCTGTATTCCCTTTTTGAGGAGGATGTGAAAGATCTGCTCGTGGATCCTCCCTTCAAAACCAATCCCTTCTCTTTTTGGGAAAACCCTCAACTGTAGAAACTGCGCTTCTCCATCTAATGGGGACTCACTATAGATCACTGCATAATAGGCTTGATCTCTTTTAATTGGAAACATCTTTTTTAGTTGTTTTAGCTTATTCACATTTTCAGAATCCATTCGATCGTCCGCATCCAACCACAGAATATAGTCTCCGGTGGCATGACGGATGGACTCGTTTCTGGCTGCTGAAAAATCATCACACCAAGGGAAATCATAAACCTTCGCTCCCAATCGCCCCGCGATTTCTTTTGTCTGATCCGTGGAACCAGTATCCACCACAATGATCTCATCCAAAACAGAGAGGAGAGGTTCGATGCATGGCTCCAAATTCGCTTCCTCATTTTTGACGATCATACAGAGGGAAAGCTTGAGATTCGTCCCTGTAGGAGGAAACCCCTTTTTGTTCTGAAAAAAGATCCTTGATCGTATGGTTTTCCTATGTTTTCTTTTCAATCGAGGACCCTCCCCAGAGGCTCCTGAATTCTGATTTTATCTAAATAGGTTAAGATTTCCCCTATCGAAGATTGCATTCCATCTATTTGGTATGATCGGCTATAGATTTCCTTCGCTTTAGAAAAATCCTCCATCTGGATGAGACAGTTGCCAATGGAATTTAATAGATGGACATTATCTGGACTTAAAGTGAGGGCTTTCTCAAAGTATTCGAGTGCCTTTGAATATACTTTTTTCGCCATGAGACAATTCCCCAGGTTTTCGAGGGCATCTGGATGATCGGGATGGATTTTGAGGGATTGTTCAAAAAAAGAGGTCGCCTGATCAAATTCACCATCTTGAAAGTAAATGACCCCCAAGTTATTTAAAGCATCTCCGTTTTCGGGTCCATTTTGGATGATCTCCTGGAATATTTTCTTTGCTCCATCGACATCCCCAAAGTGGAACAGTTCTTCACCCTTTGCCAGAGTTAATTCCTTCTCTTTCAATGAGCAATAATGCCTTTCTTGGGAAAACCCTTGTTTCAATAGGTTCCCCAAGTCATATGGAGCTCCGTACTCCAGATCTAATGGAATCCCCCATTTCTTTTTAAAAATCTCCCAATTCTTCTTTAGACTCTCCTTGTAATCGATCTTGGCTCCGATAAAAGTCCGGCTTCCAAAATGGTGAACGAAGCAGTCGCCTGCAATCCAAGAATCAAAACCCGCCAGGGCGGCCCTAATAGAAAAATCATCGTCTTCGAAATTTCCAAGACCATATCGTTCGTCGAATCCACCGATTTTATCGATGACAGCCCTCTTGATCAGCATGCAAAAGCCGACGACCCGCCAGAAAGGCTTTGCCTGGCCCGCATTTTTACGGGCGAATTCAATAGCAAAATCATCCAATCCACCAAGGGTCACCGAATCATACTTCACATCCTTCACCCATTGGGGACCAGAGACGTAGTTTGACATCGGCCCTACGATCCCGATCTCGGCTTTTCTCTCAGCTACATTTAAAAGATTTTCCAACCATCCCGGCGTAACTACAAGGTCATTATTCATAATTAAGATGTAATCCCCTCGGGCTTCGGATATCCCTCGATTGTTTCCAGCAGCAAACCCTAAATTATTTTCATTCAGAATGAGTTTAAACCTCCTACACATAAAATGCTGTTCCATCTTCCTTCTTTTCTTGTGACCTTTTTTCTCAAATCTCTTTTCCAGTACCTCTCCTCCTTCTCCAACACGGAATTTGCATCCTCCAATAGTCCGCTTGCCTTCCATCAATTCCCTTAGATATTTTGGAGACTGGTCTGTTGATCCATTGTCCACCACTATTAACTCAAAAGGAATGACCGTGTGTCGAAAGAGGCTTTCTAAACATCTCTTGGTATACTCCCATTGATTGTGGGTAAGGATAATAATGGAAATCATTTTTTCCGCTTTGCCAAAGAAATCTGAATGTTCAAAAATCTCTTTTATTCTTTTCTTGATTACCTCAGGTGACCAATTCGTTTCTACTTTTTTCTTCCCGTGAACGGATAATTCATGCCACAGATCCCGGTCACGATATAACGTGACCACTTTACTGGCAAATTCCTCTTTGGTATCGGCAATCAAAGCATCTCTTCCATCGATGAGGCCCATTCCTTCTGCTCCGATGGTTGTGGTTACCACGGGAAGACCCCACGAAAGAGCTTCGCCGATCTTACCCTTCATCCCAGCTCCATAGCGTAAAGGACTAACGGAAATTCGGGCCTTTTTTAGAAAGGGAGTTAAATCTTCGACATAACCGGCAACAATAATTTTGTCACAAGCAAGGGCTTTGATTTCATCTGGTGGATTATTCCCGACCACATAGAGTTTGATATCTGGCAAGTGGTTTAAAATCAAAGGGAATATATCTTTACAGAAAAAGTGAATGGCATCTCTATTAGGTAAATGATTAAAATTGCCTACAAAGAGGAGATCTTCTGTTTCATCGAACTGCTTCGCAAACTCGATTTTCGCATGCACATTTGGAACGATATCAATGGGCCCCCCTACGAGATCTTTGATAGCATTTTGGTCATTCTCCGTGACAACCCAAAGCCTATCGGCTTTTTTGTAAATAGCGATCTCACGTTGTTTATTATTCAATGCTTTTCTTTTAAGATCAGGGCTTTCTTTTAATTCCGCCTCTCGAATTTCCCGAACAAAATGGATGTCCACAGTATCAACAATGATTTTGGTAGAAGGAGAAAGACGCCGGATTAGGGGAACGTAATATTCTGCCAGATACCAAAAATTGATGATAACGTAGTCAAATGGTCTCTCCTGAAAAAGAAGATCATAATTAATGGGTGGTACATGATCAACCCTGTACCCCACAGCCCTCATCGCCCGGACGTCCCAGGCATAAACCTCTATTCCCATATTCTCCAATATAGGACGATATCGATCTTCCATCGAACCATTTCTGGCAATGAACGTGACGTGATAATCTACCTGCTTCAAGATTTTTAGAATCTGAAACAATCTCAATGATCCGGAGGCCCGATCAAAAAAAGGAAGGAATGGGTCAATGACAAGAATATTTTTTTTAATCCCTTTACTGGAAGCTTTTACGAGATTCTTGGGATGGTTGGGGAACTGGTTCTTCAGCTCTTCGGCCCATTTTTCAATAAATTTCTGCCGATTGATAATCTGATATTTTTTATAACCTGATAGAAGATCGGTCCCTGCCGTCTTCCCTTCATGGTGAATGACGACACTGTGGGGCTGATAATAGACTTTTAAACCCTTTTTCCAAATTTCAAAACAGAAGTCCGTATCTTCGTAATATGCTGGAGAGTAACGACGGTCAAATCCTCCGATCTCTTCCCAAAGATCTTTTCGCACCAGCAATGCAGCTCCTGAACAGTAATCAACTTCCCGAACAAAATTAAATCGTGGATCTGAAGGATCCATGCCTCGACCGTAATTCCATCCGTTTCCATCCGCAAAAATAATCCCTCCTGCTTCTTGGAGTCTTCCAGTGGGATAAACGAGTTTCGATCCAACCGCCCCACAATCAGGGGTTGTTTCGGCGAATTGGACAAGGGCTTCAAGCCAGCCTGCTTGAACTTCAGTATCATTGTTCAGAAAAAGTAAATATTTCCCAGTGGCTATTTCCGCTCCTGAATGACAAGCCTCCACAAAACCAGTATTATCGTCATGAAAAACCGCTTTAACATTTGGTTCCTTCAGTTCCTTAAGAAATTCTCTTGTTCCATCCGTCGAGGCATTATCCACCACAACAATTTCATAGCTTGAACTATGGGTATTTTGAAAAATAGAATTTAGACACTTTTGCGTAAGGGGTAGGTTGTTGAAGACAGGGATGATGATGGAAACCAATGGTTTTCCAAAGCCTTCTTTCTCAGACAAAAAGGTTTGCTCAAAATGGTTTGGGCATTCTTCGCCCTTGAGCGAGTTCAAACATTTACTTAAATAATCCTTGGCTAATTCATTTTCGGGATCTATCTCTAAGACTTTTTCAAATTGAGAGAGAGCCTGGCGGTATTGAGAGGTCTGCTGCAAGCAGTAGCCTATTTTCAATCTTGTTTCAATATCATCAGGATTTGATAATAATATCTTTTCACCTATTTTCTGAGCCTCTTGGAATTGACTCATTTCAAGATAGATATCAGCCAGATTCTTAAGAAATTCAGTTTTTTCCGGATCCAGTTCAACTGCTTTCTCTAAATAATGGCAAGCGGTTTCTTTTTCTCCTTTTTGATAATAAATTACCCCCAGATCATTTTTATAGGTTGGATTTTCAGGTTCTCTCTTTATAAGATCTTTCAAAGCCAAAATGGCCTTTTCGTACTCACCTTTTTCCACAAAAAAAATGTAATTTATTTGTTCTCCATCTTGATCAAGCTCCTCATTATTCTTTCTATTTCCTTTCGTTGTTTTCACTTTATCCTTTTCCAATTCGAAATACTGTTCAAAGGTCTTAATGGGTTGCGCCAGAGAGGGATCATAGAGAAGGGCTTGTTGGAGAGCGCCTTTGGCTTCATCTATTTTTCCCTGATAGAGTAAAAGGAGAGCATATTGGTAGAGCAATTTAGCTTGCTCAGAAAAATTTTTGAAGGCATGTTTAACCAATTCTATTGCTTCTGTGATTTGTCCCTTTTTAGCTCTTTCAGCCACCTCCTGTAATGTTTTAGGTATAACATCCTTCTTATTTTTTTCGTTTATCAGAGCCGAGGGTAATTGGTAAATTTGAGCATTCTTCTGCTTAAATAATACTTCTGAGAGATCTAAAAGGTAAGATTCTTCTTGCCTTAGTCTTTTTTCGATACGACTATCCGAAGCGATAGCAATAAAGTACATTGCATTTCTTTTCTTTGATTGAACAAAAAGAAATCCATTATCCTCTTTTTCTATAAAAAAATTCTTTAAGTACATCGAATGGTCATAAAGTGGGAATATGTTGGAACATGGGTAAACTTTCTGACCACAAAGAATTAAATTTTTAAAATATTTAGAAAGAAGGCTTTTAAGTTCATCTAAATAGAGTTCTTTCAAATGAAATGGATTTTGATATTTTGTTACATCGGAATATAAATATTTGTTAGGTGTTGAAATTATGAATATTCCATCATCTTTAATAAGCCTTTTTGCTTCGCTTATTAACCGTTCATGTCCCTCTATGTGCTCTAATGCCTCGAAACAAACTATAACATCAAAGATTTTCCCCTTTTTTATAGGGACATCTGTAATAGAGCCTCTTAGATATTTAAGATTTTCTCTATTATATTTGACATGAGCATGTCTAATCGTAGTCCCATCTATATCTATACCAATAACTTCCATAGCATCTTCAGCCAATATAAAACTTCCATAACCCTCACCACAGGCAAGGTCTAAAACTTTTTTATTCCTCACAAATTCTTTAGCAAATCGATATCGGTGAAGGTGTTCATAGCTTATCATAGCATCGTCAATCCATGGCACATATCTTTCACCTGTCCATTCCAGCATTTTTTTATCTCCTCTTGTTCCGGTATATCCGTTGTTTCAAGGGCTTAACACACTCACTACCATCTATCTAATCTTTCTTTTACTAGGAATATACCCATATTTATATTTCTTCCACTTCCTATAAATAGTAGAGATTTGTTGTCACCCAAAAATAAGTTAATTAAGATCTGTTTTCGAAAGAATTTATTTCAAGAAACCTACTTTCCAAACGATGACCGAAGAATTTTATTCCTTCCCATAAATACTGTTAGTGATCCATCATTGATAAGAGGTCACTCTTTTATCGGAAAATGTTATGACTAAAACATATCTCCGTTTTCATGGCTCCATAAACCTATCCGTCCTGAGAAATAATGGCCTCGGATATTTGAAACCGAGCCCGCCCTTTCTTGTCCGATACGGTAGATTGCAATAACGGGACATCCCGAAGTTGATGGAGTCCCACATTTTTTTAATATGGCGTAATTTCTGGGCTATGGGTTCGAAGGAAAATATTTGGCAATAGAGGGTTGGCAGGCCAACCAGGATAGTGAAAAACCTGTAATGGGCACCGATATCTATAAACGTTTTCACTTCATTGGCGATTTTACTAATAATGGTAGAGGTCATCCTTTCATCGGGCTGAGATACGTAATGAGAAAGGAAGCGAGGGGTAATGTAGAGATCAAATCCATGATCTTTTACTTTGACTCGTCTCAATTGATTTAGATTATAGTCGTCTTCAAAGATATCTCCCATAGCATTTCCTTGTTTAAGATGGCTTTACTCCATCGGATTCTAAAAAGGCATCAGGCCGATTTCTTTTTGATCGAATGATAGAAAGACATATCATTTATTATCTCCAACAGGACCCTCTAAAAAAAATTGGTAGATTTCGGATCGAACCATTTCTGCGATTTTGTGGGATAATCGTTCAATCCTCTGAAGTGAATCATGATTGGAATTGCCATGGAAAAAACACTCTTTGATCTTCTCCAGACTCGTCCCTCTATCCCGCATCTTTTTGATCTCTTCGATCTGCATAAGATCCTTCCTGGTGAATCGTCTCTGTCCCCCTTGCGTCCTTTGAGGAGTAAACAGCCCCATCAATCCTTTTTCCCAAAACCGTAAGGTGTGTTTTGAGATATTGAGGATTTTACTCACTTCCGAGATGGTCAAAAGCCTGTCTTCTTGTTCCATGATACCCTTAGGAAAATCACCTTTTGATCCTATTTATCGGAAAGGTTCACTCTAACTTTAACTTCATCTATAGCAAGCGATATGCCATAGCCAATCAATATATTTCCTAAATAATATAAATAGGTTACATCTTTTCAAGATAGCCTCTCGGCAAAAAAATCCTGTTTAATAAGTTAAAGTTGAATTTTTTGCCGATCGAAAAAAAGGTTAAAGTTTTTTGAAGCGGCGGTCGATAAGAAAGATGAACGAGAAGGCCATGATCCTGACCGACTACCACGTCCAGCATGTCTTGAGAGCTTACAGCCAGCAGATCGCTGTGAAATCTAAGATTTCAAAAGAGAAGGCCTCTTTAAAAACAGGCCAGAGTGATGAGGTGACCCTATCGAAGGAGAGTAAAAAGATGTTGATTATCGATAAGATAGCCAATGAGATCATTTCTCAGCTCGCCAATGGAGCCCCCCGTAACTTGACCAGCCAAGCCATTTTAAAACGTTTGAGCCAGGAGTATGGCCGTCCACTCGATGTGTCTTCGGATAATGGTCAGGAGATCACCTTCAAGGTCGTAGAGGAAAACAATGGTGGCATAAAAGAGTATCTGGCTCCGGAGGAAAACATTTTGCTAAAAAAGAGACTTTTTGAAGTAGCCAAATCTTTCATCAATGAACAACTTGTCTGAATAAGGAGAAGAAAATGAAAATCTCAGAAATCAACCAGCACAAGCCGATTCTTCAGACAGTGGATCAGACCCATTCGGCCAAATCGAATGAAAAAATTCAGAAACCAGGCCAGGTTGCGCCTGACTCCCCTTCAGGAGATCGGGTGGAATTTTCTTCCCGCTCCAAGGAGATGCAGAAAATCTATGAAACCCTGAAGAATACTCCGGAAGTAAGATCCGAAAAGGTCGACGATTTGAAAAATCGGATCAACAAGGGACAGTATCAGGTGGATAGCGAAGCGATCGCTGAGAAGATAATCAAAGAATCTATTCTCGATCTCATTTAAGAGAAGTAACTATTAAATAAGGGTTTATCTAAAACCCCTAAGGCGAATGGCCCGCCTTTAGGGGTTTTTATTTTCATGGATGGGAACGGGATGGCGGTGGGAGTAAGGACAATTATGGAGGACGATCTGTTTTGCCAATCGGGTGTGGGGATTAATCACAATAGGGCCCAGAAGGTTGGCCGTAATTTCAGGTTTTCCATTAGAAAGATGGATATTGACGATCACCAGGGTCTGAATCCCCTCTGAAGCCAGATCCAGTTTAAGCGACTCTGAGTCCTCCGGGCTGATCTCGATATCGTAATCCGGCTGAAACCATAAAGGATCGGTGAGCACAAAAGCCATGCCTCCGTTGTCCACGGACTGGAGCCAGAAAAAGGGGGAAGCCTCACTATGTCTTAAGAGGACAAATCGTTTCCATTCAGGGAATCCAATCATTCCGTGAGGCATCTGAATCACCTGATCCTCTAAGACTTCAATCATTCCAAACCGGGTGGTGGATAGCTTCAATTTAGGTCTTCCCCTTTTTTAATATCTTTTCAAAATGTCCAATCTCAACCTCTGAGGCGAGTCGATTCTCTTCCAAAATCTTCTGAAACACCTCCTCCCGATAGATGGGAGTTTCCACAGGGGCTTCAATCCCTAATCGAACCTGCTGGCCCCGAATCTCAATGATATAGACCTTAACCTGGTCTCCAATGACAATCTTTTCGCCTGCCTTACGGGTTAGAATAAGCATCATCGCCTTCCTTGGCCAAGTTGAAATGGTCGCACATCCTGTGCTTGACGAACCCTCTCCCCCTTAAGTTCGGGGTCACCCATTAAGGATAAAAATGATAGATTTTAACAGAAGATCATACGAATGGTAACGAATCGTCCAACACTCGTGTCATTCGTTGTCATTCATATGGCTTATTTTTTACCTGATATAATTGAGAATGGTCAATTCTGCAATTCGTGTTGAAGAAAGCAGGGCCGCCTGATAGGCCGTCTCCTTCTGCCTCAGGTCAACGATCACTCTGGCATAGTCAACATCATTAACCTGAGAAAGTCTCTCCTTCAGATCCAGGTGCAGATGAACCAAAACCTCCTTTTTCCCCTCTAACCGACTGATTCTGGCTCCAACATCCGCAATCTCATTATTAATGCTCTGTTGAACCTGTTTCAACTGGTCAATCTGTTGGCCAAGTCCGGTTCGGTCATTATTCTCGAGAGCCTGCTTGAGCCTTCCCAGGGTATCGAAAATCATAGAATTAATCAAAACCGTCCCTCCATTCTTTCCGACGGTCAGATCCTCATCTTTTCCAATCAGGATTTTGAAATCATTTGAATCTCCCTCATACTGAGCGGTTTCAATTCCTCCCACCACCGCCTTTGAAAAAGGAACTCCCTGGGTCCGATAGCCCGCAAAGATGTAAGACCCGCCCAGCCGGGTATTTCCGATGGAGATCGCCTGATCGAGAAGATGTCCCATCTCGGTGGCAGCATACCTTCGGGTCTCACTGGACTGGGTATCATTCGCCATCTGGATGGCCATCTCCTGTGCCCGCTCAACAACCTTGAGTATCTCATTTAGGGCCGATTCTGTCAGGTTCAGCCAGGATTCTCCCCGCTCCATATTACGCTGATACTGTTCCAACTGGGAGAGGTTATTTTGAAGAGCGAGGGAATGGATGAGGGAGAGTGGATCGTCCGACGGCCGGTTCAGATTTTTTCCTGAAGCAATCTTCTCGTTGATCCTCTTCAGATCATCCGTGAGCTGAAGGATCCTTTCTTGCATCGAATGATAGAGTGATCGGGTCGCAATTCTCATGGGTCCCCCACTATCTCATAGCGAGAAGGGTTTGTAACATCTCGTCGGCAACGGTCACCAGTCTGGAGGCGGCTTCATGGGCTCTCTGGATCTTCATCAATTCAATCATCTCTTCGTCCAGGTTTACCCCGGACACAGAATCACGTAGCTCTGAGAGATGATCGAGCAGGGACTGAGAAAACTGCTGGTTTTCTATAGATTCATCCGTTAAAATGCCAATCTCCCCAACCATCATACTATAATAGTCATCAAAAGTGGTCGTCTGTAGGGTGCTTGAAAAAGCTGCTCCCCGTTGGCCGATGGTCCACTTTCGAAGGCTGATGGAGCCATCTGTCTGAAGAGATGCAATTCTTAAAGCATTCTCGTTATCACCTGGATTTCCAGAGAGACCACCCGCAGCAACATTGGCAGGACTCCCTCTCACATCACTGCTTAATCGGATATAGGATGCGGCGCCGGTAAAATCATTAAGATTGGGAGTCTCTGGAGACACCTTGAAATCTTCGAAAAAATACTTTCCGGTCTCTCCAGAAAGGGTATATCCTAAACGGTGCAGACCATTGATCTCTCTGATCAGGGCCCCTGCCAATTCGTCCAGATTGGCAAGATACTCCGGGAGGGCTTCGTCCCTCAGGTCGAGCCATGCTCCGATCTTCCCATTTTTCAGCCTTCCGCTGACATCACTGGGGATGTCGTTCCAGTAGATGGCCTTTCCCTGCTGGCTCAGCTGCCAGTGGTACTTTCCATCCACCAGAATCATCCCATCTGGAGTCATCACCGTAAGGGCACCGTGCTGGTCGGTCAGGTAGACATTGCCCACCAGTTCAGAAAGGGCAGCAATATGGTTTGCCCTCTGATCTCTTAAATCATTGGCCGTGGATTGGTTCGATTCAGCATAGACGATCTTCTCATTTAGCTGGGCAATCTGTTTGGTCAATCGGTTGACCTCCTCAATGGAGAGTTTGATGTTCGTATTCATCTCCTTTTGGGTCAGATGAAGGGATTCACTCATCGTGTGAAATCGGCGTGTGAGCACCTCTGCCTTTGCCAAAAGCGCTGTCCTTTCTGAAGCCCCTCCTGGATTTCCAGCCAAATCCTGCCAGGCATTCCAGAATTCGTTCATCGCTTGGAGGAGTCCTTGTCCCTCCGTCTCATTGAAAACAGCCTCCATCTGAGAAAGAATGGAAGTCTTTGTCTCGAACTCTTTTAGAAGGGAAGTCTTTTGATGAATATTTCGATTGATAAACTGGTCCGTATACTGGACGACCGTCTCGGCCCGAACCCCCATGCCAACCTTCAGTCGGCTGGCCGAATTGGGAGAGTTTGCCCCAAGAACCACCCTCTGCCGGGTATAGCCTGGAGTATTGACATTGGCAATATTGTGGCCCGTCACCGTCATCGCCTTCTGATGCGCAAAAAGAGCACCTTTCGCAATGTCAATGACGTTTCGGATACCGCTCATTCAAATCTCCCGGTTCAACGCATAGGATAAAAAAGTGGGGGATCGTTTATGTCCTGGATAACCTGCCGATTCACTGATCCGGCCGATCAGGGGTGAAATCAATTCGTTCAGGACACTCATATACTCCTTGATGAAGGTCATGTTCTGGTCGTTGATCTGTCTCACCCATTCCTTGAGGCGAAGAACCGTCTGCTGATAGGAGGAAAGGCGACTCTGGTGCACAGGGGGAAGAAGCAGCAAAAGATGTGAAAGCGTCCGCTCTCTTTCTCCTTTGCCAAGGCCCTGGAGAATCGTTTCTGCTGTTTTCTGGATCTCTTGCTCAAGGAGGTGAAGGATCTTAATCTGCCCCTCAATGGATCTGACCGACTGCATGAGGGCTTCAGTCTTTCCTTCCCTCAGATATTTCGACTCGATCTTTATCTCACGGATCAACTGCTGATAACTGGAGACCTCTCGTTCAAACAGTTGATACAGGAGTTCCATCTCCCGCTTCCAATCATCACTCATCTCTCCTCTCCTCCACCCTCAAGATAGACTCTGAAGGCATCGTGGTTTTCCCCTCAACCGGATTTCTCTCCTCGATCTTCTTCTGCATCTGGAGGTAAAGCCCCTTCCCTATGCCGAACCCCCCTCTTTTTGAAATACTCTTGCTGATCTCCTCATCAAACAGGGTTTGAAAGATCTCCCTTTCTCTCCCTCGTTCCATCCATCCCCCTGTTTGCGGGATGCTCTTTCTCATCGCTTTGATCATCTGATGAATAAAAATCGCCTCAAACTCCTGACAGGCTGTTTGAAGCCTTTTTTGATCTATCAGGTCTGAGTTTTGATTCTTTGATAAATTTAAGTGGCTTGCCGGTCCTCTTATCTCATATATCGGCATTTTCCCGCCCCTTCCTTAGCCCGACCCAAACCCTTATTCAGTCCTTTTGCTGGCCACCACCCTTTTGGGCTTAACCGGTTCAAATCATTATAAAATTTCAAGATCAGCCTGTAATGCACCTGCCGCCTTGATGCTCTGGAGAATGGAGATGAGATCCCGAGGAGTCGCACCAATAGCATTGAGCGCACGGATCATCTCTCCAAGACTCACACCTGCTGGAACAATCATGAGCGCCTGTCCTTCCTCTTTAACTGTGACGCCCGAATCAGGGGTGACCACAGTAGACCCACCTGGAGCCACTACGGTTCCACTCCCTGGAGGAATGACGGCGCCTGTGGAACCTCTGGGGGGAGGAGGGGCAAAAGGAAGGGGCTGAGAGACCTTAGAACTCTCTTTGATCTCAATGTTCAAATTTCCATGGGCGACGGCGATGGTTGAGATCCGAACATTCTCTCCCATGACGATCGTTCCAGTTCTCTCATTGATGATCACTTTGGCGACCGTATCGGGTACAACCTCCAACCGTTCAAGGGTGGCAATGAGTTCGGTAATCCGCTCTTGATAGGTATCAGGAACAGCAATGGAGAGTGTTCCCGAATCCAGACAGGTGGCATAAGGTCCGTTCAGAGCGCGATTGATCACTTCCTTTGTCTTCTCAACCGTTGAAAAATCAGGATTAAAGAGCGTGAGAACCAGATCTTTTTTTCCATTCAGTCGGACAGGCACCTCTTTTTCGATGAGACCACCTCTCGAAATCATCCCTACGGTGGGATGGTTCTTCTGAATGCCTCCGCCAGCCGCCCCTCCGGCTGCAAACCCGCCGGTAAGAATCGATCCTTGGGCTAAGGCATAGACCTGCTGATCCACGCCCCTTAAAGGGGTCAGAAGCAACGTCCCCCCCTGGAGGTTTTTGGCATCCCCGATTGAAGAGACCGTTACATCAATCTTGCTTCCCACCCTGGCAAAGGGGGGCAGGTTGGCGGTCACCATGACGGCAGCGATGTTCTTCGGTTTGACCTGGTTGAGCTTATCCTGATCAATGTGAATCCCCATCCTTTCTAACATATTGACGATCGAGCGGATGGTGAACTCACTGTTCGACCCATCCCCAGTACCATTCAATCCAACGACCAGGCCATACCCGAAGAGATGATTCGTTCTGACTCCTTTGAAGACGGAGATATCCTTTAACCGGGCCGCCTCTGATGGGAAGGCCAGAAAGAGCATCCCCACGATGACCCATCCCCCATATCGCCCTGCACGTTTCATTCTTCTACTCCTGCCACGCTCCATCTTTCTGATTCCTTAAAAAGGCCATACCCAGTCAATAATTCTGGCCAGCCATCCCGGGCTCTGTTTATCGCTGATCGCTCCGTAACCATTCAATTCAATCACAGCTTCTGCCACATAGGTCGAAAGAATAAGATTGTTTGAAGAGATGTCTTCGGGCCGGATAATCCCTTGAATGGAGATATACTGATTTTCACTGTTCAATCGAATCTCCCTCGTCCCCCGAATCACCAGGTTTCCGTTTGGAAGAACATGGATGACCCTTGCCGTAACAAAGGCATTCATGGTGGAGGTTCGAGTGGTCTCACCCTTTCCATCAAATTGGTTCGATAGGTCAATCTGATGGCTTGCCCCGATCGGTGTTTTGTGGAGTGACCAGCCCTTGCTGATCAGTTCAAAAAGACCGCTCCAGTCCGCCTTCACTCCTGACGCCCTTTCGGTTTTTGTTTCGGCATTCTTTGAGGCGCTTGAGGACTCAACAATCTTTACGGTGACAATATCGCCCACACCTCTAGCCTTCACATCGCTGTAAAGAAGGACCCCCTGCCCAGATGACCACAGGGATCCTTCTTCTTGCTTGGGAGCGGGCCGCAGATGGGCTGAAATCACCTCTTTTTCAAGATCCACTGGCGTCGGCCGTTGAGCTTGAGGCGTCATGCATCCAGTGAGGATCAAAAAGATCATCGGAAGCCCAATCCCCATCTTCCACATATGGGTAACAGAAGACCTGTTTCTCTGACTCCTCATTTTCATCTTACGCCTTCCCTCTGACCCTAAACGCTCTTAGAAATCAATCCGGACGGTGTGTCCATCAAGGATACGGCCAGAAACCTCTTTTCGACTGGAGAGATTCACCAGCTTGATGCGGTCTCCTCTCCTTCCCTCTTCTTTAACCTCACCAAAGGTCGTGATTTTGAGCTGGGGGTTCTCCAGCACCAAGATGACCCGGTCTCCTTTCTTGAGCAGGGGAGGTTCTTCAACCATACCTGCCCTAAGCACCTCGCCACGATTGACCGCGATGATGGTCCTCTTTCCTAAAACCTCCTTCATCTCACTAAGAAAGTCATTCGGTAGCGTGGCAAGACTCCGCCTCATCCATTGGAGATCCTTTGTCTGGATGTCCTGGTGTCTTCCCATATAACGTGCACTCACGATCACGTCTGTATAAATATCCACGGTCGCATTGACCCTCGATTTTCCAACCTCTCTTCCATGGGTCCGAAAGAGGAGAAGAGCGGAAACCTTCCCTCCCGAACGGGCCGTCTCTGGAATCAACAGGTCGCACTGAAGGATCCCTGAGGGAAGTCTGATCTTCTCATATTGATGAACCGATTTAATCTCAATCCAGTACTTCTTCGAGGGATGGATGGCCTGAAAGCCAGCCTCAAGGATCTTGACGACTTCCTCCAGTTCAAGCAAGCTCCCCTCCCGATGGATCTCAAGAGAGAGGGACGTCTGTCCTGAAGCGGTGTCAACATCAAGAGCGATCGAAAAAGTAAGAAGGATCATCAAACAGATGGTCAGTTTCACTTTTGGGTCTCCTATCTCTTTAGATTATTGGCGACCTGAAGCATATCGTCCCCGGCCTGGATGACCTTGCTGCCAATCTCGTACGCCCGTTGAGCCATAATCATATTGATCATCTCTTCCACCACGTCCACATTTGACATTTCCAGAAACCCCTGAGAGAGCGTCCCGAACTCATCGGTTCCAGGATTCCCCTGGACCGCATCTCCCGAGGCATCGCTTGGGATAAAGAGATTCTGACCGATGCTTCGCAATCCTCCAGGATTGGGAAAGTTAAACAGCTGGATCTGAACGCTTCCAAGTTCCCTTCCGTCTGAACCGGAGGCAACCAATCTACCTCCCGAATCAATCGTGATCGTCGCGGTTCGTGCAGGAATCGAAAACTCGGGCTGGAGCCGGTTCCCATGGCTGTCGCAGATGTAACCATCCTTGTCTAATTTAAAAGCTCCCGAGCGCGTGTAAACCTCCCTGCCGTTGTTTAAGAGTTTAAAAAAGCCTTTCCCTTCGATCGCCACATCAAGTTGATTTTTCGTATTCGCATAATCTCCCTGAACAAACAGCTTTTCCACGGAAACCACCTTCGCTCCCATGCCCACTTGAACTCCGGATGGAATCTGGCCTCCGCTGGCAGTCGTCGCCCCTGCGGTCCGGATATTCTGATACATCAGGTCCTGGAAGTTGGCGCGGCTCTTCTTAAATCCATTGGTGTTCACATTGGCAAGATTGTTGGCCACGACATCGATATTGGTTTGCTGACAAGCCATGCCTGTCGCAGCGGTCCAGAGTCCTCGCATCATCTCTCACATTCCTCCCTCGTTAAAGGTTAAACCCGTCCCATCTCATTGACCGCCCTTCCCGTCAATTCATCCCGGGCCTGAATCACCTTCATACAGGACTCGTAGGATCGAAGGCTATCAATCAGTTTCACCATCTCTTCAATCGGGTTGACATTCGATTGTTCAAGATAGCCCTGAAGCATCGTTCCTCCCTCTATCTCCCGCTCCTCATCAGGCCTGTCCGAGACGAAAAGACCGTTCCCTTCCTTTCTCAGGCAGGAGAGGTCGGGAAAGGTGACCAGGGCGATTCGACCGCTTTCGGATCCATCCACTTTGATGGTTCCATCCTTTTCAACAACCACCTCATTACCATTCAGTCGGATCTCCCCTCTCCGTCCGAGAATGGGAAAACCCTCTGCATGAATCAACCTCTGATCTTTGTCCATCTTAAAATTGCCTGCCCGTGTATACCTGACCCCCTGAGGGGTTTTCACTTTAAAAAAGCCCTCGCCCTCTATGGCCAGGTCAAGGTGATGACCTGTCCTTTCAATATTTCCCTGCTGAAAGGAGGTCACGGAGGTGTTCTGGCTCTCATCTTGAAAATGATGGATCGCATCAAGAAAGAGGGTCAAAAAAACGGGAACGTCCTTTTTATACCCCACGGTCTGAACGTTGCTTAAATTTTGGGAAATCAGTTGAAATCGCCTCTCCTGTCGGATGGCTCCTGAAGGAGCTAAAAGCATAACTGGCTGCATAAATGGCCTTCCTTTCGTTGTAAAAATCTGCAAGGCATGTGCCAATCTTGAAAACTCAATGATTTTCAAACAATTATAATTCTCAAATCATCTGTTGGACATTCCAATAAGGCAAGGAATACCCACAACCCAATGGGAATAGGGTAAATTTTTCCTACTCCTTTCTCCTGAAGTGCGATGCCCGCCGTTGATGCATCGAATAGACGAATGCCAAGATCTCTGCCACAACGAGGTAGACCTCAGGAGGGATCTCCTGATAGAAATCAAGTTGGGAGAGGACCTGAACCAAGGCTGGATCTTCTTGAATAGGTATGCCTTGGAGCCGGGCTAATGCGATAATCTTCTCGGCAAGATGTCCCTGACCTTTGGCGGTCATCCTCGGTGCGCGATCCTTCCCCGGGTCATATTTGAGCGCCACAGCCTTTTTGAAATTCCTCTGTTTGTACCCTTTCAGTTCCATTCCATCTATCCTCTTATCTCCATGAGGAGCCCCCATCATCAGATGACTACATCGAACAACGGGGAACCATCGCCTTTCATCTCACCCATAAAATGTTCAATCATCTGTTCTGGAGTCTGAGTAGCGACCTGTATTTCCGGATGAAACCCCAGATGGAGAAGTCGTCTCTGGAGTTCATCCATCCCTGTCCGGAAGAAGGACGCCACTTCCTCCGATACAAAAAGGAATCTGGCATAAAATCTCTTTCCCACCATTTTCACTTCGATGCTCACTTTTCCCCACTCTAACAGGTGAAGGAGGAAGAGCAAGGAGATCGCTCTGGGATCATCAGGGTTGGATCCAGAGGCAGAGAGGGAGAGTTGAAGGTCAACGAACTGCAGTTGGTTCTGGACCCATAAGGGAAGAAGGATAAAAAGCCTCTCATCTGCACGGTCACGAAAAGCGGTGTGAAGAATCTGGTAGCCATCAATCCTTCGAAGCAATTCGTCAAGGCCCTTTAAAATGTCTCCTTGGAGCGAGGAAGAAGGGCTGGAGGTTCGAGTCGGCATAGAAAGTTCTTCCAACTGAGCCTTCAATCGTGCCACCATCCCTTTCACATCGCCCTCTAAGACCTTCTCCAATTGGGTTTGAGTTTGGGACTCAATCCATGTTCCAAGGAGGTGTTCAAAAAAGATTCCGGATCGTTTGAACCACTCCGCAATCTGTCTTGGATCGAAGTGAAAGGACGCAGAGGGTGCGAAAGAATGCCATAGATTGAGTAAACGTTCGATCGTCTCCCGCACCGAAAGAGGGACCGCCTCCTTTCCCGGTTGAAGCAGGATGGATAATTTTTCGGGTAAGTCTCCTACCGAAAGGTCGGTTAGCTGAAAGGCATGAAGCCACTTCTGCATTCCCTGAAGGTTTTCCTCTTGTGGGGTAAGCCATCGAAGAAGGATCTGAGGAAAAACCGCCTTCACTTCAAAAGTGCCTTCCCTCCCTTGCTCTAATGGGATGCGACTCTCTACGTAAAAATTCCGGCCTTCCATCCGGATCCACGCATGGCGTGCATCCATGGTCTCAATGACCTTCCCCCGAAGAATCTGACCGATGTAAAAAACGGGGCGGTCCTTTTCCGAAGAAGGATCAAGACGAATCAGATCTTGAATCTGAAGAGAAGGGAAATGAATCTTTTCCAAAAACGTCCTTTAGGATGAGACGACGAAAAAGATTGGGCTCCTGGTTCTCGGCAAGATGGCCCTCGCATCAAAAGAGAGCCGTCCCCCATGCTGAGGGTCGCCTCCATGCCTGAGGATGGTAGGAATGCTGTCTAAATCCACCCCTCTCAATGGCGAAGGGCGTTCCCCATAAATTCGATTTGCGCCTTGCCGCCCCATCCTGCCTTCGATGCCCAAAGGCGAAGGGTGAGGGTTCTTTAAATTTTAAAAGGTGAAGATTCTTGGGATTTTTTTAGATTCATCATAAGCTCGATCTCTCCGATGGTCCGTCCGGTCTGTTTGGCAATATCTGAAAACTTCTGTCCCTCCTCGGCCATCTTTTGGATCCTTCCGGCCTGCTCTTCACCATAGACCTCCTCGACGATCGGAAGGTTCACTTGATCTAAGGAAGAGATCATGGAACAAAGCGTCTGGATCCTCTCATCGAGATGGGCAATCAGCCGATCGGCAATCTGTTTTCTCTCTTCGATCATTTCTGAAAGTTTCTCACAGATGGCTTCCGACTCCTCAACCCACTTTCGGATTCGATAGGGATTCCAATCCATCGGTCTTAAATCCCTGAGAGCGCCCATCATCCGGCGAAAATAGGTAAGCATGATGATCATCATCGTGAGCAACCCTCCGACCAAAAGGATCAAATCTATCCTCACATAGTTCCAGTTTGAAAGGTCCATGGATCTTATTTCCTCCTTCTTCGTTGATTTAGATCTCGATATCCAGTATCTTTCCGAGGGATTGATTCCCATCCGGTTCCATCGAATCACCAGCCCCCCCCTCACCCACGGGAAGGGCCTCCGGCTTCACCTTCTTTCTCCTCCGGAAGGGGATCTCCGTTCCAGGAGGATTTCCTCCGGAATCTCTCATTGGATCGGCCGGCAGAGGGCCACTGATTTTTTTAGAGAATCCAATTTCGTCAGCCATCGGGGATTATTTTCCTTCAAAGATCTTATTGATCTTCTCAGTCAGGGTTTCAGCGGTGAAGGGCTTGACGATATAATTGCTCACGCGGTACTTCACCGCCTCAATCACATGTTCTTTCTGCCCCTCCGCCGTAACCATGAGAAACGGCAGATCTTTCCATTCTTCGCTCGTGCGGACAGCTTTCAGGAGTTCCAGACCAGTCATCTGAGGCATATTCCAATCTGAAATGACGAAATGGATCTTCTCCTTTTTGAGGACCTCGATCGCTGCCGTCCCGTCTTCTGCCTCATGGACATTGACATATCCAAGTTGACGGAGGATATTCTTGATGATCCTTCTCATGGTTGAAAAATCATCAACCACCAAAATATTCATTTTTAAATCTGGCATATTCTCTCTCCTTCGCGATGTTATTTCTCTTGCTATTGTTTGAAAGTTTTTTGGATTCTTTAGCTCGGTCCAAAGGAATCCTCATCCCGTTGAAACAGGGGAGGTCTTCAATCTATTCCTTCTCCTTCGAGAAATCGTTTCAACCGGCTTCTCAGTTTTAAAACCCCTTTGGTATGAATCTGGCAGATTCTCGATTCCGTTAAATCGAGGACCTCGCCGATCTCTTTTAACGTCAGTTCCTCATAATAATAGAGGGTAATCACCATTTTCTCTTTTGAAGGAAGCTCGTCAATCGCCTGGGCCAGAACCTTTTTCAATTCCTTTAAACTGTATTGATGAAAGGGATCGTTCTCCTCACCGTCCACAAGCGAGTCCAAGATGTCTTCGAAGGAAACCCTTGAACATCGCTTCTGAACCTCCTCGACATCGAGAGGAGAAAGCCCGTGAAGATCCTTGATCGTTTCATAATAATCTTCAAGGGAAAGCCCCAGGGCAGAAGCGATCTCCTCATCTTCAACCGACCGTCCGTTCTTTTTTTCCAACTGGTTGATCGCCCGCTCAATCTGGGCTGCCTTTTGCCGGATGGATCGGGGCACCCAATCCATGGAGCGAAGTTCATCAATCATCGCTCCACGAATTCGAAACTCTGCATAAGTTTTGAACTCGACCTTCTTCTCCGGATCGTATTTCGTCAATGCATCCATCAGGCCAATCACTCCGGCACTGATCAGATCGTCGGTAGAAATATGGGGAGGGAGTCGCATGGCCAGTCGGTAGGCCACATATTTAATCAAAGGGGTATATTGAAGAATGATGGCCTCCTCCTTCTGCCCTTTCGGGTTGCGTACAATCTTAAGGCGTTCTGCCGGAGCATCGCCTTGAGGATAAAATGCTTTTGCTTTCAAACGGTCCCCCTTTCGTCCTCACGATTCTTTTGTGACTGAAATAACCGTTTCCAGAAAAAATGGATCCCACCGTTTTCGGTTGACTTCATGGGCCTTTCGAAAACTGCTTTGGCAAGGTTTTCAAGATGCCGGCTTGAAGGAGCCTGCGGAAAGATCTCCAGCACGGGCTTCTGATATCGAACCGCCAGGGGTAGCTTCTCGTCAACGGGGATAAATCCCAGATAGTCAAGCGATAGACAGTTAAGAAAATGATCTGCGACCTTGCTGATCTTTCGATATACCCCCTTGGCCTCCTCTTCACCGGAGACAAAATTGACGAGCATCATGAAATTCTTCTTCTGATATTGGGTGGATAACACCTTAATCAAGGCATAGGCATCCGTCATGGACGTTGGCTCGGGCGTGGTGATGACAATCGATTCCTGGGCGGCCATGTTGAAATAGAGGACATTCGAAGAGATTCCGGCTCCGGTATCAATGAGCAGGACATCAATCTCCTCGGCCACCAGGTCCATCTCGTCAAGCAGGAAGAGTTTTTGGGTCTCATTGAGATCTACCAGATCAGACACCCCTGAACTGGCGGGAAGGATCCTCATCCCTCCTGGACCTTCAAGCAGGATTTCTGAAAAACTCTTCTCCCTCCCAAAGAGGTGCTCGATGGTATATTTCGGAACCAGCCCCAGGAGGACATCAATATTGGCCAATCCCAGATCAGCATCCAGGACCAGAACCTTTTTCCCTAACCGGGTAAAGGCCAAGGCTAAATTGACGACCACGTTGGTCTTTCCCACCCCTCCTTTTCCGCTGGTGACGGAGATCACCCGTGGACAGTGCGCAATGGTCTCCATGCTCCGGATCGGAATCCCCTCCTGTGGGTGTTTCATTTGATTCATCGCGGTTCTTAATCTCTTTGCCTGATCCATTCTGAATCACCTCATCAACTCCATGGGATCGTACTGAGCACCATATTGGCCACTTTGGGTTTGGTGGCTGGCTCAACATCATCTGGAACACTCTGGCCCTTGGTCAGGTAGGAGAGAGGCCGTTTGTAGCGCAAGATCTGATTGAACATGGGCACATAGTGTGTGGTTTCATCAATTTTAGTGAAGATGTAACTTGAAATCGGGATGAGACGGAATCGATCCACAATCCATTCGAGGTCCGTATCTTTCGTCGTCGCACTCAGCAGGAGGTGATTCTCGATCCTCGGATCAACGGTAATAAAATCTTTCAGCTCCTTGATCGGTTGAATGAGATGCGGACTTCTTCCGGCCGTATCAATGAGAAGTAAATCCTGTCTCCTGTTCTTTTCGATGATTTGCTTTAATTCACTGGGATGGTAAGCAATCTCCAAAGGCAATCGGAGAATCTGTGCATACTGCCTCAGCTGCTCCACGGCTCCGATGCGATAGGTGTCCGTCGTGATCAGGGTCACCCGTTCGGTCACCCTCAGCCGGAAATGGGCAGCCAGTTTCACCATCGTGGTCGTCTTTCCGATGCCCGTTGGTCCAATGAAAGACCATATCCTGGGTCCTTGAAGAGAAAGGTCGCTCACCTCCACGCTCTCCATCAATCTCCAGCTGAGGAGGCTCCGATAGACCTCCATCAAATTTTTTGACCTGGACTCTTTTCGGACCCCCCGAATCTCCTCGGCTAATTCCCGTACAAATTCTGGGAAAAAACCGGCAGAAAGTATCTTCCGGAGAAAACGTTCTTCTTCGGATTCCTCCTCGACTCCTGGGCTATCGGTTCTACCCCCAGCCCCCTTCGGCTCCGTCCCAAAGGGTCCACCCGCGGGTTGGATCGGCCGGTCAATCGCTGCCATCACTTCAACCATCGGAGTTGAATAGATCCCTCTTCCAGGAAATCCTTTCTTGATCTTCTTGGTGGATAAGATAATGGCCTCTGGCCCCATCTCCTCCTTCACTCGACTCAATGCTTCCTGGATATCTTTCGCTATATACTGCTTGATCTGCATATCCAATCCCCCGTTTTTGATCGCTTTGCGAATTTAACTTTCCGCCTTTCTCGAACCACCGTTTTACCTTTCTCCTCCCATCCCTTCCCTGTTTCAGGACATGGAAACCGTTCCCACCGATTGAATTTTAATCTGCGGGGGCAGCTCATGATGCGATAGAACAACAACTTGTGGTAAGATTCGATCGAGCAAACGTCTCAGATGCCTTCTCAGGACCGGTGAACAGAGGAGGACCGGTTGGTAATGGAGGGGAGTCATCCGGTCCAAAATCTGATGAAGGCTCATGGCCATCTTCTGAATCAGGCCTGGTTCCAAAGTGAGGTTGGTCCCAAAATCTCCTTTTTGAAGCCGATCTCTCAACAGATCTTCTGTATGCTGATCAAGAGTAATCAGAGGCAGAATGCCATCTTCTGTTTCATAGGGTTTGACGATGGAGCGCCCCAAACGTTGACGGACATATTCCGTCAGGAGGTCTGGATCTTTGGTCACTACGCCATAATCGGCCAAGGTCTCCACAATCGTCAACAGGTCTCGAATGGACACCCTCTCCTTTAAAAGGTTTTGAAGGACCTTCTGAACCACACCTAAGGAAAGGGTTTGAGGAATTAATTCCTCAACCGCCTTTGGATATTGCTGGGCCAATCGGTCGAGCAATTTCTGAACATCCTGCCTGCCTAACAATTCATCGGCATGAGAGCGTAAGATCTCAGTCAGATGGGTGGTGATGATGGTGGGAATGTCAATCAGGGTGTAACCAGCAAACTGGGCTTCATCCTTTCGCTTTTCTGGAATCCAAAGGGACGGCAGCCCGAATACCGGCTCCTGACTTGGAATTCCATCCACCGCCTTCTTCACCTCTCCGGGATTGAGGGCCATGATATAACCAGGCATCATCTCTCCGCGCGCCACTTCATTGCCTTTGATGAAAATCCTGTACTCTCCGGGTTTCAATTGAAGATTATCTCGAACCCGAATGGGTGGAACGACGAACCCTAACTCTGTTGCGAACTGGCGCCGAACGGAGCGGATCCTCTCCAGGAGGTCTCCGTTTTGCTCCTCATCCACGATCGGGATCAACCCATAGCCCACCTCGAGTTCCAATCGGTCAAGGCTTAAGAGCGACTCCATCGGCTCTGGCGAAGAAGGCAGGGCCAGCTTCTGAACCTCTTCGGCCTTCTTCTTTTCCAATTGCCTCTGCTCTTTATAAACGGAGTATCCCAAGAAGCCGATGACCAGGGAAAGTCCCATAAATGGAATATGGGGAAGTCCGGGAAGCATTCCTAAGAAGAAGAGGATGCCTGCAGACAAGAGGATGGCCTGAGGTTGGAGCCGGAACTGGTTTCGTAATTCTTTACCCATGTGATGTTCAGAGGCTGCCCGGCTGACAATGATTCCGGCGGCGGTGGAGATCATCAACGCCGGAATCTGAGCGACCAGTCCGTCTCCGATCGTCAGTAGGGTGAACGTTTCAGCCGCAGCCAGGAAACTCATCTTGTATTGGAGCACACCGATGATAAACCCCCCCACAATATTGATCAGCATGATGAGCAGCCCCGCAATGGCCTCCCCTCTCACAAATTTGCTGGCCCCATCCATCGCCCCGTAAAAATCGGCTTCACGAGCAATCAACGCCCTTTTCTGCCGGGCCTCTTTTTCGTCAATCAGACCCGCGTTCAGATCTGCATCAATACTCATCTGTTTCCCTGGCATGGCATCCAGGGTAAAGCGGGCAGCCACCTCTGCAATCCGACCACTCCCCTTGGTGACGACGATGAAGTTGATGATGACGAGAATCGTGAAGATGATCAACCCCACGAAGTAATTGCCGCCGATCACAAAATGCCCAAACGATTTGATCACTTGACCGGCTGCCACCGTCCCTTCATGTCCGTGAAGTAGGATCAACCGGGTCGTAGCGATGTTGAGGGAAAGCCGGAACAGAGTGGTCATTAAAAGCACCGATGGAAACGTTGAAAACTCGAGGGGGGTCCGGATGTACAGGGAGGTCAATAGGATGACCAAGGAAAAGGTGAGGCTCGCCGAAAGCAGGATGTCGAGCAAGAGTGCGGGCAGAGGAAGGATCACCACCAGTAAGATGGAGATGACCCCTGCAGCGAGATAGAGATCAGCCTGCTGGATTCGACGTTCTTCACTATGCAGGGATAGGGAGGGGGTGATCTTTTCGTTCATTACCTTACCGGATCCTATTCTTTAATTTATAGACATAGGCCAGGATATCGGCCACCGCGTGATAAAAGCTGGATGGAATGATCTGGCCAATCTCCACGGTCTTGTAGAGAAGTTGGGCCAGTGGTTTATTTTCAATCACCGGAACCCTGTGATCTCGGGCAATCCCAATGATCTTCTCCGCCACATGGCCAGCCCCTTTGGCCACCACTTTGGGAGCCTCCATTGATTTCATCTGATAAAGGAGCGCCACGGCTAAATGGGTCGGGTTGGTGATGATGACATCAGCCTTCGGCACCTCGGCCATCATCCGTCTCCGAGCCATCTGGCGCTGGAGGCTTCGGATCCTCGATTTAATGATGGGGTCTCCTTCGGTCTGCTTCAGTTCCTCTTTGACCTCGTGCTTGGTCATCCGGAGATGCTTTTCATAAGTCCAGCGCTGGAAGAGATAATCGAGACCTGCCAGAACCACCATGACCACGCCGGTCCGAAGCAGAAGATCCCAGGAAATGGTTAGGATATAATTCAGGATGGCCTGGGGGTCCCGGTCCATCAGAAGGGCAAGTTGAGGCAACTCTTTTTTGATCGTGAGATACATCACCCAGCCGACGATGACAAATTTAAAGATCGATTTTAACAATTCTGCTACAGACTGCTTTGATAAAAGCCTTTTGATCCCAGCGAAGGGATTCACTTTCGACCAATCCCAAGAGAGGGCCTCGGGCGAAATCAATGTACCACTCTGAACCATATGGCTGAGGATAGAGACGACGATCGTTGCGATAAATACAGGGGCCAGGAGGAGCAGCAGCCCCAGTACCAATTCCACATGGAGCGTTTGAATCATCTCAAGAGAAAAAGACCGAAATTGAACCTGTCGAAAGAATCGGAGCATCAGATCCGAGAGATGGGAGTAAAAATAGGACCCGAATAGAAAGAGGATGGAAACCCCGCCCATCAGGATAAAGATGGAAGGGATCTCTCGGCTCTTGGCCACCTGGCCTTTTCGCCTTGCCTCTTCCCGCCTTTTGGGTGTGGCTTGTTCTGATCGTTCAGAAAAAGATTCTTCGGCCATAACTATCTTTTCATCAATGGCAATAGGGTCGTCGTCAACCCTCTCCCCGATTCATCCATCAAATGTTTGATCGAGGGCCAGAAAAGGTCCATTGAAATCCAGATTGCGATCAATCCCAGACCGATCGTTAACGGGAAACTACTCATCAACAGGTTGACCTGAGGAACCATTCTCGCAATAATTCCAAGTGCGATCTTCAACAACATCAGGATGGCCAGGATGGGGGCCACGATTTTGATCGCAATCACAAACATCTTTCCCGACAGTTGAACCAAGAGAGGAATCAGCCCCTCCCGGGGCTGAAACTCACCGGGAACGAGAATCTGAAAGCTCTGGGCCAATGCCTTAAAAAACCAGTGATGTCCATCCACGGCCAAAAAGAGGAGAAGGCCGGTGAGATAATAGAATTCGGTTAAAATAGCGGATTCGCTTCCGGATTGGGGATCCATCACTCGGGCCATCCCAAATCCCATCTGGAATCCGGCAATTTCACCCGCCAATTGAAGCCCGGCAAAGACGAGGCGGACGGAGAAACCCAACAAAAACCCGATGATCACCTCAGAAAGTGCAAAAAAAATAAAACTCAAGGGCTGCGAAGGAAAAGGAGTCAGTCCATCCTGGACTGTGGGCAGAAGCACCAGGCTGACGATCAGGGTCAATCCGGCCTTCACCCGGTTGGGAAGGTTTCGTGAATAAAACACAGGCATCATGAAGACCATCGGGGCAACTCGCATCATGATCAAAAGCCAGCTCTGGAACATGGGTAGCGTCCAATGGGAAAACTCATTGACCATGGAAACCATCTCCTCTCATCGCACAAACCCAGGTAATTGAAGGAGTAGTTGTTCTGTAAAATAGACCATCTTCTGCAACATCCAGGGCGCCAAAAAGAGAAGGCTGAGCAAGACGGCAACGATTTTAGGGACAAAAGTCAGCGTCATCTCATGCATCTGGGTGACGGCCTGAAAAAGGCTGATGATGAACCCCACCAGCAACCCGATTCCCATGACGGGCAGCGAGAGGTAAAGGGTAATCTCAATGGCGTCTTTGGCAATGCGGGCAACAAGTTCAGGATTCATCGCTCTTTCTCCCTATCAATAAAAACTCTTGACCATTGAGCCCACGATGAGATGCCAGCCATCCACCAGTACAAAGAGCAAGACCTTGAAGGGCAACGAGATCATCACCGGAGGAAGCATCATCATCCCCATGGACAGAAGGATGCTGGAGACGACCATGTCAATGACTAAAAATGGAACAAAGAGGACAAAACCCATTTGAAAGGCGGTCTTCAATTCGCTGATCATAAAGGCTGGAAGGAGCACAGTCGTCGGAATATCCTCCTGATTCCTCGGCCTCGGAATCTTTGAAAGGCCGACAAAGAGCGCCAGGTCCTTCTCCCGGGTCTGCTTGAACATAAACTCCCTAACCGGTTTCATGGCCTCGGCAAGCGCCTTTTCCTGGGAGAGTTTTTTCTCCATGTAAGGGGTATAGGCATTTTCTTTAACGGCCTGCCAGACTGGAGTCATGATAAAAAATGTTAAAAAGAGCGACAATCCGATGAGGATCTGATTGGGCGGCATCTGGTGAATGCCCATCGCATTTCTTAAAAACGAAAAGACAATGATCAAACGTGTGAAAGAGGTCATCATCACCAGGATGGCCGGGGCCAGAGACAGGATGGTCAGAAGAAAGAGTATCTGGATCAGAACAGAAACATCCTCTGAATTCTTTGCCTCCCCCACACCGACCTTCACAGTGGGAAGCGAAAGCCCCTTTGCCTGCGCTACCCCTGGGGAAGGACAGAGAAGGATCACCGTAAGGCTCAGGAGGGCAAGGATGGAGAAGAAAGCGATGCGATGAGCTTCATTTCGCATAGAGTTTCCTCCAGAACCCACCTGTTAACCTTTTAGGCCTTTTCAGAAGCATCTCAAGATAATGGAGCGGAATAGTGGTTTCGGTTGGGGTTGGAATCTGGTGGATCATCCGATCGACAGCCTCTTTATTCTCTATCCGGATAAGAGGGGTGATCTGAGATTCAGTGATCCCGAGGGCCAAGACCTCTCCACCCATCTCGACGAGGGTGAGAAATTTTCCAGGAGCAAGGGATTTCGTGCCCAGCACACGAATGATGGAATCACTCGCGGCGACTCCTGGCAGGATCCGACTTCTCTTCATCAACCTGGCCATGAAAAACAGAATGAGGAGAAGGGTCCCCAGCACCAAAAGCATTTTGAAGATAGCCCAGGTCATTTCCATTACGCTCCCAACTGTTTCACCCTTTCGGCAGGGCTGATGATATCTGTCAATCTGACGCCAAACTTTTCATTGATCACCACCACCTCTCCCCGGGCAACCAGCTTTTGATTGACCAGGATTTCCAGAGGTTCTCCTGCCAGCTTCGAAAGCTCAATCACAGACCCTTGTCCTAACTGAAGAAGCTCGCTGATTAAAATGCGGCTCCTCCCCAATTCGACAGAGACTTCGAGAGGAATATCAAGGATGAAACTGAGATTGCTATTTTCCATCACATTGGAGTTTTCTTCATTCATCGTTTCTTCAACCTCCATTTTTGGGGTTATGTTGAGGCCGCTGTTCCACCATCCATCTCCTCATTAAAATCCATCGGGTCGGGTTCTCCCCTCAATTTGAATGGCCCGGTTTCCCCTGCGCATTCCAGGTTTTCCAAAAAATTTGGGAACTCCCTGGACCTGGATCAGCAAGGGATCGGAAGCGACTTGGTTCAGGGAAATCACATCCCCTTCTTTCCATCGGAGAAGGTCCTGAATCAATACCTTCGACTTTCCCAATTCAACCTTCAGTTCGACCTCAACGGCCTGGAGCCGTTCCAAAAATCTTGTGATCCAGGTCTGATCTACATCCAGTTGATCACTCTGAAACCCTGAATAGAGTCTGCTTTTAATCGGCTCGATGATAGCATAGGGAATACAGATCTCGATCTTTCCGGTAAATTGCTCCAGCTCTGCACTGAAGGTGATGTTGATCACCAGATCACTGGGAGGGACAATGCTCACAAACTGAGGATTGATCTCGCTCCGCACATGCAGGATCTTAATGGGGTGAACCACATTCCATGCCTTTTCCATCTCTGAGAAGATCATGGTGGTAACCTTGTGGATCAATTTAGACTCAATGGCTGTGAAATCCCTTCCCTCGACCCGGTAGTAAGACTTTCCTGACCCTCCAAAAAAGATATCGAGCAGAGTAAAAACCAGTTTGGCCTCCAGCGCCAAGATCGCATAACCCCGAAGAGGCTCCATCCTGAAGATGTGAAGGCTGCTCGGAATTGGAAGGGTCTTAATGAACTCCCCAAATTTCTTCATTTCGACCCCCTTTGAGCTCACATCAATCGTCTTTCTTAAGGCCGAGGAAAGGTTGTTCCGGAATAGCCTGCAGAAATGGTCATTGATGATCTCCAGAGTCGGCATTCGACCACGGATGATCCGGTCCTGATTCGTGAAGTCGTACTGGCTGATTCCGGATCGATCCTTTAGCTCAGGGGTGGTGCTCACATCCCCGCTTTCCATTCCCCGAAGCAGGGCATCAATCTCCTCTTGAGAAAGTATCTTTTCAGTGGCCATCATTGGATCACAAACTCGGTGAAATAGACCGTCTTCAATTTCAACTTGTCGAAAATCTGGTTCGCCTCGACCAGGATCTCCTCTTTTAACTCCATCTTCCCTTGTGAATTTGAAATCTGCGAATAGGTCTTACTGGTGAGGATGGTTAGGACAGCGTCCTTGAGTCGAGGCAAACGTTTATCAAACTCCTCATTCGGTTTAGGTTCCACACTTTCGAGGTCAATTTTGACCTTTAGGTATCTCGGAACCTCGGTATCAGCGAGATTCACGATCATTGATTCGAGATGATAAATATGTCCTTGTTGATTTGGGATCACCTCCTTCTCTTCTGCAGTCTTGCCCTTAGAAAAGGGGTTGATCTGGGCAGGAATAAGGGAGGGGGCAATAAAAGAGATTAAAGCAAGGGCTAAGAGGACGAGAACAAGGAATCCACCAATCAGAATGATCAGCTTTTTCTTACCTTTTTTCTCTTTCGGGACATTCTCATCCGTTTTCTTTTCGACCTTTGCTTCATTCAACGGTTGCTCAGCCATTCCATCCTGTCCAAAAAATAAGATTCAAAGAGAAGATAGCAATGCCCATGCCAATTGAAAAAAAATGATATCAAGGGGTTAATCAGTTGAAAATATAGGAAAATGTTGAATTGACGGAACCCATGCAGAAAATCTGCAGCCGTCAATATTGAGGTCATTTGTCAATGGTTTGACAGATGGATAAAGAAGGGCTTGCTTTGGAGTATTGAGTTTGGTGCAGTGAAGGGATATGTCCCCTTTCCTCTGCTCAGCCACTAAAGGTATGGGAAACGATCGGTCTCTAAATGGGATTCACATGGGGTCTACCACCCCATGTGAATTCTCGGCGTTATAAGCGCTTCATGGGGAACCCTCGCACTTATTTTAAACTCCCGGAACTCTATCCTCCAAACGATTAGCGAATATTGATCAGCTGGGCAAGCATTTCATCGGTTGTAGTAATCACCTTGGTATTGGCCTGATAACCCCTTTGGATAATGATCATTTTGATAAATTCAGCCGCCATATCCACATTGGACTCTTCCAGCATAGAGGAGCATATCGTCCCCATTCCTCCCACCCCGGAGCGATTGTAAAGTGGATCGCCTGAAGTGGTTGTGGCATGAAAGAGGTTTCCCCCTTTTCGGGCCAGACCATTGAGGTTTGGAAAATCGGCCAAGGCCAAACAGGCAATCCTCCGCCGGGTCCCGTTGGTATAACTGGCAACAATGTTCCCCTCATCGTCAATGCTCACCCCCGATACGGTTCCAGCCGCATAACCATCTTGGACGAGTACCTGGATGGCGGAGGGTGAACCATATTGACTGGTGCCAGTAAAGTCAACCTCTGTGGCAGGAGCAGTCAGACCATTGGCAAAGACAATATCGCCAGACGAAGGCCTCACATAGAAATTCATTGGCATACCGGTACTCAGCTGGCCGTTGGAGTCAAAGGTAACTGTTCCTGTCCCATAAGAGACCAGCGTGCCTGGTGTGCCTCCCTGAACATCCGCTCCATCGATCACTGAATTCCATTCCCAAGTTTGAGCATCCGTCTTTGTAAAATAGACTCGAATCTGATGGGACTGTCCTAACGAGTCATAGATATTGAGAGCGGTTGAAAAGTGGGAAGTCCCTGCAGGATTGTTGATATCCCATGTCAAAGCAGATTCAGAAGCATCGAGATTCAAGACCATATTGACTAAACTGGACACCCGGGGCGGAATCATACTATTCTGATTAATCTGAATGGCGGAGAGGGATTCAATCAGGTTGCTTCCTGTAGGATCGTAAAGATATCCCTGCACCCGATACCCCTGGGTATTGACAAAGTAGCCTCGATTATCAACCTGGAAATGGCCTGCCCGGGTATAAAACATCTCTTCAGTCAGGGGGTCTTGAACCACGAAAAAACCCTTTCCATTGACAGCAACGTCAGTAGCGACATCGGTTGTCATGAGAGATCCTTGAATGAAGTTGGCATCCACACTCGACACCCTGACCCCGGCCCCGGTCTGATTTCCCCCACTGACGCCTGTGAGAGAAACGCCGAGCACGTCCGCAAAGTGGACGGTGCTGCTTTTAAAACCAGTGGTATGAAGATTTGCAATGTTGTCTCCAATCACCCGCATGGCGGTCGCATGGGTATCAAGACCTGAAAGACCCGAATAAAAAGATGATGTCACGGACATAAGATGAACCTCCTTTCAATATTAAACAGATGAGCCCAGAATGGCTTTTATATTCTGTAAAGTGATCTTTTCTGATCCCAAATCCAGATAGATTCCTCCGTCCTCAAAATGGACCCCTTTGATGATTTCAATTCGCGAGAGATTGACCGGTATGGGGATCCCCTTCTCATCCACGGCAATCACCTGCAACAGATACTTCCCATCCTTCTGTTTGATTCCTTCTTGCGATTTTCCATCCCAGACCAGCTTCTGTTTGCCAGTATCCTTCATCCCCTCATCCAGAGTTCGAATCAATTGCCCTTGATTATCATAGATCTGGATTTTCACCTTTCCAGGTTTGGACAGTTGATAATAACCCTCTGAAACCTTTCCTTCTTGAATGAACAGAGACTGGCCATTCACCTCAACTCTCTTACCAATCAATCCGGTTGCCTGCAAACTGTTCATGGAGGATTGATAGGCATTCAGGAGTTCCATAGATTCATAGATTCGATTTAGGCTGTCCAGGCTGTTAAACTGCGCAATCTGGCTTGCCATCTGATAATAATCCATGGGCTCAAGGGGATTCTGATTCTTAAGCTGGGTGATAAACAGATTGAGAAAATCCTCCTGATTCAGGGTGGTTTTTCTCTTGGTCGAATCGGTTGCTGAACCAGGATTGGTCAAAGAGGATATGGACGAAACGCTCATATAAAAACCTCCAACGGGGTCATAGAATTCGGTCAATGTAACGGCTCTTTCCTGAAATACGATATCCCTCCAAAGAAGCGGTTTCGGATGGGTCAGAGGAAAAGAGATGGTCATCTTTCATGTCCGCCCCTCTTCCTGCTCCTCGGGAAAAAAAGAGTCCTCTCTTTTCCGGAGATGGATTCGACTCTTGCTGAACGAAGACATCAAACGTCTCAAGCTTAAAACCATCCTCCTCTAAGGCCTTTCGGAGCTCTATCCGATGGGTTTCAAGTAGCTCCTTCGTCAATGGACTTTCAGCCCAGAGTGTGGCTCGGACTACATCCTTCTCCTTCGATACCTCCATGGAGAGGTTACCGAGAAGAGAGGGGGCGAGCTTGAGCCTGATCTTTTCTTCGCCATGTTGTATGGACCAGACAATCTTTCGGGCAACCTGATGGTAGAGATCAACAGGTTCTGTTCTCAAAGTAAAAACGCTCTCTGTCTTAAGAACCTCCCTGGAGCCGAAAGATTCGGTCTTTGATTCAGGGCTGATTCCAACATAATTTGCACTGGATCGAAGATCGGAGGCGGGATGTTTATCAGACATCAACGGGTTGTGACCATCTTCAAAATGAGAGGTTGGTCCACTCTCAGCAGTCCGAACAACGAATTCGAACTTCGATGTAGGTTCCATTCCGCCTTTGTTGCCCGAAACATCGTTTTGAGCAAAAGGATTCAACACCCTATGAACACCATCCGAACTTGGATGACGAACGAGTGCATCGTTTCTATCCGTTCCACTGGTTTCAAATAGGAAGGAAGGTTCCTTGTTCTCAGGGCCGGTTCGTCTCACAAACTCGAACATGCCCTCACGAGCATCCGGTTCCCTTCTTTCCTGAACAGATAAACCAATGGCCGTTTCTTGAGCTCTGGATGGATGGGGCAGGGAAGGGACAAATGTTTCTTCAGGATCTGTAGACATCTTGGTACCCTTAAGAAAGGAGAACCGATCAGAAGGGGTTAAAGGAGTGGCCTGGCCCTCAGGTTTTTCGAGGAGAGAAGAAGGTTGAGGTACAAAGGGAAGCCTCTCCTCCTCTGGGTCCTCTGAAAACAGTGCGATCTCTTCTTGCTTTTGTGCCACGATCACATTGGAGAAAAGATTGGGTTTTGAGATAAGCAATGGAGTTTCAGGGGATAGACTGGGTGAGGAAGGAGGGCCTTGGGTTTCTAAAAGAGTGGCAATGGCCCATACAGAGAGCAGGGGCTCCTCTGTCAACATATCGAACGAGGTTTGAATGAGAGGTTTCTTCTCAGCTTTCGGGCTCAAAGGCAGTTCTTCAGATTGTGTAAGAGATAGAAGGGGTGGAAACAGTCCTGAGAACCCATCACAATGACCATCTTCCTTGCTGAAATTGGCTATCAGATCATAGAAAAGATAACTGAACCCTTCCTTAGAATCAGGAGCAAACACGGGGAGTAATGGTGGATTCCCCTGAAAACTTGCAGCCCTTGGATTGACTAACGGTTCTAAAATCATCATTGGCCTTAGAGAATAGCAATGAATGTGCCAAGATGAGCCATAGAAAATCATTTTTAATCCATTTATGGTTTCAAGGGGTTAGACTGATTCAATGAAAATAAAAAATATTTCTCTCAAGACCTCAGGTAATAATTTCATCCTTTCCCCCAAAAAGGGGAAAGAATTGCCGAGCAGGATTGGATGGCCATGTTTAAATTCGCCATTGGTTCATTATGATAAATGATAAAGGGGCAACTTAAGGAAACCTTTAAAATACGCTTTCGGTGCGATGCCTGTTCCTATATTCTGCATTTGTCTCGTTGCCAAACTACGTCTCATAGGTCTACGAACGCATTAAGATATTTGAAGAATCGCCTATAAAATTTTTCTATTGTCTTGTCCCTTCCTTTTTGCTATAAAGCATCTCATGTTAGCTCGTGTGCTCAGCAGTGCGGTTTTTGGAATTGATGCCTACATAGTCGAGGTTGAGGTTGACATTGCGCAGGGTCTTCCCGCCTTTGCAACGGTTGGTCTTCCAGAGGGCGCAGTCAAGGAGTCAAAGGACAGGGTCAAAGCCGCAACAAAAAATTGCGGTTATGACTTTCCCTCCAGGCGAATCACGGTCAACCTTGCTCCCGCGGATATTAAAAAAGAAGGGGCGGCGTTCGATCTACCCATGGCCATTGGCATCCTCGCAGCCACAGAGGTGGTTCAAAAGACGAAGCTCGACCGATATTTCATTTTAGGAGAACTCTCTCTCGATGGTCAGGT
>OGCL01000290.1_pt1 | contig 56915 bp, 55 predicted proteins | sample 1570041 | NCBI WGS metagenome assembly OGCL01 (sample SAMN06266162, study PRJEB24511) | hot springs metagenome | isolation source: Hot spring water | place: South Africa: Limpopo | collected 2015-06-22
TTATCGCATGAGCGAAGCTCCACCAACCCCGATCTGCGTTCGCCAAGCAAACGTCCATGCAGCCCAGGTTGTCGGTATGATTCTGTTATGCCGCAAAACGAGATCGTGAGTGCGCTCAGAAAGCGTGGAGAGGAGCTGCTGGCAAAGCCACCGGAGCCGGTGGTCTTCACGGGTGATCCCGACGCCGATGTGCTGCTCAACGATCTGGAGAACCATCCCCATGCCTTCGTCCTCGCCTGCATCATGGACCGGCAGATCAAGGCGGAGAAGGCTTGGCTGATACCCTACGCCATCCGCGACCGCCTTGGCACGTTCGCGTTCAACAACCTTCGAAGGCTGAGCATAGAAGAGGTGACGTCGCTCATGCGGCAGCCAAGCGCCCTTCATCGCTTCGCCGACAGCATGAGCCGGTTTCTCCACGCCGGTATCCAAAGGATCGACCGTGACTACGGGGGAGACGCAGCGCGGATCTGGAGGGGGCGACCGGCCAGTGCTGGAATAATCCGGCGCTTCCTGGAGTTCGACGGCGTCGGGCCGAAGATCGCCTGCATGGCTGCCAACATCCTGGTTCGTGACTTCAAGATCCCCGTGCGTGACAAGTACAGCATCGACATCTCCGCGGACGTACACGTGCGGCGGGTCTTCGCCAGGCTTGGACTTGTGTCTTCGGAAGGCAAGGGCAGTCCGGAGCTGACCATCTACCGAGCGCGCGAGCTGAACCCTGAGTATCCAGGTGTGTTCGACCTTTCGGTCTGGGAGATCGGCCGTCAGTGGTGCCGTCCGACAGCCCCCCAGTGCCCAGCCTGCTACATGAACCGCCACTGCCCAACGGCCAGCGCAAGGAGAGGGTCAGGAAACAGCGCATGATGCTCCTACCCCTTCCGTCTCCGATCCCGCCGTTCGACCGGGGCTTCTCCTTGAGGGGCTACTCGCACGCGCGCTCCCGTTTCTACAATCAGAGAGGTCTTGTGGTCCCAAGGGGATTCGAACCCCTCCTTGGGGTCAAGTCTTTGTTCTTGGTGCGGGGGCACATCGGGGGCGGATCCCCCTCGTTCTGTGAAGACGGGCACAGGGGGTCAAACCTTTACCATGCACACAGGGGGTCAAACCTTTACTTTTGAATGCGAGTCTCTTTGCCGGGCCAAGAACGGAACGTGGTTGGCCTGGGACGTGGCCACCGGTCGGCTCGTGGGCCCGGAGGAAAGGGGAGCAATTCCCCGTCGCTCCTCTGAACCTGGGGGCTGCTCCAGGGGGGTGTTCGAGGGTCCCTAGGAGTGGCCGAAGCGCCAGGCCCGGGCGGGGCTCCGGTCGGCTTTCAACACGGTTGGATTGAGCTTTGAGACGAGACGGGTTCCAGTTCCTCGGCCACTTGGGCCGGCACACCCACGCCGTGGACGCTCTCGCGTTCACCCCTTCGGGCCGCTGGGTGGCCTCGGGGTCGTACGACGGCATCGTCCGGCTTTGGAACGTGCAAGCACTTGAGGTTGGCGCCGTGCTCAGGGCTCACACGGGCCGGGTGTTCTCGCGCGTTCAGCCTGGACGAAACGTGGCTCGCTTCGGTCCCCGCGAGGGAACGATCAAGCTCTGGCCGACCTAAAAAGCGCGTTGGCGGTCCAGCCAAGCCTGAAGGATAAGCACAGCGGCCCGTTCGTCCTTTGCCTTCCGTTTCTTGCTGTGGGGGGCCCGGACTTCCCGGAGCATCCGTTCCACTTCTTGGGTGGTCCACCGCTCGTCCACGTAGTGCAAAGGCAAGCCGGTGTGCTGGGCGAGGGCCTCGGCAAGGGTCCGCACCTTGGCTGCCTGTTCCCCCTCGGTTCCGTCCATGTTCAAGGGAAGGCCGACGACCAGGGCGTGGGCCCCGAACTCCTTGGCCATTTGGCCGAGGTTCGCCACGTCCCTGGCCAGGTCCTGGCGCAGGTAGACCCCGCGGCCTTGGGCGAGAAGGCCGGTCTCGTCGGAAAGGGCCAGCCCGATGCGACGGTCACCCACATCCAGACCCAAAACCCTCATTCGCGGGCCAGGGCCATGAGGGCCCGGCGGATCATCTCCTCCACCGAGGCTTGGGGGTACTCCCGGGCCAGCTTCTCCACGGCCTTGCGGGCCTCGGACTCGGAAAACCCCAGCACTTTGGAGGTGAGGGCCTGGAGGACCACCCGCTCGCGCTCGCCCAGGGGGGTGGGCATGGCCGGGGCCCACTTGGAAAGCTTTTCGGCCAGTTCCACCATGACCCGCTGGGCCGTACGGTGCCCAATGCCCTTGACGCTTTCCAGGGCTGAAAGGTCGCCGCGGCGGACGGCGGCCGCCAGCTCCTCGGGCGGAAGTGCTGCCACCAGGCGAAAGGCCAGCTTCGGCCCCACCTGGGGCACCGAAAGCAAGGCCACAAACATCTCCCGCTCCTCCAGGGTGGCAAACCCAAACAGTTCCAGACCGTCCTCGCGCACGATCAAGTGCGTGGCGAGCTTGGCGAGCTCACCCGGTTTGAGGCCTTGGACCGTGCGGGCGGGCACAGCCAAGCGCAGCCCCACGCCCCCCAAGGCCAAGACCAGGCCATCCTCTCCTCGGGCCACCACCGTGCCTTCCACAAACTCCAGCATGTTCAGCCTACCTGAGGCGGGGGTTCTTCCCGGGCGAGCTGCGCGAGCTCCCCGAAAGCCCGCTCCACAGACGCCTCTTCACCCACGAGGAGCAGGGTGACGGCGCCGGTCCCCGGGCCCACGCCGCCCGTGGCCGCGTGGAGGGCCCGCACACCGTACAGGCTTTGCACAGCCTCCAGTTCTGTGACCACCGTGCCCAAGAGGGGAAAGAGCCCCACACCCGATCCCATGGCCCGCTCCACCCGGCCGATGCCCAGCTCCAGGGCCAAGTCGGCCAGGGAAGTGTGCACCGACTTGGCGCAGGAAATGGGGATCACCATCTCCACACCGCGGGCCAGGGCGGGAACAGCCACCATGCCCACCGTCCCCCCCATCGGGGAGGCCATGAATACCCCACAGACTCCGTATGGGTCGAGCACATTGGCCCCTTTGATGACCACGTCTCCTGGGCCCAGCTCTTTCACGGCCTCGTCCAGAGCCAGTTCCGTGGGTTGCCCTTTGCGAAGCACAAGGGGCTTTCCTCGCCGTTCGGGAGCGACCCAGCTAAGTTCCGCTCCGATATAGCCTGCACAGAAGCGGGCCTTGTCCAAGGGACGGCCTAAGAGCTCCTCGGCCACGTAGGCGTTGGTGGTTCCCAGGGTCACCACCACCCAGCCCTCGTCCAGAGCCCGCTGGACTTGGGGCAACGCCTTCACTCCCCGAGCGATGAGGCGCCGGGAGGCCCCGGGAGGGAGGACCGCCAGCGCCCGCCTGAGCCTTGGGTTAGGATTGGCGCGCATGGAGCAAAAGTAGCCCACCAAACCATCTTCAGCAAAAGGGGTGAACATGGGGTTCACACGCGAACAGTACGAACGCGAGCGCCGGGAATTCCGTTGGGAGATTCCCCAGGACTACAACATCGCCGCAGTGGTCGATGGCCACGCCCGTAGGCACCCAGACAAGCCGTGCGTGCTGTGGGAGTCCGAGGCGGGCGAGCGGCGGACGCTCACCTGGGGGGCTTTAGGCACCCTTTCCTCGCGGTTGGCCGCGGTGCTCATGCGGCTGGGGGTCAAAAAGGGCGATCCCATTCTTCACATCTTCCCCCGCCTGCCGGAGGCCCTGATCGCCCAGATCGGCACGTTTAAGGCCGGGGGAGTGGCCGTGCCCTGCACCGACATGGTGCGGGCCAAGGACATCGTCTATCGAGCCGAGACCGCAGGCGCGCGGGTGGTCATCGCCCACACATCGACCTACGCTGAGGTAGAGGAGGCCCGAGGCCAGTGCCCCCTGGAGCACTTCCTCCTCATCGGAGGGGAGCGGCCGGGCTGGCTCCCCTTCGAGCGAGAAGTGGAAAAAGCGCCCGTTGTGCCGTCGGTTCCCCTCACCGCCCAGGACCCCATGACAATCAATTTCACCTCGGGGACGACCGGGAACCCCAAGCCGGTGATGCACCGGCACCGCTGGATGTACGGGCACGCTCGGGTGACAGCCCGATACTGGTGGGCAGCCTCTCCAGACGACGTCATCTGGGCCACCACGGCTCCAGGGTGGGCCAAGTGGTACTGGTCCCCCATGGGCGTGGCCCTCAACACCGGCTGCACCCAGCTCATGTACCTGGGCAAGTTCGAAGCGGAAAAGTACCTCGACCTCCTCACCCGGTACCCGGTGACCAAGCTGTGCGCTACACCGACGGAGTACCGGATCATGATTCAACTGCCCGACCTGGGGCGGTACAAGAACAAAATCAAGCTCCGCGATGCCCTTTCCGCCGGGGAGCCCCTCAACGTAGAACCGATCCAGGTGTTTCGGGAAAGCTTTGGGGTCACGATCCGTGACGGGTACGGGCAAACGGAGTCGGTGTGTTTGGTGTGCAACCCTCCGGGACTGCCGGTGAAACCGGGGTCCATGGGGCTGCCCACACCGGGCCCAGGGGCCACGCCCATCGACGACCAGGGTAACCCCGTAGGAGCGGGTCAGATCGGGGAGTTGGCCGTGCCGGTGGGGAGCCCGGGTATTTTCGACGGCTACTGGAAGGACCCCGAACTCACCCGCCAGGTGTTCTCTGGCGCGTGGTATCGAACCGGGGACCTCGTGGGGGTGGACGAGGAGGGGTATTTGTTCTTTGAGGGCCGGGCCGACGACGTCATCAAAGCTTCCGGGTACCGCATAGGTCCCTTTGAAGTGGAAGACGCTTTGGTCTCCCACCCAGCGGTGGTGGAGGCCGCGGTGGTGGGAAAACCCGACCCCGTCCGCGGCCAGATCGTAAAAGCGTTCGTGATCCTCGCCAAGGGGTACCACCCCTCCGAGGAGCTGGTGAAGGAACTCCAAGAACACGTCAAGCAGGTGACGGCGCCGTACAAATACCCCCGGGAGGTCGAATTTGTGACGGAGCTTCCCAAAACGCCGAGCGGCAAGATCAAACGGGCCGAGCTGCGCCGGCGGGAGCAGGAGAAGGCCAAGGGGGCTGGATGAGCGAGGCCGATTTGGTGAAAAGTGCGGTGGAGGCGCGTCACCGGGCGTACGCCCCGTACTCCAAGTTCCCGGTGGGAGCGGCTCTGCTCGCCAAAGACGGGCGGGTGTTCACCGGCTGCAACGTGGAGAACGCCAGCTACGGTCTCACGGTGTGCGCCGAGCGGGTGGCCCTGCTCAAGGCCGTGAGCGAAGGGGCCTGCCAATTCTCTGCTCTGGCTGTGGCCTGCGGAATAGGCTTTTGTGCCCCATGCGGGGCCTGCCGACAGGTCCTCGCCGAGTTTGCCCCGGACCTCAAGGTGATCATGGCCGACGGCGAAGGCCGGGTGTGGCGGGAAACCACGCTCACCGCCCTCCTGCCTGAAAGCTTCGGTCCCAAGGATCTCTGCCCCTAGGTTTCGGCCTCGTCCACGTCGAGCACCAAGCTCTCCCCAGGGGCCTCTCTGCGAGCGGGCTTTGCTTTCCGCAAGGCCTGGTAGACCTCGAGAAGGCGAGCGGTGGAAGCTTGGGCGTCGTGGGCGGTGGCCCAAGCCTGGGCAGCTTGGCCCAGGGTCCGCCGGGTCGGCTCGTCGTCCAGCAGCCGCAGGCACGCCTGGGCAAAGGCCTCCTCGTCTTCGTCTACCAGAATCCCGGTCTTGCCCGACTCCACCAAGTCGGCCACGCCCATGGCGCCAAGGGCCACCGGAGGTACTCCGGCCATCATGGACTCCATCACCACCAGCCCCTGGGTTTCCGTCTTGGAGGAGAAAACAAATAGGGTGGCCTGCTTGTACAGGTCGATGAGGTGCTCCCGAGGTAGGTACCCCGTGAACTTGACCCGCTCGGCCAGGTGAGCTTGGGCCACCAAGGTCTCAAGCTCCGGCCGGTAAGGCCCGTTTCCCGCGATGACCAACCAGGCCGATGGCCGCTGCGGCGCGAGTTTCTTGAACATGCGGATGAGGAACCCCACGTTCTTTTCCCAAGCCAGGCGCCCCACGTAGAGCAGGATCTCCGCCCCTTCGGGCAAACCAAGAGTCTGGCGGGCGTTCCACCCCACCGGCCGCCCAAACTCCTCCTCGTCCAGGCCAAAGGGAATGGCGTGGATGGGGACCGTGATGCCGTAGCTGCGGAGTTCCCGCTCCATTGGATGGGACGGGGCGATAATGGCGTCACACCGGTTGCAAAAAAGGCGGCTCAAGCGCCTCACGGTGGAGGCAGAAGGTCGAAAGGGGGGCGGCAGGTACTTGCGGTACTCCGTGTACAGGGCGTGATAGGTGTGGACGTGGGGGATCTCGTACCGCCGTGCGGCCCAGAATCCCAGAAGGCCGATGGAGAAAGGGTCGTGGGAGTGCACGATGTCCAGGCTGCGCAGCACTTGGTAGGCCCGCCGGTTGTAGGGGATGGGCACACGCATCCCCTTGTACAAGACCATCCGGAAGGAGCGGAACCGGAACACCTCGGGGCGGGTGTCCCGCACGCTGGGGTGGGCCGGGGCAAACACGTACACGTCGTGGCCGGCCCGGGTGAGCTCCCGCTCCATGAGGCGCACCACGGTGACCACCCCGTTGGTGTCAGGGACGTACGTATCGGTAAAAAGCCCGATTCTCATGGGAAGTTGCTTACCCCCGACGGTCAGCGCCGGCCCCCCCAGAGGACCGGCGGCGAACTCCACATCCTGTCTTGCCACATTCAGCTGGAACTGGCACCAACTACCGTTTCCTTCGTGACGAACTAGCTAAACCGTTCTTCCCCTTGCGCTCACGGGAAAAGGAGCCAAATTGGTAGCGAACAAACGCGTAAGGTACACGGCCAAAGGGTCGAGCCAACTCGGTCAACAAGTAGATGGCAAGACTTTTTCCAGTACCCTGGTGCTCGAACCGCCGCGCCGAGACTTTGATGGGGCCGGCCCGGAGGTACCGCACCCTCCCTTGCTTGCGGACTTGGCCAACGTACACGTGATCCTCTCGAAACGCCGGGGTTTCGTCGAACCCTCCCACGCGCTGATGGGCGTCGCGACGCACAAGAATGGCCCAGCCCGGCACCCATGGGCTAATCCACTGGCTGAGCCACCCCAGCGCGCTCCCCACCACAAACAACAAGCGATACCGCCATAGGTTCTCCAGGGATCGGAACGGAAACCCTGCAGCTTCCAACTTCCTTTGCTCGAACTCCTCCACCCCTCGACCAAGGATGTCAGGCCGGGGAAAGACCACATCGGCATCCAAGAACAACAAAAGCTCCCCTTGGGCCTGTCGAGCTCCCAGGTTGCGCCCATGGGCGGGACCTCGACGAGGTCCTTCCACCACCCGGGCTCCAAATCTTTGGGCAATCTCCCGTGTGCTGTCCGAAGATCCCGAGTCGGAGACAATGATCTCGAAGTCCCGCCAGTCCTGCTCCTGCAAAGAGGCAAGCAGGCCTGACAAGTAGAGTTCTTCGTTCAGTGTCGGGATTATTATGCTAAGCTTAGGCATGAGGGGCTGCTCCTGCTTGAATTTATCCAAGAGGGGCCCAAAGCTCAAGTACGGAACATCCCGATTCTCCGTTCGTCCTAAGAGCCGTTGGCCACACCCTAACCAGCCACCCGAGTGAATTTTCCAGAGAGGTTGCCATCGTGGCTGACGTTGGCAAAGCCTATTTCTTCCCTGCGGCCTCGCACCTTGCGCCATCAACGACCGAAACCCCTGGAACGCCAAAGCGAGGTCTGCCTCCACAGGAAAGTGACCAAGCTCAAGCGACGCCAAGCCCGCACAAGGGTCCAGCTCAAGCCGCCGTACACGCCCAGGGCAGAAGCTTCCAAAGCTGCTTACGTCGTCACACCAAAGCTCCCAAACGCTCTTGGCTTCCGCTTCCAGGGTCGTCTCGGGGACAAATGGACGGGAAGAAGCCTGGAGCGTTGGACCTGCGTTCCTCTTTCTTGGTCCGTCCCGAGTAAGGAGGTCTACGCTATCGAACCTTCATGAGCCCAAGAGCGAGCGTCGCGGCTTACTCTAGGTCTCCCCCTCCAGGAGAGGGCAAGAGCGACCCTCCACTTCCCCCATCCGATCCGCGAAACCCTCCATCACCCAAGAAACCTGCTCGACCCGGGAGGCGGGGGGAGCCTCCTTCTTCCGGAATCCAGGGAGGGAAGCTTTCCTCAAGTCGATCGAACGACGATGGAGACTAGCCTCCCTGGCACAGCAATCACCTTTTCTACCTGCGCACCCTTCAGACGCTCACCTACCCCTGAGTCGGCCAAAGCCGCTCCTTTGAGGGCCTCGGGGTCGAAGGCCACCGCCGCGGGCACACGCAACCGGGCCCGTACCTTGCCGTTGATCTGCACCGGGATCTCCACCTCCTCCCCTTGCAGCGCCCCCGGATCGTAGGAGGGCCAAGACGTCTCCAGCACCGACTTCGGCTCCCCCAGGCGGGACCACAGCTCCTCGCACACAAACGGGGTGAAGGGCGCAAGCATCACAACGAGATCCCGCACGACCCGCCGGACCAGCCGCCCGTCCGCGTTTCCTTGGTCCAGGTAGTCCTCCAAGGCGTTGGTGAGCTCCATAATCGCGGCCACCGCGGTGTTCAGCCCCAACCGGCCCTCGAACTCCTCGGTCACTTTCTTGAGGGTGGCGTGGTGCTTGCGCCACAGCTCCTTGCCGGCCGAGTCCAGCAACCCCACATCCGGTTCCCCCTGGACCGTGCTGATCTCCGCCAGGACGCCTGTGACCAACGTCCAGAACTTGTTCAGGAACCGCCAAGAGCCGCGGATGCCCTCCTCGCTCCACTCGATGTCCCGGTCCGGGGGCCCCATGAACAGGGTGTAGAGCCGCTGGGTGTCGGCCCCGTACTTTTCGATCACCTCCATGGGGTCCACCACGTTCTTTTTGGACTTGGACATCGCGAAGTACGCTGTTTCCACCGCGCGGCCGCACTTCGTGCATTTCAGGTCCTGCACTTCCTTGGGATAGAGCCAGCCGTGCTCCGGGCACTTGTAGGCCGTGTGGCACACCATCCCCTGGGTGAACAGACGAGCGAACGGCTCGCCAAAAGAAATGTACCCCAGGTCGTAGAGGACCTTGGTGATGAACCGAGCGTAGAGGAGGTGAAGGATGGCGTGCTCCACCCCGCCCACGTAAAGGTCCACCGGAAGCCACTTGTTAACGTGCTCGGACACAAACGGGACCTTGTCCTCGTGGGGGGACACAAACCGCAGAAAGTACCAGGAGGAATCCACGAAGGTATCCATGGTGTCCGTGTCCCGCCGGGCAGGACGGCCGCACGAGGGGCAGGTGGTATCCGCCCAACCGGGGATGTCCGCCAGCCCCATCTTGCCGATGAACGGAACCTCGGGAAGCAGGACGGGCAGCTGCTGCTCGGGTACAGGGACGATGCCGCACTTGGGACAGTACACGATCGGGATAGGAGCTCCCCAATACCGCTGGCGGGAAATGAGCCAGTCCCGCAGGCGGTAGGACAGGGCGTAGCGCCCCAAGCCCTTCTCCTCCAAGTACCTCACCGTGCGAGAAAAGGCTTCTTCGCCCGGTGTGCCCGTGAGGGGACCGGAGTTCACCATCGTGCCCCACCCGGTGTACACCTCGTCCACGGTGCGGGGCACGCGGGCCTCTTGGCCCGGGGGTTGGATCACCGCTCGGATGGCCAGCCCGTGTTCTTGGGCAAAAAGGAAGTCCCGCACGTCATGGGCCGGCACAGCCATGATGGCCCCGGTGCCATAGGTGCCCACCACGTAATCGGCAATCCAGATGGGTAACCGCTCCCCAGTTGCGGGGTGCAGGGCGTAGCTGCCCAAAAAGAGCCCCGTCTTCTCCCGATCCGTGGCCGTGCGCTCGATTTCCTTCATCGTGGCCGCTTGGGCTCGGTAGGCTTCCACCGCGGCCCACCGGTCCGGGTTGGTCAGAGCTTCCACCCCCGGGTGCTCGGGGGCCAACACCAGGAACGTGGCCCCCCACAGGGTATCTGGCCGGGTGGTGAACACCGTGATTTCCTGGCCGGTCTCCGCCCGAAAGACGATCTCCGCCCCCTCCGAGCGGCCGATCCAGTTCTCTTGCATCTTTTTGACGTGGTCGGGCCAGTCCAGCCCTTGGAGATCGTCAAGCAACCGCTCGGCGTAAGCGGTGATTTTGAAAAACCACTGCTCAAGGGTTTTGGGCTCTGGGGGTGTCCCACAGCGGTCGCACTCCCCACCCACCACCTGCTCGTTGGCCAGGACCGTCTTGCAGGTGGGACAGTAGTTCACCGTGGAAAGCTTCTTGTAAGCCAGGCCATGCCTGTATAGCTGCAGAAACAGCCACTGGGTCCAGCGGTAGTAGTCAGGACCGCACGTGGTCACTTCCCGGTCCCAATCGTACTCCACGCCCCAGGCGCGGAACTGGTCCTTGGCGTAGGCGATGTTGTTCATCGTCCACGTCCCGGGGTGGATGCCCCGTTCAATGGCCGCATTTTCGGCAGGAAGGCCGAAAGCGTCCCAACCCATGGGGTTGAGGACCCGTCGCCCCTTGAGGAGCAAGAACCGGGTGATGGCGTCCCCCAAAATGTAGTTGCGCCCGTGCCCCACGTGCAGATAACCCGAGGGGTAAGGGAACATGTTGAGGTAGTAGAACTTGTGGGTGGCGTCGCGGGTGTCCACGTTGAAGAGCCGCTTGCTTGGCCAAAAGTCCCGCCACCGCCCCTCGATCGTCTTGGGGTCGTAGGGCTCACCCTTCACAGCAACCCTCCTCCCACCTGGCGTTGGGCATCGTCGAGCACCTCTTGCACAGCTTCCGGGCTGCCCATCTCGCAGTACAGACGCAGAATGGGTTCCGTGCCCGAAGCCCGGAACAGGAGCCAGCCTTGACGAAAACGGAGCTTGAGGCCGTCCAGGTCCTCCACAGCCACCACCTTGTGGCCGCCCACTTCCTCCAGAGGCCGGGCCCTCAATTTCTCCACGATCTCCAAGCGCTCCTTGAGCTCCAGGTCCCGGCGGGCAAAGTGGTGAGGACCCACCAGCTGGAACAGCTCTTCCACCAACGCGGACAGGGGTTTGCCGGTGGCGGCCACGAGCTCCAGGAGATACAGGTTGGAGAGGATCCCATCCCGTTCGGGCAGGTGGGCGGCGTAGCCGTACCCCCCAGACTCCTCCCCGGCAAAGGCGGCTTTCTTGGTGACCAGACCCTCCACGGCCCACTTGAACCCCACGCGGATTTCCTGCCAGGGAAGCCCGGCGTGGTCGGCCAACTTGCCGATCATGTCGGTCAGGGCCACGGACTTGAGGACCTGGCCACGGAGGCCCCGGTGGCGGAGGAGGTGCCAGAGGATGAGCGAGGCGGTGCGGTGGGTGTCCAAAAACTCCCCGCGCTCGTCCATAGCCGCAGCCCGATCACCATCCCCATCGGTGAGGAGACCGACCACGATCTTCCCTTTGAGCCGACGAAAGAGGGAGCGGATCACGGCCTTGAGGGGCACCACGTTCTCCGGGAGCGGTTCGGGTTTGCGGCCCCCAAACAGGGGATCGACTACCGAGCGCAGGGCCAAGAACGGCACCCGATGAGGACGGAGGAGGGAGGGGAGATACCCCTGAGCAGACCCGTACATGGCGTCAACCACCACGTACACGGGGGCCTTGCCCACACTCCGGAGGTCCACCAGCCGCTGAAGCCTCTGCAGGTACGGTTCCCGGATCGAAACTTCCTCGAGCTCCCCTTCGCTGACCTGCGGAACCTCCTGAGGAATGAGGGCCTCCACCCGAGCGGTGAGCTCAGGGGTTGCCGACCCCCCGTACTCCGGCTTGAGCTTCACTCCGCTCCAGTGCGGGGGATTGTGGGAAGCGGTGATCATGGCCCCCCCCGCCAGGCCTCGGTCCACCACCCAGGCCGACAGGGCTGGCGTGGGGACGAAAGAATCGGTCAGGAACACTGGAACCCCACGGTGGGAAAGGGCTCGCCCAAGGTGCTGGGCGAACTCCCGGGCAAGGAACCGCGTGTCGTAGCCAATGACAAAACCCTGGGACGCGGGGCGAAACGGGACACCCCATTGGGTGTACACGGGGTTGGTCCCCCGGCCGGGATCGAGCAAGTACTCGGCCAGGGCATAACCCACCCGGGCCACGTTGGCGAACGTGAAGTCTTGGGCAATCACCCCGCGCCAGCCGTCGGTGCCAAACTTGATTTCACTTGCGCCCATGTTTGCCTTTCTTCCCTTCCCGCTTCACGTCCACCCGAACCACGTGGGGCGGCAACCGCACCCCGTCGTCCCGCAGGATCTCCTCAATCAGATCCAAGGGCAACGCGGTTTCCAGCCAAAGGTCCCGGATGGAAACCACCCCGTTGCGGGCCGGCGCCGCCTCCAGAGCCCGCTCCAGGGCCCGCACATACCCCTCGCGGAGTTGCCGGTCCTCCTGTTCGGCCATGCCCTAGTACTCCCAATCCACCGTGTACCGGACCTCGCCCGACCCACCGGCCGGAACTTTGACGCGGAACAGGATTTGACTGGCGCTCAACACCTCGTAGGGGAGGCTCGCCTCCTGAATCTTCCAAACACCAGACAGGGTTTCCACCACCTCGACCTCCACCTCCTCCTCCTTGGCCGAGGTGAGGGTGATCCTCCAGGCCTCCCGGTAGCTTCGGTCCCCTAGGCGCTCCCTCCGCTCCTGGACACGCTCCCCGCGCAGGTCAAAGGCCGCTCCCACCGCAAGTTCCACGGAAGCACCCCCAGGGGTGTTGTCGAGGGTCGCTGCCCCCACAAACAACGCCCCCCCCTCCTCGTAGAAACGGATCTCCCCACCCGGCAGGGGGGAGGTCTCGTTCTTGAACTTGACGTACACCTCCACCATCCCTCCCTGGAACCGGTAGGTCCGCGTGAACGGAACCCGCACAGAGACCAAGGGCAACAGCATGACCCCCGGGGCAAGGGTCCACTGTCCAGGGAGAACGTACCGGTAGTACTCGAAGGCTGGAGCGGGCGAAGGCATGGTCTCGGGGAGCGCCAAGGCCAGCACCCGCACATCCCCGGTCTTGGGCTGGTAAACCGTTCCTGCCACCAGAGTCAGCCCCGCATCGGCAAACCTCCAGGGAATCTGGCTTTCCACTGTAGCCCAACCCATGAGGTGGAGCACCGAACCGGAGAAAAGGGCCGTGTACGAAGACTCCCATCGGATCCCTTGGACAAGGTAGCGGACAACGAGGTCCTTGCGCCCGGGGGAGGTCGTCCGGTACCGCAATTGTGCCCGAAGAAGCCTCTTGTCCGGTAACTCCCGAGGGAGAGGGCCGCTTACCCGATCCCACGTGGCCAAGAACAGCAGGCGATCCCGGGTGGCCAAGGTCAACCCCCCATCCACCGCCAGAAGCTTCCCATCGATCCGTTCGTCACCGACCCACACCGAAACCGATTGACCGACCAAGAGGTGAATGGCGGGAGGATTGACCGTGGCAAACTGCACGCTGACAACTTCCAAGCCCTCCACCACCAAGCTCGGGGCTAGGGTCCCGTGGGGAAGATCGAGGACGAGGGTCCCCTCTTCGCCCACATCGTAGGTCCGCACTTCGCTCACCCAGGCCAGCTCCCCAGGGTACAGGACGAGCCGGGTGGAGCCCCAAGCCGTGAGGCAGACCGCCAACCACGCCGCCCTCATCAGAGTCTTCACGGGAGATCCCTCCTTAGAACTCCAATGATACTCGGGGAGGCCGCGGGCTGATCGGGGGAAAGCCCAGAGTGCGAGCGCTGGGGTTAGATCGGCTGATGGGCGGCGAGCCTAGCCGCGATGGCCCTGCGCAGGTGGTCCAGGTTCTCTCCGGTCTTGGCCGAGACCCAGACGGCCTGGCCGTCGGGGTCCAACAGGTCTTGGGCCTTGTGCCGGGCTTCCTGCGTCTCCAAGAGGTCGATCTTGTTGAGGACAACCAAGACCGGTGGCACGTCGGAACTGGGCCAGTTTTGGGCAACCACCTCTTGGGCCACGCGGAGGTGATCGGGCGCCGAGGGAGCTGCGGCGTCCACCACGACCAGGAGCAGCCGGGCTTCGCCAATGCTCTCCAAGGTGGCACGGAACGCGGGCACAAGCTCGTGCGGCAGGTCACGGATGAAGCCTACGGTGTCCACCACGAGGGCCGTCTCCCCAGAGGGCAAGGCCATCCTCCGCGTCCGGGTGTCCAACGTGGCAAACAGCTTGTCTTCCACGAGCGTGGGGCTCCCGCACAGAGCGGTGAACAACGAGGACTTGCCGGAGTTTGTGTATCCCACCAGGGCCACAAGGGGCAGACCGGCCCGGGTGCGCCGAGCTCGGCGCACGTGCCGATCCTGCTCAGCCTTGGCCAGCTCCTCGCGGATTGTTTGGATGCGGCGGCGGATGGCCCGGCGGCTTTGCTCAAGTTTGGTCTCCCCAGGGCCACTTGTGCCAATCCCTCCTCCAGGGTTGGAAAGGGCATGGCCCCACCCCCGCAGGCGGGGAAGAAGGTACTCCAGTTGGGCCAACTCCACCGCCAGAGCCGCTTCGGGGGTTCCTGCCCGCTGGGCGAAGATGTCCAAGATGAGTTGAGACCGGTCGACGACCTTGAGGTGGGTGATTTCCTCGAGGTTTCGCGCTTGGGCAGGCGAGAGCTCGGCCCCCACGAGAAGAACCTCCGCTCCCAACTCTCCAGCGAGCTCGCGGGCCTCCTCGGCCTTGCCCCGACCAATGAAGGTGACGGGGTCGGGGCGGAGCCGGCGCTGCAAAACTTCCCCTCGGACGTCCACCCCCGCCGTGCGGGCCAGGGCCCGCATCTCCCCCAACCGTTCCTCTTCGTCCCTCTGCCCAGCGAGGACCAAGTCGGCCAAAATCGCCTTTTCCCCGCCATAGACCCGAGCCCGCCGGCCCAGGTAATCCTCAATCTTGGGAATTACGTTTCTTCCCACGCCTTGGCCCCCAGAGCCGTCACCTTGTTGAGGAAGCTCTCGTAGCCGCGGGCGAGATGCTCCTCACCCCCAATACGGGTCGTTCCCGCGGCGCCCAGCGCTGCCAGAACGAGCGCTGCACCAGCTCGAAGATCGCTGGCCACGACCTCCGCCCCATGGAGCTTCTTCACCCCGCGGATCGTTGCCGTATCGTCGCGGATGGAGATGGAGGCCCCCATGGCCTGGAGGGGGGGAACATGGCCCCACCGGGACGCAAACACCGTTTCCCTCACATGGGATTCACCTTCGGCGCAGCACAGCAAGGCCATCAGCGGCGCCTGGAGGTCGGTGGGAAACCCCGGGTAGGGCCAGGTGGTAACATCCACGGCCCGCAACGCCTCTGCCTGCCGGGCAGTGATCTCCTGCTCCCCCAGCTCCACGGAAGCCCCCGCATCCTTCAGCTTCTCCACCAGGGCCTGGAGGTGCGCGGGGACAACACCGGTCACTGTGGTTTCTCCCCCGGTGAGCACACCGGCGATCAGGTAAGTTCCTGCCTCGATTCGATCGGGAAGGAGGTCGTGGCAAGCCCCACCAAGCTCTGGCTGGCCCTCGATGCTCACCCGGTCCGTGGCCCACCGCACCCTGGCCCCCATTCGCTCCAGAAGACGGCCCAAGTCCACAACCTCCGGTTCCCGGGCGGGGTTGATGATGGTGGTGGTCCCTTCGGCCAAGGCCCCGGTGAGCAACAGGTGCTCGGTGGCTCCCACCGAAGGGTAGTCCAGCCACACTGTGGCACCCCGCAAGCGCCGCGCCCGCGCATAGACCAGACCATCGGTGAACTCGATTCGCGCCCCCAGACGGCTCAATCCGTAAAGATGCAGGTCCACAGGGCGGGGGCCAATGGCGCAGCCCCCCGGCAACGGCATCCACGCTTCCCCGCACCGAGCAAGAAGCGGCCCCAGGGCAATGAACGACGCCCGCATCCGTTGAACGGGGTCGCGCGGGGCGCGGGCCCAAAGTTCCCCCTCCCCGTGCACCTCGGCTACGCCGTCCTTCCAGTCCACCCTCTTCCCCAGGGCATGGATCAAATTGATGGTGGTTTGCACATCGGCAATCCTGGGAATCCGCTCCAGGCGAACGGGCTGGTCAGTGAGCAGAGAGGCCAGGAGGGCAGGAAGGGCCGCGTTCTTGGCCCCAGCGGCCCGGACCCGCCCCCGGAGGGGGTGCCCCCCTTCAACCCGGATCACGGCAAGAACAGGAGAGGATCCACAGGGCTGCCGTCTTTGCGGATCTCAAAGTGGAGATGGGGACCCGTGGACAGCCCGGTGTTGCCCGAACGGCCAATCAGCTGCCCAGCTTCCACGTACTGGCCGGGGACAACCCCAACCCGGGACAGGTGGCCATAGTACGTGGTGTAGCCGTCCGCGTGGTCCACAATCACAAGGAGACCGTAGCCCGCCTGGGTGCCCGCCAAAACTACCCGCCCCCCCGCCGCCGCGTAGACAGGGGTCCCCTCAGGAAGAGCAAGGTCGATCCCGGCGTGAAACGAGGGAATGTTGTAGATGGGGTGAATCCTGGGGCCAAAGGGAGAAGTGAGGGGACCGCGGGCTGGCCAGGCGAACTGCCGCCCTTGGCCCATGGCCGCAGCGACCGCTTGGGGCACTACTGGGGGGGAAGGAACAAGGATGCGGCTCCCCGCAGGGGGGTCCCCCGACAGGCCGTTGGCCAGCACAATCGCCCCCTCGCTCACCTCATAGGTCCGAGCGATGTCCGCCAAGGTTTGGCCGGGTTTCACCACGTGGAGCACCCCGCCCCGGGGCACAACAATCGCTTGCCCGGGGCGAAGACGCGCCAGATCGATCCCCTCGTTGCTGGCCACGAGGTACTCCACGGGAAGACCCCACCGCTGGGCAAGGGAGGAAAGGGTGTCCCCTTGTCGCACGGTGTACGTCGACCACAGGGTCGGCGTGGGATTGAGAAGTGGCCCCCCCGAGGAGCTAGGGAGGAAAGGAAAAAGAAGGACTACCGGGAGAAGGATGGCCAGGGCCACCCACAACAACGGATGCTCATTCACTGTTCATCAGCTCCAGGAACTGCTTGTTGTTCCGCGTCTGTTCCATCTTTCCTTTGATGAATTCCAGGGCCGTCCCTGGCTCGGGCATCTCGGAGAGGAGCTTACGGAGGATCCATACCCGGCGAAGGACATCTGGCTTGAGAAGAAGTTCCTCTTTTCTTGTCCCCGAGACGATGAGGTCGATGGCCGGAAAGATCCGGCGGTTGGCCAAATCCCTGTTCAACACCAGTTCCATGTTCCCGGTGCCCTTGAACTCCTCGAACACCACCTGGTCCAACCGGGACCCCGTGTCGATGAGGGCCGTGGCGATGATGGTGAGGGACCCTCCGTCTTCGATGTTCCGCGCGGCCCCGAAGAACTCCTTGGGCTTGTACAGCGCGGTAGGATCGATGCCCCCGGACAACAGCTTGCCTGAAGGGGAAATGGACAGGTTGTAGGCCCGCCCCAGACGGGTGAGGGAGTCCATGAGGATCACCACGTCGTACCCGGCTTCCACGAGCCTCTTGCCCTCGGCGGTCACCAGCTCGGCGATGCGTGTGTGGTGTTGGGGCTCCATATCGAAGGTGGCTGCAACCACCTCGGCCCGTTTCACCGAGCGGCGGAAGTCCGTGACCTCTTCGGGGCGCTCATCAACCAGCAGGATGAGGAGGCGGACGTCGGGGTAGTTGGTCTCCAACCCCTGGGCGATGTGCTTGAGGAGCGTGGTCTTCCCAGCCTTGGGAGGAGAGACGATCAGTCCCCGCTGGCCTTTGCCAATGGGGGCAAACAAGTCGATCATCCGGGTAGACAGCTCTTCGGGGTGGTGCTCAAGCACAAGCTGCTCGTTGGGGTGAAGGGGGGTGAGCTGCTGGAAGTCCACCCGCTTGCGAATCACCTCGGGATCCATCGCGTTGACCTGGTCGACCTTGAGGAGGGCGAAGTACCGCTCCCCCTCCCGGGGAGGGCGGACCGGACCCCGGACAAGGTCCCCGTCTTTGAGGGCAAACCGGCGGATCTGCGAGGGAGACACGTACACGTCGTACTTGCTGGGCAAGCACGTCCGTTCGCGGAGGAAGCCGTACCCCTCTTCCATGGTTTCCAGGATGCCCTCCACCTGAAGCTCCTGCCGTTCCGCCAACGTGCGCAGGGTGGCCAGCTCCAGTTCCTGGGGGGAGAGGTCCCCCGAGCCGTTGATCCCCAGGCTCTGGGCCAACTGTTGCAGGCGCTCAGGGCCTAGCGCTCGAACTTCTGCGATCTGCATGGCCGCTCACCTCACCCATGGGCTGTGGGCCTGTCTAAAGCTTGCGGAAAAAGGCGCGAACCACGTCCCCGTACATGACCATCCGGTCGGCCAGACCGCGCCAGAACCCGCGTTTCTCCTCTTTGCGCACATGACTCACACCGCGCAAAATGACCTTTTTCTGTTTCCAACCTTCCTTGATGGCCAGCTTGGTCAGGGCCGCTTCGATGCCGAAACTGGCGTCCTCTACCAGGCCGCGGGCCCGCTCCCAGTGGCTGCGGGGCATCACCCGTTGGCCGGAGAGGAAGGCGGCGATGCGTTGGGATAGGTCGGTACCCACGCGCCCCTCCCGAAACACGGCGAGCACCAAGTCCGCGTCTCCCTCCCGATAAGCCTGGATCATCTCCTCCACGTGCCCGGGGGTCAGCCCGGTGAGGTCGGCGTCCATGAACATGAGGACGTCCCCTTGTGCGGCGTTCACCCCGGCGGCCATGGCCGCGGCCTTGCCGCGGTTCTGGTTCGACCGCACCACCTTCACCGGGAAGGACTCAGCCACCTGGCCGGTCTCGTCCGTGGACCCGTCGTCGACGACGATGACCTCGTGCACGGACGGAGAAGCCAAAAGAGGCTTGATCACAGCGCCGATCCGTTCTGCCTCGTTGTACGCCGGGACGATGACCGAAACCTTCATGGAAAGACCAGGAGGTGCGCGGGAAGTATAGCCTGGGCCACCGACGTCAACAACCCGCGGTGGCGAGGAGCTCCTTCACAGCTTCCCTTACGGCTGGGGAGGACAGTTCCACGGTCCGGCGAAGGCCGTCCTCGCGACGCTCCAGATCCACCTGCCCTCGCTGGAGGCTTCGCGGTCCCACCACTACCAGGAGGGGTATTCCCACGAGCTTGGCGTCGTGAAACTTCTCCCCCGGGCTCCGCTCCCGGTCGTCCACCAGAACCTCCCATCCGCCCGAGGCCAACCCTTGGGCCAAGGAGGTCCCAGCCTGAACCTGGTCCTCCCTCTTGGGATCGAGCACCGTCACCACCACCTGGAACGGGGCCAAGGCCAAGGGCCAGCGAATGCCCTGTTCATCGTGGTGAGCTTCGATCACAGCCGCCAGGAGGCGACCAATGCCAATTCCGTAGCAGCCCATCACCAGCGGCTGGGCCTGGCCCTCCCGGTCCAGGAAGGTGGCCCCCAAGGCCTGGGAGTACTTGGTGCCCAGCTTGAAAATGTGCCCCAGCTCAATGCCCCGCTGAACCTGAAGGGCGCTTCCACACCGGGGGCAGGGATCCCCGTCCCTCACCGTGGCCACGTCGCCAACCCACTGGGCCGGGAAGTCCCTGGGGAAATTCACGTTCCTGAGGTGGAAGCCTTCCTTGTTGGCCCCAGCGACCAAGTTCCTCTTCGTCTCGACCGAACGATCGACGAGCACCTTGACCCGGGGGTCCTTCAACCCCACGGGGGAGGCATAACCCGGAACTGCCCCCACCTCCGCGATTTCCTCCTCGCTGGCTCGGCCGAGATCCGCACAACCTGTGACGCGGGCCAGCTTGGCCTCGTTCACCTCCAGGTCTCCCCGGATGACCACGAAGATCAGGCCCTGCTCCCCCTTGTAGAACACGGCTTTGGCCGTCTTGCTTTCCGGGACACCGAGGAACCGCGCCACGTCTCGGATGGAGGTGCACCCCGGGGTCGCCACCTCTTCCCTGGGGAGGAGGGGCTCGCGCTCCTCCTCCCACCGGGTGGAGGCCCACTCCAGGTTCGCCGCGTACCCACAGGAAGCACAGGTCACCACAGTATCCTCCCCAAATGGGTTGGGGAGGATGAACTCGTGCGAACCGGACCCACCCATGAGGCCGGGATCGGCCTCCACCGCCAGGGCAGCCAACCCGCAGCGGCTGAAGATGCGGCGGTACGCCTCGTACACCTTGGGGTAGTAGGCATCCAGGTCAGCCAAGCTCTCGTGGAAGCTGTACCCGTCCTTCATGGTGAACTCGCGAACCCGGACCAATCCCCCGCGCGAGCGCGGCTCGTCCCGGAACTTGGTCTGGATTTGGTACAACATCAAGGGGAGCTGGCGCCAGGATTGAATCTCTTTGCGGGCGATGTCGGTCACCACCTCCTCGTGGGTGGGCCCCAGGACCATTTCCCGCCCGGCCCGGTCCAAGAATCTCACCAGTTGCGGTCCAAAGTCTTCCAGCCGTCCGGTCTTGGCCCACAGGTCCGCCGGGTGGACCACGGGCATGTGCAACTCGCATCCCCCAATGGCATCCATCTCCTCCCGCACAATGGCCTCCACCTTGCGAAGGGCACGCCAGCCCAAGGGAAGATAGGTGTAGATCCCTGCCGCCAAGGGGCGAATGAGACCAGCCCGCAACATCAGCTTGTGGCTGGGCAGGTCCGCTTCTCCCGGGTCCTCCTTCCACGTGGGGAGCAAATACTGACTCCAACGTACGTAGGTCATGGAGGACTAAGGTTAGCCAAACAGGGTTTGCAAGGCAATCCTCAACTCCTCCACGCTCGCTACCCGCTGGGGAGGCACCGGCAAGCCCTCGAGGAATCGCGGCCCGTAGGACTCGGTAGCCAAGCGGGGGTCGGCGAGCACGATGGCCCCCCGGTCGGTGGGGGTGCGCACCAGCCGGCCGATTCCTTGGCGGAATTTGAGCACCGCCCGGGGAAGGGAAAGGGCAAAGAAGGGGTTCCAGCCGCGTGCCGCCAGTTGTTCGGCCTCCGCCTGGGCCAGGGGATCGGTGGGCACGGGGAAGGGAAGGCGGGCCACCACAAGGATTTCCAGCTCTTCCCCGGGAAGGTCGATGCCCTCCCAAAAGCTGTCCAGGCCGAGCAAAGCCACCGGGGGCGGATGGAGGCGAAAGCGGCGCAGCAGGTGCTCCCGTTCCCCATCCCGGCCCTGGACTAGCACGGGCCATCCGGCCAAATGCCCCGCCGTGGCCAAAAGGGCCTTGCGGGAGGTGAACAGCACCATGACCCGACGGGAAGCGACCTCCAACACGGTGCGCACCACCTCAGCCAGCTCCGCGGGAAATTCCTCCCGGTCGGGATGGGGAAGGAAGGGCAGCACGAGGGCGCGGACCCCTGTGTAGGGGAACGGTGAAGGCCAGGTCGCAAACCGGGCTGCTGCGCCCAGCCCCAGCTCCCGGGCCAGGGTCTGGCCGCGGTCGCCTGCGGCCAACGTAGCCGAGGTCAGCACCGCGGCCGACAGTTGAGGCCACAAGCACTGGGCCAGCACTTGGTCGATGTTGATGGGGGTAGCGGCCAAGGTCGGTTGAGGCTCTTGGGTACACCAGAACACGAACTCGTCGGTTGAAGGCTGGGTCAAAAAGCGGGCCAGGTCCGCCAGCCGCACGGCCTCGTCAGCCGTAGCCCGGGCCACTTCGCCTTCCACGTCGGGCAAACTCGCTTGGAGCGACTTCAGGCCGCTAGCCAATTCCTCCAAACTTTGAGCCATTTCTTCAGCGAGGGGAACGAGGTCCCCGAGTTCCTCCGGGCTGCGGTAGCGGCTACGTTCCCAGGGTAAGCTCCTGCGCCCCACAGCCCAGAAGCGCCGATGGACCGTGTTAAGCTTTGCCCAGAGGGGCAGGATCTTGTCGGGGGGAATCCACTTGGACCAAGCAGCGAGCAAGCCCGCCTCGCCGTGGCGCAGCTGTCCCAGGAGCTGGGCAACGGGCCAGGGAGAGAGGCTGCGCGTCAGGGCGTCCCTGAGGGCGTCGGGCAGGGCGTGGGCCTCGTCCACGATGAGGATGGAAAAGGAGTCCAGCACCCCCCCCTCGTGGGCCAGGTGGGCGCCGAGGAGAGCGTGGTTGACCACGACCAACTGGCTTTGGCGGGCCTTTGCCCGGGCCTGGCGGGACAGACACCGGCCGAACCGTGGACAGGCCACTCCCCCACAACGGAGGGGGTCATCGGCCAGTTCGGCCAAGAGGGCTTGGCCTTCGGAGAAGGCGGCTAGGCCGGCCAGCTCGGCCAAATCGCCCGTGGTGGTCCGCGCGACCCAAACTTTTAGGGCCACCTGCACCTCTGCAGGGCCCAGCTGGCCCAGCACCTGCTCCAGGCGCCTGAGGCACGCGTAGTTTTCCCGTCCCTTGAGCAGGGCACAGCTCACCTTGAGCCCTAAGTGCTGGACCAAAAACGGGAGGTCCTCCTTCCACAGTTGCTCCTGGAGCGTCTTGGTCCGCGTGGACACGATGGCGCGCGGGGCGAGTTTCTGGTCAAGGTGAAGGAGCAGGGGAATCAGGTACCCAAAGGTCTTACCCAGGCCAGGGCCAGCCTCGAGCATTACCACACCTCGTTTTTGCAACACTTCCTCCACGACCTGGGCGTAGGCGCGCTGGTCCGGGCGGTGGTCCAAAAGCAACCAAGCCTGAAGCTGAGCGAACGCCTTCTGGGCCGAGGCCAGGGGCGGAGGAGGTGGAAGGGGAGGACCGCTTGGCGCAGGGGGCGTGAGCTTCCCCGAGATGGGAAAAAGCTCGCTCAGGACCCGCTGGGCTTCCTCGGGAAAAGAAGAGGCCGTGCCCGAGGCAGAGAGGAAAATCCGACCCCCGGTCTCGGCCTGCTGAAGCGCCTCTTCTGTCCAAGGAAGGCCCCAACGGCGAGCCAAGCCTGAAGGGCTGTGGTCCTGCTCCTCGGGCCACACCGCCCAAGACAAAAGGTGGAGGTCCACCGTGGGGGGAAGGGGACGGTCCCCCTGGCCAGCCCTCACGGCCTGGCCGAAGGCGGAAAGCTCAGCGCCCCATCCAACCCAGGGAAGGTTCTCAAGCCCGGGTGGGCATGGGCCGTCGGCCCACAGGATCCGTTCCTGGATGTCAGGGCCCTCAAAGCGCACCAGAGCCCAGCCTTCCCTCCCCTGGACCACCGCCAGAAATTCAGCGCGCTTTTCCCAATCCCTCGAGGACATCGATGCGGCGCACGGTCCCCAGCAAGCGCCCCCGCTCGTCAATCACCGGTACCTGGCGCAACCCCTTGCGGATCAGGAGGTCGGCCACGTGGAGGTCGCTGTCCTCGGGCCGCACCGACACCACCGGCCGCACCATGAACTGGGAGATGGGCAAGCCCCCGATTTCCTGCAGCTTGCGGGAAAGCTGATTCAGGCTGGGCAGGAACGAAGTGGAGACGAGCATATCCACGTACCCAGGGAGAATGGCCCGGATCAGATCCCGCTCGGCCACAACCCCGACCACCTTGCCCTGTTCATCGACGACCGGAAGGCTGGGCAGGCCGCTTTGGTGAAGGAGGCCGATGACTTGGGCCACAGGGGTATCCACTTCCACCGCCGTAAGATCCCGACGCATGAGGTCCCGGACTTTCATCGGCCCTCCACCTGGCGAACCGAGACCGTGGCCATCTCCCGCGCGATTGCCTCCGGATCCAAGCACAGTTTCTCCTCGACTTTGGCCGAAGCCACCGCCGCGCCCATCCCGTACCGAGCTGCCTGACACAAGCTGTCCCCAGCAAGAAGGCGCCCCAGCAAGCCCCCCACCAGGGCATCGTCCGACCCCACCAGGTTCCGGAACTCGGTGACCGGGACGTCAGCCTCGAGGAAGCAGACCCCTTCCTCGGGACTCACCAGCACGTCGCCGGTCAACCGGTGGGAGACAAGACAGGCGCCAACCCCGAGCTCCAGGGCCCGCCGGGCGGCCTGGATGATCTCCTCGGTCGTGCGAACCGGCATGTCCCCAAACGAAAGTTCTTCACGTACGTCCGGCTTCACCAAGAAAGGCCGAGCGGTCAAGGCCCGCGTCACCGCTTCTCCCCCTGCATGGACAATGGTGGGCACCCCGTAGGCCGAAGCCTTCTCCACCAGGGTTCGGTAGAAGTCCACGGGCAGCCCCGGGGCCAACGCACCCCCCAGCACCAGGTACTCCGCGTCCCTCGCCATCCGTTCGAATTTCTTGAGGAACAAGGGGATGGCCGACGGAGGAACCGGAGTTCCCGCTTCGTGGATGAGCAAGGGATGGTACTCCTTGCCCCGGGCGAGCACCGTCACGTTCACCCGCGTTTCCCCAGGAATCCACAGGAAGTTCCCGGAAACCCCACGGGCGAGGAGATCTTGAAGCACGATCTGCCCGGTGTGGCCCCCCAAGAACCCCATGGCCACGGTTTCCACGCCCTGGGCCGCCAAAAACACCGCCACGTTGATCCCCTTACCCCCGGCCGATGTGCTCGACTTCTCGCTTCGTATGAGGACCGTCTCTTCGGGCTCCTCCAACCGCAGGGGAAGTTCTTCCACCCAGTAGAACTTGTCCAACGTGGGGTTGACCGTGACCGTCAAGATCATTGCCAACCCCGCCTCACACGACCATGCAGGGCCCCGGAACTGGCTGCGAGGACGTCCACCTCCAGGAACTGGCCGACAAGGGCCCTTTCCCCAGGAACGAGCACGGTGCGGAAGTCCTTGGTCTTGCCCATGACCAAGTTCTTCTCCGGCAGGTGCTGGTGGGCGAGCACCGTCACGGTGGTGCCGATGCGGCGGCGGTGGAGATCCAAAGCCAGCTGGCGGGTCAGGGCCAACAGGGCCTCCAGCCGCCGTTGTTTCTCCTGCAAAGGTACGTCGTCGGGAAGAGCGGCCGCCGCCGTGCCTGGACGGGGGGAATAGGCCGCAACGTAGACCGTGCCAAATTGAGCCTCTTTGACAAGCTCCACCGTAGCCGCAAAATCCCTCTCCGTTTCCCCGGGAAACCCCACGATGACATCGGTCGTGATGTTCACCTCTGGCACCTTCCGCCGCAAACGGCCAACCAAAGCCAGAAACTCTTCCGCTGTATACCCGCGATTCATTGCCTGCAACACCCTGTCGCTTCCCGACTGCACGGCCAAGTGCACATGGGGGCAGAGGTTGGCACCATGAGCCAGGGCGTCCATCACTGCGTCTTCCATGTACGCAGGGTGGGAGGTGGTGAACCGAATCCAGGGAATGGGGATCGGGGAGGCGGCCCGCAGCACCTCCGCGAACCGGGTGCCGTCGCCAAGGTCCAACCCGTAGGCGTCCACGTTCTGACCAAGCAGAGTCACCTCCTTGTACCCCTGCTCGGCCAACCCCCTTAGCTCCCCCACAATCTCCGGCAAGGGGCGGGAGCGCAACGGTCCCCGCACGCGAGGCACGACACAGTAGCTGCAAGCGTGGGAACACCCCTCGGCGAGGCGCACGTACGCTTGAAATGAGCTTGGTCGTCGAATGGGCAAGCGTTCCAACCCGTTGGGGGCGGGCAAGTAAGCGAACTTCTCCCCGGCCCGTGCTCGCTCGATGAGGTGGGGCAGCTTGTCCACGTCCGTGGTGCCGAAGGCGAAGTCGGCCTGGGGGAGGAGGCGGAGGATTTCAGAACCCCGCCCCTGGGGCATGCAACCCCCCACCGCGATCAAGAAAGGCTTTTCCTGCTTGAGGCGGCTGAGCTCCCCCACCCGGCCGGCCACCTTGTCCTCCGCCCGCTGGCGCACCATGCAGGTGTTGAGGACCACCACGTCGGCCTGTTCGGGGCGGTCCACCACGGTGAACCCCGCCTGCCCCAGCACACCCTCGATTTCCTGGGACCGCAGCGCGTTGAGCTGACACCCCCAGGTGAGCACACAGGCTTTCATCGTCGGGGAAGATAGCGCACTTGAGCGTCCCCTCCAAGGGGACAAAGCTTCTGGCCAACGCTATGATCGCCCCATGCCGTGGCGCATCGACCGGTACTTGGTCCGGGAGATCCTGCCCCCCTTCTTTCTGGCCGTCCTGGCGTTCCTTGTGTTTATCGGCTTGGAGCTGGTGATCTCCCTCTCCGACGCTGTGCTGGCGCGGGGAGCAGGACCGTTGGAGCTCCTTCGCCTCGTGGCCTACAAGCTGCCCACCGTGTTCAGCTTTGCCCTCCCGGCTGCTGTCCTGTTGGCCACGTTCTTGGCCTTGGGCCGGCTGGCCGGGGACCGCGAGCTTTTGGCCTTCCAAACCGTGGGGTTCTCGTTGCGGCGGGTGACCGTTCCCTTCGTCCTGTTTGGGGCGCTGGCCAGTGGAGCTGCCTTTTTCCTTGGGGAGTACGCCGTTCCCCCTGCCGAGGCGGCCTATCGCCGGGAGCTGTTGAACCTCTTGTACCGGGGTGCCGCACCGCGCGTCCAAGAAGCGGTGTTCTTCAGGGGGTTGCAGGGGGAGACCTACTACCTGGAGAAGGTAGAGCAAGAGCGGGTGTCGGGGGTGTTGGTGTACGACCAAACCGGGCGGATCTTGCCTGTGGAGGGGAGGTTTCCCACGGTGATCACCGCCAAGGAAGGGAGGTTCTCCGGGGGAACCCTGGAGCTTTGGGGAGGGCGGGTTCTCCGGTTTTCCCCCGAGGGAGCGCTAGCCGAGGTGGTGAGGTTCGAGCGGCTGACGCTGGAGGTGGGGGAGGAGCTCCGGCGGGCGGTGATTGGGGGGAAGACCCCCAGCGAGATGTCCGTGCGGGAACTCGGGCAGCGAATCGAACTTTTGCGCCGGTCAGGCCTGGATCCCCGCTCGTTGGTGGTGGAGTACCACGCCAAGTTGGCCCTTTCCGCTGCGGCGTTCGTGTTTGTCCTGTTTGGGGCCCCCCTGGGGGCCCTGCTGGGACGGCGGGGCAGGGCCACTGGGGCCATCGTGGGGTTTGTGTTGGTGGCCGCAGCTCAGGGGTTGTTCGTGTGGGCCCGGAGCATGGCCCAGCGGGGGTTGATCCCCCCCTTCCTGGGTGGGTGGCTGCCCCACATGGGTTTTGCAGCCCTCGGACTCGTCTTGCTCGTCACCCTGGACCGCCTCAGGCTCCGCGGCCTCCTTCCCTTTGTGTTCCTCGTGGGACTCACCACCACCGGCACTCCCCTGCCCTTCCGACAATTGGAGGCCGAGGAAATCTGGCTGGAACAGGACGCCCAGGCCCTCAAGGCCATTGCTGTGCGCCTGGAACTGGAGGACTACACCCTGGAAGCCGCGTCCCTCCAAGCCCGGAAGGAGCCCCCAGGATGGACCATCGAGGCCCAGGATGCTTCCCTGAAGGGAAAAGACGGGGAGTGGAGGGCAGGGAATCTTCGGGCCTTTCTCACGGCCGAGGGACAGGTGCGAACCCTCTCCGGGGACAACATCCGCGGGACATCGGTGTTCCGCGGTCCGGAGAAAGAGGAAACCCTGTACTTTGAGGCCCAGTGGGGCCAGGCCACCTTCGACCGCGGGGAACTGGCCCGGGTGGAAGGAAAGCAAGTGGAATTCACCACCTGCCCGTGCCTAAGCGGAGCACCGTACCGAGTGTGGGCCGAAGAGTTCGTCCTCCTCCCCCAACAGTGGTTGTACGCACGGTCCATCACCATCCGCTCCTTTGACCTTGAGGTCCTGTGGCTTCCGGTTTACGTGGCCCGGCTGGGGGAAGAGAGCTCCCCCCTCTTTCCTCAAATCGGCTGGACAGGGAACCTCTTGTACCTGCGATGGGCGTTCCCATTGAGCTTTGGGGAGGGAACGGCCGGGGCCGTGGGGCTCACCTGGTACCCCACAGCCTGGCGGGTGGAACCCTCCCTGGTGGGAACCTGGCCGGGGGGCAACTTGTCCTTGAGCTTGACAGGGATGCGCGCCCAACTCCAGGGCCGAGGACCCTTGGGGCCTTGGAGAGCAAGCTTGAGCTGGACAAGCACAGCCCTCAGCGCGAACGTCCGCGGAGAGACCAAGGGTTGGTCCTGGGCTTTGGCCTGGGGCCGGATGGAGAAGGGGGATTTCGTTTATGAGACGGCTCCCGAGCTCACCCTGTCCAGCCGGGGGCGCCAGCTGGGAGGGGACCTCAGCCTCCAGGTGAGCGGCGGACTCTACCGCGAGGGCCAGACGGCGAGCCAAAGGGTGAGTCTGGCTCTGAGTTGGTCCGGACGCCAAACGTGGGGCGACCTCACCTCCGCCTGGCCGTGGGACGTCCGCTTGGATCTTTACGGGGACAGGGAGAAAGCAGCCGTGGGGGCGTCACCTTCTCTTCAACTGGGCGCGTTTTCCCTGGGGTACAACGGTCGCTGGACGTATGGACGTTCGCCCTTCGCGTTCGATACAGAAGTTCCTACAAGCCAACTCACGCTCGGTGCATCGTTGCGGTCCCGGGGATGGCGGCTAAACCTCACCAGCGGCTGGAACTTCCAGGCCGGAGATTTCTTGCCCCTCCGCTGGACCGTGAGTGGGCCCGGGTTGAGCTCGGAGTGGTCGTTCGGTTTGTCCCCGCTCATTTTCCTCCGGGCCCGGGCGACCTGGACTTGGAAGGGTGGGGGAGCTTCCCTGACTGTGGAGGGAGGGGCCCGCAACGGCCCCTGGCGGTGGGACGACCTTGTGGTCCGCGGGTCGTGGACCGGGGAGCGGATCGGTTTCACAGGGGGCCTGCGGCTGGGGCTAGCCCCGTTGCGGCTCAGGCGCTGGGCCTGCACCGGAGAATGGGGCCTGGCAGAGGACTGGATCGTTCGGGTGGGGCTGGAGTACGATGGCCCCACAGGAAGGATTGTGCAATGGGAGACGGGCGTTTCCCGTATGTTCGTGGGGTGCCTGCGGGTGGGGGTAGCCGCTGGGAGCGGGGGCATCGTTTTTCAAGTGGAGGTTCCTGCGTTTCCCCAAGCGAAAATCCGCTTCGCGCCGCTCGACGAAGGGCTTCGGTTAGGGCAGTGATATAATTCCGTGGGTTATGGGGTTGAAAGCGTGGATTCCGGACTGGCTCACGGCGAGCAGAGCAGTCATCGCCCTGGCCATCCTCGCCCTCATCCCCGTGGGGCCGCAGGCCCTCACCGGAGTGCTCCTCCTGCTCTTGCTGGGGTGGACGACGGACATGGCCGACGGGCGGCTCGCTCGCCGCTGGGACAAGGGCCCGACTTGGATTGGTGAGCACGAGTTTCACATCGACATGCTGATGGTGTTGGGGTCCACAATTTACCTGATTGGGACCGGCCTTGTTCCCGCGCTGCCTAGCCTGGCCTACCTTGCTGGAGCTGCCGCGATCTCCTTGGCAGTCCGCTGGCGCACCCAGGAGTTCCTCAAGTTCAAGTCCGTCACGATGCTTCTGGCGTTCCCGTGGGTGTTTATCCCCTTTGCGGTGGCGTACATGCGGGAGCCGGTGGGGGCGTACATCGGGGCGGCCTGGATGGTCCTGGCCCTTGTGTTGGACTGGCGCCGGTTTTTGGGCGTGGTGGGGGACTTTCTCTCGGGGGCCCGGGCCTTCCTCCGCCGCTCCTAAAGAAGGCGCGTGGGAACCCGCCCGAGGTGGGCATAGGCCTTGTCCGTGGCCACCCGCCCTTGGGGTGTGCGGCGGATCATCCCCTCGGCGATGAGGTAAGGCTCGTAGAGATCGGCGATGGTGTCGGGGTCTTCCCCCAACGCGGCGGCCAACGACTCCAGACCCGCGGGGCCCCCCTCGAATCGGTCGATGAGGATCTCCAAGATCTTCCGGTCCAAGGCATCCAGGCCCCGGTCGTCAATCCCCAACATGGTGAGGGTGGCCTCCGCCACCGGGACAGTGATCCTGTCCTCACCCTGGATTTGGGCAAGGTCCCGAGCCCGGCGGAGGAGGCGAAGGGCGATGCGGGGCGTGCCCCGGGCCTTACAGGCCAAAACCCACGCTGCCTGGCGATCAATGGCAGTCTGCAGATGGGCCGCCGCTCGCCCCAGAATATCCCCAAGCTCTTCCGGCCGATAGAACTCCAGACGGAACACCACTTCGAACCGGTCCCGGAGGGGGGTGGTGAGCAGACCCTCGCGGGTGGTGGCCCCCACCAGGGTGAACGGGGCCAAATCCAGCCGGATGGAGCGAGCGTGTGGGCCCTCCCCCACCACGATGTCCAGCTTGTACTCCTCCATGGCGGGGTAGAGGACCTCCTCCACGTGGGGCCGCAGGCGGTGGATCTCATCGAGGAACAGCACATCGCCGGGCTGAAGGTGGGTGAGGATGGCCGCTAGGTCCCCCGGTCGTTCAATCGCCGGCCCAGAGGAAACCCGCAGCTGGCTCGCCATCTCATGGGCAATCACGCTGGCCAGGGTCGTCTTGCCCAAGCCCGGAGGGGAAAGAAGCAGCACGTGGTCCAAGGGCTCGCCCCGGGCCCGGGCTGCCTGAATGTACACCTTGAGCCGCTGACGGACGCTGTCTTGGCCTACGAACTCCTCCAGGGACCTGGGCCGGAACACCCGGGCGAAGTCGCCCGGTTGGCGATGGGGAGAAACCTGGCGGCCGGCCATGCTGGGCATTCTAGCCAACCCTCGCAGGGCTGGACAAGCGGGATTGCTCACCGGTTGAGCTGTTCTTACAATGGCGCTCGCCATGGGGATTCTGTTCCTCGTCCTCCTGGTCTTGACGGCGGTGTCCGCCGCGGGGGAGCTTGTCGGGCTCACCTGCCTGGATTGGTCCAAGGACGGGCGGTACATCCTGTACGTGGCTGGCGGAGAAGTGTGGGTGGGGTGGGCTCCAGAGGGTCGGAAGCCCTGGCGGGTGAGCGGCGGCGCTGACACCGACTGGGCGAGGTTTGGCCCTGGGGATTGGCTTGTCTACGCCACCTTGGAGCCCGAAGGGTACGTGCTTTGGCGCAGTGACCTGGAGGGCCGGCGGCAACCCCTTCTCAGCCAGCGCACCTCCATCCTTCGGCCCACCGTCTCCCCCGACGGAAGCAAGGTGGCCTTCGTGGGGGACCGCGACGGTCAGGTTGATCTGTACCTGTTGGACCTTGATTCCCGGGAGGTCCGTCGCCTCACCTTCACCCCCGGGCCCGAAGACACCCCGGACTTCTCCCCGGATGGACGGTTCCTGGCCTTCGTGGGCCTGTGGGAGATCGGCTCCGCCCCTGCCAGCTGGGAGGTGTTCGTCCTCGACCTCCAGGACGGGGGAGTGGAGCAAATCACCGAGGACGGCCACTTTGACTGGGCCCCCCGGTTCTCTCCCGACGGGGAGTGGATGGCCTTTGAGTCCACCAGCCGCGGGTCCTCGGACATCCACCTCATCCGCCGGGACGGTTCCGAGCGGGTAGCGTTCACCCTGGACCGGTGGCGCGACGCCTTCCCGTGCTGGTGCCCCCTAGGGGACCGCATCGCTTACGGCTCGCTCCGCTCCGGAGGCTGGGTCATCCTGGTGGACCGCATCTCCTAGATGGCAAGCCGGTGCGTGGTCGTGGGCCGGTTCGACGGTGTCCACCTGGGCCACCGCCATCTCCTGAGCGAGGCCCGCCGCCTGAGCCACAACCTCAACCTCGTCCTAACCGCCTACACTTTCCCCCTCCGCTCGCCCGGGTTGCTCACCCTGGAAGCCCGTACAAGGTTGCTCGCGGAGCTCGCTCAGGACATCGTCCTCGCCGACTGGGAACGCGTTCAGCACCTCGAAGCGGAGGAGTTTGTTCAAGAGGAGCTGGTGGGGAGGTTGGAAGCCCGGGCCGTGGTGGTGGGCCCTGACCACCGGTTCGGGCGGGGCCGGTCCGGGGATCCGGCCCTGTTGAGGGAGCTGGGGAGGAAGTTGGGGTTCGTCGTGGAGGTGGTGGAGCCCCTGGTCTTGGAAGGGGAAGCGGTGAGCGCAGGGCGGATTCGCCAGCTGGTCCTCGCAGGGGAAGTGGAGAGGGCATCGCGACTTCTGGGGAGGCCGCCCTGGCTTGTGGGTACCCCGGTTCGCGGTGCGGGTCTAGCACACCAGCTGGGCTTTCCCACGGTCAACCTCGCCCTGTCGCCGGAGCTTGTTCGTCCTCGGGCCGGAGTGTACGCCGCTTGGGCCCTGTGGGCGGAGGGAGGAGGCCCCGCTCTGTTCTACCTCGGGCAAAGACCCACGTTTCCCCACCTCCCCCCTTCCGCGGAAGTCCACGTTTTGGGCGAGCTCCCCGGGGAGGTATCCGGCCCTGTGGAAGTCTTCCTTTCCTCCTACCTTCGGGAAGATGAAAGGTTTCCCCACGCCCACGCCCTGACCCAGGCCATCGAGCGAGACCGTCAGCGGGCAACGGCCCTCTTGAGCCGAGAACCCGTTCCCCCGAGGCTTCTGCGCTGAGGGGTTGCGGACGGTGCCTCCTGAAGCCTATCATTGCCCGCGGTGTTGACATTAGGGATCGAGACGTCGACAAGCCGCGCCGGCGTTGCCCTTTTTCACCCGGACTGGAGTTTCGAAACGACATGGCCAGCCGGTCGGGGAAGGCTGGAGCTGGGAACGCAAGCCCTGGAGAATGTTTTCCGCTGGGCCGGGGTCCATCCCGGCGACTTGGGGCTTGTGGCCGTGGACCTCGGGCCAGGATCTTTCACCGGTCTGCGCGTCGGTATGGCCTTGGCCAAGGGCATCGCTCAGTCCACGGCGGTGCCGTTGGTTGGGGTGAGCCAGGTGGAGGTTTTGGCGGAACCCGTGAAGTGGTGGAACGGCCGGCTGGTGGTGTGGATTCACGACCGCAGAGACGAGGTGTTTTCCGCCCACCGGTTGGGGGGTACGTTTGAGGCGCCCCGAGCCCTTGTCTGGACCGACGCCCTCCGCCAGATCCGGCAGCCCGAGGAAACCCTGCTTGTGGGGACTGGAGCGGTGAAATGGGCCCAGGAAATTCGGGAGCTGTTGCCCGACGTGCACCTGGGGGGGCCTTCCCTGGCCCACCCCCGGGCCCTGGAGGTGGCCCGCCTTGGGCTGGCCAAGTACCAACAGCGCGGGCCGGACGACGCCCTTATGATGGAACCTGTTTACGTGCACAAGGAGGCTTGAATGGCAAGGAAGTGCGACGTGTGTGGGCGCGGGCCTCAATTTGGGGCCAAGGTGAGCCACTCCGGGCAACACACCCGGACCCTCCGCCTTCCCAACCTGCATCGGGTCCACGCTGTGTTCAACGGCCGCCGGCAGTGGATCCGGGTGTGCACGCGCTGCGTGAAGGCGGGCAAAGTCCAGAAGGCCTGATTCCATGGACCAACAGCCGCTGGTGGGCGATGTGGTGGCCGGTGAGGTCACCGAGATCCACCCCAACGGGGCCATGGTCCGCCTGGCCGGGGGGCAGGTGGGGTTCCTGCACGTCTCCGAGATGGATCTCACCCCGGATGGGGAGGGTCCCGCCTGGGTGCGGATAGGGGACCGGGTCGTGGCCAAGGTGGTGGGGTACGACCGGCTGGGCCGCCCTTCCCTCTCGGTTCGACGGGCTACGGACTGGGACCGGGAAGCCCTGGAGTTCCACCAGCAAGCGTTGGAGTTCAACACAGCGCTGCGCCGCCAGGCGGGCCTGGCCCTCAATGGCCCCCAAGGGACCGAAGAGGAGGAACCGATCGAGTGGCGGCTGCGCAAGTGGCTGACCACCACCCAAAGCGCTATGGCCAAGCTTCGCCGGCGGAGGGCCACCCGGCCCTCCCCCCGGCCGGAGTTGGACGAGCAGGGGGACCCATGCCTAAGGGAACGGCCGTGATCGACAGGGAACGGTGCAAGGGGTGCGGCGTTTGCCTTGCCACGTGCCCGTTTGGGGTGCTGGAGTTCACTGGGGAGTACAACTCCTCGGGCTACCCTGTGGCCCAGATGGCCCACCCCGAGAAGTGCACGGGGTGCGGGTTGTGCGCTCTAGTGTGCCCGGACGTGGCCATCGAGGTCCACCGGGAGGAGAAGGTGGCGGCCTGAAAGGGGCGCGATGGAACGACAATTGATGACGGGCAACGAGGCGATGGCCGAGGCGGCCCTGCGAGCCGGCTGCCGGTCGTACTTCGGCTACCCCATCACCCCCCAAAACGAGCTTTTGGAGTACATGGCCCGAAGAATGCCCCAGGTGGGCGGGGCCTTCGTTCAGGCAGAAAGCGAGGTGGCCGCCATCAACATGTGCTATGGGGCGGCCGCGGCTGGGGTGCGGGTATTGACCTCCTCTTCCTCCCCCGGGGTCAGCCTCAAAATGGAGGGGATTTCCTACCTGGCCGGAGCGGATCTGCCCGTGGTGGTGGTCAACGTGGCCCGGGGCGGACCCGGACTGGGGAACATCGCTCCAGCCCAAGGGGATTACTTCCAGGCCACCAAAGGCGGGGGCCACGGGGACTACCGGGTGATTGTCCTGGCCCCCTCCACGGTCAACGAGGCCGCTGCGCTCACCCAGCTGGCCTTTGATCTGGCCGACAAGTACCGGGTCCCGGCCATGGTCCTCGCCGATGGCATGCTAGGGCAGATGATGGAGCCCGTGGAGCTCCCCCCCTTCGTGGATGTGGGGAACCTGCCGCCCAAACCCTGGGCCCTCTCCGGGGCCCGAGGCCGCGAACCCAACTACGTGGCCAGCTTCGCCCTCGACCCCTACGACCTCAGGGAGCTCAACCGCCGCAGGCTCGCCCGCTACCAGCAAATCGAAGCCCACGAAGTGCGGTGGGAAGAGGTCCAGACCGAGGACGCCGAGGTACTCCTTGTGGCCTACGGGACCACGGGGAGAATCGCCAAAACGGTGGTGCGGCTGGCGCGGGCCGAGGGAACACGTGCCGGGCTTCTGCGCCCCATTACCCTATGGCCCTTTCCCTACGGGCCAATTCGCCGGTTGGCCCAAAGAATCCCCGTGGTCCTGACGGTGGAGCTTTCCATGGGACAGATGGTGGAGGACGTGCGGCTGGCGGTAGAAGGGCGTGCCAAAACGCCGTTCTACGGGGAGATGGGGGGCGTGGTGCCCACCCCCAGGGACATCCTTCAGGAGGTCAAGGCGCATGCGCTCCAGCGTGGAAAACATGAAGCCGGTGTTCGTCCGGCCTAAGAGCCTTTCCGACAAGAAGTTCACCTATTGCCCGGGCTGCCACCACGGCCTCATCACCCGCATCCTGGCCCAGGTCATCGACGAGCTGGGAATTCAGGAGCGCACGGTGATGGTGGCCCCGGTGGGCTGCGCGGTGTTCGCCTACGAGTGGTTCCGCTGCGACGGGGTGCAGGCGGCCCACGGCCGGGCCGCCGCCGTGGCCACAGGGATCAAGCGGGTCCGGCCCGACCTGATGGTCATATCTTACCAAGGCGACGGGGATCTAGCGGCGATCGGCTTGGCCGAGACGATCCACGCCGCCAACCGGGGGGAGAAGATCTCCGTGATCTTCGTGAACAACCAGATCTATGGGATGACCGGAGGGCAGATGGCCCCCACCACCCTGGTGGGCCAGCACGCCACCAGCTGCCCAGAGGGCCGCAACCCCCAGGAAGCCGGCTACCCCATCCGCATGGCCGAGATCCTGGCCACGCTTGAGGCCCCGGTGTACGTCGCCCGCCTGGCCTTGTTCGACCCCAAGCACGTCCTGGAGACCACCAAGGCCGTGCGCAAGGCCCTCACCTACCAGGTCCAAGGCAAGGGCTACAGCTTTGTCGAGATTCTGTCCAACTGCCCCACCGGTTGGCGAATGAGCCCGGTGCAGGCCAACAAGCACATCGCCGCGGTGGTGACCAAGGCCTTCCCGTTGGGTGAGTTCGTGGACAAGGGCTGAACCATGGAACGCTCTGTGGTGTTTGCAGGGTTTGGCGGGCAAGGGGTGTTGCTGGCAGGCAAGGTGCTGGCCCGGGCGGCGATGGACCTTGGGCTTCATGTGACTTGGTTGCCCTCGTACGGGCCGGAGATGCGGGGGGGGACGGCCAACTGCACGGTGGTGGTGAGCACCGATCCCGTGGGATCCCCCATTGTGGACGCCCCGGACGTCCTGTTAGCCATGAACGGTCCCTCGCTGGACAAGTTCGAGGGCCGGGTGACCCCTGGCGGGGTCATCGTGGTCAACAGCTCCCTCGTCCCCCGGGCGGTCACCCGCAAGGACGTGCGGGAGGTACGCCTTGCAGCCAACGACCTGGCCCGGGAGCTGGGGGAGCCGCGGGCAGCCAACATGGCCGCCCTCGGGGCGATCGTCTGGGCCATTGGCACCGTCCCGTTGGAGGCTGTGAAGGCGGCCATGCGGGGGGAGCTGGGAGCCAAGATCGGGGAGAAAGCGGCTCACGCCAACGAAGCCGCTCTCGAACAGGGATTTGCCCTGGGCCAAAAAACCAACTTGGGAACCTGACTTCCATGGCAGGGTGTACATCGAAAGGCAAAGGAGGGTGACGTGGCACGACGGACAGCGTGGTTGTTGGTTGTTCTCGGATGGGCCCTGGTAGCGGTGCACGGGGCGGGGCAGACCATGATCCGGAGCCTGGAGTTCTTCGAATCGGTCAACGCCGTGGCCGTTTCCGCCGACGGCCGGTTTCTGGCCGTGGCCGGCGGGGGAGCTTTCCTGGGGGTTGTGGACCTGACCGCAGGGGAACTCCTCTTCACCCTGGAGGGCCATGCAGGGGACGTGACCTCCGTGGCCTTCACCCGGGATGGGCGGTACCTCGTTTCGGGCTCCAGGGACGGGACGGTGAGAGTCTGGGATGTCCCGGGAAGAAAGGCGGTTCGCACCATGGCAGGGTCCGGGGCGGCCGTTCAGTCGGTGGCTGTGAGCCCTGATGGACAGCGGATTGTTTCAGGGTCCCAGGACCGGAGCGTGCGCATCTGGGACAGAGGTTCAGGGGAACTCTCCCGTGTCCTTGAGGGACACACTCAGTTTGTCACAGCTGTGGCCTTCAGCCCTAACGGGAGATTCGTTGCTTCTGGAGGGTACGATCGCGCCGTACTCCTCTGGGACCTATGGGAGGGCAGTTCCCGTACCTTCTCCGGGCACACCTGGGCGGTGTTCGGGGTGGCGTTCAGCCCGGATGGAAGGTACCTCGCCTCGGCGTCTGGGGACGGAACAGTGAGAATCTGGGAAGTCTCTACAGGTCAGACGCTGCGGACCCTCAGCCACGCCGACGCGCTATGGCCGGTGACGTTCAGCCCGGATGGAAGGTACGTGGCTTCAGGTTCGGGGGACGGCGTGATCAAGGTTTGGGAGACGGCCACAGGGCGGGAGGTGCTGAGCTTTGGAGCTCACTTCGGGTTCGTGTACGGGTTGGCGTTCAGTCCGGACGGGAAAACCCTGATCTCCGGATCAGCGGACAAGTCTGTGCGCTTGTGGTCCTTGCCCTAGGCGGGGCCAGCCTCCAAGGCATGGGGGGGAGCCTTGACGGTCGACCGTCACTCCCGGTATACTTTGGTCTAGCTCAAACGGGAGGCCCGAAGGGGGTGAGAACCGGGAGAACGTCGGTGGTGGCGTCGGCCGAGTCCGGCGTGGGAAGTTCGAGTCCTGTCAGGAGGTGGGTAATGCACAAGACGTTGGGTGTGCTTCTGTTGCTGGCAAGCCTTGGTGTCGTTACCTTCGCGCAGACGGCAGTCCTCTGTTGCCAAAAGGTCGACCCTTTGGATCCCGGATGCTATCTGGTTCAGCTGAGGAACTGCACAGACAAACCTGCAAGCGGGGCCGTCATCGTTTTCCAGATGCCAGTGATCGTCCGGAGCGCTTTGGTTTTCGGCCAGGGCGGGTGCACGGTTGAGAAGATCGACGGCGAAGGCGGGGTGTGGAAGATCGTGTGCAAGGGCGCCTGCTGGAACCCCGGTTCTTTCGTGATGCTCAGCGTGTGCCTCGTAAGGCCGGCCGAAGTCAAGGACTGCAAAGGGCTCATCCGGAACATCTTTGCGCTAAGGTAGACGAGGTTCAGACTTAAGGAGGAGAGCAGATGAAGAAAATTCTGGTAGCAGCGCTGCTGGCGGTTGTGGCCCTTGGCGGGGCAGCCCAGGTCCGCACCGGCGCCTGGGTGGACGAAGTGGTGTTCTTCGAGGAACCCACCCATGCCAAGGGCGTGGAGATGGTGAAGACGGGGGCCGCTGATGTGTACACCTTCGGCATTAGCGCCCCGGACCTCATCAAGGACATCGTGGCCAACCTGGGCTACGAGGTGTCCTACGGTTCCTACAACGAGATCACCTTCAACCCCGTGGGGCCGACCTACCCCGACGGACGGCTCAACCCGTTCTCGGTGGCGAAGGTCCGCGAGGCCATGAACTGGCTCATCGACCGGGACTTCATCGTTAAGGAGTACTACGGTGGGGTGGCCGGCATCGGCCGGTTTTTCCCCATCACCCCAAGCTTCCCGGACTACGCCAAGCTCGCCGACGTGGCCCGGGCCCTCGAGCTCCAGTACAGCTACAACTTCGACAAGGCCAAGGCCGTCATCACCGAGGAGATGAAGAAGCTGGGAGCTGAGCTCGTGGGTGGCAAGTGGAAGTACAAGGGTGCGGACGTGATCGTGAAGTGCCTCATCCGCCCCGAGGACGAGCGCAAGCAGATCGGTGACTACGTGGCCGACCAGTTGGAGAAGATCGGGTTCACCGCTGTCCGCGACTACAAGCGGGCGGCTGAGGCTAGCCCGATTTGGCTCTCCGGGGATCCGGCCCTCGGCCTATGGGACGTGTACACCGGCGGTTGGGTTACCACCGTGGTGGACCGCGACCAGGCCGACAACTGGGCCTTCTTCTACACCAAGCTGGGCCGCCCAGAGCCCCTCTGGCAGGCCTACGTGAACGAACCCGAGGCCTACCAGCTCTGGGAGCGGCTGATGCGCAACGACTTCCGCACCGCCGAGGAGCGGCTGGAGATGATGGCCAAGGCCATGGAGTACGGTCTCAAGGACTCCTACCGCATCTGGGTCGCCAACCGCGTGTCCTACTTCGCCCGCAACAAGAACATCGCCGTGGCCAGCGACCTGGCCGGTGGCGTGTACGGGGCCTGGTTGTGGAGCCGGACCCTCAAGTTCCGGGACAAGGTGGGCGGCACGGTGACGATGGGCAACACCTCCATGCTCACCGAGCCTTGGAACCCCATCGCCGGGACGAACTGGATCTTCGACATGATGCCCATCCGCGGCGTGTCGGACTATGCCACCCTGCCCGACCCGTTCACCGGGCTCCCCTGGCCCCAGAACGTGGAGAAGGCTGAGGTGTTCGTGGAAGAGGGCATCCCCTCGCTCCTCACCCTCGAGCTGGGCAAGGACTTCGGCGGCGGGCTGAAGGGTTGGGTCACCCAGAAGTTTGTGCCTGTGGGCTCCATCGTGGTCCCGGACGACGCTTGGGCCGACTGGGACGCCAAGGCCCAGAAGTTCATCACCGCCAAGGGGCGCTTTGGTGGCCCGGTGTCCTCCAAGTCCAAGGTCGTGGTGACCTACCCCAAGAGCGTGTTCGACCGGGTGTGGCACGACGGGTCGAAGATGACCCTTGGGGACATGATCATCGGCTTCATCCTCAGCTTTGATCGCGCCAAGCCGGACAGCCCCATCTACGACACCGCCATGGATGCCCCCTTTAGGAGCTTCATGGCCCACTTCAAGGGTCTGAAGATCCTCAAGACCTCGCCCGAGGTGGTGTTCGAGGTGTACAGCGACTCGGTGTTCCTCGAGGCCGACCTCACGGCGTCCAGCCGGGCAGGCTACCTCTGGCCGGCCTACAGCCAGGGCGTGGCTCCGTGGCACACCTTGGGCCTGGCCATCCAGGCCGAGGCCGCGGGCAAGCTCGCCTTCTCCTCGGCCAAGTCCAGGGCCAAGGGCGTGGACTGGACGAACTTCATCGCCGGCAAGAGCCTGGAGACCCTCGTGGGGTACCTCGCCGACAACCTCAAGACCAACTACATCCCGTATGCCCCCACCCTGGGGACCTACATCACCGCGGCGGAGGCGGGCACCCGGTACAAGAACGCCGACGCCTTCTACAAGAAGTACGGCCACCTGTGGATCGCCAACGGTCCGCTGTTTGTGGACACGATCCGCCCGGTGGAGAAGGTCGTCGTGCTGCGCCGGTTCCCCGGCTTCACCGACCCGGTCACCAAGTGGGACGTGTTTAGTGAACCCAAGATCGCGGCCGTGAAGGTGAGCGGTCCGGCCTCGTTCCGGGCGGGCACGGCCCAGAACCTGAAGGTGGAGATCACCTTCAAGGACAAGCCCTACGAGCTCGCGCAGCTCGACTTTGTCAAGTACATCCTGTTTGACGGGGCGGGCAACATCGTGGCCACAGGGACTGCTGAGCCGGTGAAGGACGGGGAGTACGTGATCAAGCTGACGGCCGACATGACCCGGCCGCTTGTGGGGGCCTGCAAAGTGGAAGTCGTCGTGGCCTCCAAGGTGGTGGGCATGCCGAGCTTCGCCAGCTTCTCCTTCGCCGTAACACGGTAGGCACCCTCTTCGGAGGTATGGAAAGCCGCCGGGGTTGACGCCCCGGCGGCTTTTGTTATAGTTCCCTTTCGCACCAATCTTTTTGAGGCCAGCCCTCAGAAGGTGAACAGAGCGTGGAGAACCTCAAGAGGATCGGAAAGTACACGGTGATCCGTGGCGTTTTGATTGTCCTCACCGTCTCCATCGGGGTGTACCTCACGGTGATCATCGCCACGATGGGGGGGTACATGGACAAGATCCAGGACGCCCAGATCAAGGAAGCGGTGGGGTTGGCCCTCCAAGGCAACGAGGAGATCCGGCGCCTCCCCCAAAGTGAGTACAAGAAGATCTACGACATGATGGTGGAGGAGCGGCGAAAGGAGTTCGGGCTGGATAAGCCCTGGACCCAGCGGAGCGTGAAGTACCTGCGCAACGCCGTCACCCTCAACCTGGGGCGCTCCGAACGGATTGTGAGCTTCAGCGGGTCGGGGGAGGTCCGCCGCATCCTCATCGAAGCCATCCCCAACACCCTTGTGCTCATCCTCACCTCCAACCTCATCTTGTTTTTCACCGCCTTGTTCACGGCCCTGTACCTGTCCCGACACTACGGGAGTCCGTTGGACCGGGTGGTGGTGGCTTTCTCCCCGACCTCGGCGGCCCCGGCCTGGTTCTACGGGATTTTCCTCATCTTGATTTTCGCTTCGCTTCTTCGGGTTCTCCCCTACGGGGGGATCATTGACCCCAACCTCCCGCCAGGGGCGTGGGCCTACTTCAAGTCGCTCCTCAAGCACTTGATCCTTCCCGTGATGGCCTGGTTCCTGGGGTCCATTTTCTTGAGCACGTTTTACTGGCGCACGTTCTTCCTCATCAGCTCGAGCGAGGACTACGTGGAGATGGCCAAAGCCAAGGGGGTTCCTCCTCGGGCCATTGAGCGGCGGTACGTGTTGCGGCCCACCTTGCCTCCGGTGATCACCTCGTTCAGCTTGATGCTCATCGGTTCTTGGACAGGCGCCATCATCTTTGAGACCGTGTTCAGCTGGAACGGGCTAGGGCGGTTGATGTACCGAGCCATCCAGGCTACCGACGCGCCGGTGATCGTGGGCTCGACGGTGATCTATGCGTACCTGTTGGGCATTACGGTGTTCCTGCTCGACCTCCTGTACGCAGCCCTCGACCCCCGGGTGAAGACGGGCGCGGGGGCAAGGAGGATGGCATGAAGACTTTGCTTGCCCGGCTGAAGGAGCTGCGCCGCTATCCCTCGGCGGTGGTGGGCCTTTTCATCATCGGCATCCTCCTCATCGTGTCCATCTACGCGGTGATCGCCATCCCTTACCCCAGGGCCATCAGCCTGTGGAAAGCCACAGGCGACGAGTGGCTGGAGAACCCCCGTCTGGCCCGTCCCAAGTGGGTGAACTTCCTCCCCGGGGTGAACCAGCCCGAGACCGTGGTCGTTCGCACCGGCCAACAGGGAACCAAAGTCGTGGGGGCCGATGGGAAGTTCACCATCACCCTGCCCTTCAAGTACACCTACAATGGTTTTCCTCCTGAGGTAACCCTGTTCCTCACCACCAAGTTCCGCGGCTACGGCCCCTACGTGGAGATGTTCTGGGTCACTCCGGAGGGGGAGAAGATCCCCCTCAGGAAGGAATCCCTCCGCGGGGACTACCGGTACTTGTTGGGGGCAGATCCAACGCTTCGGGACTACTTGGGGTGCAGCCCCTTGATCGGTCTATTCACCACGCCTCCCCAGCGAAAGACGCCAACGGAGGCGAAACCCCGCCAGGGGAACTACCAGGTGGTCATCGAGGGGTATGTGTTTGAAGAAGGGTCGGACTTCGACGCCAAGTTGGTGGTGTACGGGCGGGTGCACGGGTGGGCAGGGACCGACCACCTGCGGCGGGACCTGACCCTGCCCTTGCTCTGGGGCACGCCGATTGCCTTTGTGTTTGGGCTTGTGGCCGCGGTGGGGATCAGCGTTGCCCAGTTCACGCTGGGGGCGGTGTCGGCCTGGTATGGCCGGAGCGTGGACGCCTCCCTGCAGTTCGTGACCCGGGTGTGGATGGTGCTGCCCGCTCTGCCCATCTACATCATGGTGGGCATGTTCTTCTCCAAGTCCATTTGGGCCATCCTCATGGTGGTGCTGATCCTGGGGATGTTCGGGGGCGGCGTGCTCAATGCCCGCTCCATGTTCATTCAGGCCAAGGAGGCGCCGTACATCGAGGCGGCCCGGGCCTACGGGGCCAAGAACCGGCGGATCATCTTCCGCTACCTCATCCCCCGTGTGCTCCCCGTGCTGATCCCGGGGTTTGTGAACGCCATCCCCGGGTACGTGTTCCTGGAGGCCTCGCTGTCCTTCTTGGGTTTGGGCGACCCAAGCCTCCCCACCTGGGGGAAGGTCCTCAACGAATCCAACATTGAGGCTCTCCTGCAGGGCCACTACCACTGGGTGGTTCAGCCCGCGCTCCTCCTCATGGTCACCGGGTTCGCCTTCGCCTTGGTGGGCTTTGCGTTGGACCGCATTTTCAATCCGAGGTTGAGAACGATATGACGAACCAACAACCGCAGACGTTGGACCAAACAGGACCAGCCACCGCGGTGGACACGGGCCCCCTTCTGCGCACCAAGGAGCTCCGCCTGTACTTCCGGACGACCAAGGGCGTGGTCCAGGCAGTGGACGGGGTCAGCTTCGAACTGGGGCGGCGCCGGTCCATGGCGGTCCTGGGGGAGTCGGGATGTGGCAAGACCTCGCTGGCCCGGGCCATCTTGCGCCTGCTGCCTCGCAACGTCCACACCTTTGCCGGGGAGGTGTGGCTCAACGGAACCGATGTGATGAAGACAAGCGAGGAATGGTTTCGCCAGAACGTCCGCTGGCGCAAGATCTCCATGGTGTCCCAAGCGGCCATGAACGCCCTCAACCCCGTGCTCAAGGTGGGCTACCAGGTGGCCGAACCCCTGACGATTCATCTGAAGATGGGCAAAGAAGCGGCCCTGGCCCGGGCCCGGGAGATGTTCCGGCTGGTGGGCGTTCCCGAGGACTTCCTGTTTCGCTACGCCTTCGAGCTCTCCGGGGGCATGCGCCAGCGGGCTATTCTGGCCATGGCCTTGGTCACCAATCCTGACTTAATCCTCCTCGACGAGCCCACCTCGGCCCTGGACATGCTCACCCAGGCCAACATCTTCAACGCCCTCAAAGACGTGAAAAACCAGTTCCAGGTGAGCTTCGTCCTCATCACCCACGACATCTCCACCTCCAGCGACCTGGCCGACGAGGTGGTGTTCATGTACGCCGGGCAGATTGTGGAGAAGAGCAGCGCGGAGATCGGCTACCGGCAGCCCTTGCACCCCTACGCCCGGATGCTCATGGCCAGCGTCCCCACCTTGCGAGAGGACAAGAAGCTGGAGTTCATCCCTGGGCAGCCTCCCAGCTTGATTTCTCCCCCCACGGGTTGTCGGTTCAAGGAGCGCTGCCCCAAGCGGTTCTCGCGCTGCGACGACGAGCCGCCAACGTACACCGTGGGCGACGGGAACATCGTGAAGTGTTGGCTGTACGCCAAGGCCTGAGGTGAAGCCGATGGACAACAAAGTCCTTCTCTCCGTGAAGGATCTGCACACGTGGTACGAACTCAAGCGCTGGGGGTTCTTCCACGCCGGATACGTCAAGGCTGTGGACGGCGTGACCTTCGATCTTCGGCAGGGTGAGGCACTCACTGTGGTGGGCGAAAGCGGGTCCGGTAAGTCCACCCTTCTCAAGACGATCATCTCCCTCGTGCCCCCCACCAAGGGTCAGATTGTGTTCGAGGGCAAGAAAATGGACGGCCTGCGGGCCAGCCATCTGGCCTGGTTCCGTTCCCAAGTCGGTTTCGTCCAGCAAGACCCCTACGGAGCTCTCCCCCCGTTCCTCAACGTGCGCAAAATCTTGGAAGAACCCATGGTCATCAACAAGGTGGGAACGCCCGCCGAGCGAGAACACCGGGTGCGGGAGGTGTTGGAGGAAGTGCGCCTGACCCCGGTGGAGGACTTCCTCCCCAAGTTCCCCCACATGCTTTCCGGCGGGCAGCAGCAGCGGCTGGTCATCGCCCGGGCCATGGTGCTCAAACCCAAGCTGATTGTGGCCGACGAGCCGGTCTCCATGCTGGACGCTTCGGTACGGGTGGAAATCCTGGAGCTCATGCGTCGGATTCAGAAGGCCCACGACTTGGGGGTGATCTACATCACCCACGATCTATCCACCGTGCGGTACTTCTCCGAGCGGGTGTTCATTATGTACGCGGCCTGGTTTGTGGAGAAGGCCGACGTGCGCGAAATCATCCACAACACCCTCCACCCTTACTCCCGGGCCTTGCTGGCCGCCATCCCCGACCCCGATCCGGAAAACGCCCGGCGCTACCGAAACGTGCCGCCGGGGGAACCCCCCAGTTTGGTGAGCCCTCCCTCGGGGTGCCGGTTCCACCCCCGTTGCCCCCAGCGCATCGAGGGGTTGTGCGAAAAGCAAGTACCCCCCGATTTCCAGCCTGAGCCCGGGCACTACACGAGGTGCTGGTTGTACCGGGGCTGAGCTTGCGGTCCCCCATCGTCCAAATCGTGGTCGGAGGTTTGGCGATGGTGTTGGCCACCGCTCTGGCGTTTCTCATGGTCCTGGGGCTGATCCCGGCCACGCTCCTGCTGAGTCTGGTGGCGTTTGGCCTGTCCATGGGGGGCCTCGTGCTTGGGCTCGCGGGGATGTCCCACCTGGTGCGCTTACGATCCCGGGACGATGACGGACCCTGACGGGCCGCGGTTCGCCTTTCGGGGTCGCCTCCTGGATGTGGAATTGCGCCCCCATCCCGAGGGGGTGCGGGAGGTCATCCACCACCCTGGAGCTGTGGCGGTGTTGGTCCTAGATCCCGCGAACCGGGTCCTTGCCGTGCGCCAACACCGGGAAGGAGCAGGCCAAGCCCTGTGGGAAATCCCCGCCGGGGTGCTGGAACCCGGGGAAAGGCCCCTCAAGGCCGCCCAGCGGGAGCTTGAGGAGGAAACCGGGCTTGAGGGAGGCCGGTGGAAGTTCCTGGCGCTGCTCTACCCCTCGCCGGGTTATGCCGCCGAGCGGATTTACCTTTTTTCTGTCACGGATTGGACAGGCCGACCCGCACCCCGCTCGGAGATTGAAGCCCTCGAGTTCCTCTCCCCGGAGGAGATCTTCTCTGAGGCGAGAAAAGGCCGGGGGGACGCCAAAACCCTGGCCGCTTTGGCCTTCTTGGGCCGCGTGCAGGCAACCTAGAGGCCGTGGCGGGGGATGCGCACGCCCCGCTCTCGGGCTACTCGAAGGGCCTTTTCGTAGCCAGCGTCAACGTGACGGGCCACCCCCAGCCCAGGGTCCACGGTGAGGACCCGCTCCAGGCGCCGGTCGGCCGCTGCGGTCCCGTCGGCCACGATCACCATCCCCGCGTGGAGGCTCTTGCCAATCCCTACGCCCCCGCCGTGGTGTACGGAAACCCAGGTCGCCCCGGCCACGGCGTTGAGGAGGGCGTTGAGGATCGGCCAGTCGGCAATGGCGTCGGAGCCGTCTTTCATCCCCTCCGTCTCCCGGTACGGGGAAGCCACGGAGCCGGAGTCCAAGTGATCCCGGCCGATCACGATCGGGGCCTGGACCTCGCCCCTGCGCACCAGTTCATTGAACCGCAGCCCGGCTTGTGCCCGTTCCCCGTACCCCAGCCAGCAAATGCGGGCCGGCAAGCCCTGGAACCGCACCTTGGCCTGGGCCTTCTCGATCCACCGCCCCAGGCCCTCGTCCTTGGGGAACAGCTCCACGATGGCGCGGTCGGTGCGCCCCAGGTCCTTGGGGTCCCCGGACAGGGCCACCCAGCGGAAGGGGCCCTTGCCCTCGCAGAACATCGGGCGGATGTAGGCCTGGACGAACCCGGGGAAGGAGAAGGCCACCGCGTGGGGAAGCCCCCCTTTCTCGGCTTGGGCCCGCAGAGCGTTGCCGTAGTCGAACACCACGGCCCCCGCTTGTTTCATCTCCGCCATGGCCTGGGTGTGGCGAACCATAGACTGGTACGAAAGCTCGATGTACTGCTGGACCTCGGTGTTTCGGAGCTTGCGGGCTTCCTCGTAGGTGAGGCCGCCCGGCACGTAGCCGTGCAGTTCGTCGTGGGCCGCAGTTTGGTCGGTCACCACGTCGGGGATGATGCCGCGGCGCAAAAGCTCGGGGTGGACGTCGGCGGCGTTGCCCAAGAGCCCCACGGAGATGGACTCCCCTTTCCTTTTGTGCTCCATCACGATTTTGAGGGCCTCGTCCAGGGAGGAGGTCCAGGTGTCCAGCTGCCCCAGTTTCAGACGGCGCTGGATCTTTTCGGGGTTGATTTCCACGATTAGGCCTACGCCTTCGTTCATGGTGATGGCCAACGGTTGGGCTCCGCCCATTTCGCCCAAACCCGCGGTGAGAACGAACTTCCCCCGCAAGGTGCCGTTGAAGTGCTGGCGGGCGCATTCGGCCAAGGTTTCGTACGTGCCCTGCAGAATCCCCTGCGTGCCGATGTAGATCCAGCTTCCGGCCGTCATCTGCCCGTACATGGTGAGCCCCAGCCGCTCGAGCTCCCGGAACTTGTCCCAAGTGGCCCACTCGGGAACGAGCATGGCGTTGGAAATGACCACCCGGGGGGCATCCTCGTGGGTGCGGAAAATGGCGACCGCCCGGCCGGATTGCACCACCAGGGTCTCGTCGTTTCCCAGCTGCCGCAAGCTTTGCACGATGAGGTCGAAATCCTCCCACGAGCGGGCCGCTTTGCCTGTCCCGCCGTAAACGATCAAGTTGGCAGGATCCCCGGCCACCTCGGGATCGAGGTTGTTCATGAGCATCCGCAGCGCGGCTTCCTGCAGCCATCCCTTGCACGACATTTGAGTTCCCCGTGGGGCCCGCACCGTCCGTACACCCGTCATCTCCGCCATAGGTCCACCACAACAAGATCTTAGGTGGAACGAGGGACAAGGTAAAGGGCTCTGAACGACCCGAAGATTGGTTTTTTGCCCTCGAACCCTTACAATGGACCATCCTTTGCAAGGAGGTTGGGCAATGAAACGGAGATTGTGGGCCCTGAGCCTGGTGGTTTTATTGGCGTCCTCGGTGTGGGGACAAGTGGCTTCCTCGCCACGGCTGGGGGTAGGGGGGAGCTTCAACGTGAACTTGGGGACCCCCATGGTGGACTTCTTCTACGAAATCCCCAGCGGGGAGCACGCCGCCATTCGGTTCGGGGCGGGGATCTTGGCCGTGGTGCAGGGGGCGGCGGCGGTTTCCCTGGACGCTTCCTACTTGTTGCTGCCCAAAGTGGAGGGTCTGCAGCCCTACTTCGGCGGAGGGGTAGGGGCCTTGGTGGCCCTTGGGGCTGGCCTTGCTCAGGGCAACCTCACGGTCAATGGGGTGGGCGGGGTCTTCTGGCCTCTGTCTCCCACCTTTGGCCTGTACGGCCAGGTCCGTCTTCTGGGCCTGGTGGACTTGGCCACGCTGGGCTTTGCAGCCCTGATCATGCCCGGCGTGGGTTTGTACGTGGCATTTTAGGACTGTGATTGGACAAAAAGCAGGGGCCCAAGCCCCTGCTTTTTGTTGGGTGTCCCCACTCCAGGGGCCTGGCGTCCTTTGCCCGGCCCCAGAGCGCCGCTAGGTTTTCGGCGATGAAAGCCCTGTGGGTTTCCCTGTTGGTGCTGGCGGGGATGGTGGGGTTGGCCCTCCTAGCCCTCCAGAGCCGCACCTCTCCTTCCGCGCTCGAGGACTACGGACGACTGTGGCAAGCGCGGGATGGGCTCCCCAGTACCCTCTGGGACCTCGGGGCCCTGGCCCAAAGGGAGGACGGGGTGGGCTGGCAAGCCCGGGTGCTCTTGGGCCGCTACTACGCGGCTCAGGGCTCGTTTGAAGCGGCAGCCACGCAACTCAAAGTCGCCCTGGGTTTGCGGTCCACTTCGGTCCTGCGGGAGGAGCTGGCGCGGGCCCTTGAGGGGGCCGGCCAATTCCAGGAGGCCCTCCGGGAGTGGGAGAAACTCTTGCCCAAGGCCGAGGCCATCGAGGCCGTGGTCCGGCTCTACACGGACCCTGTAGAGATTGCTCGAACGCTCACCCAAGGTGGCGCTCCTTCCCGGGCCCTGGCGGTTTTGCAGGACGCCAAGGGACCGCAGGCGGCCTTGGAGCGGGGCCGGGCCCTGGCCAGCCTCGGCCGCCGCCAAGAAGCGGCCCAAGAGCTCCAAACCTACCTTGCCGCCTTTCCCCAGGATCAGGCCGTTCGCCTCGAGCTCGGAAGAGTTTGGGAGCGCTTGGGAAACCGGGAACGAGCCCTGGAGGCTTACCGCGCGGCTGGACCGAGCGGGGCCCACAACGCCGGACTTCTGTTGGAAGCCCTGGGCCGAAGCCAAGAGGCGATCACTGCCTACTTGGAATCCGCGGAACCCGAGGCCCGTTGGCGGGCCGCCCGGCTCCTCGAGACCCAGGGAAAGGAAACGCAAGCCCTTAGCCTCTACCGCAACCTGAGTCAAGGAAACCACCGTGTGAAGGACGACGCGGCCCTGCGGGCCTACCTCATCCTGACCCGCCAGGGGGAGCGAGGGCAAGCCACGAGCTTTGCAAAACTCCTTCCTCCGGCCTTCCTGTGGCTCTTGGGGTACAGCGAGGGTTTGACCCCCCAGGGGCTCTTACCCGACCCGGCCTTCGTCCACGCCCAGGCCGTGGAGGTAGCCAACGCTTTGATTCAGGCCTGGCCCAAGGACGGTCCAGCGTGGGCCCGGACGGAGCTGGACCTCGCCCTCCGCAAGGCCTCTGCTCAAGAAAAGATCGCCATCGCTGAGTGGCATTTGGCTCAAGGGGACTTCAACGCTGTCTTCCGGGTCGGAGCGGCCGCCCTGGGTCAGCTTCCCTGCCGCCGAGCCTACACCCTGGCCTATCCCCTGGCCTACGAGGGCTCCGTGCGCCGCTGGTCCCAGATCTACGGCGTGGACCCCGACCTCGTGTGGGCGGTGATGCGGGAGGAAAGCGCCTATGCTCCCAGCGCGGTTTCCTCTTCGGATGCCCGGGGCTTGATGCAGCTTCTGCCCTCCACAGCCAAGTGGATTGCCCAGGACATGCTGGGCACCTCCTACCGCGAGGCCGACCTCGTCAAGCCCGACTACAACATCCAGTTGGGCACGTGGTACTTGGCCTACCTCCTCAAGCAGTTCGACGGGGACGTAGCTCGGGCGGTGGCGGCCTACAACGGAGGGCCGGGGAACCTGCGCCGCTGGACCTCCGGGGGGCCCACGAGCCCGGCGGACCTTCCCGCCTTGCTCCAGGCCCCCGAGACGCGGGAGTACCTGGTCAAGGTGCTGAACTCTTGGCTCATCTACCGCTGGCTCTACACCGGGGCTGCGACCGGCTAGAATCGCCGCGCTTGCCAGCACGACGAATCATGCAGCGAAAGTTGGGGCTCGCCTTGGGCCTAGGCTGTGTTGTGTGTGCAGCCGAGTTCCTGGGTGGCCTTCTCACAGGAAGCTTGGCGCTTCTTTCCGACGCAGCCCACGTGTTCCTCCACGTCGTGGCGTTGGGCCTGTCCTACGCGGCGTTGCGGCTGGCGGGCCGCCCCCCCACCAGCCGGTACACCTATGGGTACCACCGCTTGCAGGTTTTGGCGGCGGTGGCCAACGGCGCCATGCTTGTGGCTCTGGCTCTGGGAATCTTCCGCGAGGCCTGGGAGCGGCTGCAACAGCCTGCGCCCATTCTCGCTGAACCCATGTTGGCCGTCGCTGCCGGCGGGTTGCTCGCCAACCTCGTCATGGCTTGGCTTCTTCACGAGCACGACCACGACGACGTGAACCTGCGCAGCGCCTTCTTCCATCTTCTTGGGGACATCCTGGGCTCGGTGGGGGCGATCACCGCAGGCGTGATCATCCTCCTTACGGGTTGGACGCTCGTGGATGCTTTGGTCAGCTTCTCCATCGGCGGACTGATCTTTGTGAGCGCCGCCTGGATCCTGAAAAGGTCCCTTCACATCCTGGCTGAAGGTGTGCCCGAAGGGCTAAGCGCAACCCAAGTGCAGCAGGCCATAAGCCAGGTGAGTGGGGTTTCTGAAGTGCACGACCTCCACGTGTGGAGTCTGGGCCCAGGGTACGTGGCCCTAAGTGCCCACGTGGTCCTATCCGACCGGGCCCTGAGCGAAAGCCAGTCCATCATGGAGCACATCAAAAGAGTTCTCGCCTCCCAATTCGGGATCCACCACACCACGATCCAATTTGAGTGCAAGAACTGCCAGGGAAGCGTCACCTGCCTGGGCCCATGGTGCGCGGTCCCCGTCTCCCAAGAGGGCCACGACCACTAGCTTTTGAGCAAAAGCCTCGTGATCCAGGGGCTGCGCACGTCGTGGACCAGCCGGTACGCGGGGCGGTACAAGGTCTGAAACTCGGGGGAGTGCCTGGGGACATGCCCCTGTTGGATTCGCGTTCCCAAGGTTGCCAGGCTTTGCTCAGGGAAGGGCAGGCGCCCCGCGCGGGCCAGGGCCAACACCTCGTCCCAGAGGCCCAAAAGTTCCGGAAGTTGCCCCTGCTTGAGGGGTTGAGCGGCCAGTTTTTCCGCAAGCGTTTGGGCATCCCAACCTCGGGCCTTGGCCCCCCGCAGGTGAACCCGCACCGTGCGCCAGTCCAGGCTCACGGGGTCAAACAGAGGTTCACCCCCCAAGGGCTCCCCGAGCTTGTCCCACTCCTGAAAGAAGGCCTCGAGGAACCGTGGGCGGTCGGCCAACAGGTGGTCCATGCCCATGACCCCTTGGTAGAGAAGCTTGGCCCAGTCCTCCGGCCCCATGTGCGGGTAGCGCGCCCCGTGCCAGCGGACAAGTCGCAGAAGCTCCTCCTCCACCACCATCAGCTCCCAAGCTCCGGCAGAACCTCGGCCAAGGCCTGGCGTAGGCGTTCCACATCGTCCCAGCTGTTGTACCCCTGGATGGAGACGCGCAAGAGGACCCGGCCGTTCCAGGGCATCAGCGGGACTTCCACGCCGTAGCGCGCGAAGATCCGGCGCTGGACATCCTTGGGCTGACAAGGGGGAAACATAAACGAGGCCATCTGAGGCGCAGAAACCGCGGGGTCGGCGGCTATGGGCTGCAAGCCCTGGTTCGCTAGCGCTTGGCAGGCTTCCCAGAGCAGGGCGTGGCAGCGGGCAATCACCTCCGGCCAGCCGTGTTCGGTCCAGAAGCGAATGGCCTCGCTCACGGCGAGGTAGGCGGCGATGTCCCGCGTCCCCTGCCACTCGTGCTCCTCCACCAGAGGGGCCGCGCCCGGGGTTTCCCGGATCTCCGGCCCCCAGGAAATCACCAGGGGCTTGAGTAAGGGTTGCGCTTGGGGGCGGGCGTAGAGGAACCCGACCCCTTTGGGGGCCATGAGCCACTTGTGGCAGTTTCCCGCGTAAAAATCTGTACCCAGAGCTTCCACGTGCAGGGGGATTTGGCCGGGAGCGTGGGCCCCGTCGATGACGGTGACGAGGCCCCTCTCCTTGGCCCACGTCACCAGTTCGTCCACGGGAAAGCGCAAGGCGGTGGGGGAGGTGATGTGGCTGAAGCACAAAACGCGCGTGCGGGCAGTGGCTTGGGCCTTGAGGGCCTCGACGATCGCCTCCTCGGAGCGGACAGGGACGGGGATTTCGGCCTGAACGTACCGGGCACCTTTTTCGCTGCAGATGTGCTTCCACATCCGGTTCACGGCCCCGTACTCGTGGTCGCTGGCCAGAACTTCGTCTCCTCGCTGCAAGTCCAGGGACTTGGCCACCGTGTTCAGGGCCGTGGTGGCGTTGGGCACGAAAACAAGGTGGGCAGGGTCGGCGCCAAGGAAGTGGGCCAACTCGGTACGGGCCTGGGCCATGAGGGCTTCAAATCTCCGCCCCAAAAAATCCACGGGCTCGGCCTCCAGTTCCCGCTGCCAGGCCTGGTACGCCTCGAACACGGGCCGGGGGCAGGCCCCGAACGAGCCGTGGTTGAGAAAGGCCACCTCCGGCCGCAGCAGGAACAGGCCGCGCAGCTCTTGGGGCATCCCCGTCTCCCTAGCGCCGACGGCGGCGGGCCAGGCGCACGACTGGGTGGATGACCCGCCCCAGGCCGGGGTAGTTCAGGACCACAGCCCCGAACCGGCAGGCTTCATGGCAGCACATGCACCGCACACAAGCGGGGGGGTTGATCCGGGCCTTGCCCTCGTGCATATGGGCCGCCCCCGTAGGGCACATCTCCACGCACGCCCGACAGGCCACGCACTTCTTGCGCAGGACCTTGGGCTGAACCACAAGCTGGCGGGTCACAAAGTGGGTGAGGAAACGGGGCAAATGTCCCACGATCTCGCCCGCTGGAAGGGGCGGCAGACGGAAATCCCGCACCAGGACGGATTCCAACGGCTCTCCAACTATCTCCACCCCTGCTGGGTCACCCACCCCTAGGCCCCTCTGGTGGGCCTGGTGGGTGGTGCTCAACCCAAGCGGATCCAAGCCCACGATGCGGCTGGCCACGGCGTCCACGGCCACAGCGTCGGTGCTGGCCAGCACCAGCCCCACGGGCCGCACGGTGCCGTCCGCCGGCCCGGCCCCCTCCATCGCCTCCACCGCGTCCATCACCGTCAGGTGAGGGCGAGCGGCCGCGAAAACGTCCACCAAAACCCGGCTGAATTCCTGGGGATCGTTGTACTGGCCGTGGTAATTCACGCGGAGCCCCCGAGGAATCACTCCGTACATGTTCTTGACCGCTCCGGTGAGCACCGTAAGCGAATGGGTTTTGAGTTTGGGGAGGTTGACGACCACGTCGGCTTCGCGCACGGCCCGGCCCACAAACACCTCCCGCAGCAAGCCGCCCTGGGAAGAAACGCGGGCAAACCCCACTTCCCGCAGGTTCACCAACCGCACCCCCAGCCTCTCACACAGCGCCCGATAGCCGGAGAGGGCAAACGGATCTTGTTCGCTTCCCGCGTACACGTCGTCCCCCACCGTGACGTGGGTTGTCCGCTCCAGAAGGAGGCGCACCACGGCTTCGGTGAATTGGGGATGGGTGACGATGGCCCGCTGAGGAGGTGAAGGAGGAGAAAGGTGGTTGATCTTTACAAAAACCTTGGCCCCGTGGGGGACGAGCTGCTCTACGCCGCCGAGGAAGTTGAGGGCCCGCACCACAGCCTGGGCGACCTCCCCATAGGAGGAAGCCCGCACCACGGCTACTTTGCTTCGCATGTTGCTCACTCCGGCCTCCGGGGACCCAGTATGCCTGCCCCCTCCCCAAGAAGCAAAGCCCAACCGGCAGAATCGCCCCCGGGATATAATCCGCCCATGCTCGAGCCCAAGAGCACGGCCATTCTTCGGGTTCACGACGTCCACAAAGCCTACGGCCTGGTTCGGGCGGTGGACGGGGTGTCCTTCTCGGTAGCCCCGCAGACCACCTTCACCCTCCTGGGCCCCAACGGGGCCGGCAAGACCACCACCTTGGAGATTTTGGAGGGTTTGCGGGAGCCGGACTCGGGGGAAATCGAGCTTTTTGGGGAACGGGTGCGGAAGGTGACCCCCAAGATGAAGGAGCGCCTGGGCGTGCTTTTGCAGGACGGGGGTTTCGAGCCCTACCTCAAGGTACGGGAGGTTCTGGAACTGTTCTCTTCGTTTTTCGCCAAGCCCCGGCCGGTCAAGGAAGTGCTCCAGTACGTGGAGCTGGAGGACAAAGCTGGGGCCCAAGTTCGACACCTGTCGGGAGGGCAGAGGCAGCGGCTGGCCCTGGCCGTGGCCCTGATCAACGACCCCGACCTTTTGTTTTTGGACGAGCCCACCACCGGCCTCGATCCCCAGGCCCGGCGCAAGATCTGGACCGTGGTGGAAAACCTCAAAGCCCAGGGGAAGACGGTCGTCCTCACCACCCACTACATGGAGGAAGCCGAGGCCCTCTCCGACTGGGTAGTCATCTTGGACCACGGGAAGATCATTGCCGAGGGGTCGCCCCGGGACCTCACCGCCCGCTTGGGGCAGGAAACTTTCTTGGAATTTGAGATCCCGGGGTTGAGTTCCTCCGCGTGGGAGGAACTTTCCTCCGCCTTCAAAGCCCGCCAGGAAGGTGACCTCATCACCGTGACCACCCATGACCTGGTGACCACGATGGACGGACTGGTGCGCTGGTCCCGCCACAAGCAAGTCGAGCTCAAGAACGTGGTGGTGCGCCAGCCCAACTTGGAAGACGTGTTCTTGAGCCTCACCGGCCGCCGACTCCGCGAATGAGACCCATCCTCCGGTTGGCTTTGTACAACGTCGTCACCGTCCTCCGGGAACGGCAGACCCTGTTTTGGTTCGCCCTGTTCCCCCTCCTGCTTCTTTGCTTCCTCACCCTGGTCTTTGGGCGGCTGGGGCAAGAGGGCACCATGAACTTCACCGTGGCGTTGGTGAACGAGGACCAAGCAGGTTCTGAAGGTTTCGGAGCCCAGCTTGACAAAATGTTCGACCCTTTGGCCACCCCCCGTAAACCCGGGGACGAACCGTTGTTTACCCTCAAGCGGCCGGCCCCAGGGGAGCCGCCCGAGCAGTTTCTGGCCGAGGTCCAAGAGGCAGCCCGTCTGGGGCGCCTCCACGTGGTGGTGCGTATCCCTCCCCAGTTCACGGCCCAGTTGGCCAAGGCCCTGTCCTCGGCCCCATCCCCCGAACCCTCCGCCTGGATCGAGGTTTTCTCCCGCAAGGGCGATGCCGCTGCGAGCATGGCCGCCGGCGTCATTGAACAGATCATGACAGGGCTCAACGTGGGCATCTTGGCCTCCACCGGGGCTTTCCGCGAGGAACAGGCCGTAGGGTTTCAACTCGCCTACGCAGGAGGAGCAAAGGAAAAGGTGCAGTACGTGGACTACCTGCTTCCGGGTATCCTGCTCATGGCCTTCTTCACCGGTGGGCTGTTTGGGGTGCCGGGCACGATCCTGTACGCCCGGGACGGGAAAATCTTGCGAAGGTATTGGGTAACTCCGTTGGGGGTGCCTCAGTACCTGGGAGGGTTCGCCCTGGGATACTTGGCGCAGTGCGCCTTGCAGTTTGGGCTCATTGTGGGGGTGGGGAAGCTCGGATTTGCAGCCCGGATCAACTTCGGTACACCCCTGGCCCTAGCCTACTTGATGCTAGCGGCCCTTACGTTCTTGGCCTTTGGGTTCCTGGTTTCTTCGTTGGCCAAAACGGCCAGCGCAGGCATGGCCCTGGCCAACGTCCTCAACCTCCCCATGATGTTCGTAAGCTCCCTGTTTTTCCCGGTGGCTGACCTGCCCAGGGCTTTGCAGCTGGTCGTGTCCGTCAACCCCTTGAGTTACCTGGCCGATGGACTGCGGGCTGCATTGGGCGTAGGACAGGCCATGTACGCTAGAGGGTTGAGCTTCCTTGTGCCCTTGGCCTGGCTTGTGGTCTGCGTGGCGGTCGCCGCCTGGCGGCTGCGGTGGGACGTGGAGCGGTGAAAGCTTTCTTCGCCTTGGTGAAGGCCCAGTTTGTCCTGCTTCGCCGCGATCGTCTGACTTTTTTCTTCACCCTGTTCTTCCCCCTTCTGTTTGTGGTGGTGTTCGGGTTCATCTGGGGTGGGGGGGCGGACCGGGGCGGGCCGGGCACAACCCGCCTGGGCCTGGTGGTGGAAGGCCAGGCCGACCGAACGGTCCTGGACAGAGTTCTCGCTCGAACGGCCGGGCTCCGGGGGGAAGACTACGCCACCAGAGCAGAGCTAGAACAGGCCCTGGTGGAGCGGAAGCTGGAGGCCGGCCTGGTCTGGGATGGGGCTACGCTCCTCTTTTTGCTGGACCCGGGAAGGGTTCAGGAAAACTACGCTTTGGAGGCGCTGGCCCGCTCTTTGGCTGTGGAGTTCAACCTCGAACGTCAGGGCCTGTTTCCCGTGGTGGGGGTGAGGCGGCAGCACGTGGGTGGGGAAGTTATCACCGGCTGGTTCAACATGATCATTCCCGGCGTGATGGCCTTTTCCTTGTTTTCGGCGGGGTTGTACGCCGTGGCCGGGCGGATCGCCTACATGAAAGAGCGGCGCCTTCTGGACAGGATGCTGGTCACACCCATGCGCCCGTGGGCCCTTCTGGTGAGCATCGCCTTGGCCCGGCTGGCCCTTTCCTTTGCCTCAACCCTGATGACCCTGGGCCTGGCCGTGGCCATGTTCCGCGTCCACTTCCTGATCCAGTGGCCCTTGTACGTCTTGCTGGTGATCGTGGGGACCCTGGGGGCCATGGCCTTGGGGACGGTGATCGCCCTGTTTGTGCATCGGCCGGGAAGCGCCAGCGCCGTGGCCAGCATCCTGGCCCAGGTCATGCTGTTCCTCTCCGGCGTGTACATCCCCGTGGAGCTCATGCCCAAGTTCCTGCGGACCCTGAGCCGGGTGTTTCCCCTCACCTACCTTGTCGAGGGGATGCGGTACGTTACAGGCCTAGTGGACATGAGGGCGTGGAGTTTCGCCGCTATCGTGGCCGGGTTTGCGGGGTTGGCGATGGTGCTCTTCCCGGTGCTGGGTCGGTACGTGGTGACCCCCAGCCGCAGATAGGTCCGTCGGGATGGGCAGGAAGAGACAAGGGTCTCCCAGGGCCCGGGTTCTCAGGGTATGATCCAAGGACCATGGAGGTGATCTGCATGGAGGAGATCCGCATTGGGAAAGTCACCCATTACTTTGGCCGCATCGGGGTTGCCGTGGTTTCCCTCACAGACCCCCTTAAGGTTGGTGACGTGGTCCGGTTCAAGGGTCGGAACACCGACTTCTCCCAGCGGGTGGAGTCCATGCAGGTGGAGCACAAGGCCCTCAGCCAGGCCAAGCCCGGCGATGTGGTGGCCATTCAGGTGACGGGCAGGGTCCACGAAGGCGACGTGGTGTACAAAATCGTCGGCTGA
>OGCL01000291.1_pt1 | contig 56814 bp, 58 predicted proteins | sample 1570041 | NCBI WGS metagenome assembly OGCL01 (sample SAMN06266162, study PRJEB24511) | hot springs metagenome | isolation source: Hot spring water | place: South Africa: Limpopo | collected 2015-06-22
ATCCGTCTCACTGGCGTCACCGGCCAGATAGTCGAACAGGCCGGGCAAGGGCAGATCGAGCGCCACGCGCGCGATACACCCGGTATGGACTGTTTCGGTGGTCAGGCGGTTTGCTCCGTGATGGCAGAAACGCCACAGACAGGCCAGACGCGGTTCGCGCTGCATTCCGCCTGTGACTTTTTTCGGTGTTTTCCTGCTTCGTCGGTCGGTCTGAGCTCCACAGCGGCGGTCACTGCCGCAACACGCGCCGCCGGCGGATCAACCCCACTGGCAACGTTTTGCGGCGCGGCACCGCCGCGTCGCGTCGCAACGACGAAAAGGATCGTACCGCACGGGCGCATTGTGGCACACTGCCGCACTCGGTCTTTCTGCCCTCAGCCCGCCAGCGTCAGGCCGCTCCAAACCTTGCCGTTCACGCCCGTCGCGGTGATGGTGCAAGCCCCGGTTGGCGGGAAACGACGCATCGACCGGTATCGCCGCAGTTCCATCGACCGGGATTGCCCAACCGGCCATGCGCCGTCAAGTGCCTGTTCCGGCCCACGGTGCCAACCGGCAAGGCAGCCAGGCCCATTTTCTGGAGTCGACGATGAAACCAGCCCTCTCTCCCGAAGCACTGGACCAGTTGTTTCTCTCTGCACGTACCCACAACGGCTGGCTGGCCGAGCCAGTCGAAGACGAATTGCTCGAACGCCTGTGGGCGCTGATGCGCATGGCGCCGACTTCGGCCAACTGCTCGCCTCTGCGCATCGTCTTCGTCAAGTCGGCTACCGCCAAGGAAAGGCTGAAGCCGGCGCTGATGGCCGGCAATGTCGAAAAGACGATGAGCGCACCGGTGACGGCGATTCTCGCCTATGATATCCGGTTTTACGAACACCTGCCCTTTCTCTTTCCGCACACCGACGCACGTGCCTGGTTCGATGGACCGGGCAAGGAGGAATCCGCCCGCGCAGCCGCCGTGCTCAACGCCTCGCTGCAAGTCGCTTATTTCATCCTCGCCGCGCGCGCGCTTGGCCTCGATTGCGGACCGATGACCGGTTTCGACAACGCAATGGTCGATGCGACGTTCTTTCCCGACGGGCGTTACCGTTCGCACGTACTGTGCAATCTCGGCGTCGGCGACGTCTCCAAGCTATTCCCGCGCAGCCCACGCTTCGAATTCACCCAAGTCTGCCGGATCGAGTGAGGCCGGTTTGCCAACGCAACCAATTACCTGCCTAGGACGACACGATGTCCGTTGCCACTGAAATGCTGCGCAAGCTGCAAGGCGTGGACCCGAAGCTGAGCGAATTGCTGCTATCGATCGCCGAAGAAGTCGATAAGCAACGTGAAGCTTGGGCAGCCACGATCATCCAGCGCGAGTTCGGCGAGCTGCGTCAGACGGTGCTCGATCTGACCTTGGCCCAGAAACAAACCGATGAGCGGATTGGCCAGCTGACCGTGCGCATCGCGGAACTGACCGAGGCACAGACGCGCACCGACGAACGACTTGCCGCGTTACAAAAGCGCACCGACGAACGCTTCGCCGAACTCGCCGAAGCGCAAAAGCGCACCGACGAGCGCTTTGCCGAACTCGCCGAAGCGCAGAAGCGCGCCGACGAACGCATCGCGGAACTGACCGAAGCGCAAAAGCGCACCGACGAACGACTTGCCGCGTTACAAAAGCGCACCGACGAACGCTTTGCCGAACTCGCCGAAGCGCAGAAGCGCGCCGACGAACGCATTGCGGAACTGACCGAAGCGCAAAAGCGCGCCGACGAACGACTTGCCGCGTTACAAAAGCGCACCGACGAAGGCTTTGCCGAACTCGCCGAAGCGCAGAAGCGCACCGACGAACGCATTGCGGAACTGACCGAAGCACAGAAGCGCGCCGACGAACGCATTGCGGAACTGACCGAAGCGCAGAAGCGCACCGAAGAACGCGTCGCGGAACTGATCGAGGCGCAAAAGCGCACAGAAGAACGCGTCGCGGAACTGATCGAGGCGCAGAAGCGTACCGACGAACGGCTCACCGCGTTACAAAAGCGCACCGACGAGCGGCTGGATGCCCTGACCCGAGCGCAGGAAAAGACCGAGCGCATGATGCACGAAGGCTTTCAAAAGGTGTTCGACAAGATCGCCGCGCTCGGCAGCCGTTGGGGCATCCAGACCGAGGATGTGTTCCGGCGCACGATCGAAGCCTTACTGTCCCGCCAGGGGTTGCAAGTCCAACGGGGCTACCACGGGCAAAGGGAAGTCGATGTCGTCGTCCGCAATGGCCACCATTTACTTCTCGAGATCACCTCTTTTCTGCGTCAGCGCGATGTGGACAAACTGCTGGCTTCGGCGCAAGCCTACGAGGAGGAAACCGGCTACCGGCCGCAGCTGATGATCGCCGCCAGCTATATCCCGCCCAGCGTCATGCGTCGTCTGCTGGCCTGCGGACGCGAATTCGAGCTGGTCAGCCATGAGGGGGAAGACGAATGAAGGCAACGCTGACAAAAGGTGCGCCTGGGAGGAATCAGCTGGCGCGTCGCGCACAGCGATCGAGACATGAGGAAACGCCAGATACGATCCCGTTGATCCGTCCGGCTGCGCCCCCGCTCACCCCAGCCGACGATTGCGCAAGCGCATATCTTTCGCTGCGTCGTTCCTTTGCTGTGCGCCTCATTGGAAACGCTGAAAAAATCGGCGAGCGGAATGCAGTGCAAGGTGCGCGGTGCGCAGCGACCGAGACATATCAACGAGATAGGCGATGGAGCGAACACCGCGCAACGCCGCAATGCGCCCGCGCAGCTTCAGCGCTTTTCTTCGTCCTTCTCGGTCTTTTCTGCACCGCAAACCTGTTCGCTGCCCAGCCGGGGAAAGTCAGCCCCGCCGGCACGGCGCTGGGCGCGAAGGAGCGCATCGTCGTGCAGGTCAATGAAGAGGACGGCCGCAAATGGCACACCATCCTCGGCAATCTGCGCAACATCCAGGCCGAGCTTGGTCGCGAGCTCGTGGAAATCGCCGTCGTGGCCATCGGCGGGGGCTTAGGCATGCTGAAGGCGGATTCGGTGGTCGCCAACGATGTGCTCGATGCTCAGGCCTCTGGCGTGCGCTTTGTCGCCTGTGGCAATTCGATGCAGGCGCTCAACATACCGCGCGACGATCTCATTGAGCGGGTAGACATCGCCAAGGCCGGCTATGTCGAGATCGTCCGCCTGCAGCGCGCCGGCTTTAGCTATCTGCGGCCATGAATGCCCTCACCGAAGAGCTCTGCTGTGCTCGCCCATCCTTGCAAGCGGCGAATGACGCTCGCGGCGTCCCGAGGTGGCTATTGAAAGACGAGCCGGTGGATTTCAGCCGCATCGACACCGTGCTGCTCGATCTGGACGGCACCTTGCTCGATCTGCATTTCGACAACCATTTTTGGCGCGTTCATTTGCCGCGCCGCTATGGCGAAGCCAAGGGCCTGAGCTACGAGCAGGCGCGCGCGGAACTGATGGCGCGCTATTCGGCTCGGGCCGGCTCGCTCGAATGGTACTCGGTCGATTACTGGCAGAGCGAACTCGAACTCGACATCATGCGCCTGAAAGAGGAAGTCGCACACCTGATCGCCGTCCATCCGGCGGTACCCGATTTTCTGGTCGCGCTGCGCCAGGCCGGCAAGCGGCTCGTGCTGGCGACGAATGCCCACCACAAGAGTCTGACACTGAAGATGGCGCGCACCCGGCTCGATCTGCACTTCGATGCGCTGATCAGCTCGCACGCGCTCGGCGCGCCGAAGGAAGATCAGCGTTTCTGGCAGCGCCTGCAAACCCTCTTTGCCTTCGATCCGGCGCGCACCGTGCTCATCGACGACAGCCTGCCGGTACTCGCCGCCGCGCGGCGATTCGGCATCGGCCATCTGCTCGCCATCCGCAAGCCGGATAGCCGCGCGCCGCACACCGACACTGGCGACTTTCCCGCCATCGACGATTTCAGCGCGCTGAGGGCAGGCTGATCCCGGCATGGTTCCTCGGCTGACCACTGCGCTCACCGGCCCTTTGCTTGAGCTCGAAAAACGCTTCTTGAACGATGAGGCGCGCATCGAGCAATGGCTGCGCTCCTTCTGGCAAGAGCACACGCCGCCGTTTTACGCCTCGGTCGATCTGCGCAACGCCGGTTACAAGCTGGCGCCGGTCGATACCAACCTCTTTCCCGGCGGTTTCAACAACCTCAATCCGGCCTTTTTGCCGCTCGCCGTGCAGGCAGCGATGACGGCGATCGAAAAGATCTGCCCCGTGGCGCGCAACCTGCTGTTGATCCCGGAAAACCACACGCGCAATCTGCACTACCTCGCCAACGTCGCCCGCCTGGCCGACATCCTGCGCCACACCGGCTTGAATGTGTGCATCGGCTCGCTGCTGCCGGAAATCGTCGCGCCAACGCCGCTCGTTTTGCCTGACGGCCAGAGTTTGCGGCTCGAACCTCTCAAACGGCTGGGTGCCCAAGGCCGGCGCCTGGGACTGGTCGACCCGGTGGGCAACGCGTTCGATCCCTGCGCCATCCTGCTCAACAACGATCTGTCAGCCGGCGTTCCGGCCATCCTGCACGGTCTCGAAGAGCAATTCGTCATCCCGCCGCTGCACGCTGGCTGGCACATCCGCCGCAAGTCGCGTCATTTCGCCGCCTATCGCGAAATTGCCACCGCCTTTGCTGACCACTTGGGCTTCGACCCCTGGCTGATCGACCCCGATTTCGAAGTCTGCGGTGCCATCGACTTCATGAGCCGCGAGGGCGAAGAATGCCTGGCCGAGCGCGTCGGCGCGCTGCTCGCGCGCATCGCCATCAAATATCGCGACTACTGCATCGAAACCACCCCCTTCGTCATCGTCAAGGCCAATGCCGGCACTTACGGCATGGGCATCATGCGCGTGCGTTCGCCCGACGAAGTCATCGGTCTCAATCGCCGTCAGCGCAACAAGATGGCCGTCGTCAAAGAAGGGCTGGCGGTGAGCGAAGTGATCATCCAGGAAGGTGTGCCGACCTGTGAGACGGTCGATGAGGGCGTCGCCGAACCAGTGGTTTACCTGATCGATCGCTTCGTCGTCGGTGGCTTCTACCGCGTGCATTTGCAGCGCGGTCGCGACGAAAACCTGAACGCGCCCGGCGCGCATTTCAAACCGCTCGACTTCGAGACCGGCTGCCAGTTGCCCGACGTCCGCCAAACACCCGATGCGCCGCCGAACCGCTTCTATGCCTACGGCGTCATCGCCCGTCTCGCCCTGCTCGCCGCGGCGCTCGAACTCGAACGCAGCGCGCCATGAACCGCGCGCACGCGAAAGTCAGCCCGGCGGGCACGGCGTTGGCGCGGAACGACGCCTTGGCCGGGGCACGCCTGCTGCTGCTCGCGCTGATTGCCTGCATGCTCGCCGGCTGCCTTCGCCCCAGCCTGCACAGCCGCGAGAGCTATGTCTTCGGCACGCGCGTCGAAGTGCTCATCTGGGGCCAGCGCGAACACGTGGCGCTCGCTGCCGCCGATGCCGTGCTGCGCGAATTCGACCGCCTGCATCGCGCCTTTCACGCCTGGCAACCTTCGCCAGTCAGCGAGGCCAATGCCGCCTTTGCCGCCGCTCAAGCCATCGAAGTGAATGACGAGTTGGCCTTACACATCGCTGCGGCGCAAAAGCTCGCCCGCTCCAGCGACTACCTTTTCGATCCCGGCATCGGCCGACTCGTCGCGCTGTGGGGCTTTCACGGCGAAGAATTCGCCGCCCGCCTGCCCGATGCCGCAGCGTTAGCCGCCCTGCAGGCCGAGCGGCCGTCGATCGCCGATCTTGAGCTCGACGGCCGCATGCTATTGAGCCGCAAGCGCAGCGTCGCGCTCGATTTCGGCGGCTATCTGAAAGGCGTCGCCCTCGATCGCGCCGCCAGCATCCTGCGCGCGCAGGGTATCGACAATGCGCTGATCAACATCGGCGGGAACATCCTGGCGCTGGGCAGCAAGGGCGGCACGCCCTGGCGGGTGGGCATCCAGCATCCCCGCCGGCCGGAACCTCTGGCTACGCTCGCGCTGCACGCCGGCGAGGCGATCGGTACTTCGGGCGATTACCAGCGGTTTTTCGAACTCGAGGGTCGCCGCTATTGCCATCTCATCGACCCGCGTAGCGGCGTGCCGGCGCAGCAGACGCAAGCGCTGACCGTGCTCATCCCGCCGGGAGCGGAGAGCGGTACGCGTTCGGACGCGCTCTCGAAACCGCTTTTCATCCTTGGCGAAGATTGGCCGGCGATGGCGCGCCGCCTCGGTGTCGGCCACGTGTTGCGCATCGCTGCCGATGGCACCATCGAAGCGACACCGCAGATGGCCGAACGCCTGACGCTGCACGGCGGCGCGAAGATCGACCGACTGCGTGAGTAAAATGCATTCATGATCGGTCTCTTCCTCATCACGCACGGCACCTATGGTGAATCGCTCATCCAGTGCGCCTGCCATGTGCTGAACAAACGTCCGCCGCTCATCACTCAGCTCGGCGTCGCCGCCCAGGACGATCCGCTCGATGCGCTGCCGCTCGCCCGCCAGTTGCTGCGCCTGGTCGATGAAGGCGAAGGCGTGCTGGTGATGACCGACATCTTCGGCGCCACACCGTCGAACATCGCGATGAAGCTCGTCGATCCGGGCAAGGTCGAGCTCGTCGCCGGCGTCAATCTGCCGATGCTGCTGCGTGCGCTCACTTATCGCGCCAAGGGCTTTGAGACCCTGCTCGCCCGCGCGACCACCGGCGGCCGCGATGGCATCATGCACGTTCAACCTTGAGCCTTGTGGAACCCCGATCATGCCGCGCGCCGAAGTCGAAATCATCAACAGGCTCGGCCTGCACGCCCGTGCCTCGGCCAAACTGACCCAGCTGGCCAGTGCCTATCCCTGCGAAATCTGGATGGAACGCAACGGCCGGCGCATCAATGCCAAAAGCATCATGGGGGTGATGATGCTCGCCGCCGGCAAGGGCAGCACGGTGCTGATCGACTGCGAGGGTGAGCAGGGCGAAGAGGCGCTCGCCGCGATCCAGCGGCTGATCGCCGACCGCTTCGGCGAAGAGGACTGAAGTGGGAGGAGGGCGGCGATGAGTTTTTCACTGCATGGGCTGGCGGTTTCGGGGGGCATCGCCATTGGCCGCGCCCATCTCGTCTCGCATGCCACGCTCGAAGTGGCGCACTACCAGCTGCGGGAAAAGGACATCGAAAGCGAAGTGGCGCGCTTCGAAGCCGCGGTCGCCACCGTGCAGGCCGAGCTCGAAGCGCTGCGCAGCGAGGCGACCCAGCAGAGCTCGCCGACCGAGCTGGCGGCATTCATCGATGTGCATGCCATGCTGCTCGCCGACCCGACGCTCAGCAAACAGCCGCAGAACCTGATCCGCGCCCGGCGCTGCAATGCCGAATGGGCCCTGGTACAGCAGATGCAGACGCTGCTCGAGCAGTTCGCCGAGATCGAGGACAGCTATCTGCGCGAGCGAGGGCAAGATGTCGTGCAAGTCGTCGAGCGCCTGCTCAAAGTGTTGATGAACAAACCGCACAAAATCGGCCGCAAAGGGCGCGACGAATGCGAGCTGATCATCGTCGCGCACGATCTGTCGCCAGCCGACACCATCCAGTTCAAAAACCAGAAGATCGCCGGCTTCGTTACCGATCTGGGCGGTGCGACTTCGCACACGGCCATCGTCGCCCGTTCGCTGGCTATCCCGGCGGTGGTTGGTCTGCATCATGCCCGTCCGCTGGTGCGTGAAGACGACCTTCTCATCGTCGATGGCACGCGCGGCGTGCTGATTGTCGAGCCGGATGCGCGTGTGCTCGAGGAGTACCGTCAGCGCAAAAGCGAACTCGAAGCCGACCGGTTGAAACTCAAGCGGCTGAAAAGCGCGCGCGCGACGACGCTCGATGGCGTCGAGGTCTCGTTGCAGGCGAACATCGAGCTGCCGCAGGATGTCGAGGAGGTCAAGGAAGCCGCCGCCGACGGCATCGGTCTGTTCCGCACCGAGTTCCTTTTTCTGACGCGCGAGACGCTGCCGGACGAACAGGAACAGTTCGAAGCCTACAGAAGCGTCGTCAAAGCGATGAACGGCAAGCCGGTGACGATACGCACGCTCGATGTCGGCGCCGACAAGACGGCGCGCGCGATGGACGCCGCGGCGCGCCAGGCGCCCAACCCGGCGCTCGGCCTGCGCGCCATCCGTTACTGTCTCGCCGAACCGCAGATCTTTCTCACCCAGCTGCGCGCGCTGTTGCGCGCCAGCGCCCTGGGGCGGGTGCGCATCCTCATCCCCATGCTCGCCCAGGTCCGTGAAATCGAACAGACGCTGGCGCTGATCGAGCAGGCCAAGGCGCAACTGAAGGCCGCCAAGGTCAAGTTCGATGAGAACATCGAGGTCGGCGGCATGATCGAGATCCCCGCTGCCGCACTGACGCCTGGGCCGTTCATCCGCCGCCTGAACTTCCTTTCTATCGGCACCAACGACCTGATCCAGTACGCGCTAGCCATCGACCGAGCCGACGCGGCCGTCGCCCATCTCTATGATCCACTGCATCCAGCCGTGTTGCAGCTGATCGCCGGCACGATCGCCGCTGCCCACCGCGCCGAGATTCCCGTCGCCGTCTGCGGCGAGTTGGCCGGCGACGCGAAGATGACGCGCCTGCTGCTCGGCATGGGCCTGCGCCAGTTCTCGATGCACCCAGCGCAGATCCTCGAGGTCAAGCAACAGATCCTGAACAGCGATGCCGGCGAACTGGCCGGCAAGGTCGCCCGCCTGTTGCGCCTGGACGAACCGGATCGGATCCGCGCCGAGGTCGAAAGCCTCTGATCACGGCCAATGCCAATATTATCCTGTCCCATAAATAGACCAGTCATGTTATAACAAATGCATGGGCAGGATCGAGCTCGTCTTTCTGCCGCCCTATGCGCCTGACTCCAATCCCGACGAGTATCTCAACCGGGACTTCAAAACCGCTCAGCGTAACGGAGCAATGAGCCACGGCTTCCTGGCTCGAAAAGGCGACGGCGTTCATGGAGCAACTCAGCAAGCTCCCCGAGCGGGTCAAGGCTGATTTCAACCATCCGGCCGCCTGCTACGCAGCTCAAGGTATTTATGGGCCGGGTTAATATGATGACAACTGGGCGACGATCGACGCCCCGGCCTCGCAAGGCGACTGCATCGCCAACAGCTACCGCAACAGCCAAGACAACGGCAAATACGGCTGCCTGTTCGGTCTGGCGAGCGATACGCCGGCGATGGGCCGCTTCATTCCCGACCATTTCGTGCTCGACAACGCGCAGATTCAACCGGCGCATGGCTCGTTCAGCTACATGGACCAGCCCCTTTCGCTCCTCTTCACGCTGACAGCGAAAAATGCCAGCGGCGGCACGACGAAGAATTACGCGGGAACGCAGCTCGCCAAGCTCGATGCGACGAACCAGGCGCTTTGGCCATCGACGATACTCGGCACCAATGGCAGCTTCGCGCTCGGGGCGAAAAATGGCAGTACCAACCTCTCGACGCGCTTCGAAGCGACGGCCAATCCCACCGGCAGCTGGACGGCCGGCGTGGCGAACGTACACATCCGCGTCAGATTCGCCCGTCTGCCCTTAGGTCCCGACGGTCCATACGATGCGCTCGATATCGGCGTTGCGCCCCAAGACACGGATGGCGTGACGCTCAAGTCGGCCGCGCTCGACCTCGATGCCGAGGGTGCTGGCGGCGCCGAGCGGCATAAGCTCGGTCAAACGAGGCTGCGTTTCGGCCGCTTGAGCTCGCCAATGCTTATGGCTCGGAGCTTCTGCCGCTCACCATTCCCGCCCGCGTCGAGTATTGGAACGGCATGCATTGGGTGCTCAACACGCTCGATGACGGCGGCACGGCGACGGGCATCTGAGCAAGAGCAGTGGCATCGCCAGCCAAGTCTGCTTCCTCAACAATCCGCCGCCTTCCTCCCCAACCACGGCCAACTGCCTCGCCGGCGGCTCACCGCCAGTGAACTTCGACGACGGCGCGGCAAAGTGGATCGTCTTCAGCGGCGGCAACGCCGGCTATACCGACCTGAAGTCGACCTGAGCGCCAAGCCCTGGCTGAGGAGCAAGTGGAGCGGCTTTGCCAGCGACTGGAACGAAGACCCATAGGTGCGCGCCCGCTTCGGCAGCGCCCGCGCACCCTTCATCGACCTGCGCGAGAAGTTCTGAGCGGCGCGTTGGGCGCCGGGCATCAGCGCGCCTGCAGCAGGACGATGACCGCGCCGGCGCCGCCATCGACTGGTCGGGCCTGACAGAAGGCGAGCACTTCGCGCCTTTGCGCCAGCCAGCCATGCACCAGCTTTTTCAGCACGGGCTCGCGCCCGGGCGAGCGCAGGCCCTTGCCATGCACGATGCGCACGCAGCGCCGGCCGCTGGTGTGACACGAGACGAGGAAGTCGATCAGCACGCTGCGCGCCGCATCGCGCGTCAAACCATGCAAGTCGAGCTGGGCCTGAACTACCCAACGGCCCCGCCTCAGGTCGCGCAGCGTGCTCTGGCTGATGCCGTTTCGCCGCCAGGCCGCCTCATCGCCGCCTTCGAGGTGTAGATCGAGCAGCGGCGGATCGATCGATTCGCTCAATGCGGCGGCTTCGTCGCGCAGGCGCTGGCGAGCGACTGGCCACGGCGGCGTCGGTTCGAAGTGCACATGCTTGCAGACCAGGGGCGTCACATCGCGCATCGCCATGCGGAAGAGGGCGAGATCCTCGGCGTTCGCCGCTGGTAATGGCGCCAGTGGCGGTGGATGCCGCGGCGGCGGACGCCGTGCCGCGGCGGCTGACTTTCGCTGCGGACCTTCGGCGCCGCTGGGGTGGCGAGGCGGAACGGGATGGGCAGTCTTGCGCATCATGGAGTGTGAAAGGCGAGAGCGGCACGAGCCACGGATGCAGCATAGCGCAAGCAGCCGAGTTGGCACCGGCTACAATGTCGACGGACAGTCGCTGACGGGGTTTTTCGTTCGTGGCTCGTTTCATGCTTTTTCGTTTTACGTTGCGGCAGTGCACCGTTGACACTGCGAAGCGCGCGCGAAAGGCTGCACGCGGCGGAGCCCGTAGTGTGCGAGGCAGGTTCATCCGTTTCATTTTTCCCGATGTCCGCCGTTAAGGCGGTCATCGCGAAGGATCCCCCGGAGGATTCGTCATGGCTACGCTTTCTTCGCCCGGTATTGGTTCCGGGCTCGACATCAATGGCCTGGTCAAAAAGCTGATGCAGGTCGAGCAGCGCCCGATCGCCCAGCTCAATTCCAAGGAAGCCAGCTTCCAGGCAAAGATTTCCGCTTTCGGCGCCTTGCAGGGGGCAGTTTCTTCCTTCAATGGCACGCTGTCGGCGCTGGCGCTGTCCGGTTCGCAGACTGCGGCAAGCAAATTCATCAGCTATCGCGCCAGCGTCGGCGAGAGCAGTGTCGGCAGCGCCGTGGCGCGCGCCAACTCCATTCCCGGCAGCCATATGCTGGAAGTGAATCAGCTCGCCAAGGCCCACCGCATCAGCACGATCGCCCGAGCGCATACCCTCGTCACGCCCGATGGCGTCTATAACAGTGCGAACGATGCGATCGCTACCGGCACGCTGGCGCTCAAGGTCGGCACGACGACGACGAACATCACCATCGACAGCAGCAGTGCCACGCTCGGCGGCCTGCGCGATGCAATCAACTTGGCGAATGCCGGCGTTACGGCGGAGATCGTCACCTCGCCCAACGGCGTGCAGCTAAAATTGACCAGCGGCACGGCCGGCATCGCGGGCGAGATGGACTTGTCCGGGCTCGCCGGGTTCACTTTCGATGCGACGACACATAGCGGCGATTTCAGCCAGGATGAGGCCGATGGCGGTCAAGCGGCCTTCGGCGGCTACAGCAGCGCCAATGCCAGCATCGCCCAGGGAACGCTCGTGCTCGGCGTCGGCGCGAACAGTTATTCGATCACCATCGACAGCAGCAACGATACCCTGGCAGGCCTGCGCGATGCGATCAATGCGTCCAGTGCCGGCGTGAGCGCAACGCTGGTCACGGTCAGCGCCAACGATGTGCGCCTCGTGCTCAGCAGCAGCAAGACGGGCCTTGCCGGCCGCATCAGTCTTTCCGGTTTGCCTGGCTTCAGCTTCGATCCGCTCAGCAACAGCGGCGATCTGTCGCAGGCGGCGGCCGATGGCGGCCAGGCGGCCCAGCAGGCGATCATCAAGTTCAACGGCCTGACCGTGACCAACAACTCGAACACCTTCGCCAACGTCGTCGATGGCGTCGACCTGACGGTGAGCAAGACGACGAGCAGCGCGACGACGCTGAGCATCACGCACGACAAATCGTCGACGATGAGTTCGGCGCTTACCGCGATGGTCAAGGCTTACAACGAGCTGAACAAGGTTATGCGTGATCTCGGCGCCTACGACGCCGAGACCAAGCAGGGCGGGCCGCTGCTCGGCAACGCGACTCTGCGCACGATCTCGTCGTCGATCCGCAATACCCTGCAAGCGGCGTTTTCGACCACCGGTGCGGCGAAGCGGCTCTCCGATCTCGGCGTCGAGATGCAGAAAGATGGTTCGCTGACTTTTAGCACCAGCAAGCTTTCGGCGGCGGTCAATGCCGATTTCGACGCCGTGGCCACGGTCGTCACCGGCTTCGGTAATGCCGCCAAGACCCTCACCGACGGCATGCTGGACAAGAAAGGCGGCCTGGCCGCCGCCAGCGACAGCGCCAAAGCCTCGATCTCGGCGATCGACAAGCAGCGCGAAGTGCTCGGCCGGCGCCTCGAACAGGTCGAGGCGCGTTATCGGCGCCAGTTCAACGCGCTCGATACCCTGCTCGCCAACATGAACTCGACCTCGGCCTATCTGCAGCAGCAGCTGGCCGGTCTGTCCAGCCTGAACAACCGCAACAACTGATCGGGCACCATGTTCGGCACTCTCAATCCCGCGGCGACTTACCGCAAACTGAGCCTTGAAGGCCAGGTCGACAGCGCCTCGCCGCACCGGCTGATCCTAATGCTTTTCGAAGGCACGCTGCTGGCCATCGCCAATGCCCAGCGGCACATGGAAAACCGCGAGATCGCCGCCAAGGGGGCGGCGATCTCCAAGGCCATCGACATCATCGCCAACGGCCTGCAGGCCAGTCTCGATCTGCAGGCGGGCGGCGAGCTGGCCAAGCGCCTCGATGCGCTCTACGAATACATGGGCCACCGCCTGCTGTATGCCAATCTGCACAATGATCCGGCCGCATTGCGCGAGGTTGCCAACCTGCTTGGCGAGATCAAATCGGCCTGGGAAAAAATAGCCGACGAACCGGGCGTTAATCCCCCGAACGGTCGCGGCGGGCAGGGCCTAACATGACGCCAATGGCTACCCAACTGGCAATCTATGAACGCATGAGCGCGCTCTCGGCCCGTATGGTCGAGGCAGCGCGCGAACAGGACTGGGACCGTCTGGTCGAACTGGAACGACAGGTCAGCGCCTTGCGCGACAGCCTGCGCGACTGCGACAGCAACACCAGCCTTTCGTCGAGCGAACGCGCGCTGAAGACGGCGCTGATTCGCCGTATCCTGGGCGACGATGCCGAAATACGCAAACACACCGAGCCGTGGATGGAACAAGTCAGGCAGTTTCTCGGCGGCCACCGCGTGCGGCGCAATGTCGAGCGCGCTTACGGCGTCGGCGGCTGAACGTCGGCGATGAACCGGCAGGAAACCGTGCCGGCGGCCCGGTGGCGTCGCATGACGAGGGGTTGATTCCCGCCCGCTTTCAGGCGCGTGCGCGATGGCACTGATTCCGCCCGATGCTGCGCTGCGGCTGCGCCTGCAGACCGAGACCAACACGCTGCAGCCAGTGCAGCCGGTGCGGTCCGTGCCGGCCGATCTGCCCGAACTGCAGGCCGGCCAGGCGTTCACCGCCCGCATCGTCGAGACGCTGCCGGACAATACCTATCGCGCGCTCGTCGCCGGCCGTATGCTGACGCTGTCGCTGCCGCAAGGCGCGCGGACCGGCGACACGCTGGAACTGGTCGTCACCGACCGCACCGCGCACGGTATCGTCGCCCAACGGGCGCCGCAGGGGCAGCCGACCGTAGGCGACTACCCTTGGGCCAATTTCTCGCGCAGCGGTCAGATGATTGCCGCGCTCCTGCCACGCGAGGGAGAGCGGCCGCCGGCCGCGCCGCTCAACCGCGGTGCGCCGCTGCTGCCGCAGCCGCCGGCCAGCGGCGCCGAACTGGCGCCGGCGCTCGGCCGCGCCGTGCGGCAAAGCGGCCTTTTCTATGAGTCGCATCAGGCGCAGTGGATCGGGGGCCGGCTGCCGGTCGCCCAGTTGCTCGCCGAACCTCAGGGGGCGCTCTCCAATGTCGCAGCGGTGCTGCAAAGGGTGGCGCTGGCCGGACAGGGAGGGGCGCAAGGTCCGTCGCCGCTGGCCGTTCCCGGCACGGCGGCACCCTTGACTTCGATGCCGCAAACCTCGGCCGCTGCCTTGCCGACCGGGCCGGCGACCGCATCGGTCGTCCCGTCGGCGGTTGCGCCAGGCACTTCACCGGCCGTCGCTTCGGCCGCTGCAGCGCCCGAATCTTCCGCATCGCCGGGGGTGATGGCTGCAGGCAGCAGTCCGGCGACCGCAACGGGCACGGCGACGGCAGCGCAAGCCGCTGCAACGGTGGCCGCGCCCCCATCGCAGTCGGTGCCCGTCCAAGCCCAGACAGCCATGGCAACCGCGACGACCAGTGAGGCCAGCAATGGCGGCAATCCGGCCGAGGCGGCGCGTGCGGTCGGCGAAGCCGCCGCGCCGGCAAACACGGCCGCCCAGAGTGGCCGGATGATCGCCGACGAACTGCGCCCGCTGGTACAGCAGCAACTCGACGCGCTCGGTACGCAACGCCTCATCTGGCACGGCGAGCTCTGGCCACGGCAGAGCGTCGAGCTGGAGATGCACCGCGAGGAAGTGCGCGAGCGGGCCGCCGATGGCAGCGAAGACTATGGCGAACGCTGGAACACGACGTTGCGCCTGCAGCTGCCGCGTCTGGGCGAAGTCGGCGCCGCGCTCAGCCTCACCGGTCGGCAACTGCGTCTGGCCCTGCTGACGCCGTATGAACGCAGCGCCGCCGATCTGCGTGCCGCCGTACCGCACCTGCACGAGGCGCTCACCGCCGCCGGCATCGAACTGGTGGCCGTGCAGATCCGTGGCCAGAGTGACGGGGCAGCGGGCGAGGGGGTGAGCGGTGGCTAGGAAATCCGTCGCCGACGGTCGGGCGATGGCCGTTGCCCTGACCTATGCCGAAGGCTCGGGCGCGCCGCGCGTCACGGCCAAGGGGCGAGGCCTGATCGCCGAAGAGATCATCAAGCGCGCGCGCGAGTATGGCGTCTATGTCCACGAATCGCCGGAGCTGGTCGGCTTGCTGATGCAGGTCGATCTCGACGATCACATTCCGCCGCAGCTCTATGTCGCCATCGCCGAACTGCTCGCTTGGCTCTATCTGGTCGAGGAAAAGGGCGCCGCCGCTCCGCCGCCGCCCGTCTTTCGCGCCGAGAGCGTCACAGACGAAGCAGGCGCGGGCGAGCGCGGCGGCTGAGCATCGCTGGCGGCCGAAAGTCAGCCGCGCTGGCACGGCGTCGGGCGGCGCCGCCTGCGCCGCAGCAGAAGCAGGTAGAGCAGCAGATTGAGCGTCAGCACCCCGACGCCGAGCGCGATCTGGCCGTCGCGCGTCAAGCCGGGCGGATAGACGATGGGCAGCAGATAATGCTCGACGAAGCTGCCGGCATAACCCTGCTCGCCCGCCAGGCGGCGCAGCGTGTTTTCCAGCGGCGTCAGCGGACAGATGCGGCCGGCGAGTTCGACCCAGGCGCCCCAGGCCAGCGCGGCCAGATGGACGGGCAGCAGGCGCGGCCAGCGGGCGACAGCCAGCGCGCCGAAGAGCACGAAGAGCACGAAAGCCAGATGCAGCAGCACCAGCGCGTCGGCGGCCAGACGGTAGATCATCGCAGTTCGCTGCTGATGCCGATCGAGTGACGTGGGGCGCGGCGGACCGTCGACCGTGTTCAGCGCCAGCCGTCGGCGCGCCAAGCCAGATGGCCGCCGATCAGCGTGTAACGCACCTGTCCGGTCAGTTCACGGCCGAGGAAAGGCGTGTTCTTGCCCTGGCTGAGCAGCCGTTCGCGACTGACCGTCCAGCGTGCCTGCGGGTCGAAGATGCACAGGTCGGCCGGCGCGCCGATGACCAGCCGGCCGGTGTCGAGGCCGAGCAGGCGGGCCGGGTCGGAGGTGACGCGCGCCAGGGCCCGCGGTAGCGGCAGGTCCATCTCGGTCGCCCATTGCAGCAGGAGCGGCAGCAATAGTTCGAGACCGGTGGCGCCGGCTTCGGCCTCGGCGAAGGGCAGCTGTTTGGCGTCGTCATCCACCGGCGTGTGATCGGAGCAGAGGGCATCGATCGACCCGTCGGCCAGCGCCTGACGCAGCGCGGCGCGGTCCTCGTTCGTTCGCACCGGCACGTCGAGGCGCAGATGGGCGTCGAAGTGACCGATGTCGTGTTCGGTGAGGTGCAGGTGGTTGATCGAGACGTCGGCGGTGACGCGCAGTCCTTCGGCCTTGGCGGCCTCGAGGATGGCGACGCCGGCGGCCGACGACAGCCGGCGCAGGTGCAGGCGCACGCCGGTGGCGCGCGCCAGTTGCAGCAGCGTCGTCAGCGCGACGGTTTCGGCCAGCTCCGGGATGCCGGCCAGTCCGAGGCGCGCCGCCACTTCGCCATCATGGGCGACGCCGCCGGCCGACAGAAACGGGTCCTGCGCCTGCAGCCAGACGGGAAAGTCGAAGGTGGCGGCATACTGCATCGCCCGCAGCAGGACCTGGGTGTCGACGATGCCGGCGTTGGCCTGACCGAAGGCGATGCAGCCGGCTTCGCAGAGCTCGGCCATTTCGGTCAGCCGCTGACCCTTCAGGCCGACGGTGAGGGCGCCGAGCGGATGGACGTGGGCGAAACCGGGCTGACGGGCGCGGTGGCGCAACATCTCGACCAGTCCCGGTTCATCGAGCGGCGGATCGGTGTCCGGTGGGCAGACCAGCGCGGTGATGCCGCCGGCGGCGGCGGCGCGCATTTCCGATTCGAGCGTCGCCTTGTACTCGTAACCCGGCTCGCGCAGCCGCGCCGACAGGTCGATGAGACCGGGGCAGACGATGCACCCGCGCGCATCGATGCTCCGCTCGGCGGAAAAACCCGCTGGCGCCTGGCCGATGGCCAGGATGATGCCCCCGGCAATGAAGACATCGGCCGGTGCATCGAAACCACTCAGCGGATCGATGACGCGACCGCCTTTGATCTCGATCTTCATGCCGCAACTCCTACAATGACCAAAGGAACGGCAGGAACACCGCGCCCTTGGCGCACGACATTATACAGCTCGCCTTCGTAGTAGGCGACCCCGGAACTCATCTGGGCTTGCATCGACTTCATCGGCAGGATTTCGACGCCGACATCGATTTGGTCGCCAACATAGAAGGCCAAGTGTTTGACGAACAGATCGTAGGCAACGAAGGAATACTTGCCGAATTGCACTTCCACCGCTACGCGGTCTTTGACGAAGTCGGTCTGATTGTAGCTGTAGATTGGCGACTCTCCGGCCGCTTCGATTTCCTTTTTCTGCCCCTGCGGCGCAAGTGCCAAGGTTTTGCGAATCAACTTGGCATCCCTGGTAACCCAATAACCAACTCGACTCTCATGCCATTTATTGCTGCCGAGGAGAGCCTTGAATGATTTGTTCATGGCCACGGGGCTATACAATACCTTGCCGGCCATGGTTTTCTCCTTAGAAATTTTCGTCTTGCAGGCGTCTGCGTCGACGGAAGCAATGACGGCTTGCAACTCTTGCCATAACGCAGGCTTGTGAACCAGCAAGAATTCGAGCCCATTCAAGTGCGAGTAGGTTTCGACGATCTTCATTTGCCGTAGCCCGCGATGGGTTCGAGAAGCCGATACTGGATCTGCTCGTCGACGGAATCCTGCTGGCGTGACCATGGCGCTTGCGTCAAACGGTTGCCTGCTGCTTGAGGGTCATATTTGGGTTTTCCCATGGGTCTGACGCGCAAGCAGCCGGTCATGGCTGCGCCGATTCTGTCCTTGGCCAGATCGACGTAGCGCGCCACCGTTTCGGCGCCAACCCCCCGCCTGCCATGGCGGACGGCCGCGACGATGGAGGTGCCGACGCCAAGAAACGGGTCCAGGACCCAGTTTCCCGCATTGGTCATCGATAAAACCAGCCGTTCCACGAGTTCGACGGGAAATTGGCAGGGGTGTTCGGTTTTTTCGACGTGGTTGCTTTTTACGTTTGGAATATCCCAGACATCACCTGGATTTTTGCCGAGAGGATTGCCGGAATACTCGCCTGCCTTTGGCCCTTTGAAATGCTTTTTACCGGGATACTTCTGCGGCACCCTGACCGGATCGAGGTTGAACAAAAAATCTTTCCTGTCCCGCGTAAACCAGTTGATCGTTTCGTGGCGGCCGGAAAACCTGCGGGAACAATGCAGACCGTGTTCGAAGTGCCAAACGATCCTGTTTCTCAAAACAAGACCGGCCTCCCGGAAAACGGGATAGAGCAGCACATCCAGCGGCACGATCGCGCCGTTGTCGACGTAATTGCCGACCTGCCAGCAAATGCTGCCGGTGTCCGTAAGAACGCGCACGCACTCGGCAATGACTTTCGCTTGCTGTTCGACATAGACATTCAAGTCGAGCCGCTTTTCGTAGGCCTTACCAATGTTGTAGGGCGGGGAAGTCACGACCAGCTGGATCGTTTTGTCCGGTATCTGGGCGAGTAAATCCAGGCAACTTCCCGGATAGACGACTGCTTCGGCAGCAGCCGAAAAGCGGCTTAGTATCTTTGCCCCGATGGAATCGGCATCGTGATTCATTGAGCCGACCCTCCTCCCGCCAGCATGCTCATCACCGCCATGCGCACCGCGATGCCAAAGGTGACTTGCGGCAGGATGACCGACTGACCGCCGTCGGCGACCGCCGAATCGATCTCGATGCCGCGGTTCATCGGTCCGGGGTGCAGCACGATGGCGTCCGGCTTGGCCAGCGCCAGTTTTTCCGGCGTCAGGCCGTAATACTTGAAGTATTCCTGCGGCGAGGGCAGCAGCGCGCCCTGCATGCGTTCGTTCTGCAAGCGCAGCATCATCACCACATCGACGCCGCGTACGCCTTCGTCCAGGTGACGGAAATAGCGCAGCCGGCCCGGCGCGGTGATGTGCTCGACGCCGGCGGGCATCAGCGTCTGCGGTCCGACGACGCGGATGTCCGGCACGCCGAGGATGGTCAGCGCGTGCAGCTGGCTGCGCGCGACGCGCGAGTGAAGGATGTCGCCGACGACGGCGACCGACAGGGTGCTGAAGTCGCCCTTGTAGCGCCGGATGGTGAACATGTCGAGCAGACCTTGGGTAGGGTGGGCATGGCGGCCGTCGCCGGCGTTGATGACGTGAATGTGGCGCCGGCCGGTGGCGGCCAGATGGCGGCTGATCAGGTAGGGTGCGCCGCTGGCGGCGTGACGGACGACGAACATGTCGGCGTGCATCGCTGCCAGGTTGTCGATGGTGTCGAGCAGCGATTCGCCCTTCGAGGTGCTGGAGGTGCTGATGTTCAGGTTCAGCACGTCGGCCGACAGGCGTTTGGCGGCGATCTCGAAGGTGGTGCGCGTGCGCGTCGAGTTCTCGAAGAAGAGGTTGAAGATGCTCTTACCGCGCAGCAGTGGCACCTTCTTCACCTCGCGGTCGGCGACGCCGGTGAAGGGTTCGGCGCGGTCGAGGATGTCGACGATGATCTCGCGCGGCAGGCCTTCGAGCGTGATCAGGTGTTGCAGACGCCCCTGGGCGTCCAGTTGCGGATGGCCGGTCATCGTGGTTTTACCTCGAAATGCAGCTGGCCGTCGGCGGCGCGTTCGAGAACCAGCTTGTCGCTCGCCGGCAAGCTGAGTTGCGCTGCCGCCCATTGGGCACAGATCGGCAGTTCGCGGCCACCGCGATCGACCAGCACGGCCAAATCGACGCGCGCCGGCCGGCCATAGTCGAACAGTTCGTTCAGCGCCGCGCGCACCGTACGGCCGGTGTAGAGCACGTCGTCGACCAGCACGATGTGGGCATCGACGATGGTGCCGGGCAACAGCGTGCGCCGGCCGCCGGGTTTCAGGCTGGTGCCGGCGAGGTGGTGATCGTCGCGGTGAAACGAGACATCCATCGTCCCCAGCGGCGTGGAGAGGGCCAGCGCGGCATGCAGCCGTTCGGCGACCCAGACGCCTCCACGATGGATGCCGACCAGCACGGTATCCCTGCCGATGGCCGGCCGCACGGTCTCGGCCAGACGGGTACAGAGTTCAGCAGCGTCGGGCAGCATCATGATCGAACCAGTCCTGAAGCAAAATGGCGGCGGCCTCGGCGTCGATCCGCCCCTTGTCGGTGCGCGCGACGCGACCGCCGAGGCGGGCCTCGGCCTCGCAGGAGCTGTAACGCTCATCGACGAGATCGACCGTCACGCCGAAGCGTCCCTGTAGCTGGCGGGCAAAACGCCGGCAGCGCTGCGTCAACTCGTGCTCCTCGCCGTCGCTGGTCAGCGGCAGACCGACGATGCAGTGCGTCGGCCGCCATTCCTCCAGCAGTCGGGCGATGGCGGCGAAACGCGCCGCATTGCTTTCGCCGCCGATCGCGGTCAGCGGCCGCGCCTGCGCCAGCAGGCGCTCGCCGACGGCGACGCCGATGCGTTGGAGACCGAAATCGAAGGCCAGCACGATGCCCGTTGCGCGGGTCAAGGCCGGATCAGGCATGGCCGGCGACATCGGCAAGCGTGGCGAAATCGACGCCGAGCAATTGCATCGCCGCCGCCAGCCGCTCTTCGGGCGGCAGGCCGAACATGATCGCCGGCACGGCCGGTACGCTGAGCCAGGCATTCTGCGCCAGCTCCCATTCGAGCTGGCCAGCGGCCCAGCCGGCATAGCCGAGGGTGATGATCACTTCGTGCGGTTCGCCGGTCTCGCTCATCGCTTGCAGGATGTCGCGCGAACTGGTGAGGGCAATCTCGTCGTTCACCCGCAGCGACGACTGCCAGCCGCCGGCCGGGCGGTGTAGCACAAAGCCGCGATCGGTCTGCACCGGGCCGCCGAAATAAACCGGCATCCCGGCCAGTTCGGGAGACTCGAGCGGGATATTGACCCGGTCGAACAGTGTGGCGAGCGTCATGTCGGTCGGCCGGTTGACGATCAGTCCCAGCGCGCCTTCAGCGTTGTGTTCGCAGACGTAGGTCAGCGTGCGCGCAAAATGCGGATCGGCCATGTGGGGCATGGCGATGAGGAATTGGTCGGTCAGGTCGAGCGTGCTCATCGCTCAATTCTAACCGCCCATGAGCGTTCCTGGCCGTTCGCCGGCCAGGGAGCCGACGCCGTGCCGATGGGGCTGACTTTCACGCCCCAGCGTCGGAGCGCCGTCGGCGCGTCAGGCCCGCTCAGCGGCGACGGGCCAGCAGGGCCAGTTCCTCGGCCGAGAAGCCGGCGGCCAGACGCGCGGCTTCGTTCAGCGGCGCGGCCGGCCAGGGCGCGTTATAGTCGGATATCAACTGGCGATAAGTGGTTTCGGCCGGCAGAGCGCGCGTCTGACACAGGGCGCGGAACCAGAGGTCGCCGGTGGCGACATGGCCGATTTCGTCGTGCAGGATGACATCGAGTAGGCGCGCCGCCGTGACATCGCCGGCCGCCTCGAGCGCGGCCTGGATCGGTGGCGTCGCATCGAGGCCGCGCGCTTCGAGCAGGCGCGGTACGAGCGCCATGCGCGCCAGCGCATCGCTGCTCGAGCGCTCGGCCATGCGCCACAGCGAGCGATGCACGGCGAAGTCGCCGTAATCGTGCCCCAGCCGGCGCAGATGTTCGCGCAGCAGGCGAAAGTGCCCCACTTCCTCGGCAGCGACGCGCAGCCAGTCGTAGGCATAGGCATCCGGCATGGCCGGGAAGCGCAGCGCGTGATCGAGCGCCAGATTGATGGCCGAAAATTCGATGTGGGCGATGGCATGCAGCAGCGCCGCGCGCCCCGCGCGGCTGCGGGCGCTACGGCGGGGCAGCGCGCGGATCTCGGCCAGCGGCGGTCGCGCCGGCCAGCCGACTTCCGGTGCTGCGCCGGCCCGTGCCGCTTCCGGCGTCAGCCGACCAACCGCTGGCGCTGCGGGGGCGATGAGCCGCTGTGCTTCGTTCCAGGCGGCCTCGGTCAGCGCTAGCTTGGCGTCGATTTCCGCCTCGGCCAGCGCCCGCACGGCGTGCCGGTAAGACTGACTTTCGCGCCACACGTCGCCGTCACCGCCGCATCAGCGGATGCGGAAGCGCTGCACGAGCTTTTCCAGCGTATCGGCGGTGGACGACAGCGTGCTGGCGGCGGCGTTGACCGCCTCGATGGCGGTGCTGTTGCGCTCGATGAGCTGGGTGATTTCCTGCATCGAGCTGGCCACCTGCTCGCTGGTCGCCGACTGGCTCTCGGCCGATGCGGCGATCTCCTGCGCCATCGTCGTCACGCTCGCGGCCGAGTCGGTGATCTTCTGCACGGCGGCGCTCGATTCCTTCATCATGCCGATGCCACTTTCGACCTGATTGACGGCGTTGTCCATCGAAAAAGCGGCGCGCTGCGTGTCTTCCTGGATGCGTGAAACCATGCGGGCGATGTCGCCGGTGGAATTGGCGGTGCGCTCGGCCAGTTTCCTCACTTCGTCGGCGACCACGGCGAAGCCGCGCCCGGCTTCGCCGGCACGCGCCGCCTCGATGGCGGCATTCAAGGCCAGCAGATTGGTCTGATCGGCGATCTCGTGGATGACCGTGGCGATCTTGTTGATCTCGAAAATGGTCTGGAAGAGGGTGGTGATCGTGGCGCCGGCTTCCTTGACATGGGTGACGACCGTTTCGGCATTGCTCACCGACTGCGCCAGTTTGGCGACGCTGTCGGCGACGATGCGGTTCGAGGCGATGGCCGCCTCGGCGGCCCGGCGTGCATGTTCGGCCACCTGCGCCGCCGAGGCGGACAAAGCCTCCATCGCGCTGTTGGTCTGCGTCGCCTCGTTGTGCTGGCTTTGCGAATGACTGGCCACCTCGCTCATGCTCTTCGCCAGCGTGCCGGTCTCGCGCTCGATCTCGCGCACCGAGCCGCGCACTTCGTCGAGCATGACTTCGAGATGGGTCTGCATGACCGCCAGCGCCTCGAAGGTGCGGCCGAACTCATCGTTGCGGGCGATCGCCGGCGTCTGGCTGAGATCGCCGAGTTCCATGCGCTCGAAATGGCGGTTCAGCTCGTCGAGCGGCGCGCGCACCTGACCGGCGATGTAGACGGCAAAAGCGGGCATGCCGAGGAGGGCGATCAATGCGGCGGCGAGGCTGATCGTCTTCAGCGTGCCATCCGGAACGGTCATGAAGTTGATCGCGCCGATGAGCGCAAACAGCAGGCCAAAGACGCTGGCGCCGATGAGCATCTTGTACAGCAGCAATAGACGGCGCGGCGGCTCCGGCACTTTGGCGCGGCCGGCATTGATCGCGGCATAAAGCGTTTCGGCCTCGCGCACCTGGGCCGCCGTGGCGGCGGTGCGCACCGACATGTAACCTTCGATCTGGCCGGAAGCGCTGCGCACCGGCACGATGAAGGCGTGCACCCAGTAATGGTCGCCGTTCTTGCAGCGGTTCTTGACGATGCCCTGCCAGGGGCGGCCGGCGTTCAGCGTGCGCCACATCCACTCGAAGATGGCTGGCGGCATGTCCGGATGGCGCACCAGATTGTGCGGCTGGCCGATCAGTTCCTCGCGCGTGAAGCCGCTGAGGTCGACGAAGGCATCGTTGGCGAAGATGATGCGCCCCTTGCGATCGGTGCGCGAGACGATCTGCACCCCGGTTGGCACCGGGTGGTTTTGCTGCGTGACGGGCAGATTCTTGCGCATGGGGCGGCGGGACGTTGACGAAGGGCGACGAAAGCATTATCACGAACCGCCGGGGCCATCGATCCGTCGATCAACGGTGGAAAATCCGACCTATCGTTCCTCGGCCGGCGCCCAAACCGCCGGTTGGCTACTTTCAATGATCCATCCCGTGATGCGTATTCTGCTCGTCAAGACTTCCTCGCTCGGCGACGTGGTGCATAACCTGCCCGTGGCCAGCGACATCGCCCGCCACCTGCCCGAGACGTGCATCGACTGGCTGGTCGAGGAAGGCTTCGCCGAGCTGCCACGCTTGCATCCGGCCGTGCAGCGCGTCGTTCCGGTAGCGCTGCGACGCTGGCGCCGGGCGCCGCTCGCCAGGGCGAGCTGGCGCGAATTCGCTGCTTTCCGCGCCGATCTCCAGGCCGAACCCTACGACTGCGTGCTCGACACTCAGGGCCTGATCAAGAGTGCCGCACTCGCCGTGCAGGCGCGGCTGACTTTGGTAGGGCGGCGCTGCGGCTTCGCTGCGGCCGGCGCGCGCGAACCACTGGCTGCGCTGAGTTATCACCGCCGCATCGATGTCGATCCCCGCCTTCATGCCATCGAGCGCAACCGCCTGCTCGCCAGTCGTTGTCTCGGCCTACCGCAGCCGGGTCCGCTCGATTACGGCATCGACGCCTCGCCATGGGCTGCCCCCTGGCTGAATGGCCCTTATGCCGTGCTGCTCACCGCCAGCTCGCGCGTCGACAAGCAGTGGCCGCAGGAGCATTGGCGGGCGCTGGCGCAGTGGCTGGACCGTCAGGGGCTGACCAGCGTCTTTCCCGGCGGTACGCCCGCCGAGCGGGCCGCGGCGGCAGAGCTGGCGGCCAGGAGCCCGCGCGCCGTCGCGGCGCCGGCGATGAATCTGACCGAGCTCGCCCGAGTACTCGCCGGCGCACGGCTGGTCGTCGGTGTCGATACTGGTCTCGTCCATCTGGCCGCTGCGCTCGGCCGGCCGACACTGGCCTTGTTCATCGCTTCCGATCCCGAACTGACCGGCGTGCGTGCCGGTGATCGCGCGCTCAATCTCGGCCGGCGCGGCGCACCGCCGCATCCGACCGCCGTCTTTGCCGCCAGTCAGACGCTGCTGGCCGCCGCCGCGGCGGAGGGAGCGCCATGCGCCTGACGGTCGGCGAAATGCTGGCGCGGGCGCTCTACTCGCTCGCCGTGCATCTGGCGCTGCCCTTCGCCGTGCTGCATCTGCTTTGGCGCTCGCGTCAGGAGCCGGCCTATCGGCGCCACTGGCGGCAACGCCTCGGCGGCGTGCCACGGCGGCAGGACGATGCGCCGCTGATCTGGCTGCACTGCGTTTCGCTCGGCGAGACGCGCGCCGCCGTGCCGCTCGTCGACGCGCTGGGTGCGCGTTACCCTGGACATCGCCTGCTGCTCACCCACGCCACGCCCACCGGCTGGGCGGCCGGCGAGGCGCTGTTCGGCGATCGCGTCGCGCGCCTGTGGCTGCCTTACGATACGCCCGGCGCCGTGGCCCGCTTTCTCGACCGCCAGAAGCCGACGCTCGGCCTGCTGCTCGAAACCGAGTTGTGGCCGAATCTGGCGCTCGGCTGCGCCCGCCGCGGCGTGCCGCTGCTGCTCGTCAATGGCCGGCTGTCGCAACGCTCGGCGCGCGGCTATCGCCGCCTCGCCGTGCTGAGCCGGCTGACTTTGCGCGCGCTCGCTGCCGTGCTGGCGCAGAGCGAAGCCGATGCGGCGCGGCTGCGCACGCTCGGCGCCCAGTCGGTGTGCGTCACCGGCAACCTGAAGTTCGATATTGAACCGCCACCGGCCCAGCTTGCTCTGGGCGATGACTTCCGCCAGCGCATCGGCGCGCGGGCCGTCCTGCTCTGCGCCAGCACGCGCGCCGGCGAGGAGGCGCTGCTGCTCGACGCCTGGTGCCGGCTGACGCCGCAGCAGCGGGGTGAGGTGTTGCTGGTCATCGTGCCGCGCCATCCGGAACGCTTTGCCGAGGTCGCCGATCTGGCGGCGATGCGTGGATTTGCCGTCGAGCGGCGCTCGCAGCACGGCACGCCAGGGGCCGGGTGCACGGTATGGGTGGGCGACAGTCTGGGCGAGATGTATGCCTATTACCGCGCTGCCGACGTCGTACTGATGGGCGGCAGCGTGCTCGACTATGGCTGTCAGAACCTGATCGAGCCCTGCGCGCTCGGTAAGCCGGTGCTGCTCGGACCGTCGGTGTTCAACTTCGCCGCCGCTGCCGGGGCGGCGCTGGCCGCCGGCGCCGCCTGGCAAGGCGGCAGCGCGGCAGAACTGCTCGCCGTCGCGCTCGATCTGTGTCATGATCTGGCCCGCCGCACCGCGATGGGCGAGCGGGCGCTGGCCTTTGCCGCCGATCACCGCGGCGCGACGCAGCGCACGTTGGCGCGCATCGCGCCGTTCTTGACCGCGGGCCAATGAGTGCGGACCACAATGAGTGCGGACCAGTGAGTGCGGGCTGGCGTGGCGCGGCAGCGGCCTTCAGCCGACCAGCCGACCGCCGCGTACGCGCAGGCCGGCAGTGGGCAGCGCGCCCAGCCCCTGGCCACCGTGGGCGTGACAGATGGCGCAAGCGAGCGCGTCGGCGGCATCGAGGCTGGGCGGGCCGGGCAGGGCCAGCAAGCGGCGCACCATTTCCTGCACCTGTTCTTTGGCGGCCTTGCCGTGGCCGACGACGGCCTGCTTGATCTGCAAGGCGGTGTATTCGCTGACCGGCAGTCCGGCCAGCACCAGCGCGGCCAGCGCCGCGCCGCGCGCCTGGCCGAGCAGCAGCGTCGATTGCGGATTGACGTTGACGAAGACTTTTTCGATCGCCGCCTGGGTGGGCCGGTAGGTGGCGACGATCTCGTCGATGCCGGCGAGCAGCGTGGCGATGCGCTGCGGCAAACCGTCGTCGGCGCAGGTGCGGATGCAGCCGCTGGCGAGGTAGCTCAGGCGGCTGCCGCGCTTTTCGATCAGACCATAGCCGGTGGCGCGCAGGCCAGGATCAATGCCGAGGATGCGCGCGGCACTCGGGGCCGCATCGCCGTGCTGGTGGGGCTGACTTTCGGTGCGCTCGTGCGGCGGCGGGCTTCCGGCGCCGGCGGTCGCGGCGCTCACGCCTCGAACACGGCGGTGGTATAGACCTCCTGCACGTCGTCGAGGCTTTCGAGCGCGTCGAGCAGTTTCTGCATCCTCAGCGCATCGTCGCCGGCGAGCGCGGTCTCGTTTTCCGGCTTCATCGTCACTTCGGCGAACTCGGGTGTGAAGCCAGCCGCGGCCAGCGCCTCCTTGACGGCGAGAAAATCGTTCGGCATGGTGATGACTTCGATCGAACCGTCTTCGTTGCTTTGCACGTCCTCGGCACCGGCTTCGATGGCCACTTCCATCAGCTTGTCCTCGGGGGTTCCGGGCGCGAAGACGATCAGGCCGCAGTGCCTGAACATGAAGGCGACACAGCCATCGGTGCCCATGTTGCCGCCGTATTTGGAGAAGGCGTGGCGCACGTCGGCGACGGTACGCACCTTGTTGTCGGTCAGGCAATCGACCATCACCGCCGCGCCGCCGATGCCATAGCCTTCATAGCGCACCTCGATGTAATCGACGCCTTCGAGCTCGCCGGTGCCTTTCTTGATCGCGTTCTCGATCTTGTCCTTGGGCATGTTGACCGACTTGGCCTTGTCGATCGCCAGACGCAGCCGGGGATTGAACGACGGATCGCCGCCGCCCATCTTGGCGGCGACGGTGATTTCCTTGGCGACGCGCGAGAAGGCCGCGCCGCGTTTTTCGTCCTGACGCCCCTTGCGGTGCTGGATGTTGGCCCATTTGGAGTGTCCGGCCATGATGTCTCGTCCTCGCTCGAATGCGGAAAGGGCGCAATTTTACCCGGCGCCCAGCCCGGTTAGCGCGCAGGCACCGGCCGCCGGCCATCGTCGCCGACGCGCGAGCCGGAACAGGGAAAGACCACGCGAAGTCATGGTCGATGAACTTCGCTACAATCGCGCGGCCCCGCCGGTGTCGGGCGCGCGTCGAGGCGTGACTCCGCTCCCCTTTGCCAACCGTCCGGCCCGGGGCGCCCCAACCCCTTTATCGTTCAAGGAAGGAAACATCATGGCCGTCCTCGTAGGCAAGCAAGCCCCCGACTTTACCGCCACCGCCGTCTTTGGCAACAACGAGATGAAGGATCTCAAGCTGTCCGATTACAAGGGCAAGTATGTCGTGCTGTTTTTCTATCCGCTCGATTTCACCTTCGTCTGTCCCTCCGAACTGATCGCCTTCGATCACCGTCTGGCCGAGTTCCAGCAGCGCGGCGTCGAAGTCATCGGCTGTTCGATCGATTCGCATTTCACCCATCTGGCCTGGAAGAACACGCCGATCGACAAGGGCGGTATCGGACCGGTGAAGTATCCGCTGGTCGCCGACATCAATCACGCCATTTGCAAGACCTATGACGTCGAAGCCGCCGGTGGCGTCGCCTTCCGTGGCTCTTTCCTCATCGACAAGGCCGGCGTCGTGCGCCATCAGGTGGTCAATGACCTGCCGCTCGGTCGCAACATCGACGAGATGCTGCGCATGGTCGATGCGCTGCAATTCACCGAAGAGCACGGCGAAGTCTGCCCGGCTGGTTGGCAAAAAGGCAAGGCCGGCATGCAGGCCAGCCCCGAAGGTGTGGCGAAGTATCTCGCCGAGCACGCGCAGGAGCTATAAGCATCCCGCGATCGACCCGGCCGCTGACGCCGATCGCGGCCGGCCATTCAGCCATCCAGTCCGCGCCGGTATTGGATGGCTTCGGCGACATGGCGGCTGCCCACCATCTCCGCACCGGCGAGATCGGCGAGCGTGCGCGCCACCTTGAGGATGCGGTGGTAGGCGCGTGCGCTCAGATGCAGGCGGCTCATCGCCTGGCGCAACAGCGCCGCACCGGCGGCATCGGGCGTGCAATGGCGCTCGATGGCCTCGGGGCCGAGCACGGCATTGGCCTGCCCCTGCCGCGCCAGCTGGCGTTCGCGCGCCGCGATGACGCGCCGCCGCACCGCCGCCGAAGTCTCGCCCGCCGTGCGTGCCGCCAGCTCCGCCTCGCTCACCGCCGGCACGTCGAGTTGCAGATCGATGCGGTCGAGCAGCGGACCGGAGAGCCGGCCGCGGTAACGCTGGATCTGATCCGGCGTACAGCGGCATTTGCCCGATGGGTGACCGGACCAGCCGCAGGGACAGGGATTCATCGCGGCGACGAACTGGAAGCGCGCTGGGAATTCGACGCGCTGGACGGCGCGGGCGATGCGCACCTGACCGGTTTCGAGCGGCTCGCGCAGTGCTTCCAGCGCACGGCGATCGAATTCCGGCAACTCGTCGAGAAAGAGCACGCCATGATGGGCGAGCGAGATTTCGCCTGGGCGCGGCACGCTGCCGCCGCCGACCAGCGCGGCGACGGAGGCCGAATGATGCGGCGCCTGAAACGGTCGCCGACGCCAGTGTTCGAGGCCGAAGGTCCCGGCCAGCGAATGCACGGCCGCGCTTTCGATGGCCTCGGCATCGGTCATCGGCGGCAGCAGGCCGGGCAGGCGGGCGGCGAGCATCGATTTGCCGGCGCCGGGCGGTCCGCACAGCAGCAGGCTGTGACCGCCGGCCGCGGCCACCTCCAGCGCCCGCTTGGCCGACAACTGGCCGCGCACCTCGGCCAGATCGGGCAGGATGGCCGCGCTGGCTGGCGCGGGGGCGGCATGGGGCGCCAATGGTGTGCCGCCGGCCAGGTGGGTGCAGACCTCGAGCAGCGAGCCTGCGGCGAGCACCCGTGCGCCAGCGACCAACGCCGCCTCGTCGGCACTGGCGCGCGGCAGGATGAAGGAGCGGCCGCTGCCTGCTGCGCCATGGCACATGGCTAGCGCGCCACGGATCGGGCGCAGTTCGCCGGAGAGCGACAGTTCGCCGGCGAACTCGAAACCGGCCAGCGCGGCGGCCGGCAGCTGGCCCGAGGCGGCGAGGATGCCCAAGGCGATCGGCAGATCGAAGCGCCCGGATTCCTTGGGCAGATCGGCCGGTGCGAGATTGACGGTGATGCGGCGCTGAGGGAACTCGAAACCACAGGTGAGCAGGGCGGCCCGGACGCGGTCGCGCGCCTCGCGCACCTCGGTTTCTGGCAGGCCGACCAAGGTCAGCGAGGGTAGGCCAGCGGCCAGGTGGCATTCGACGCTGACTTCCGGCGCCGCCATGCCGACCAGCGCACGCGAATGAACGACGGCCAGCGCCATGAGTGATGGGCGGCCGGCGGGCTCAGCCTGCCGTGGGGCGTTGCGCTGCCGCTTCGTTCCGCGCTTCGATTTCCGCCAGGCGCGCTTCGAGCGCCGCCTGACGCTCCAGCGCCCGTTGCAGCAGCGCCCGCTGGACCTCGAATTCCTCACGCGGTACCAGGTCGAGGCGGGTGAGTGATTGGGCGAGCAGGGTGCGCAGATTCTTCTCGACATCGGCCGCAGGTGTCGCGGCGATGAGCGCGGCAAGGCGTTGCGTCAGGTCATCGAGCGGGCTGAAGGCGGACATGGGTTGGCGGCGGGGATAAAGGAAGCGCAGCGATTCTACCTGGGCCGCTCCGTTTGCGCCGCTCCGGTCGGCGTTGCGGCGCACGGACGCCCTGTGCGCTGCTGATAGAATCGAATAACCCCAGCCCGTGCACCGCCATGTCCGGCCTTTCGCCTTCCCCGCCTGCCGCCACGCCGACGTCGGCCGAACGTTACACCGCCGGTCAGAAGGCGACCTGGCTGTCGGCGGCGCTCAACACGCTGCTCACCGTGGCGCAGATCGTCGTCGGCTTCCTGGCCAATGCCCAGTCGCTGATCGCCCACGGTCTGCACTCCTTTTCCGATCTGCTCTCCGATTTCCTCGTACTGTGGGCCAACCGTCAGGGGAGCCATCCGGCCGACGACGAGCACCCTTATGGCCACGGCCGCATCGAAACCGCCGCGACGCTGGTACTCGGCGCTTCGCTGATCGCGGTCGGCGGCGGCATCCTGCTCGCGGCCGCCGACAAGCTGCAGCATGTCGACGATCAGCCGCCGGTCGAGTGGCTCGCCCTCTGGGTTGCCATCGCCACGGCGGCAGGCAAGGAGGCGCTGTTCCGCTACCTGCGCCGGGTGGCCGAAGCCTTGCGTTCACCGATGCTGCTCGCCAACGCCTGGCACACGCGCGCCGACGCGGCCTCGGCGCTGGTGGTCGTCATTGGCGTCGGCGGCGCGCTCGCCGGCTGGCCGCTGCTCGATCTGGTCGGCGCGGCGATCATGGGTTTCATGATCCTGCACATGGGCGGCCAACTGGCCTATGCCTCGTTGAAAGAGCTGATCGACACTGGGCTGGACGAGGAACGGGTGCAGGCCATCCGCCAAACGCTGGCCACTTCGCCCGGCGTGCTCGGCGTGCATGATCTGCGCACGCGGCGCATGGCGCATCAGGCGCTGGTCGATGCGCACATCCGCGTCGATGGCCGGCTCAGCGTCTCGGAAGGCCACCGCGTCGGTGAAATGGCCCGGCAGCGTGTGCTGGAGCACTATCCGGAAGTGATGGACGTGCTGATCCACATTGATGTCGAGGACGACATCGGCGCCTTGGCTACGCCGCTGGCCACCTTGCCCGATCGCAGCGAGTGCGAAGAACGTCTGCGCGCGCTGATCGGCGCCGGCCAGCCTGAGCCCGAACGCATCGTGCTGCATTATCTGAACGGCAGGATCGAAGCCGAACTGCATTTCGCCGCGGCCAACGCCGTGCCGGCGGGACTGACCTTGCTCGGCGAACGCCTACAGGCCGCACTCGTCGCGGAGTCCTGGCTCGGTGGCATCAGTCTGCACGTCCGTGCGGCCCTACGAAAAAACGAAGGGTCGTCCCCTGTGCCCGCCGAGGGACAGGACGCGCGCAGCGAGTTCATCGCTGGCGATTCTCCTGCTGCACCATGATGGGGAGTTGGTAGGCAGCAGTGGGCCAACATGGTGCGCGCGTAGCGAAGCTGGCTGCGGCACGGCCGTCACGGCGGTCTCCGGTCGACTTCGCCGATCGATGGCATGTAACATGCTAAGAGTAGCACGCAGAGCTGCGCCGGCCGACGCTGGTCAGCCCATCGCAAAACCCATAGTCCCTAGTCTCAGGAGAGCACTTCATGACGACGCCGCAAGATGTAATGAGCATGATCAAGGATCGGGAAGTCCGTTTCGTTGATTTCCGGTTCACCGATACCCGTGGCAAGGAGCAGCACGTCGGCGTACCCGTCGCTGCCTTTACGATCGAGAAGTTCGAGGATGGCCATGCTTTCGACGGCTCGTCGATCGCTGGCTGGAAAGGCATCCAGGCTTCCGACATGCTGCTGATGCCGGATGCGTCGACGGCCTATATCGATCCGTTCATGGACGAAACGACGCTGGTCCTGACCTGCGACGTCGTCGAGCCGGCCGATGGCAAGGGCTATGACCGCGATCCGCGTTCGATCGCCAAACGCGCCGAGGCCTATCTGAAGTCTTCCGGCGTCGGCGATGTCGCCTATTTCGGTCCTGAACCCGAGTTCTTCATCTTCGACTCGGTGGAGTGGAAGGTGGATATGTCGGGCGCTTACTGCAAGGTTTTCTCCGAGGAAGCCGCCTGGGCCTCGGCGGAGAAGTTCGACGGCGGCAACGTCGGTCACCGGCCGACGGTCAAGGGGGGCTATTTCCCGGTACCGCCGGTCGACAGCCTGAACGACATCCGCGCCGCGATGTGCCTGATGCTCGAAGAGTGCGGCGTGCCGGTCGAAGTGCATCACCACGAAGTCGCTACCGCTGGCCAGTGCGAGATCGGCACCAAGTTCGCCAGCCTGGTGCAGCGCGCCGACTGGACGCAGATCCTCAAATACGTCGTGCATAATGTCGCGCACAGCTACGGCAAGACGGCCACCTTCATGCCCAAGCCCATCGTCGGCGACAACGGTTCGGGTATGCACTGCCACCAGTCGGTCTGGAAGGACGGCAAGAACCTGTTCGCCGGCAATGGCTATGCCGGTCTGTCCGAGTTTGCGCTCTACTACATCGGCGGCATCATCAAGCATGCCCGTGCGTTGAACGCGATCACCAACCCGCTGACCAACTCCTACAAGCGTCTGGTGCCGGGCTTCGAGGCGCCGGTGAAGCTGGCCTACTCGGCGCGTAACCGCTCTGCGTCGATCCGTGTGCCCTATGTCCAGTCCGACAAGGCGCGGCGCATCGAAGTGCGTTTCCCGGACCCGGGCGCCAATCCGTACCTCGCCTTCGCGGCGATGATGATGGCGGGCATCGATGGCGTGCAGAACAAGATCCATCCGGGCGATCCGGCCGACAAGAACCTTTACGACCTGCCGCCGGAAGAGGATGCCAAGATTCCGACCGTCTGCTCCTCGCTCGACATGGCGCTCGAGGCGCTCGATGCTGACCGTGAGTTCCTCACCCGCGGCGGCGTGTTCTCGAACGACTTCATCGATGCCTACATTGAGCTGAAGATGGAGGAAGTGACCCGCTTCCGCATGACTACCCATCCGGTCGAATACGAGATGTACTATTCGATCTGAACGCTGCCCAGTGGCGATGGTCGAAACGGCGGGAACGGAGTTCCCGCTTTTTTTTTGCTCCTCGCCGCGCCGGCCGGTCATGGGGCGTTCCACGCTAAACTGGTGCTTCGCCATGCATTGCCTTGCCGCCATGACCCGCCTTCGTCTCGCTTTGCCGCTGCTGTTCATCGCCTCGCTGGCGCAGGCCGATACGCTCTACAAATGCGTCGATGACGATGGCCGGATCACTTACACCAACCAGAAGGGCTCGGCAAAGAACTGCAAGGTCCTCTTGCAGGATCAACCGGTTTCTACCTTTGCCCCGCCCAAGCCGCGTACGGCCGCGGGCGGCGGAAGCGGTGCGACCGCAGCGAGTCCGGGCGATTTTCCCCGCGTCGGCGCCAACGAGCAGAGGGCGCGCGACAACGACCGCCGCGCCATTCTCGAACGCGAACTCGAAGGCGAGCTGAAGGCGCTGGAAACGGCGAAACAGGCGCTGGCCGAACAGGAGAGCGTGCGTCTGGGCGATGAACGCAATTACCAGAAAGTGCTCGATCGCCTGCAGCCGTACAAGGACAAGGTGCAGTTGCATGAACGCAACGTCGAGGCGCTGCGTAAGGAAATCAGTAATCTGCGCTGAGAAAGCGCTGAAAAATGGCCGCGCGGGCGCATCGTGGCGTTGCGCGCTGCTCGCCGATTTTTTTCGCACTTCCCTGACGATGTGCGACCCGTCGCCGGGTGTCGCTGTGGCGGTTGCGAAGGGCATCGGCTTGAGGCCCGGGCATGTCCTTTGCTATAACGGGATCATGCTTGCTGCCGCGCCTTCTTTGCCCGCTGTCTTTGCCGGTCTCGATCTTCTGTCGACGGCCATTGTGCTGCTCGACGACCAGCAGCGCATCCGCCATCTCAATCCGGCCGCCGAGAATCTGTTCTCGGTCAGTCTGCGCGGCTGGCTGGGACGGCCGCTGTCCCAGCTGGTCGGCATGCCGGTGACCTTGCAGCAGGCGCTGACCAATGTCTTGCGCGATCGCTGGAGCTATACCGGCCACGACATCGCCGTCGAGCGGCCGCGTGGCGACGCGCTGCGTCTGGATTGCACGGTGACACCGCTCGAGCTGCTCGATGCCCGTTTGATCCTCGAATTCCGCCCCATCGACCAGCAGATCCGGGCCGCGCGCGAGGAGCGCGAGGCGCTGCAGCAGCAGGCCAACCGCGAGCTGATCCGCAATTTGGCGCACGAGATCAAGAATCCGCTCGGCGGTATCCGCGGCTCGGCGCAACTGCTCGAACGCGAACTGCGCGAACTGCCCAATGCCGAGACGCTGAACGAATACACGCAGGTGATCATCAACGAGGCCGATCGCCTGCAGGATCTGATGCAGCGCCTGCTTTCCTCGCACCGCGTCATGCAGCCGACGCAGGTGAACATGCACGAGATCCTCGAGCGCGTGCGGCGCCTGATCCATGCCGAATACGCTGGCGTGCGCGTGCGGCGCGATTACGATACCTCGCTGCCCGAGCCGACCGGCGACCGCGAACAGCTCATTCAGGCCATCCTGAACATCGCCCGTAACGCCGCGCAGGCGATGGAGGGCCACGGTGAGATCATCTTTCGTACCCGGCCGGCGCGTCAGGTGACGCTGGCCAAGAAGCGCCATCGCTTGGCCCTCGAGCTGCAGATCATCGACAATGGGCCGGGGATCCCCGAAGCGATCCGCGACCGCATCTTCTATCCACTCGTCTCCGGTCGCGAAGGCGGCAGCGGTCTGGGGCTGACGCTGGCGCAGAGCTTCATTCACCAACATCAGGGCAGCATCGAGGTCGAATCACGTCCCGGCCATACCTGTTTCACGATCCGTCTGCCATTGACTGCACTTTCACCGCCTCGCCCAGCCGTCGATGATGAGGTGAATGCCGCCACGCGCCAACGACCATGAATCCTGTCTGGATCATCGATGACGATCGCTCCATCCGCTGGGTGCTGGAAAAAGCCTTCGCGCGCGAGGGGATCGCCTACGACAGTTTTGCCTCGGCCGACGAGGCGTTGGTGCAGCTGGCGGCCGGCGAGCGGCCGCGTGTGCTGCTTTCCGACATCCGTATGCCGGGGTCGAATGGTCTCGACCTGCTCAAAGAGGTCAAGACGCGGCTGCCCGAACTGCCAGTGATCATCATGACTGCCTATTCCGATCTCGATTCGGCCGTGGCGGCCTTTCAGGGCGGCGCCTTCGAGTACCTGCCCAAACCCTTCGATGTCGATCAGGCCGTCGATCTGGTGCGCCGGGCGCTGGCGCAGAACGCGGTCGCCGCTACCCCGGCGCCGGTCGAATCGTTCGCGCCCGAGATCCTCGGTCAGGCACCGTCGATGCAGGAGGTGTTCCGCGCCATCGGCCGGCTGTCGCAATCGCATGCTACGGTGTTGATCAATGGCGAATCTGGCACCGGCAAGGAGCTGGTGGCGCGCGCGCTGCACCGCCACAGCCCGCGGCGCGACGGTCCCTTCGTCGCCATCAACACCGCGGCCATCCCGCGCGATCTGCTCGAATCCGAGTTGTTCGGGCACGAAAAGGGTGCCTTCACCGGCGCCGCGAACCACCGCCGCGGCCGCTTCGAAGAGGCCGGCGGGGGCACGCTGTTCCTCGACGAGATCGGCGACATGCCGGCCGAGTTGCAGACGCGGCTGCTGCGTGTGCTCTCCGACGGTCATTACTATCGCGTCGGCGGCCATCAGCCGGTAAAGGCCAATGTGCGCGTGATCGCCGCGACGCATCAGAATCTCGAAGAGCGCGTGCGCTCCGGTCTGTTTCGCGAAGACCTTTTCCATCGTCTCAACGTTATCCGTCTGCGTCTGCCGCCGCTGCGCGAGCGGCGCGAGGACATTCCGTTGCTGTCGCGCCATTTCTTGGCCCGCAGCGCGCGCGAGCTGGGCGTCGAGACCAAGCAGCTGTCCGCCGCGGTACTGGCTCACCTGCAGGGTTGCGATTTCCCCGGCAATGTGCGCCAGCTGGAAAATCTCTGTCACTGGCTGACCGTCATGGCCCCGGCCCAGGTCGTCGAACTGGCCGATCTGCCGCCGGAGTTTCGCCAGGGTGCTCCGCTCGAAGCGGCCGCCGGTTGGCTGGAGGCTCTGGCCAACGAGGCCGATCGCTTGCTCGGCGCGCGTGTCAGCGACATCTACGACCGCTTGGGCCGCGATTTCGAGCGCACACTTATCCGCAGGGCGCTGCAGGCCACCGGTGGCCGGCGCATCGAGGCAGCGCAGTTGCTCGGTATCGGGCGCAACACCATTACGCGCAAGATTCAGGAACTGCAGATCGACGATGGCGACGGAGATTGACGCCGTGCCCGCCGGGCTGACTTTGGCCGCCATGCCGTCCATTGCCGGCCTCACGATCGAGCTGATCGATCGCTGCGCCTCGACCAATGCCGAATTGGCGCAGCGCGCCGCGCAGGGCGCCGTCTCGGGCTGCGTGCTGGTGGCGCGCGAACAGAGTGCCGGGCGCGGTCGTCTCGGTCGCCCCTGGCTGGCGCCACCCGGCAGTGGACTGACTTTTTCGCTGCTCTGGCGCTTCGCGCCGGCGACCCCGTTGGCCGGACTGCCGCTTGCCGTCGGCTGCGCCTGTGCCGAAGCACTCGGCCGTCTCGGGCTGGCGGTCGGGCTGAAATGGCCGAACGATCTGATGCTGGGAACGGGCAAGCTCGGCGGCATTCTCGTCGAGCTGGCCGGTGCCGGTCAGGCGGTGATCGGCATTGGCATCAACGTCCGTCGTCCGCCGACCGTGGCGGCCGAAATCGCTGCCACGGTGGCCTTCATCGACGATGTCGATGCATCGCTGACACCGGTGACTGTGCTCGCAGCGCTGCTGCGCGAACTGGTCAGTGCGCTGCCGCGTTTCGCCGCCCGCGGTCTGACCGACTTTCATGCCGCCTGGCTGGCGCGCGCCATCTGGCTGGATGAGCCGGTGGCCATCATCGATGGCGAGCGTCGGCAGGAAGGACGCTTTGCCGGCATCGATGGCGATGGCGCATTGCTGCTTGCCGATGCCGCCGGCCGCATCGACCGCATCCTGGCTGGCGACGTTTCGCTGCGACCGGCATGATCCTCTGTCTCGACGGTGGCAACACGCGCCTGAAGTGGGGGCTGCTCGCCGACGGGCAGTGGTGGGCGCGCGGTGCGCAGGCCTGGGGAGCGATGCTCAATTTGCCCGCCGCGCCGACACGCATGCTGGTCTGCAATGTCGCCGGCGGGCGCGGGCGAGCGGCCATCGAAGCACTGCGCGATCGTTGGCGCTGCCCGCTGGAGTGGTTCGTCGCCAGCGAAGCCGCCGATGGCGTCGTCAACGGCTACGAACAGCCGAGCCAGCTCGGCGCCGATCGCTGGGCGGCGTTGATCGCGGCGCGTGGCCTGCATGTCGGTACGGCGCTGGTGGTCAATTGCGGCACCGCGACGACCATCGACGTGCTGCAGGCCGATGGCCGTTTCGCCGGCGGGCTGATCCTGCCCGGCCTCGATCTGATGCGCGAAGCGCTGTATGGCGCTGCCGCCGAGTTGCCGGCGGCGCGCGGTGCGGTCAAGGTGCTACCGCGCAATACCTTCGACGCCATGGCGAGCGGCGCACTGTTTGCGACCGTCGGCGCCATCGAGCGCATGTTCGAAGCCGTGGCGGGTGAGCCCGGAGCGCTGTGCCTGCTCGGCGGTGGCGCGGCACCGGCGCTCGAGCCTTGGTTGTCACTGCCCTACCACCGCGTCGAAGATCTGGTGCTCGAAGGCCTGCGCCGACATGCGTTGGCTTCGGGCTAGAGACGGTTTCCTGTCGGCGCTCAGAGGACGCTGTCGCGGGACAGTAGATGGTGCAGCAATGCCCGCAGTCGGGCAGGCCGCACCGGTTTGTGCAGCACGGTGTAGCCTTTTTGCTGGGCGCGGGTGAGTAGGATGGGATCGACCTCACTGCCGATGAGCACGATGGCGATGGCCGGATGATGGGCACGCAGGCGCTGCGCCGTCTCCAGCCCGTCCCCGCCGCCGTCGAACAGCGGATCGCAGATGGCGACATCGGGCGGCCAGTCTGCTTCGGTGCACAGGGCGATGGCCTCGTCCGCGCTCTTGGCCGACAGCACGCGGCAACCCCAGCTCGCGATCAGACCGATCAGGCCGGCCGCCGCCGCGGTGTCGTCATCGATGATCAGTACCGTGCCGGAGAGCGAGCCGGGCTGACGCCTCTCGTCGATGGGCGGCTGATCGCTGTCCGGCATGCAACCCGGCGGCAGTTCGAGCCAGAAGACCGAACCGTGCCCGGGGCGCGAAGCCAGTCCGAGGCGGTGGTCGAGCAGCTTGGCCAGGCGTTTGCAAATGGCCAGACCCAGACCGAGTCCCTTGTCGGTGCCGCGTTCCGGATTGCCGATCTGCACATACTCGTCGAAAATTTCCTGCTGCATCGTCGCGGCGATGCCCGGGCCACTGTCCCAGACTTCCAGCCGGATGCGGTCGCCGCGCCGCCGGCAGGCGACCAGTACGCCGCCGCGCTCGGTGTAGCGGATGGCATTGCCGACCAGGTTCATCGCGATGCGTTCGACGAGCAGGGGGTCGCTATAGAGCCAAAAGCGTCCAGGGCGCAGGCGCAGGCGCAAGCCTTTCTCGCTGGCCAAGACCGCGCAGGCGCTGGCCAGCCGCGCGCACAATGCCTCGGCGGAAAAATGGGCGCGCTTCACTTCGACCGCTCCGGCATCGAGGCGCGAGATGTCGAGCAGCGCATCGAGCAAGTCCTGCAGGGCGTGCACCGAAGCGGAGATGTTGTCCACCAACGCGGCGACTTCGGGAGAATGCGGATATTGCGCCAGACGGGAGGTGAACAGTCCAAGAGCGTGCAGTGGCTGGCGCAGATCATGGCTGGCGGCGGCCAGAAAGCGGCTCTTGGCGAGCGTGGTGCGCTCGGCTTCTTCCTTGCGCTGCCGCAGTTCGGTGGTAGCACGTGCTACCTCTTCGCGCAGAACGTGCTGTGAGCGGGAGATGCGCTCAGCCATGACATTGATGCCCGATTCGAGCTGATGCAGTGCGCCGGTGGGGTCGGATTGTACGCGCGCCGGAAGTTCTCCTTCACCGATACGTCGTACGACCTCGGTCATGTGCTGCAGGGGGCGCGCGATGCGCCGTGCCAGCGCAACCGCGAGCAGCAGGCCGAGCAGTAGGCCGAACAAACCGATGCTGGCGCCGATCAGCAACAGCCGGTTGCGGCGCGCATCGAGCTCGTGGCGCGAAACCTCGATCAGTACAAGGCCGATCGCCGTGTTGGTCGGTCTGACTTCCGCATCGTTGCCGCCGTAAGCGTCATCGACCGGCAGTACGGAACGCAGGATGGGCTGCAACAGGACAATGCTCATGGTCTGATCGATCAGTCGTTCCTCCCGCTCGGCGAGCTGCGCCTCGCCGAGCTGCGGCGGACGACCGACGCTCGCCAGCAGCCGGTTACGCGTGTCAAGGATGGCGACACCGACGATGTTCGGTTCGCCCTGACGGGCGGCATCGGCGAGGTTTCTCAGACCCTCGACATTGCCGGAGAAGATGCCGAATTCGGCCGAGGTGCCGAGCTGACGCGCTACGGCGCGCAGACGGGCCTTGTAAGACCGTTCGAGGTCGTTGTAATGATGCGACAGGAAGAGGCTGGTGAGCAGCAGCGTCACCAGCACGGTGGGCAACATCACGGCCAAGAGGATGAAAGCGCGCACGTCGAGGTGCGGCATCAGCGTTCTTCTCCCTGTCGCAGCCAGTCGGCGAGCTTCTCGCCATCGGCGACTTCGAGGCTCAGTGAGCGGGCGACGCTGTCGTTGACCGAGACGTCGAAGACATCGAGCGATCCTGGTTTCGGCAAGCTGCCGCCGGTCAGGAAGTCGCGTACCGCCAAAGCGGCCGCCTGCCCGGCCTGGGTCGGTGTGGCATGGATCGCCAGCAGGGCGCCGGCACGGACATAGGCGGCGGAAAAGCCGACGAGCGGTACGCGCTGACGGTAGGCGGCAGTCAGGATGTTGCGTATCGTCTGACTGTTGAATACTCGCGCATCGGGCAGCGCTAGCAATACGTCGATGTCACCCAACAGCCATTGCAGCTGGCGAAAGAACCGTTCCTCGTTCTCGACGATCGCGGCCACCAGACGTAGGCCGGCTTTTGCGGCCGCCTTTTCGAGCGAAGGCAATAGATTCGACGTCTCGGGGCTGAGCAAGACACCGACCCGGGTGGGCGTGGGTCGGATGGTACCGATCAATCGGAACTGGCGATGAAACGGTTGATCGAGAAATTGCGCGCTATGGGCGGCTGGATACGCGACGATCTCGCGTTCATAGACCGAACGGGTGATCAACGTGGCGAGCAGCGGCACGGTCGGTGGCGGTTGCTGGCCGCGCTTCTCGACGAAGGCGCGGAAGGCGCCGCTGCCCAGGGTTACGACTAGCCGCGGTGGCGGCCGCGGCACGGCGAGCAGTTCCTGCCAGGGCAGCGTCAGCACGCTGACCGAACGGCCCAGCCTAGCGCTCACCGCCGCCGCCGCTTCGCGGTGGATGACCCCGTCTTCGGAAAGCGCTAGCCAGACCTGGGCCTCGCGTGCCGGCACACTGGTGGCAAACGGCCAGAGGCACAGCGCGACGAGCAGTAGCGTTAGTCGACGAATCGTCACGGATCCGATCATCCCAAGAGGATAGCACTAGGCGGGCGACTCATGATCCTGAACGGCGGCCACGGCGCGCTGCGCCTGTTCCGCTCCCCAGTAGGGTCATGGTTCAGGGCGATGTTCTGGCTCGCTGCATACTGAGCGAACCGGGTTTGCCGGAGGCGCCCGCCGCCGCGGCGGCGCGATCAGCGCCGCGTCTTGCCTCCGATCAGCGAACCGAGCACGCCGCGCACGATCTGCTGGCCGACCTGCGATCCAATGGCGCGCGCCGCCGACTTGGCCAGCGCCTCGAAGGCGCTCTCCCGTGTCGCGGGTCGTCGGGGTGTCCCGCCGCCGAACAAACCGCCGAGCAGGCCGCCGCCGGTGTCGGTCGGCGCCGCCGTGCCCAGCGGACTGACTTTCGCCGCATTGAGCTGTTCAAAGGCCGACTCGCGGTCGATCATCCGTTCGTAATGGCCATACAGCGGCGAAGCGCGCACGATGGCTTGGCGTTCTTCGCTGCCGAGCGGCCCGATGCGCGAGGCTGGCGGCAGGATCCACGCGCGTTCTACGATGCCCGGCGTGCCTTTCTCGTCGAGGAAGGACACCAGGGCCTCGCCGACGCCGAGGTGCATGATCGCCTCGGCGGCATCGAAGGCAGGATTGCTGCGCATCGTCTCGGCCGCAGCGCGTACCGCCTTCTGGTCGCGTGGCGTAAAGGCGCGCAGCGCATGCTGGATACGATTGCCGAGCTGGCCGAGCACTTTGTCCGGCACGTCGAGCGGATTCTGCGTCACGAAGTAGATGCCGACGCCCTTCGAGCGGATCAGGCGCACGACTTGCTCGACCTTTTCGAGCAGCACCGGCGGCGCTTCGGAAAACAGCAGGTGCGCTTCGTCGAAGAAGAAGACCAGTCGCGGCTTGTCGAGGTCTCCCGCTTCCGGCAGGCGTTCGAACAGTTCGGCCAGCAGCCAGAGCAGAAAGACCGAGTAAAGCTTGGGCGCATGCATCAGCTTCTCGGCGGCGAGGATGTTGACCACGCCCTGACCGTCCTGCGTCTGCATCAAGTCCTCGATATCGAGCATCGGTTCGCCGAAGAAACGGTCGCCACCCTGGCTTTCCAGGGCGAGCAGATTGCGCTGGATGGCGCCGATCGAAGCCGCCGAGACATTGCCATAGCGCGACGTATATTCTTTTGCGTTCTCGCCGACGTGCTGCACCATCGCCCGCAGGTCTTTCAGGTCGAGCAACAGCAGATCGTTGTCGTCGGCGACCTTGAAGATCAACTGCAATACGCCTTCTTGCGTGTCGTTCAAGCCCATCAGGCGGGCGAGCAGCAGTGGCCCCATATCCGAGATCGTCGCTCGCACCGGGTGGCCGGCTTCGCCAAAGACGTCCCAGAACATGGTCGGACAGGCGTGCGGCTGCCAGTCATCGATGCCGAGCTGCGTCAAGCGTTGCCTGAACTTCTCCGAGGGACGACCGGGAGCGGCGAGGCCCGACAGATCACCCTTGACATCGGCGAGGAACACCGGTACGCCGACGCTGGAAAACTGCTCGGTCAAGCGCTGCAAGGTCACCGTCTTGCCGGTGCCAGTGGCGCCGGTGATCAGTCCGTGGCGGTTGGCCAGTGCTGGCAACAGGCAGATGTCTAGGCCATCGAAGCGGGCAATGGGCAGTGGGTGGTTCATAAGAAGCTTCCGGCAAAAAACATCATTGTAAGGAAACGCCGAAGAAAGCCGCGAGCGGGATAGAGCTGGGCGCGCAGCGCACAGCGACCGCGGCCGATCAAGTAGACCGGCGAGGAAGCGAGCACTGCGCTTTGCTGCAATGCGCCCGCGCAGTCCAGTTTTTCCTAAGGTGAAAGTCAGTCTGCTCAGCACGGCGTAAGCTGCTCATCATGCAGTTGCAGAGGCGCGCGCACGCGGGCCAGCACGATCTTTCAGAGGGTTGGCTTGGGCAGCCCACGCGGTACCGACCAGCGCCGCATGGAGTCTGACGACCGGTGTTTCGACATCGGCATCGAAAGCGCGCAGTAGCCGGGCGGCTTCGCGCACCAGGGCCTCCAACACCTCGTGGTCGGGAAGAGGATGCGCGTCGGCCGACGGCGCGCTGGCGGCGATAGGGCGTGGGGCCGGTGGGTCCTGTGGGCGCAAGCGCTCGATGGCCGCCAGCACGAGGCTCAGTTCGGACTCGAGCCCGGCGATGCGCTCGCTGCAGTTCTCCCTTGCCACCAGCTGTTCCTCGAGTTGCCGCGCCGCATCGGCGAGCGTGTTTGTACCCAGGCTTGCCGCCAGCCCCTTGAGGGTATGGGCCAGTCGGCGGGCTTCCACTCGTTTTTCTGCTTTGACCTCGGGGCCGGCGAGCAGACGGCGCAACCCATCGGCGGTATCTGCGTATTGATCGTGAAACTTCTGCAGCAGATCGAAGTAGATCGCCTCATTGTGGCCGATGCGCCGCAGGCCGGTCGCGATGGCCAGCACCGTCGATGGTCGTGATGCGGTCGGTCGAGGTGCAGAGGGCTTCTGGTCGGTTTCCGTCGCCGGCAGCGCCTGACGAGCGGGGCCGGGCACGAGCCTCCTCACGGTTTATAAAGCTGCTCAGGCTCGATCGGCTTGGCACGGTGATCGTTCATGCCGGCCTCGAGGCAGCGCTCCCGATCGCCGCTCATGGTATTGGCGGTCATGGCGACGAAGGGCAGTTGCCGCAAGTGTTCTTGCGGGCAGATGGCGCGCGTGGCCGCGAGGCCGTCCATCACCGGCATCTGCATGCCCCTCAGCACGCAATCGAAAGGCTGTTCTTCCAGGAGCATCAGGCATTCCTGGCCGTCGCTGGCCGTGACGACTTCGGCGCCGGCGCGCTGAAGCAGCTCCCGCCCCAGCAAAGATGGCAGGTGGATTCGCTGGGCCGTCTTCTCTAGCGCTACGCCGTGCCGACGGGGCCGACTATTGCAGCGGTGACGGCGGCAGCGGTGACGGCGGCAGGGGTGACGGCGGCAGCGGTGACGGCGAAGCGATGTTTTGCCAATCGCAAATTTGCCAGCGAAAGGCCGCTCCGGGCATTTCTCCCCCTCGAGGGTGAAACCCGCGTCAGCGGATTTAAGGGGGCTGGTAAACCATGGAGCCATGATTTCATGGCGCGCCCGGCGCGATTCGAACGCACGACCACTGCCTTCGGAGGGCAGTACTCTATCCAGCTGAGCTACGGGCGCAATTTCCACAGTATAACCCGATCACGTCAGTCATGGAGCCGCAATGTTTGCGATGGCCAGGGTGGGTGCAATTCACAAAGTGATGGGCGCTCGAGGCTGGGCGCTGTGGGGACGACTGGCCCACCCTCACCGCAACCGGTTCGACCGTCCCGGCAGGTTGGGTCTGCCTTCTTCGCGCCATCCCATGAGCGTCTCCGTGCCCACCACTTAATCACATCTCGCGATCGTGACGTCGGTCGCCGATGTTGCGGGGCAGCATATAATTACGGCCTTTTTGAACAGGAGCGCGCCGTGGCCCTCAAGGATGTCCCATCCGGGACTGATCTGCCCAACGACTTCAATGTCATCATCGAGATCTCGATGCATTCCGAACCGATCAAATACGAAGTGGACAAAGATTCCGGGGCCATCTTCGTCGATCGCTTCATGTCTACGGCCATGCACTATCCGTGCAACTATGGCTACATCCCGCATACCATCGCCGGCGATGGCGATCCAGTCGATGTGTTGGTCATGAGCCAGTTCGCGCTGCCGCCGGGGGTGGTCATGCGCTGCCGACCGGTGGGGCTCTTGCGCATGACCGATGAGGCCGGGGAGGATTCGAAGCTGCTCGCCGTGCCGGTGGATAAGCTGACGCCGATGTATCGCCATGTCACCGATCCGCGCGACCTGCCACAAGTCGTGCTCGACCAGATCGCCCACTTTTTCGAGCATTACAAGGACCTCGAACCGGGCAAGTTCGTCAAAGTCGGCGGCTGGCTGGGCGCCGAAGAGGCCAAGCGCGAGATTCTCGATGGTGTGGCGCGCTTCGCCGCCGCCAAGGACAAGCCCGCGTATTGATCTTCATCCGGCCGGCGCTTCGATGCGGAACGGGCAGGGCCGGCACAGACCGGCGCGCGGCGGGGATGGCGTCGATGTGGTGTTCCGACAGCCATGGCTCGTCGACGGAGTGTTGCAGCAGGCTGCCGAAGCGGTATTCCATCCTGAAGTCGTCGCAACAGAGAAATGACTTGCCGCGGGCGTTGATGTGCGCCCTCAGCCGAACCCTCCGCGTTGCTGAATGGGAACAGCCGATGATTTCGGCGCGTGTTTGCTGGCGATGGCTGAGCGCGCCGTGGTGGCGGGCCAGAGTGCCGGCGCTCGCTCCGCCATTCCTCCTACAGATTGACCCGGTGCGCGGCAAGCCTCGGCCTTCAGGCCGGGGAAGGAAGTTGATCTGGATCGTGGCGCGGTAGCCGCGATCGTGCAGGTAGTCGAGATGGCGCAGCAGCAGCCGGTGCCTGCTCACTGGCAGGCCGTTCTTGCGCGCCCATTGCTCGGCGTCGAGCGCCGGGACGTTGAGCGCGATGTCCCAGACGACATCGAGGTTGGCGAGGATGAGGTCAGTCTTCTCTGGTGTCAGCGGCGTGCCATTGGCCCGGATCATCGTCGCGCAGCCGTGGCGGCGCTAGGTCTCGAGCAGAGCCGGGAAGAGCCTGTAGAGCAGTACCTCGTTGTAATGGCAGGAATAGAGAAAACGGAAATCGGCGGCGATGCACCCGGCGGCGCGCAGTGTGCCCTGGATACGGTCCAAATCGGCGATCGGCATCTGGACGGCGGAATCGACTGGGTGGCCTTCGTAGCGCACCGGGCAGTACCAACAGCGGGCGTTGCACTTGCCGTTGACGTCGATCTGGCCGATGACCACCGGCGTCGTGGCGAGGCGGGAGCGGATTTCGTCGCAGGTCGTGGCGGTGAGCGGGTTCATGGCCTTCGTCGAAGGGGTGAAGACGCCGTGTCGATGGGGCTGACTTTCGGGCGCCACGTGATTTTAGGGAGTGCTTTCCTCACCTGAACGGTCGGTTGGCTGGTTTCGGTTATCCTTGCCGCCCCCCAGCCGTAGCGAGGCGCGCCGTGTCCGAATCCTGTTATCACTGTGGTCTGCCGATTCCGGCGGAGACTCATTTTTCGGTAACCATCGAGGGCAGTGAGCGCCCGATGTGCTGTGCCGGCTGTCAGGCGGTGGCGCAGGCCATCGTCGCCAACGGCTTGACCGATTACTACCGCCATCGCGATGCACTGCCCGAAAGCCCGCGCGAGGCTTTGCCGCAGTCGCTGCAGGAACTGGGACTGTTCGATCACCCCGAGGTGCAGAAAAACTTCGTCCGGCCGATCGGCGAACATGAGCGCGAGGCGTCGCTGATCCTCGAAGGCATCACCTGTGCCGCCTGTGTCTGGCTCAATGAGACGCATCTAGCGCGCCAGAAGGGCATCACCGCCGTCGAGGTCAATTACGCCACGCGCCGGGCGCGGGTGCGCTGGGACGAGCGGCAGATCAGGCTGTCGCAGATTCTCGAGGCGATCAACGCCATTGGTTATCGCGCCCATCCCTTCGATCCGAACCGCTCCGAGGCGCTGGCGCAGAAGGAACGGCGCACGGCACAGTGGCGCGTGCTCGTTGCCGGTCTGGGCATGATGCAGGTCATGATGTATGCAATTCCGGTCTATCTCGCCGAGGAAGGCACGATGACGCCGGACATCGAGCAGCTGATGCGCTGGGCCAGTCTGCTGCTGACGCTGCCGGTGATGCTGTACTCGGCGGCCACTTTTTTCGACAATGCCTGGCGGGACATCAAGCTTCGCCGCGTCGGCATGGATGTGCCGGTGGCGCTCGGGCTGGCGGTTGCTTTCGCCGCCAGCTGCTGGGCGACGCTCACCGCCTCGGGCGAGGTCTATTTCGATGCGGTGACGATGTTTGTCTTTTTCCTGCTCGGCGGTCGCTATCTGGAGATGATGGCGCGTCAGAGGGCGGTGCGCGGTATCGAGGCCATCGCTCGCGCCCAGCCGGCCTTTGCCTTCCGCCTTGCGGCTGGTTCGGGGGTCGAGGGCGAGCGCGTCGCGGTGGCCGACCTGGTTGCGGGTGACCGGGTGCTGGTCAAGCCCGGCGAGACGGTGCCGGCCGACGGGCGCATCGAGCAGGGCGAGAGCAGCACCGATGAGGCGCTGCTCACCGGCGAGAGCCGGCCGGTGGCCAAACGTCCTGGCGATGCGGTGATCGGTGGCAGCGTCAATGTCGGCAGTCCGCTCATCGTTTGCGTCGAGCGGGTCGGCGAGGCGACCCGCCTGGCGTCGATCCAGCGCCTGATGGAACGGGCCTCGAGCGAAAAACCGCGCATGGTGGTGCTCGCCGATCGCCTCGCCGGCTATTTCGTCAGTGTCCTGCTTTTCGTCGCTGCATCGACCTGGTTGTGGTGGTGGCAGGTCGATGCCGGCCGTGCGCTGTGGATTTTCGTCGCCGTGCTGGTGGTCAGCTGTCCCTGTGCGCTGTCGCTCGCCACGCCGATCGCGCTGACGGTGGCAACCGGAACACTGTCGCGCCTTGGTGTGCTGGTGACGCGCGGTCATGCCATCGAGACCTTGGCACGGGCGACCGATTTCGTCTTCGACAAGACCGGGACGCTCACCGAAGGGAAGCCAGCGCTGGTCGATGTGATGGTGCCGGCCGGAGGCGACGAGAAAAGGGCGCGTCGTTGGGCTGCCGCGCTCGAACAGGCCTCCGAGCACCCGCTGGCGCTCGCACTGCGCGTTGCGGCGGACGACGATCTGCCGGCCGTCACGAACCTGCGGGCATCGACCGGGCGAGGTGTCGAGGGAGAGATCGAAGGGCGCAGACTGCGTATCGGCAGTGTCGAATTCGTTGCCGAACTGGCCGGCACTGCGCCGCCGGCCGTGCTCGAAGAATGGATGGGCGCTGGCGATACCGTCGTCGCCCTGGGCGATGCGCGGGGCTTCCATGCCCTGTTCCGCATCAGCGACCCGCTGCGCGCCGGTGCCTTGCCGGCGGTCGACACCTTGCGCCGTCACGGCGTGCGCGTGGCGATGCTCAGTGGCGATGACCCACGTACGGTCGCCGGCGTAGCCTCCCGTCTGGGGATCGCTGATGCTGTCGGGGGAATGTCGCCGGAGGGCAAGCATGCGCGTCTGGTCGAATGGCAGCGAAGCGGTGCGGTCGTGGCGATGGCTGGCGATGGTGTGAACGATGCGCCGGTGCTGGCGCAGGCCCACGTCTCGGTGGCGATGGGCGGCGGCGCCGATCTGGCGCGCAGCCAGGCCGATGTCGTGTTGTTGGGCGACGATCTGCATCGTCTGGCCAAGGGTGTGCGTTTTGCCCGCCGCACGATGCGCATCGTGCGGCAGAATCTGATCTGGTCTTTCGGCTACAACCTGGTGGCCATTCCTCTGGCCATGACCGGCTGGGTGACACCGTGGATGGCGGGCATTGGCATGTCGGCGAGTTCTCTGCTCGTCGTGCTCAACTCGCTGCGTCTGCAACGGGAGGATTGATGGAAATCCTGTATCTGTTGATTCCGCTGTCGGTGGTGCTGGTCTTCGTCATTGCCGTGGTGCTGTGGTGGTTCGTGCGCAGTGGCCAGTTCGAGGATCTCGAAGGACCGGCCTACCGCATCCTGATGGACGATGATGGGCGCTCGACGACGGCTCCCTCCGAAACCGGGAAGAAGGCGGTCGCCGGGGACGATCCCGCGCCGAAGTGAGTCCGGCCATTCGGTCCGCCTGCCGGGCAGGGCGGCACGTCGCGCGACGCGACGCCATCTGTGTGCACTGCAACATCGAAAGTTCCGGTCTTGAGCGATCCTTATTGACCCAGATCAAGGAATCGTCCGGCAGTGAATCCATACTGGCGCCGTTGTCTTGTTGGTGGCTGGCATCCGGTTCGTTGCCATCGCGGGACCGATGTCGCCAGCCCGTCGGGCGGATGTTTTGATGTCTCTCTGTTGGGGTTGGGGGTGCGCGCGAGCGCACCCTTTTTTTCATGCCGGCATGGTGTTGGTACAGGTTTGACATGGCGAGGCAAAGCAAGTATTGAGCCAATAATCGCACTGATGGTGGGATAGATTATTTCTCCGTGCGGTGTGATTGATATGGATCAAAATCCCGGCTCCGTCGGCGTGTATTCTCGCCCGCGGCAAAATGTCGCAGCGGGAGGCGTGTCCGCGACATTTTCCGCATCGCTGTCAGCGCGGTCGCGTTCCGGGCTGTCGCCATCCGGTTCATCAGTGGTGAAGGCTGGAGTGAGGCTGCGCGGTTAACCCGGTTTTCTTCATACTGTGAGGTGAATCCATTATGCAATCGCAAGCGACTTACAACTATAAAGTCGTGCGCCAGTTCGCCGTGATGACCGTCGTCTGGGGCATCGTCGGCATGCTGGTTGGCGTCATCGTCGCCGCCCAGCTCGTCTGGCCGCAGCTCAGTTTCGTCGAATGGTTGAGTTACGGGCGTCTGCGTCCGTTGCACACGAATGCGGTGATCTTTGCCTTCGGCGGATGCGCGCTGTTCGCGACCTCCTATTACAGCGTGCAGCGTACCTGTCACACGCCGCTGTTCGCGCCGGGTTTGGCGGCTTTCACGTTCTGGGGCTGGCAGCTGATCATCGTCCTGGCGGCGCTGTCCCTGCCGCTTGGCATTACCTCCGGTAAAGAATACGCCGAGCTCGAGTGGCCGATCGACCTGTTGATTGCCGTCGTCTGGGTGGCCTACGCCATCGTGTTTTTCGGTACGTTGATGAAGCGCAGGACGCCGCACATTTACGTCTCGAACTGGTTCTTCGGCGGCTTCATCCTCACCGTCGCGCTGCTGCACATCGTCAACAGCATGGCCATACCGGTGACGCTGACCAAATCCTACTCGGTTTATGCCGGTGTGCAGGATGCGATGGTGCAGTGGTGGTATGGCCACAATGCGGTGGGTTTCTTCCTGACTGCGGGCTTCCTCGGCATGATGTATTACTTTGTGCCGAAGCAGGCCAACCGTCCCGTCTATTCCTACCGTCTGTCGGTGGTGCACTTTTGGGCACTGATTTTTACCTACATGTGGGCCGGCCCGCACCATCTGCATTACACCGCGCTGCCTGATTGGACCCAGTCGCTGGGCATGCTGTTCTCGCTGATCTTGCTCGCGCCGTCCTGGGGTGGCATGATCAACGGCATCATGACGCTGTCGGGGGCCTGGCACAAGCTGCGCGACGATCCGATCCTGAAGTTCATGATTACCTCGCTGTCCTTCTATGGCATGTCGACCTTCGAAGGTCCGATGATGTCGATCAAGACGGTCAATGCGCTGTCGCATTACACCGACTGGACTGTGGGCCACGTGCATTCCGGCGCGCTGGGTTGGGTGGCGATGATCTCGATCGGCTCGATCTACTACCTCCTGCCGCGTGTCTATGGCAAGACCGAGATGGCTTCGACCCGTCTGATCAACGTCCATTTCTGGATCGCCACCATCGGCGTCGTGCTCTACATCGCCTCGATGTGGATCGCCGGCGTGATGCAGGGTTTGATGTGGCGCGCCACCAATCCGGACGGCACGCTGACCTACTCGTTCGTCGAGTCCGTCAAGGCGTCCTATCCGTTCTGGACGATTCGCGTCGTCGGTGGGTTGCTCTATCTCGTCGGTATGTTGATCATGGCCTACAACATGTTCCTGACGATGGCTGCCGGTCGCGCCGTCGATGACGCGCCAGTGCTCGAACCGGCACATGCGCACTGACCTACAAGGAGATAAAACAACATGTTGACTCATGAGCAGATTGAAAAGAACGTTGGCTGGCTCATCGTTCTCATCGTTCTGGTGGTGAGTGTCGGGGGTCTCGTCGAGATCGTGCCGCTCTTTTTCCAGCATTCGACGACCAAGCCAGTCAATGAACTGGTCAAGCCCTACGATGCCCTGCGTCTGGCAGGCCGGGACATCTACATCCGCGAAGGCTGCTACAACTGCCACTCGCAGATGATCCGTCCCTTCCGTGCCGAAACCGAGCGCTATGGTCATTACTCTGTCGCTGGCGAATACGTCTATGACCATCCGTTCCAGTGGGGCTCCAAGCGCACCGGTCCTGATCTCCATCGTGTTGGTGGCCGCTATTCCGATCAGTGGCACAAGATCCACTTGTTGAACCCGCGCGACGTGGTGCCTGAATCGAACATGCCGGCTTACTACTGGCTCGATCGGCCGCTGAACGATCCGCACATCTCCGCCAAAATGGAAGCATTGCGCAAGATCGGTGTGCCATACACGGACCAGGAGATCGCTGAGGCACCGAAAGCGTTGGCGGGCAAGACTGAGCTCGAAGCCGTCGTTGCCTACCTGCAGGGCTTGGGTACTGCGCTCAAGCAAACGAGGTAAGTGACGGTGGATATCAACGACCTGCGCGCGCTCGTTACGGTGCTGGCGTTCATCGCCTTCATCGGCATCGTTGGGTGGGCTTATTCCGATCGCCGCAAGGCGAGCTACGAAGAGGCCGCGCGCCTGCCGCTGGAGGAGGAGGACGATCTGTCCTCCGGTAGCGGGCGCAGCGCAGGTCAATCGAACACATGAGAGGAAACCGATAATGGATTTCAATTACACCAACGACTTCATCAGCGGCTTCTGGAATCTTTACGTCGTCGTTCTGGTTGCGCTGAGCGTGCTGGGCTGCGGTGTGTTCCTGTGGCTGCAAGACAAGGCGCGGACCTCGGCCGGCAACACGACAGGCCACGTCTGGGACGAAACGCTGCAGGAGTACAACAATCCATTGCCGAACTGGTGGCGCTGGATGTTCTACATCACGGTGATTTTCGCCATCGTCTATCTGGCGCTGTACCCCGGTTTGGGCGGCTTCGGCGGCTCTTTTGGCTGGACCATGCGCAATCAGTACGATGCTGAGATGAAGAAAGCCGAGGAGACCTACGGCCCGATCTTCAGGAAGTACCAGAACATGGACATCCATGCCGTCGCCGCGAACTCGGAAGCGCGTGAAATGGGGCAGCGTCTGTTCCTGACCTACTGTGCCCAGTGTCACGGTTCGGATGCGGGCGGTGCGATCTCCTTCCCGAATCTGAAAGATGGCGACTGGCTGTGGGGGGGTACCGCCGAGCAGATCCGTGCAACGATCGAGCATGGGCGCATGGGAGTGATGACGCCGAAGGGCACTAAGCCGGACATGGACAGTGAGCAGATCAAGGATGTCGTGCATTACGTGCGTTCGCTCTCCGGGCTGAGTGCCGATTCGGTGCGCGCCCAGCGCGGCGCCGAGCTCTATCCGCAGGCGTGTGCCGCTTGCCATGGTGCCGACGCCAAGGGCAGTCCTGCAGCGGGTTATCCGAATCTGACAGACAAAATCTGGCTGCATGGTTCGTCCGAAGCGAAGATGATCGAGATCGTCACCCATGGCATACAGAACCAGATGCCGGCCTTCGGCGAATTCCTTGGTCCCGCCAAGGTTCACCTGCTGACCGCTTACGTTTGGGGTCTTGGTGGTGGGCAGAAGGATGAGCCGAAGCCGCGGCAGCCATTGGCAGAAGCGGCGGCGCCAGCCGAGGCTTCCGTCGGAGCCGGTAATGAGGCGGCCGCATCGGCGGCAGCTTCGACCGAACAAAAACAGTAATCCGTCGCAAGGCTTCCCGGCACGTTCGGTGCCGGGAAGCGATTTTGCGGTCGTCCCCTGTGCGTGGCACAATGAGCCCAGCGAGAACGCGTGGCTGGGGTTACACGTGGGTGGCTGGTTCTATCCGCCCGGATCGACGCAACCCGGCGATATCGGTCACTGCGCTGTTCCGCGCTCACGCTCATGGCGGCGGAGGATTCCTCTGACCTTGAAAATAGGCTGTGCCCGATGAACGGTCTTGGCCGCGAAGGCAGCGGTTGCAGCCAGCTCGACCGCCCATCGCGGGCAAGCCCTCGCAGGGGGCTCCTTGATAAGTCTTATGACCTCACCCCGTAGAACTCGCTGCGCTCGTTCTACCCCTCGAGGGGTAAGACGGCACGTTCGTGGCAGCGACTGTTTTTTCCCGGCGCAGCCAGACTCGTCGGATGTCCGAAGGGCAGAAGGGACGGCCCTTCGTTTGACGGCCCTTCGTTTTCTTGAGAGTGAGTTCGACGCTACCGGCGCATGCCTCTCAGTTTTTCCGCGCAGTGAGATCAGCGCGTTGGTGATCATGGACTTTAATTCCCTGCGCAGCCGAGTCCGCTGGACGCGTGAACGCGTCACAATGCAGGGCGGCCCTGCGTTTTCACGGAAGTCATGAGCGCGAACCAGCACGGCCCATCCCCGCAGCAGACCCAACCCGGCGGAGAAGAAGAAATATCGCTGTACGAGGTGCGCAAGAAAATCCATCCGCGCACCATCAGTGGTCGATTCACCACCTGGCGTTGGCTGGTCGTCTGGCTGACCCAGATCGTGTTTTATGGCTTGTGCTGGGTGCCGTGGAACGATCGGCAGGCGGTTTTGCTCGATATCGCCGAGCGCAAGTTTTACTTTTTTGGTCTCGTGTTGTGGCCTCAGGATGTTTTCCTGCTGGCCATTCTTCTGATCATATCGGCATACGCGCTGTTCCTGTTCACCGCCATTGCTGGTCGGCTATGGTGTGGCTACAGTTGTCCGCAAACGGTCTACACGGAAATGTTCCTGTGGATCGAGAGGCTCGTCGAAGGCGACCGTCCGGCTCGGATCAAACTCGATGCCGCGCCGATGAATGCGCAGAAATTCGCCCGGCGTACCCTCAAATATGCTCTTTGGGTGTCGCTGTCGCTATGGACGGGATTTACCTTCGTTGGGTATTTCACCCCGATCAAGACGTTGTGGGCCGAGTTGATGAATTTTTCGCTCGGGCCGTGGGAGTGGTTCTGGTTCTTGTTCTATTCGGCCTTCACTTACCTGTTGGCGGGTCATCTGCGCGAGCAGGTATGCAAATACATGTGTCCCTACGCCCGTTTTCAGGGTGTGATGTTCGACCCCGACACGCTCGTCATTACCTATGACAGCGAGCGCGGCGAGCCGCGTGGCGCACGCAAGAAGGAGATCGATCATCGGGCCAAAGGATTGGGCGATTGTGTCGATTGCGGCATCTGCGTTCAGGTTTGTCCCACTGGGATCGACATCCGTAACGGATTGCAGTACGAATGCATTGGCTGCGCCGCCTGTATCGATGCGTGCGACGAAGTGATGAGCAAGATGGGCTATCCGCTAGGATTGGTGCGCTATTCGACCGAAAATGCGATCAATCAGCACTGGGGCTGGCGTGAGATCGTTCGCCACGTCGCCCGGCCACGCGTCGTGCTCTATTCAGTCATCCTCGGTGCCATCGTCACCGCATTCGTCTGGGGTGTGGCGACAAAACCCGACCTGCGCGTCGATGTCATCCGTGATCGGGCGACATTGGCGCGCGAAGTCGAAGGTGGAATGATCGAAAATGTCTATCGTCTGCATGTGATGAACGTGACGGAGCGGCCGCAAAGCTATGTCGCCAGCGTCGAGGGTCTCCCCGGAATCGAGCTGCTGATCGAGACGAGCCCGATTGACGTCGGGCCCGCTGCGACACGTGCCTTCAGCGTTTTGGTCCGCGTACCGGTCGACGCGGTGGCCAAAGGTTCACATACCATCCATTTCAATGTTCGTTCGACTACCGATTCGTCGCTATCGGTGCGCGAGAAAGCCAGTTTCCTGATGCCATGACGACCTCACATGAAAATCCCCGCCCCTGGTTCCGCGAGCCGGGCCCATGGTTGCTGATGCTTGGCCCTTTTGTCGTCGTGTTGGCCGGCTTTTATACGGCCTATCTCGCCGTCGTCAGCAACGACGGTCTCGTGACCGACGATTATTACAAGAAAGGTCTGGCCGTCGATCAGACCATCGCCCGCAACGAACGAGCCCGGGCCTTGGGCATCGTTGCCGGCGTGCGTCTGATCGCGGATGACGGACTCAGCGTCCGCCTGCAGGTGCGCGATCCCGGTTATGCGCTGCCACAGAAGCTTCACGTCGCTTTGTCTCATCCGACGCGCGCCGGGCTCGATCAGGAAGCCTACGTCGAGCGTGATGGCGAGGTGTATCGTGGGCGGATGCGGTTGCCGGCTTCCGGGCACTGGCTGGTATTGATCGAGGACGAACAATCCAGCTGGCGGGTGCTGGGCAACGTGGTACTGCCCGCGCAAGGTGAAACACTGATCGGAGCCGAGTCGAACGTAGCGCCCACTCATTGAGTTTCTCGCCGACGAACCCGCCGTGTCTAATCGCGGGCCTGCGGTCCATCCAACCACCACTGAAGGAGAGCATCATGGCATTGGAGATCCTGTTTGGCAGTGACATCGGTCTGTTGAGCCTGTTTACGATCGGGTTCGTCATCGTCATGGCGATATACCTGATCAATTTCTTCAGCAAAAAAGTGGAAGAAGACGCGCGCAACGCCAAGTAATGCGTGTTGGCGCAGCCAACTTTTTCGGCTGCTCTTCGCCAGTCCCGACCGATCCTTGTTCCGTTCCGCCAAGGCGAAAAACCGCTCGTTTCTGCAGCGACAGCGAGGCATAGGCCGGTATGGTCAGGTGTAGCCTTGACCGGTTAGGGGAACGCTGAAGAAAGCCGCGAACGGGGGGACGCAGGAGGTGCGTATCAAGCAGCAACCGCAGCCGATCAAGTAGATCGGCGAGGGAGCGAGCACCGCGCACCGCCGCCCAAGCCCCCGTGCAGCAATTTATTCAGCGTTTCCTTGACAGGCCGTTGAAAAACGTAGCGAGGATGGCCCGTGCACGGCGCACGGAGCGCAGCGACCGAGGCCTATCAAATAGGTCGGCGAGGGAGCGAGCACCGCGCAACGCCGCAGAGGGCCCACCGCCGTAGTTTTTCAACGGCCTGTTAAACAGCCACAACTGGCCAAGCGTCGCTGGGCGATGAGGCGGATTCAGCACAGCGCCATCGGTTTGTTGCGCGGCGTGCGTTCTTTGGCTGTGCCGGAGCGTGGCACGGAAGAGGTAAGCGGTTTGTCGTCAAAGTCAGCCCCGTTGGCACGGCGTGTGCCGGAGCGATACGTCGAGGAGAAGAGCGCTTGGGGGGCGTGGGGGAAGCTAGATGGTTGGAAGAGGTCAGGCGCGTCGCCAACGGGTGCCGTTTGGCCCGTCTTCGAGAACGATGCCGGCGGCTTTCAGTTCGTCGCGCAGCCGATCGGCCTCCGCCCAGTTTTTTAGCTGCTTGGCTTGCGCGCGGGCGACGATGCGCGCCTCGATTTCGGCTTCGGTGAAGCCCGAGGCCGCCGCGGCGCCGGCACGGAGGAAATCGCGCGCATCGCGCTGCAGCAGGCCAAGGATCGACCCCAAGCCCTTCAGTTGTGCTGCTCGCCGGGCTTCTCCGCTGCGGTTGTACTCGGTGGCGAGTTCGAATAGCACGGCGATGGCCTCGGGCGTGTTGAAGTCGTCGTCCATCGCGTCGCGGAAGCGACACGCATAACCATCGTCCCAGTCGATGTGACCGGCGCCATCATAGGTTTGCAGTGCGGTGTATAGCCGTGTCAGCGCCAGGCGGGCCTCTTCGAGGTGGGTGTCGGAATAGTTGAGTGGACTGCGGTAGTGGGCGCGCAGGATGAAAAACCGTACGACCTCTGCGTCATAGCGAGTCAAAACGTCGCGAATGGTGAAAAAATTGCCCAATGATTTGGACATTTTTTCGTCGTCGACCCGTACAAAGCCGTTGTGCATCCAGTAATTGACGAAGGTTTGGCCATGCGCGCCCTCGCTCTGGGCAATCTCGTTTTC
>OGCL01000293.1_pt1 | contig 56689 bp, 52 predicted proteins | sample 1570041 | NCBI WGS metagenome assembly OGCL01 (sample SAMN06266162, study PRJEB24511) | hot springs metagenome | isolation source: Hot spring water | place: South Africa: Limpopo | collected 2015-06-22
TGAGCGTTTGTAGTGCTAAGCACTAGTTCCAAAGAACTTGGCACTCGCCATCAAACGCCCACGCTTATCGGCTGTATATTTTTAATGAACCGGATCACTCACAAAGACCTAAATCTTTCTTCGCTTTCCCGACCTAGCTGCGATCAGCTGAGCCTTGAATTCTAGCACAGTTTTTTAAGAACTGTCAAACTTTTTGCTTTTCTTTCGAGCTCATCGACATCTGCCAACAACCTGCTTTACTCAGCGAAGCCTTGTATTCTATACCGAGTTTTTAAGCACCCAGACAACAAAACAAAACTTTTCTTCACCCCTCGATCACCAGCAGCACAACCCCACAAGAGCATCACCGCCAGCCACCAAACACAGCACCAAACAACTACATCGTTCGGGCAAGTGCTTCAGAAGCGAAGCCCTCGACTATAGCACGGTTTAAAGGGGGTTGAGAAGAGTTTGGTCGGATTCAGGCGGCTCAGCCCCGGTAGGCTGCAACAGCGGCTTCGAGCGCATCCACAAACAGGAAGGCGACATCGCAGCCCGTCTGATCGAAGATCTCCTGGAAGCAGGTGGGGCTGGTCACATTGATCTCGGTGACGCAGTCGCCGATCACGTCCACCCCCGCCAGCAGCAGGCCCCGCTCCAGCAGGATGGGGCCCAAGGCCTCTCCGATCTCACGGTCGCGTGCTGACAAGGGCCGGGCCACGCCCTTGCCACCCGCCGCGAGGTTGCCACGCACTTCGCTGCCTTGCGGGATGCGGGCCAGGCAGAAAGGCACGGGCCTGCCGCCGATGATGAGCACACGTTTGTCGCCATCAACGATCTCGGGCAGGAACTTCTGCACCATCACGCTCTGCGCGCCATGGCGGTTGAGGGTTTCGGTGATGCTGCCCAGGTTCAGGCCATCGGGGCCGACGCGGAAGATGCCCATGCCACCCATGCCGTCCAGCGGTTTGAGGATGATGTCCTGATGCTCAGCATGAAAGCGCCGGATGTCTGTCGCATCACGCGTGACCAGGGTGGGGCCGATGAACTGGGGAAACTCCATGATCGCCAGCTTTTCCGGGTGGTCCCGCAGGGCCCGGGGCTTGTTAAACACCTTGGCGCCTTCGCGCTCGGCCTGCTCCAGCAGGTGGGTGGCGTAGAAGTATTCGCTGTCGAAGGGCGGGTCCTTGCGCATGAGCACCGCGTCGAAATCGGCCAGCACAGCGCTGCGCTCTGGCTGGGCGTCATACCAGTGCTCCGCATCCCCCGTGAGACGGATGTCCCGGACCCGGGCCGTCACCTTGCCGCCCCGCTGCCAGGTGACATGCTGCGGCTCGCACACCGCCAGGGTGTGACCGCGCCGCTGCGCCTCGCGCATCATGGCAAAGGTGGTGTCCTTGTAGATCTTGAAGCTGTGCAGCGGGTCGGCAATGAAAAGCAATTTCATGGTGTCGGATCGGAAAAGTGGATGGGGCCAGCGGCCCGGGCAGCGAACGAGACTAGGCGGGCCCTGCCTGCGAACGCCTGTACTGTTGCACAAATAAGGCAATGCTGCCGGCGACCACGCCCCAGAAGGCCGACCCCACACCGGCCACCACCACACCGCTGAGCGTGACCAGGAAGGTGATGAGCGCAGCCTCCCGGTGGGATTCGTCCCGCAAGGCAGCGGCCAGGCCGTTGCCGATGGTGCCCAGCAGCGCCAGCCCCGCAATGGCGACGACCAGCTCCTTGGGGAACGCCGTCAGCAGCCCGGTGATGACCGCGCCAAACAGCCCGATGGCCACATACAGCGCGCCACAGCACACGGCCGCGGTGTAGCGGCGGCTGCGGTCTTCATGCGCCTCCGGGCCCATGCACATGGCGGCGGTGATGGCACTGAAGTTCAGCGCAAAGGCGCCAAACGGAGCCAATACCAGGGTGGCCAGCCCGGTGAGGGTGATAAGGCGAGACACCGGCAGGTCGTAGCCCGATGCGCGGATCACCGCCACGCCCGGCAGGTTCTGCGAGGCCATGGTGACCACAAACAGCGGGATCGCCAGGCTGACCAGGGCGGCCACGCTGAACTCCGGCGCCATGAACACCGGCAGGGCCAGCTCCAGCTGCACCGCCGACCAGGCCATTTGCCCGTGGGCCGCCACATACGCCACGGCCACCGCCAGAGTGATGACCACTGCGTACCGCGCCAGCCAGCGGCGGCTGACCAGGTACACCAGCAGCATGAGCAGCACCAGCGGCAGCGCCGTCTGGGCCGCCGCAAATGCCTGCAGGCCGAACCGCGCCAGCACACCGGCCAGCAAGGCGGCGGCGATCTCCATCGGGATGCGGTTCATCACGCGCTCGAACCAGCGCGTGACACCCGCCAGGGTAATGAGCACCGCACTCACCATGAAGGCCCCCACGGCCTCGCCCATGCTGAAGCCCCCGGCCAACCCGGCCGTGGCCAGCACAGCGGCGCCAGGGGTGGACCAGGCCACCATGACAGGCTGCCGCAGGATCAACGAAGGCACCAGCGAGCACAGGCCCATACCCAGGCCCAGCGCCCACATCCACGAGGTGACCTGGGCGGGTGTGGCGCCAAACGCCTGCGCCGCCTGGAACACGATGGCCACCGAGCTGGTGAAACCCACGAGCACCGCCACGAACCCCGCGACAAAGGTCGAGAGGCTCAGGTCTTTGAAAAATTGCATGGGCTGGATTCTGGCACCGCGCCCCCGCAGCCGCCTGCGCGAGGGTCCGCCAGCAGCGCCAAACGCCAACTCGCTACATATTTAATAGCAGCTTTGGCTTGATGGTCGCGCGCAAGAGGCCAAAAAGCCTCAAAAAATCCGCTCAGATCTCGATCTTGGACCCCAGCTCCACCACCGCGTTGTTGGGCAGGTGCAGGAAGTCTGCCGCGCCGCTGGCATTGTGGTGCATCTGGGCAAACAGCTTTTCGCGCCAGGGCGCCATGCCGCCGCCCATGGTGGGGATGACCGTGTCGCGCGAGAGGAAGTAGCTCGTGGTCATGGCCTCCAGCTCGCAGCCCCGGCCGCGCAGCAGCTCCAGCGCACGCGGCACATCGGGGTCGTTCTTGAAGCCGTAGTGGATCACCACCTGCCAGCAGTCGTGGCCCAGGGACTCAACCTGCAGGCGCTTGTCCAGGCCGATCCAGGGTGTCTCGTGGTTGTGCACCGTGACAAACAGGTTCTGCTGGTGCAGCACCTTGTTGTGCTTGAGGTTGTGCAGCAGCGCGTTGGGCACGGCGCCGGTTTCGGCCGTGAGGAAGACGGCCGTGCCGTCCACACGCGTGGGCGGGCTGATGAACACCGACTCCAGGAAGTCTTTCAGGTCGATGGCATCGGCGCGCAGCTTGTCGTTGAGCAGGCGGCGCCCTTCCTTCCAGGTCATCATGAAGGCGAACACGATGCCGCCGATCAGCAGCGGGAACCAGCCGCCCTGGAACAGCTTGAGCATGTTGGAGGCGAAGAACGCCAGGTCCACCACAAAGAAGCAGCCCGTGGCCGCGATACACAGCGCCAGCGGGTAGCGCCAGCCGTAGCGGATCACAAAGAAGGTGAGCGTGGTGGTGATCAGCATGTCCAGCGTCACGGCAATGCCGTAGGCGGCGGCCAGGTTGCTCGACGAGCGGAACATCACCACCGCGAGCACGATGGCTGCGAACAGCCCCCAGTTGACCAGCGGCATGTAGATCTGCCCCGTGTCACGCACGCTGGTGTGCTGGATGTTCAGGCGCGGCAGGTAGCCAAGCTGGATGACCTGCTTGGTCACGCTGAAGGCGCCGGTGATCAGGGCCTGCGAGGCGATCACTGTGGCCATGGTGGCCAGCACCACCAGCGGGATCAGTGCCCAGTCGGGGGCCATCATGTAGAAGGGGTTCTTCACGGCCTCGGGCTCGGCCAGCAGCAGCGCGCCCTGGCCAAAATAGTTGAGTGTGAGCGCCGGCATGGCCACGGTGAACCAGGCCAGGCGGATGGGCCGCTTGCCGAAGTGGCCCAGGTCGGCGTACAGAGCCTCGGCACCTGTCACGCACAGCACCACCGCGCCCAGGATGATAAAGCTGGTGCCCGGGTTGGCCCACATGAAGCCCAGCGCATGGTGCGGGCTCAGCGCCCAGAGGATCTCGGGGTGGCCCACGATGTGCGATACCCCCAGCAAGGCCAGGCTGATGAACCACACCAGGGTGATGGGCCCGAAGAACTTGCCGATGCCCCCCGTGCCGCGCTTTTGCACCGCAAACAGGCAGAACAACACCACCAGTGTGATGGGGATCACATACTGCTTGAAGTGGGGCGAGACCACCTCCAGCCCCTCCACCGCCGACAGCACCGAGATGGCCGGGGTGATGACTCCGTCGCCATAGAACAGCGAGGTGCCGAAGATGCCGACCGCCAGCAGCACGCCGCGCAGCCGGGGCTTGTCCTTGACGGCCTGCGAGGCCAGGGCCAGCATCGCGATCAGGCCGCCCTCGCCGTGGTTGTCGGCGCGCAGCACCAGCACCACGTACTTCAGCGACACGATGACCGTGAGCGTCCAGAAGAAGATGGAGAGGATGCCGTAGATGTTGTCCGGGGTGAAAGGCACATGGCCGGAGCCAAACACCTCTTTGACGGCATACAGCACGCTGGTGCCGATATCGCCATACACCACACCGATAGCGCCCAGCGTGAGCGCTGCGAGCGAAGATTTGGAGCTTTGCACTGACCGCACCCGGCATGCGCGGGGCCGCCGGGGTTCTGTTACTTTTGGGAACGCTATTGTGCGCCTGCGCCAGATCAAGCGCCTGGAGGCGTCCGCCCAATGTTGCGACGCAGCAACTGGGCCTGGCTGTCCCCCCTTGGCAGGCGGGTGCGGGCGTGGCAGGCCATCATTTGACGTTCACCCGCCATGATGGATAGAGCCCCTGCGCCATGAACTGGCTTGGCCAGGCCACCGGGTGCGCCCCCTTCCCGCGCAGCGAGAGAGGGGGAAGGCGCGAAGCGACTCAGGGGGCGCGTTCAGTCGTACACCTCGGCGTCGGGGTTGGTCGCCTCCAGCTCGTAGCTGGCCGCCAGCATCGCCAGCCGTGCCACCACGCCATACATGTAGAAGCGGTTGGGCGCACTCACCCCGGGGCGCACGCCGGGCTGCGGCATGTGGGTGCTGTGCTCAAAGGCCAGCGGCACAAAGCTCGCACCCGGCGCATTCAGGTTCTCATCCACCCCGCGTTCGGCATGCATGCGGTAGAAGCCACCCACCACATAGCGGTCCATCATGTAGACCACGGGCTCGGCCACGGCTTCGTGCACACGCTCCTGGGTCAGCACGCCCTCCTGGATGATGAGGTCATTGACCGGCTGGCCGTCCTTGATGACGGCCATCTTGTTCTTGGTCTTGCGGTTGACCGCGTCCAGCTCCTTGGCATCGCGCACCGTCATGATGCCCATGCCGTAAGTGCCGTTGTTGGCCTTGACGATCACGAACGGCTTTTCGTTGATGCCGTATTCCTTGTACTTGCGGCGCACCTTGGTCAGCAAGGCATCCACCGTGGTCTGCAACTTGTCCATGCCTTTGTCTTCGGCAAAGTCCACACCGTCGCACTGGCTGTACATGGGGTTGATGAGCCAGGGGTCGATGCCCAGCATCTTGCCGAAGCGCTTGGCCACTTCTTCGTAGTTCTTGAAGTGGGTGCTCTTGCGACGCACGCTCCAGCCCGCGTGCAGCGGGGGCAGCAGGTACTGCTCGTGGATGTCTTCCAGGATGCCCGGCGGGCCCGCCGACAGGTCGTTGTTGAGCAAGATGGTGCAGGGGTCGAAATCCTTGAGCCCCAGGCGGCGCTTGGTGCGCACCACGGGCTCCAGCGTCACCGTGTCGCCGTTGGGCAGCTCGATCAGCGTGGGCTTCTTGATCTCGGGGCTGATGGACCCCACACGCACGTTCAGGCCGGCCATGTTGAAGATGCGCTGCAGCTGCACCACGTTGGCCAGGTAGAAGGTGTTGCGCGTGTGGTTCTCCGGGATGATCAAGAGGTTGCGCGCCTCGGGGCAGATCTTCTCGATGGCGGCCATGGCGGCCTGCACGGCCAGGGGCAGCATCTCCTTGGTCAGGTTGTTCCAGCCACCGGGGTAGAGGTTGGTGTCCACAGGCGCGAGCTTGAAGCCCGCATTGCGGATGTCCACCGAGGTGTAGAACGGCGGCGTGTGTTCCATCCATTCCAGGCGGAACCAGCGTTCGATGGCGGGCATCGAGTCGAGAACGCGCTGTTCGAGTTCGTTGATCGGCCCCGTGAGGGCCGTGATGAGATGCGGAACCATAGATGCCCTCGGGAAGCAAATTGCGGACGAATTGTAGGGATTTGGGGCCGTCTTCCTGTTTCGCAAGGCATGGCCACGCAAAGCAATGTCAGCGGCGCCAGAAAGCGGGGGTGAGCAAGGCCATGAAACTCAGAATCTCCAGCCGCCCCAGCAGCATGGCCAGTGTGCACACCCAGATCTGGAAATCGGTCAGCACCGCGTAGTTGGACGCGGGGCCCACGCTGCCCAGCCCCGGCCCCGCGCAGTTGACGCTGGCCAGCACCACCGAAAACGCGGTCACGGGGTCCAGGTCGGTGAGCAGCAGCACCATGCTCAGGCCGAACACCGTGCCGCCATAGACCAGCATGAAGGCCAGCACCGAGAAGATCACCCGGTTGTCCACCACGCCGCCGCCCAGGCACACCGGCTGCACGGCGCGCGGGTGCACCAGGCGGTTCATCTCGCGGCGCGCCTGCTTGGCCAGGATGAGCATGCGCACCATCTTGATCCCGCCGCCCGTCGATCCGGCACTGGTGGCCACGCCCGACAGCAGCAGCATGAGCACGGGCGCAAACACCGGCCAGGCCAGGTAGTCCACCGTGGCATAGCCGGTGGTGGTGGCCAGCGACACCAGGTTGAACATGCCGTGGCGCAATGCCTCCAGCGGTGCATACACCCCCTTGGCCCACAGCAGCAGCGCCACCACCAGCCCGCCGCCGATGAGCGCAAACAGCGTGGCGCGCAGCTCCGGGTCGCGCCAGAAACCACCCCAATGGCCCTTGCGAAACGCCACAAAGTACAGCGCAAAATTGCAGCTGGCCACCAGCATGAAGAAGATGCAGATCGCCTCCAGCAGTGGCGACTGGAAGTAGCCAAAGCTCTGGTCGTGCGACGACAGCCCGCCCAGGCTCACGGTGGTGAACATGTGCATCAGCGCATCCAGCGGCGCCATGCCCCCAGCCCAGTAGGCCAAACCACACAGCACCGAAAACAGCGCGTACACGCCCCACAGCCCCTTGGCCGTGCCGGTCATGCGCGGCGTGAGCTTGGTGTCCTTCAGCGGCCCTGCCGCCTCGGCCTTGAACAGCTGGCTGCCGCCCACGCCCAGCAGCGGCAGCACGGCCACGGCCAGGATCAGGATACCCATGCCGCCCATCCACTGCAAAAAGGTGCGCCACACATTGACCGACACCGGCAGCGCATCCAGCCCGGTGAGCACGGTGGAGCCCGTGGTGGTGAGCCCCGACACGGCCTCGAAATAGGCATGCGTGAACGACAGCGGGTGCCCCGTGTAGTGCCCCGCCAGCATCAGCGGCAGCGCGGCCGACAGCGGCAGCAGCGCCCACACCAGCGACACCAGCATCACGCCGTGGCGCGGCTGCAGCTCCTGCCGGAACAGCCGCAGCCGCCACCACAGCCAGGCGCCCGCCAGCAGCGTGGCGCCCATGGACAGCGGGTACACATGCCAGACGCCATCGCCCGTCCACAGCGACACCGCCAGCGGCAGCCCCATGGTCAGCGCAAAGATCATGATCAGGATGCCCAGCACCCGCAGCACGGGAAACATGTCCACCATGGGTCGCTCGCTGGCCCGGCGTCAGAAAAAAGTTGCACTCACGCGGAAGAGCTTTTCCACATCGCGCACCAGCCGCTTGTTGGGCAGGAAGAACACCACATGGTCGTTGCTCTCGATCACCGTCGCGCTGCGCGGGATGATGACCTCGGGCTCGCGCAGGCTGGCGGCGGCTGCGCCCGTCGGGTCCGAGGCATCGGGCAGCCCGCGCACGATCAGGCCGATGTGCACATCGCGCGGCAGCTGCAGGTCGCTGACCTTGCGGCCCACCACGCGCGAACTCTTGCGGTCGCCGCGCGCCACGATCTCCAGCGCCTCGGCCACGCCCCGGCGCAGGCTGTGCACCGCCTGCACATCGCCCTGGCGCACATAGGCCAGCAGCTCGCCCAGCATGGCCTGCGCGGGCGACAGCGCAATGTCGATCTGTGTGCCATGCATCAGGTCGGCATAGCTGCGCCGGTTGATGAGGGCCAGCACGCGGCTTGCGCCCATGCGCTTGGCCAGCAGGCAGGACATGATGTTGTCCTCGTCATCGTCGGTGAGTGCGAGGAACAGGTCCACCTCCTCGATGCCCTCGTCGCCCAGCAGGTCCTCGTCGGTGGTGTCGCCCTGCAGCACCAGCACGTCGGACGGCAGAGCCGACGCCAGCGCCACGCAGCGCTCGGCATCGCCCTCGATGATCTTGGTGTGGAAACGCCCGGGTGTCTGCGCCAGCTGCCGCGCCAGCCGCAGCCCCACACCCCCGCCGCCCGCAATCATGATGCGGCGCACCGGCTGGGGCTGCTGCGAGGCCGGGCGGTGCAGGGCCGCCAGCACCTGGGCGATGTGCTCGTGCGCCGCCAGCACAAACACCTCGTCACCCGGCTCGATGCGGGTGGCGCCGTCGCAGGCGATGAAGCGGTCGGGCTCGTCGGCAAACCGGCGGTAGATGGCCACCATGCGCATCGCCATCTCGGGCGCGCGCTCGCGCAGCTCGCCAATCGTGGGGCCCACCATGGGCGCGCCGGGCCGGGCCCGGCCCGACACCAGGCAGGCGCGGCCACCGGCAAACTCGCGCACCTGCATGGCTTCGGGGTAGTCGATGAGCTTGCCGATATAGCGGGTGAGCGATTCTTCGGGGCAGATGATGCGGTCCACCGCAAAACCCTCGGGCCCCACCAGCCGGTCGTCGCCCTGAAAGCCGCCGGAGCGCACGCGCGCAATGCGTTTGGGGATGTTGAACAGCAGCTGCGCGATCTTGCAGCACACCAGGTTGGTCTCGTCCTGTGCGGCGCAGGCGATCAGCAGGTCGGTGTCCTCGGCACCCGCCTCGGCCAGCACGGCGGGCTCGATGCCATTGCCCACCACCCCGCGCAGGTCAAAGCGCGACTCCAGGTCGCGCAGGCGCGCGGCGTCGGTGTCGATCACCGTGATGTCGTTGCGCTCCGACACCAGGCTGTCTGCCACGCTCTGGCCCACACGGCCCGCGCCGAGGATGATGATTTTCATAGAGAAATAGGGCCTCTGCGCGCGACTGATATGCGTTGACAGCTATCAAATAAATAGCAAATCAGCCCCGCACCTCGCCCTCGCCCAGCACCACGTACTTGAGCGAGGTCAGCCCCTCGATGCCCACTGGGCCACGCGCGTGGAATTTGTCGGTGCTGATGCCGATTTCGGCGCCCAGGCCGTACTCGAAGCCATCGGCAAACCGCGTGCTCGCGTTCACCATCACGCTGGCCGAATCCACCTCGCGCAGGAAGCGCTGGGCGTGGACATGGTTCGTCGTCAGGATGGCATCGGTGTGGTGGCTGGAATAGTGGTTGATGTGGGCAATGGCTTCGTCCACACCTGCCACGATCTTCACGCTGATGATCGGCGCCAGGTATTCCGCGCTCCAGTCCTGCTCGGTGGCGGGCACCAGCTTCGCGGCGGGCACAGCCGCCAGAATCGCCAGCGACTCGGGGCAGCCGCGCATCTCCACGCCCTTGGCGGCATACACCGCGCCGATCCGGGGCAAGAATTCGGCCGCCACACCGCGCGCCACCAGCAGGCCTTCGCTCGCGTTGCAGGGGCTGTATTTGTTGGTCTTGGCGTTGTCGGCCACCTTCACCGCCATGGCGATGTCGCAGGGGTCGTCCACATAGGTGTGGCAATTGCCGTCCAGGTGCTTGATCACGGGCACCTTGGCGTCGCGGCTGATGCGCTCGATCAGGCCCTTGCCGCCGCGCGGGATGATCACATCCACAAACTGCGGCATGGCGATGAGCTGGCCCACGGCCTCGCGGTCGGTGGTCTGCACCAGCTGCACCGCGTCCTGCGGCAGGCCAGCTTCGGCCAGCGCCTGCTGCACCAGCTTGGCCAGCGCCTTGTTCGAATCAATGGCCTCGGAGCCGCCGCGCAGAATGCAGGCGTTGCCGCTCTTGATGCTGAGGCTGGCCGCCTCGATGGTCACGTTGGGGCGGCTCTCATAGATCATGCCGAACACACCGATCGGCACGCGCATCTGCCCCACACGGATGCCGCTGGGCTGCTGCTTCATGCCCAGGATCTCGCCAATGATGTCCGGCATGGCGGCCAGCTGCTCGCAGCCTTCGGCACAGGTCTCCAGCACCTTGGGGCTGAGCTTGAGACGGTCCACCATGGGCTCGGCCAGCCCGGCGGCGCGGGCACGCTCCAGGTCTTTGGCGTTGTCGATCTGCAGCGCATCCACGTTCTCGCGCAGCAGCCGGGCCAGCGCCTTGAGTGCTTTGTTTTTGATAGCTGCTGGCGCTTTGGCCATCAGCGCAGAGGCCGTTTTTGCCTGGAGACCGAGAGAATGCGTGTATTCAGCGACGTGGAGGGCGTTCATCCGGCGATTTTGCCGCACTTGGCTTTACCCTTGCGGACTTGCCCTACTCGCACATCCCTGGCCATGACCACTACCGCCCCCGCCCAGCTCGCCACCCTGACCGAAGCCTTGCAGGCCTTTGAACGCGGCGACCACAGCGCCGCCACCCTGAGCACCCTGGCCCGCCAGCAAACAGCCCTGCTCGCCGCCCTACCCCCGCGCTACGGCGAGGTATTGCTGAACCTGCTGGACCGGCTGGAATCGAGCGCGCTATTTTCGGAGGAAAGCTGCTCGTTCAGCCAGAAGGATCTGGTGGCGAATTTGCAGATGTGGGTGGAGAAGGCGCGCTCGGCACTGGCAGCCGCCTGACCAAAGATTCCCATATTGATAGCACAAGGCGCATGATAGAAAAGCGCCAGCCGCCTGTTCGCCGCCGAGCCCTCAGCGCGCCGCCTGCGTCAACCGGCACACCTGCAGCGCCAGCCTTTGCAGCGCCTGCCAGCCGTCCTGCGGCCAGTCGGGCTGCTTGAGGCCTTTGACAATGCCGTCCACCGTGTGCGCCGACTGCAGCAGGCGCGCCAGCGCCGCGTCACTGGCCTTGGGCAGGATGCGCTCGAACAGGCGCTCCTTGGGGCCCCAGATGCGGTTCTCGCGCAAAGCCATGGGCAAGGGGCGGCCTGCGTTCATGGCGTCTTTCACGCGTTTCAGGGCGCGGATGTCTTCGGCCAGGGCCCAGTGCACCAGCACCTCGGCCTCGCCCTCGGCCTGCAGGCCGTCGAGCATGCGCTGCACGCGGGCGGTGTGGCCTGAGAGCACGGATTCGGACAGCTTGAACACGTCGTAGCGCGCCACGTTGAGCACGGCGGCTTCGACCTGGGCCTGGGTCAGCTCGCCCGCCGGGTGCAGCAGCGCGAGCTTCTGGATCTCCTGGTGCGCGGCCAGCAGGTTGCCTTCCACGCGGTCGGCAAAAAACTGCAGCGTGCGCTGCCCTTCCTCGCCCGCCACCACACGCTGGCCCTGCGCGGCCAGGCGCTGGGCGATCCACTGGGGCAGCATGCCGCGCTCGATGGGGTCGATCTGGATGGAGGTGCCGCTGGATTCGAGTGCGGCGAACCAGGCGCCGGTCTTGGTGGCCTTGTCCAGGCGCGGCAGCATCACCAGAGTAAGTGTGCTGTCGTTGCCACGTGCCGATTCGGCCACCTGCTGCAGGGCCACGCTGCCGTCCTTGCCGGGCTTGCCCGAGGGGATGCGGATCTCGACGATCTGCTTGTCGGCAAACAGACTGAGCGAGCCACCGGCGGCCAGCACGGCGCTCCAGTCGAAGTGCGCCCCGGCCACGGTGTAGCTGCTGCGTTCGGTGTAGCCCTGGGCGCGGGCCGTGGCGCGGATGGCGTCGGCGGCCTCTTGCTGCAGCAAGGGTTCGTCGCCATGCAATACATAAAGCGGCGACAGGCCCCGTTGAAGATGCGATGAGAGTTGGGCCAGGGCGACTTGCATGCGGCAAAGTTTATCGCCTTGCCCCGCCGGGTTTTGTGCAAATGGCCAGTGTGCACCCGCACAGTGCACAAAGGCCATGGCGGACTGATCAGCCCGCGCACTGTTCATTGGCACCCAAAGCCCCGAGAATGCCCGGGCGCCACCGCCCGCGCTGCGGCCTGGCCGCTGCCCTTGTCCACCCCGCACAGAAAGCCCCGACCATGCCCCCCAACACCCTGCGCAGCGCCCAGCCCACCAGCCTGATTGGCGCGCCCACCGACATCGGCGCGGGCGCGCGCGGCGCGTCGATGGGCCCCGAGGCCCTGCGCGTGGCGGGGCTGCAGGCGGCGCTGGAGCTGCACGGGCTGCAGGTGTTTGACCGGGGCAACCTGGGCGGCCCCTCCAACCCCTGGTTGCCCCCGGTGAACGGCTACCGCCACCTGCCCGAAGTGGCGCAGTGGAACCGGCTGGTGTACGACGCCGTGTATGCCGAGCTGCAGCTGGGCCACCTGCCCATCCTGCTGGGCGGCGACCACAGCCTGGGCCTGGGCAGCATCAGCGCCGTGGCCCGCCACTGCGCAGAAAGCGGCAAGAAGCTGCGCGTGCTCTGGCTCGACGCGCATGCCGACTTCAACACCAGCGAACTCACCCCCAGCGGCAACGTGCACGGCATGCCCGTGGCCTGCCTGTGCGGCTTTGGCCCGGCCGAACTGACGCAGCTGGCGGCCATGCCCGGCGGTGGCCCGGCACTGCGGCCCGAGCAGATCCGCCAGATCGGCATCCGCAGCGTGGACGCAGGCGAAAAACGCTTTGTGCACGAACAGGGCCTGGAAGTGTTTGACATGCGCGCCATCGACGAGGTGGGCATGCGCCAGGTGATGGAACGGGCCCTGGCGGGCGTGGACACCCACACCCACCTGCATGTGAGCTTTGACGTGGATTTTCTGGACCCCGACATTGCCCCTGGCGTGGGCACCACCGTGCCTGGCGGCCCCACCTACCGCGAGGCGCAGCTGTGCATGGAGATGATTGCCGACAGCGGCCGCCTGGCGTCCCTCGACATCGTGGAGCTGAACCCGGCGCTGGACGTGCGCAACAAGACCGCTGTGTTGGCGGTGGACCTGGTGGAGTCGCTGTTTGGCAAGAGCACGCTGATGCGCACACGGCCTGTGTGAGGCACGGCACAGCGGGCGCAGGCCCGTTTACTACTAATTTAATAGCTGCAAAGGCATGATGGTCGTGCGGCAACGGCCATTTTGCCTGAAGAAAATCGCCACCGCCACCCGTTCAGACGGCAGGCCGCAGCCCGAACGGGTGGGCGCAGCGGCCCAGCGTTACAGCAGCGCCTGCACCTGCTGCGCTGTGGGCAGCGGCGCCACGGCGCCAAAGCCCTGCACGGCCAGCGATGCCGCCGTGTTGGCATAGCTCACTGCAGCGGCCAGGTCGTCGCCCAGCGCCAGGCGCGCGAGCAGGTTGCCGTCAAAGCAGTCGCCCGCCCCGGTGGCATCCACCAGCGCCACGCTGCGGCCCGCCACACGCTGGCGCGGCACGGCGGGGTCGGCGCTGCTCAGCAGCACCCCATCGGCCCCCAGCTTGACGACCACCGTGGCCGCGCCCTGCGCGTGGCCCCAGTCGGCAATCGCATCGGCATCGTGCAAGCCCAGCAGCGCGGCCATGTCGTCGAGCCCCGGCAGGAAGATGTCGCACAGCGACACCGCATGCGCGATGCAGGCCCGCGCCCGTGCCAGCGGCCAGAGCTTGAGGCGCAGGTTGGGGTCGAACGCCACGCGCGCACCGGCGGCCCGGGCCACGCGCATGGCCTCAAAGGCCGTGTCGCAGGCCGAGGCCGACACCGCCAGCGAGATGCCCGACACATGCAGGATGTGGCACTGCTGCAGCACCGCTGTGGGCGCATCCAGCAACCACGCAGGTGCCATGCGGCTGGCAGCCGAGCCCGCGCGCAGGTAGCTGAACTCGTGGCCCGCTGCGCCGTGCGTCACAAAGTAGATGCCCGTGGGGTGCTGCGCATCGCGATCCACCGCCGTGGTGTCCACGCCCTCACGCGCCCACAGGTCCAGCAGGGCCTGGCCAAAGGCATCGCTGCCCAGGCGGGTAAGGTATGCGGTGCGTGCGCCCGCGCGGGCGGCGGCGATCACGGCGTTGCTGGTGTCGCCCCCAAAGCCCTGCAGGTACTGCGGCTCGCCGGGGCGCGTCTGGTTGAACTCCACCAGCGCCTCGCCCAGCGCCACCACGTCCCACACAGCTTGCTTGGCTGCGGTCATGGCTCAGCCGCGCGGCTTGTAGGCCGTCACGTCGATCTCGACCTTGGCGTCGATCATCAGGCGCGATTCGACGGTGGAGCGTGCGGGGCGGTGGTCCCCAAAACACTCCATGTACACGCGGTTGAAGCTGCCGAAGTCCCGCGCATCGGCCAGCCAGACGCTGACCTTGGCCACATCGTCCAGCGTGCAGTCGGCCAGGGCCAACGCGTCCTTGACGCGCTGGAACACCTGGCGCGTCTGCGCCTCGATGCCGCCGACCACCACCTGGCCCTGGTCGTCGGTGGGCACCTGGCCCGAGACAAAAACGAAGTCGCCGGCACGGGTGGCGGGCGAGAGGGGGCGTGCGAGGCGATCGGACGCGAGCGGCGCTTGGCCGAGGGTTTCTACTGGCATGAAAAACGCTCCTTTGAGTAAAGATATTACACAATTCCTTCCAGAAATGCCCATCTCGTTCGCAATTCTGGCATCGAATGTGCTTATTCGTGTAACCCTATTACTTCGAGGTGTGCAATGCAAACGTCTGGAACCAACCTGGTGCAGCATCCGCTGCCAACGCCCGAACTGCGGGGCCGCCGCAAGCTGCTGGGTGCTGCGGCGCTGACCGCGGCCCTCACCCTGGCCTGCAGCGCCAGCTGGGCCCAAACGGCCGCCACCGCCCCAGTCAAGGGCGGTGCCGCCAACCTCGCCATGGTGGGCGAGCCCCAGGGCCTGGACCCCATGGTGAGCACCGCCGACCTGGTGGGCACCATCATGCAGCACGTGTACGAGCCGCTGTACACCTTCGACGCCAGCTGGGCCATCGCCCCCATGCTGGCCGAGGGCCTGCCCACCGTCTCCAAGGACGGGCTGACCTACACCATCCCCTTGCGCAAGGGCGTGAAGTTCCACAACGGGCGCGAGATGACGGCCGACGACGTGGTGGCCTCGCTGCAGCGCTGGATGGAGCTGAATCCCCGTGGCAAGGCCGTGGGCAAGGAAGTGGCCTCGCTCACCGCCAAGGGTGCACTGGCGGTGGAACTGAAGCTGAAAAGTCCTTACGCACCGCTGCTGGCCCAGCTGGCCCTGCCCAGCGGCATGGCCGCCATCATGGCCAAGGAGAGCATTGCGCCCCAGCTCAAGGACTTCGTCGGCACCGGCCCCTACCAGTTCAAGGAACGCCGCCCCGACCAGTTCACCGTGCTGGTGCGTTTTGACGGCTACGCCAGCCGCAAGGAAGCTGCCAGCGGCTACGCCGGCAAGCGCGAGGCGCTGCTCGACGAACTGCGCTTTGTGCCCGTGCCCAGCGCCAACACGCGCGTTGAAGGCGCACTCTCGGGCCAGTTCCAGTACGCCGACCTGCTGCCCGTGGAGGCCATTGGCCGCATCGAAAAAGGTGCCCCGGCCGTGGTGCCCATCGTGACCAAGAACTTTGGCTTTCCGTACATCGTGTTCAACACCAAGGAAGGCGTGCTGGCCTCGCAGCCGCTGCGCCGCGCGGTGCAGACCGCCGTGGGCGCGGGTGAGCTGCTGGCCGCAGGCTTTGGCGACAACCGCTTCTTTGTGGTGGAACCCAACTTCTTCCCCAAGGGCACGCCGTATTACTCGGACGCGGGCAGCAAGCTCTACAACGAGCGCAACCCGCAGGCCGCCAAAGAGCAGGCGGCCAAGGCCAGCTACGGCGGCCAGCCCGTGCGCATCATGGCCAGCCGCCAGTACGAGTTCCACTACAACATGGCGCTGGTGATGTCCGAGCAGCTCAAGAAGGCGGGCTTCAAGACCGAACTGCAGGTGGTGGACTGGGCCACGCTGGTGCAGCGCCGCAACGACCCCAAGCTGTGGGACGTGTACTTCACGCACTCGGGCCTGTTCCCTGAGCCCATGCTCTCGCCCCCGCAGCTGGGCGACGGTGCGCCCGGCTGGTGGGATTCGGCCGACAAGAAGGCCGCGCTTGCGGCCTTCAACCAGGAGACCAACCCCGCCAAGCGCGGCGCGCTGTGGGGCAAGGTGCAGCAGGTGGTGTACGACGAAGTGCCCTTCATCGAGGTGGGCAAGTTCAACGGTTTGTCGGCCCGCTCGGCCAAGCTGCAGGGCTATACCCCTGCCATCTGGCCGTTCTTCTGGAACACGGGACTGGCCAAGTAAGCAGGGGCAGACAGCACCATGATGCGATTTTTGTTAAAGCGCCTGGGCGGCGCCGTGGTGGTGCTGGCCCTGGTGGCGGTGCTGGTGTTCTGCCTCACGCGGCTGGCCTCGGGCGACCCCGTGGCGCTGCTGTTGGGCGACCAGGCCACCGCCGCCGACATTGCCCAGGCCCGCGCGCAGTACGGTCTGGACAAACCCTTGCCCGTGCAGTTTGGGCTGTGGGTGGGCGAGCTGCTGCAAGGCAACCTGGGGCATTCGCTCTTTTTGCAGCGCCCCGTGGCCCAGGCCCTGCTGGAGCGGGCCGAGCCCACACTGTTCCTCGCGCTGTTTGCCGTGGGCATTGCCGCGCTGGTGGGCGTGCCGTGCGGCATGGCCGCCGCCGTCTGGCGCGGCAGCGCCACCGACCAGGCCGTGAGTGGCGTGGCCATGCTGGGCGCGAGCGTGCCCAGCTTCTGGCTGGGCCTCATCCTCATCCAGCTGTTTGCGGTCAAGCTCGGGTGGTTTCCCGCCTCAGGCTATGGCGACCCCACGGCCACGCTGGGCGAGCGGCTGTCGCACCTGATGCTGCCTGCGCTGGTGCTGGGGCTGCTCAATTCGGCGCTCATCATCCGTTTCACGCGTGCATCCATGCTCGACATCCTGGGCGAAGACTATGTACGCACCGCCCGCGCCAAGGGCCTGCCCGAGGGCACCATCATGGTCAAGCATGTGCTGCGCAATGCACTGGTGCCCATCGTCACTGTGCTGGGGCTGACCATGGCGCTGATGATTGGCGGCACCGTGGTGACCGAGACCGTCTTCAACCTGCCCGGCGTGGGCAACCTGGTGGTGCGGGCTGTGCTGCGGCGCGACTACCCCGTGATCCAGGGCACGCTCTTGATGATTGCCGCCATCTACGTCTTCATCAACCTGGCCATCGACTTTCTGTACACGCTGGTGGACCCCCGTATCCGCCTGGAAGCCCCATGAACCCGAGCCCTTCTTTCTGGCACCGCCTGCGGGCCGTGCTGCGCCGCCTGTTCGCACGCAAGGTGGTGCTGGCCGCGGCCATCGTGATCGCGCTGGTGGCCAGCATCGCCGTCGTTTTCCCCTGGGTGTCTGACGCCGACCCCAATGCCCTGTCCATCAGCGAGCGGCTGCACGCGCCTTCGGGCGCGCACTGGGCAGGCACCGACGAGCTGGGCCGCGATGTGTTGCTGCGCATCGTGCACGGCGCACGCTACTCGCTGCTGATCGGACTGGTCACCGCCGCTGGCGCCGTGCTGCTGGGCACGCTGCTGGGCATGTTTGCAGGGTTCTTCCGCAAGCTGGACGCACCACTGATGCGCGTGGTGGACGCGATGATGTCCTTCCCCGACATCCTGCTGGGCATTGCCCTTGTGTCCATCCTGGGCGTGTCGCTGTGGAACGTGATGCTGGCGCTGGTCATCGTCTACACACCGCGCGTGGCGCGTGTGGTGCGGGCCACCACGCTGGTGCTGCGCGAGCTGCTGTTTGTGGATGCCGCCCGCGCCCTGGGCGTGCGCACGCACCTCATCCTGTGGCGCCATATCCTGCCCAACCTGATGTCGCCCATCCTGGTACAGGTGACCTTCATCTTTGCCTACGCCATCCTGGCCGAGGCGGGCCTGTCCTTTCTGGGCGTGGGCGTGCCACCCGACATCCCCACCTGGGGCACCATGATTGCGGGCAGCCTGGACTACGCCGACAAGGCGTTCTGGACCATCTTTGCCCCCGGCGTGGCCATCGTGCTCACCGCCCTGTCGCTGCAGATGCTGGGCGACGGCGTGCGCGACCTGCTCGACCCCAAACTGAAGAAGACCGTATGACCCCCTCCACGATGAGCGCCGCGCCGCGGCTCGAAGTCAGCGGCCTGTCCACCTCATTCGCCACCGATGCGGGCCGCATCCAGAGCGTGGCCGATGTGTCCTTTGCCATCCACCCTGGCGAAACGCTGGCGCTGGTGGGCGAATCGGGCTCGGGCAAGTCGGTGACCAGCCTCACCCTCATGGGCCTGCACGCCCGCACCTCGCAGGCGCAGGTCACGGGCCAGGCCTGGTTTGTGCAGCGCGACGGCCGCAAGGTCGATTTGCTGGCCATGCCCGAGGCCGAGAAGCGCACATTGCGCGGCAACGAGCTGGCCATGATCTTCCAGGAGCCCATGACCAGCCTGAACCCCGTGCTGACGGTGGGCGAGCAGATTGCCGAGTCGGCCCGCCTGCACCTGAAAATGGACCCCAGCGCCGCGCTGGCCCACGCCCGCCGCATGCTGGAGCTGGTCGAGATTCCCGCCGCTGCGCAGCGCGTGCACGAGTACCCGCACCAGCTCTCGGGCGGGATGCGTCAGCGCGTGATGATTGCGCTGGCCATGGCATGCAACCCCACGCTGCTGATCGCCGACGAGCCCACCACCGCGCTGGACGTGACCATCCAGGCACAGATCCTGTCGTTGATGGGGCGGCTGCAGAAAGAGACCGGCATGAGCATGCTGTTCATCACGCACAACCTGGGCGTGGTGGCGCAATACGCAGACGCCGTGGCCGTGATGTACGCCGGGCGCATTGTCGAGTCCGCACCAGTGCACGACCTGTTCGCGCGGCCCGAGCACCCCTACACGCGCGGCCTGCTGGCCTGCCTGCCCGGCGTGGCCCGGCGGCAAGCCCTGGCCGCAGGCACGCCCGCCCACGGCAGGCGGCAACTGGTGGCCATACCGGGCCAGGTGTCCAGCCCGCTTTCGCCACCACCCGGCTGCGCCTTTGCGCCGCGCTGCGCCCGCCAGCAGCCTGACTGCAGCCACGCCATGCCCGCGCTGGAGGCGGCAGGCCCACGCCGCATGGTGCGCTGCCTGCACCGCGAGGAACACGCCGAACCCGCCGAGGTGAGCGCATGAACGCCGTCCTGAACACCCCACAGCCCATGGCACCGACCGACACCACCGCACCGCTGCTGGAGATTGCCCACCTGCGCAAACACTTCGGCAGCGGCCCGCACCCCGTGCGCGCGGTGGACGATGTGAGCTTCACTATCCGCCGGGGCGAGACCCTGGGCCTGGTGGGCGAATCGGGCTCGGGCAAGAGCACCATTGGCCGCCTGCTCACGCGCCTGGTGGACCCGACGAGCGGCGCCATGCGCTACCACGGCGGCCCCGTGCCCCAAGACCTGGCCCAGCTCTCGCAGTCGCAATACCGGCCACTGCGCTCGCAGATCCAGATCATTTTTCAGGACCCGTACGCCAGCCTGAACCCCCGCATGCGCATCCGCGAGGTGCTGGCCGAGGCGCTGGATACGCACGGCCTGGCCAAGGGCGCTGCACGCCTGCCGCGCATCCACCAGTTGCTGGAGCAGGTGGGCCTCAGGCCCGAGCATGCCGAGCGTTTTCCGCACGAGTTCTCGGGCGGGCAGCGCCAGCGCATTGGCATTGCGCGAGCGCTGGCGGTGGAGCCCCAGTTCATCGTGGCCGACGAGCCACTGTCGGCGCTGGATGTGTCCATCCAGGCGCAGGTGGTGAACCTGCTCGGCGAACTGAAAGAGCAGCTGGGCCTCACGCTGCTGTTCATCTCGCATGACCTCGATGTGGTGGAGTACCTGTGCGACCGCGTGGTGGTGCTGTACCTGGGCCGGGTGATGGAAATCGCCCCCACCGAGGCGCTGTATGCCACACCCCAGCACCCCTACACCCAGGCCCTGCTGGCCGCCGCGCCCATCCCTGACCCCGCCCAGCGCCGCAGCATTGCGCTGCTGCAAGGCGACCTGCCCAGCCCGGCCAATCCGCCCTCGGGCTGCGTGTTCCGCACCCGCTGCCCGCAGGCCGAGGCGCGCTGCGCCAGCGCCGACATGCAGCTGCGCGAGGTGGCCCCCGGCCACCTGCACGCCTGCTGGAAAACCGCACCGACACACCCCGCACCATGACCGACGAACTCCTGCTTGACCACCGCTGCAAGGGCTACCCGCTGCACGCCGCCCCCTGCCGCCCCGCCGACCTGGGCCAGCGCGGCTGGAACGTGCTGGCGGGCGACCTGCCCTTGCCCATTGCCGTCATCCGCGAAAGCGCCCTGGCCCACAACCTGGCCTGGATGCAGGCCTACGCCGAGCGCAAGGGCGTGGCCCTGGCCCCACACGGCAAGACCACCCTGTCGCCCGAGCTGTTTGCCCAGCAGCTGCAGGCGGGCGCCTGGGGCCTGACGCTCGCCACCGTGTACCAGATCTGCGTAGGGGTGGACGCCGGTGCGCGCCGCGCCATCATCGCCAACCAGGTGCTGTGCGATGCCGACCTGGACGGCCTGCACGCGCTGCTGCAGCGCCACGCCGACCTGCGCGTGTGGTTCCTCATCGACAGCCTGGCGCAGCTGCGCTGCATTGAAGACTGGGCCGAGCGGCGCGGCCACACTGCGCGTGGTGAACGGCGCCTGGATACCTTGCTGGAGATGGGCGTGCCCGGCCAGCGCACCGGCTGCCGCACGCTGGAAGAAGCATTGGCACTGGCGCAGGCCATGGCTGCATCACCCGCCGTGCAGCTGGGCGGTGTGGAATGCTACGAAGGCGGCGTGGCCCGCTGCGACAGCGAACACGATGCACGCGAAGTCACGGCCCTGGTGCGCCGCGTGACCGAGGTGGCCCGCGCGTGCGATGCGCAGGGCCTGTTCGCCGATGCCGAGATCCTGCTCACCGCAGGCGGCTCGGCGGTGTTCGACCTCGTCATTCCGCTGCTGCGCACGCAGGGTCTGTCCAAGCCCGTGCTGGGCGTGCTGCGCTCGGGCTGCTACATCACACACGACCATGGCAACTACCAGCGCTTTCTGAAGCATGTGGAGCAGCGCGAGGGGCTGGACGACTCGCTGCGCCCCGCGCTCGAAGTCTGGACCCTGGTGCAATCGGTGCCCGAGCCCGGGCTGGCCCTGCTCAGCGGCGGGCGGCGTGATGTCTCGTACGATCTGGAGATGCCCGTGCCTGTGCGCTGGGCGCCGCGCCACGAGCGCCGCGCTGCCAGCATCCCCACCGGGTGGACGGTGAGCGCGCTCAACGACCACCACGCCTACCTGCGCTACGACCCCGCAACAGGCCCCGCCCCCGCCGTGGGCGACAGGGTGGCCCTGGGCATCTCGCACCCCTGCACCACTTTTGACAAATGGCGCTGGCTGCCCGTCGTGGACGACGAAGGCACCATCACCCGCGCCATCAGCACCCGTTTTTGACCATGTCCAAAGCTACCCCTACCAGCCTGCTGCAGCAACTGCGTGAGCGCCAGCCCGAACTGCCCGAGGCGCAGCGCAGCGTGGTGCGTGTGGTGCTGGACGACCCGCGTGCCGCCGTGGTCGCCACCGTGGAGCAACTGGCCCAGCAGGCGGGCGTGTCCATGCCCACCATCGTGCGCACCTGCCGCAGCTTTGGCCACGATTCGGTGCGCGAATTCATGGTCGCCCTGGCGCAGGATCTGGCCGTCTCGGGCTCGCACCTGCACCGCAGCGTGCTGGCCGACGACAGCGCGCAGGACGTGGCCAGCAAGATCGTGCACGCGGCCGTGTCGTCGCTGACCGAGCTGGGCCGCAACCTCGACGCCGAAGTGCTCGACCGCGTGGCCGAGCGGCTGGCGCAGGCGCGGCGCATCGACTGCTACTCGGTCGGTGCGGCATCGACCTTCATGGCCAGCGAACTGCAAAGCCGCCTGTTCCGCCTGGGCTGCACGGCCAACGCGATTTTTGATGCACACCAGCAGCTCGTGTCGGCCAGCACGCTGGGGCCCGATGGCGTGGCCTTTGTCATCTCGCACGTGGGCCGCATGCCCTATGCGCTGGAGGCCGCGCGCTTTGCCCGCTCGCAAGGCGCCACCGTGGTGGCGCTGACCCAGCCCGGCACGCCGCTGGCGGAGGTGGCCGACCTGGTGCTGGCCGTGTCAGTGCCGCAGGACGCGGTGATGCGCGTAGGCACCGAGGCCTATCTGGCCCATCTGGTGGTGATTGAAATCCTGACCGTGCGCCTGGCGCAAAAGCTGGGCCCCGTGGCCACCCGCGGGCTGCAGCAGTTCAAGCAGCTGCTGCACAAACACGGTTTTGACAGCGCCGAATACGTTGGCGCGTTTGACAGCCACGCGGGCCAGAGCCACTCCAGCACCGCCAGCCACCCCACAGACCCATCGCGCGGCCGGGCCGCTGAGGAATGACATGGCGCATGCAACGCTGCTGAGCAATGGCCGCATCGTGGACGGCACGCCCCGCCCCGGCTGGGTGGGCGACCTGCTGATCGAGGGTGATCACATCACCGCCCTGGCCCCGCACGGCCAGATCGCCCCCGCCACCCTGGCCCGTGCCCGGGCCAACGAACACTTTACCGAAGTGGACTGCACGGGCCGCGTGATCGCCCCCGGCTTCATCGACGTGCACACCCATGACGACGCCGCCGTGCTGGACGCGCCCACCATGCTGCCCAAGCTCTCGCAGGGCATCACCACCGTCATCGTGGGCAACTGCGGCATTTCGCTGGCCCCCGTGGTCACCGACAGCCCGCTCGCCCCGCTCTCGCTGCTGGGGCGCCTGCAGTTTCGCCATGCCAGCATGGCCGAATACGCCCGCGCCGTGAACGCCGCCCAGCCCGCCGTGAACGTGGCCGCACTGATGGGCCACACGGCCCTGCGCATGCGCCACCTGGCCGACCTGCGCCAGACCGCCACCGCCGACGAGCGCGCCGCCATGGCCGCCGACATGGAAGAAGCCATGGCCGCCGGGGCGCTGGGACTGTCGTCGGGCATCTTCTACAGCGAGGCCTACGCGGCCGATGTCGAGGAGCTGGTGGCTGTCGCCTCTGTGGCAGCCCGCCACGGCGGTGTGTATGCCACGCACATCCGCGACGAGCTGGCGGGCATCCTGCCTGCGCTGCAGGAGGCCGCCCTCACGGCCCGCCAGTCGGGCCTGCCGCTGGTCATCTCGCACCACAAATGCGCCGGCCCCGCCAACTGGGGCCGTACGCGCGAGACGCTGCCGCTGATCGACCAGCTCGCCGAGCAGCAAGAGATTGCGATGGACGTGTACCCGTACACCGCAGGCTCCACCGTGCTGCGCGAAGACCTGGTGGACGGCATCATCGACATCCTCATCACCGGCAGCCAGCCCCACCCCGAAATGGCCGGGCGCTACCTGGCGGACATTGCGCGCGAGTGGGGTGTGCCCCAGCAGGAGGCCGCCGTGCGCCTCAAGCCTGGCGGGGCCTGCTACTTCCAGATGCGCGAGGACGATGTGGAGCGCGTGATTGCGCACCCGCTGTCCATGATTGGCTCAGATGGCCTGCCACACGACGAACGACCACACCCGCGCCTGTGGGGCGCGTTCCCGCGCGTGCTAGCCTGTTACTGGCGTGAAAAAGGCTTGCTGCAACTCGAAGAGGCCGTGCACAAGATGACGGGTTTGTCGGCCCAGCGTTTTCGCCTGGGCGGGCGTGGCCTGCTGTTGGCGGGGCACATGGCCGATGTGGTGGTGCTGGACCCCGAGCGCGTGCGCGACCTGGCCACGTTCGAGCAGCCCCAGCAGTTCAGCGAGGGCATCGAGCAGGTGTGGGTGAATGGTGTGCTGAGCTACACCGCCGCGCAGCGCGCCACGGGGGCGCGGGCGGGCCGCTTTGTGCGGCGCCAGAACGCGGCCCTGGGGGACACGCCATAGCAAGGGCGCGCCTCGAAAGCTATCAAAGAAATAGCTTAAAAGGCATGCCCATCGCACGCAGGCGGCATTTTTGAGCGCTATTTTTGAGTCCGGCTATTTGGCAGGACGGGTGAGCGACAGGCGCCGCATGAGCTGCTGCACCAGATCGGTCCGCATGTTGCGGTAGAGCAGCGCCTCTTCGGCTTCCTTGGCCAGGGCAATGGTTTCGTTGTAGCTGATGTCGCGCTGCTGCAGCAGCTCGGTCTCGGGAATCAGCTCGGCGCCCGCCGGGGTGCGCAGGCGGAACTTGATGCGCAGGCGCAGCTGCAGCTCGCGTACCTGGCCCGATGCGTTGAGGCCCACCACCACACGCTCCTGCTGCTCCTGCAGCAGGTCGAAGATGGCCTCCGCCGTCGGCATGCTGGCCGGGTCGCGCAGCACCTTGAGCTGGCTGCCCGACCCGTCGAGCGTGCGCTGCAGCTCCCGCGCCAGCGGCGAACTGGCTGGGGCCACGATGTAGAGCGAGCCAAACCCGAACTCCGGCACGCCACGCAGCCGGAATCCGCAGGCAGACAACAGGGCCACGGGGGCCAGGCTGAGCAGGGTGCGTTTGTTCATGGGGTCAGACCACCACGTTCACCAGACGCCCGGGCACCACGATCACGCGCTTCGGATGAGCACCCGCCGCATGCGCCGTGAAGGCTTCGCTGGCCAGCGCAATACGCTCGATCTCGGCCTTGTCGGCCTGCGCCGGCACGTGGATGGAGCCGCGCAGCTTGCCGTTGACCTGCAGCATGAGTTCGATCTCGTCCTGCACCAGGGCGCCAGCATCGACCTGCGGCCAGGGTGCATCGAGCAGATCGCCCAGCGCACCGGCATAGCCCAGACCCGTCCACAGGCTGTGGGCGATGTGGGGCGTGGCGGGGTACAGGCAGCGCAGCAGGATGCCAAAACCTTCGATCAGCGCCACCTGGGCACCGGCCGAGTCGGTGGCCTTGAAATCTTCGAGCGCGTTGATCATCTTCATCGCCCCCGACACCACGGTGTTGTACTGCATGCGCTGGTAGTCGTAGTCCACCTGCTTGAGCACGTTGTGGATCTCCAGGCGCAGGGCCTTGGCTTCCTTGCCAAACTGCACGTCCTGCAGGCTCTTGGCGCCCGCCACGCTGGCCAGGGCCGCATCGCAGTCAATCGCCGAGAGCTTGAGACCGAAATTCCACACGCGGCGCAGGAAGCGGTAGCTGCCTTCCACCGCCGCGTCGTTCCACTCCAGAGTGGCCTCGGGGGGAGCGGTGAACATGGTGTACAGGCGGGCCGTGTCGGCGCCGTACTTCTCGATCAGGTCCTGCGGGTCCACGCCGTTGTTCTTGGACTTGGACATGGTGCCCACACCCTCGTAGTCGATGGGTGTGCCCACGGGCAGCAGGCCGTCGCCGCTGGCGGCTTCGTTCTTGAGCTTGGCGCCGATGATCTTGCCGCCTTCGTCCAGCACATGCTCCACGTCGTGCGGCCAGAAGTAGTCCTTGCCGCCCTTGGCGGTGCGGCGGCTGTAGATGTGGTTGAGCACCATGCCCTGCGTGAGCAGCTTGGTGAAGGGCTCGTCCACTTTCACCAGCCCCAGGTCACGCATGACCTTGGTCCAGAAGCGCGCGTACAGCAGGTGCAGGATGGCGTGTTCGATACCGCCGATGTACTGGTCCATCGGCATCCAGTAGTCGGCACCACCGGCCACCATGGCGTCGGCGTTCTTGGGGTCGCAATACCGCATGAAGTACCACGAGCTGTCCACGAAGGTGTCCATGGTGTCCGTCTCGCGGCGGGCCGGCTTGCCGCACACGGGGCAGGTCACGCCCGCGTGGAAGCCTTCGTGCTTGTGCAGCGGGTTGCCTGAGCCGTCGGGGATGCAGTCTTGCGGCAGCACCACGGGCAGGTCTTTTTCGGGCACGGGCACGGCGCCGTGTTCATCGCAGTGGATGATGGGGATCGGTGTGCCCCAGTAGCGCTGGCGGCTCACGCCCCAGTCGCGCAGGCGCCAGGTGGTCTTCTTCTCGCCCAGGCCCTTTTGCTGCAGCGCGTGGGCCACGGCGTTCACCGCGTCCTTGTAGTTCAGGCCGCTGAAGCTGTCGGAGTTGATGGTCACGCCGCGCTGCTTGTCGCCGTACCAGTCGTTCCACTGGTGGTAGTCGAAGTGTTCGCCATCGACCAGCACCACCTGCTTGATCTCGATGCCGTACTTGAGCGCGAACGCGAAGTCGCGCTCGTCGTGCGCGGGCACGCCCATCACGGCGCCATCGCCGTAGCCCATCAGCACGTAGTTGCCGACCCAGACCTCGACCTTTTCGTCGGTCAGCGGGTGGGTGACGAACAGGCCCGTGGGCACGCCCTTCTTCTCTTGCGTGGCCAGCTCGGCCTCGGTGGTGCCGCCGCTCTTGCACTCTTCGATGAAGGCTTGGAGCGCAGGGTTGGTTTTGGCGGCATGTGCGGCCAGCGGGTGCTCGGGCGCCACGGCGCAGAAGGTCACGCCCATGATGGTGTCGGCTCGCGTGGTGAACACGTACATCTTGCCGTCGCCGATCAGCGCACCGTCGTCGCCCGCGATGTCGTGCGTGAACGCAAAGCGCACGCCTTCGCTCTTGCCGATCCAGTTTTCCTGCATCAGCTTCACACGCTCGGGCCAGCCGGGCAGCTTGTCGCCGGTCACAAAGCCCAGCAGTTCTTCGGCGTAGTCGGTGATCTTGAGGTAGTAGCCGGGGATCTCGCGCTTTTCGACCGTAGCGCCCGTGCGCCAGCCCTTGCCGTCAATCACCTGCTCGTTGGCCAGCACGGTCTGGTCCACCGGGTCCCAGTTCACCACCTGGGTCTTGCGGTAGGCGATGCCCTTTTCGAGCATCTTCAGGAACAGCCACTGGTTCCACTTGTAGTACTCGGGGTCGCAGGTGGCGACTTCGCGGCTCCAGTCGATGGCCAGGCCCATGGCCTGCATCTGCTTTTTCATGTACGCGATGTTTTCGTACGTCCACTTGGCGGGTGGCACGCCGTTCTTCAGCGCGGCATTCTCAGCGGGCAGGCCGAAGGCATCCCAGCCCATGGGCATCAGGACGTTGTGGCCGTTCATGCGCAGGTAGCGCGTGAGCATGTCGTTGATGGTGTAGTTGCGCACGTGGCCCATGTGCAGCTTGCCGCTGGGATAAGGCAGCATCGAGCAGGCGTAGAACTTCTTCTTGCTGGTGTCTTCCGTCACGCGGTAGGCGTCGGTGGCGGTCCAGTGGTCGTGCGCAGCGCGCTCGACGTCTTGGGGAGAGTATTTGTCTTGCATGGGGGCTCGGGGTGAGAGAAGAGTGCAGCCGCTGGCCGCGCTGCGGGGATTTTAGGCGGTCAGGGCCCGGCGCTGGCGGGCCACCCACCAACGCGTGTCAGCGCGGTAGGGCCGGGGATGCAGGCGGGGTGGGCGTGGCCGCCGGTTCGGCCACAAACCCAATGCGCTGCAGCCCCGCCAGATGGGCCGCCCCCATGACCTCGACCACGCGGCCATAGGGCACGGCAGCATCGGCGCGCAGCTGGATTTCGGTGTCGGGCCGCTCGGCGCCAATGCGGCGCAGGCGCTCGGCCAGGGCGGTTTGCGACAAAGGCTGGTCATCCAGAAAGGCCTGGCCCGAGGCGTCCACCACCAGCGTGACGAACTGCGGCGCCGTGCCCGGTGTGGCGCCTTCGGTGCGGGGCAGGTCCAGCCGGATGGAGCTGGCCAGCAGCGGTGCCGTGAGGATGAAGATCACCACCAGCACCAGCATCACGTCCACCAGGGGCGTCATGTTGATGTCGCTCATGGGCTGTGGCCCGGTGGTGCGTTCGAGTCGTCCGAAGGCCATGGCTGATGGGAGCGTCTGGAATTCAGGTCTTCGCATCGGCGGGTTGCGCCGTGTCGATGAGCAGCTCGCGCAGGTCGCGCGCAAACCCTTCCAGGTCGGCCTCAATGCGGCCAATGAGGCGGCCAAACACGTTGTAGGCCAGCACGGCTGGAATGGCGACGGCCAGCCCGGCCGCCGTCATGACCAGCGCCTCGCCCACGGGGCCGGAGACGCGGTCAATGGTGATCTGCCCCGCGCCTGCCATCGCCGTGAGCGCGTGGTAGATGCCCCAGACCGTGCCCAGCAGCCCCACAAAAGGCGCCGTGGAACCCACCGTGGCCAGCAGCACCTGACCAAACTGCAGGCGCCCCAGCACGTCATGCAGGGCATCGCGCAGCACGCGGGTGAGCCGCTGGGACAGGCTGCCCGCGCTGGCGAGCGAGGCCGGGGCACCGGGAACGGAATGGATTGCTATCGAATTTGCAGCAACCACCAGAGGCAGGACCAGCGCAGAGCGGTCAAAAGCCTGCAAACGCTGCGCGGCGACATCCATGGAGGGCGCCTGCCAGAACGCCGCTGTGCAACGCGCCACATCGGCCGTGGCCTGGCGCATGAGCCGCAGCTTCCAGACGATGACCACCCAGCTCGCCACCGACATCGCCAGCAGCACCAGGGCCGCGCCCTGGGTCACGGCATCGCCCTGGCGCCACCAGTGGAGGGCGTCCATGAAAATCGACGGATCAGTGCAAGCCCAGCACGTCGAACATGTCGAACATGCCGGTCTTGTGGGCCTTCAGGAAGCGCACGGCGCGCAAGGCGCCCTGCGCATACGTGGCCCGGCTGGAGGATTTGTGCGTGACCTCGATGCGCTCGCCAATGCCGGCAAACAGCACGGTGTGATCGCCCACGATGTCGCCCCCACGGATCGCAGAAAAGCCGATGCTGGAGGGGTCGCGCTCGCCCGTCACGCCTTCGCGGGCGTACACGGCGCAGTCCCTGAGATCGCGACCCAGGGCTTCGGCAATCACCTCCCCCATCTTGAGCGCGGTGCCCGAAGGCGCATCCACCTTGTGGCGGTGGTGGGCTTCGATGATCTCGATGTCGTAGCCGGTGGCCATGGCCTTGGCAGCCATCTGCAACAGCTTGAGCGTGACATTCACGCCCACGCTCATGTTGGGCGAGAACATGATGGCGGTGCGCTGTGCGTAGGCGTCAAGTTCGGCCTTTTGCGCATCGGTAAAGCCGGTGGTGCCGATGACGGCCTTCACGCCCAGCTGGCTGCACACGGCCAGGTGGGCCAGCGTGCCTTCAGGGCGGGTGAAGTCGATCAGCACGTCGGCGTTCTTGAGGCCTGCCGCGATGTCGGCCGTGATGGCCACGCCACTCGCATGGCCCAGAAATGCGGTAGCGTCCGAGCCCACGGCGGGGCTGGCGGCGATGTCGAGTGCACCGGCCAGCACGCAGTCGTCGCTGGCGCGGATCGCTTCGATCAGCATGCGGCCCATGCGGCCCGACGCGCCGGCCACAGCCACGCGGCAAGGGGTGGTCACGGCGGCGGGTGTTGGTGTCCCTGTCATGAAAATCCTGTTGGGTTGGGTGGCAGCACAGGGATCACACCCTGTGCTGCGGGGGACCACTGGCGTCAGCGCGCAGGCGCGTCGAGCGGCGGGTAACTGGTAGTGGTAGGCATGGGCGCCGTGGATGCCGCAGCGGGCGCGGGGGCCGGGCGGGCGGCTGCCGGGTATTTGGAGAGCTGCTCCGGCGTGGCTTCCAGCGTGGGCACCTTGCCCTTGGCGCCATCCCGGGCACCCAGCGTGGCGACGAACTCCGTTTCGGAAGGCATTTCGTCGCCCTCGGAGCGGTCCAGCACATCGCCCTTGAAGAACGCAGTCAGCTTGCGGGTCTGAATGTCTTCCCCCGGACGCTTGAGGGTGAACACATACTCCCAGCGGTCGGCATGGAACAGGCTGGTGACCAGGGGCGTGCCCAGGATTTCGCGCACCTGCTGGCGGCTCATGCCGGGCTGCAGGGCTTGTACCTGCTCGCGCGACACAAAGTTGCCCTGCACCACATCGACCTTGTAGGGCTTCACGATGCCGGCGATGCGACTGCTAGCGCCATCGAGGCTGCCACAACCGGCCAGGGCGGCCATGCTGGCGCCGATCAACAGGACCAGGCCCAGGCGGGCGCTGCAACGGGCTTTGACGGGCATGGGTAAAAGGGCTGAGGATATGATCGCCGCATTGTAGCGGCTGCCCCCCAGGCCTTGAGGTGGGGGCCAGCACCCGAAGGAGCATGCCATGACCAATATCGACGAACTCAAAAGCACGGGACTCAAGGCCACGCTGCCCCGCCTGAAGATCATGGAGATCTTCCAGAAAGGCACGCAGCGCCACATGACGGCCGAAGACGTGTTCCGCGTGCTGCTGGAGGAGCGCTCGGACATTGGCCTGGCCACCGTGTACCGCGTGCTCACGCAGTTCGAGCAGGCGGGCATCCTGATCCGCAGCAACTTCGAAAGCGGCAAGGCGGTGTACGAGCTCAATGAGGGCCAGCACCACGACCACTTCATCTGCACGTCCTGCGGCAAGGTGGAGGAGTTCTACGACGCCGAGATCGAAAAGCGCCAGCACGCCGTGGCCAAGGCCAAGGGCTGGCTGGTGCAGGACCACACGATGGCGCTGTACGGCCAATGCGCCGCCTGCGCGAAAAAAGGGTAACCCCCTGAGTCGCTTCGCGCCATCCCCCTGAAGGGGGACGCCCCCAGCGCGGCGGGGCGGCCCTTGCGCGGGAGCACTGGCGTCGGGCGCGCCAGTTTGGGAAGGATTGTGGTCTGAATTGCCGCCAGCGCCTATCCATCAAGCGCAAGCAGCTATCAAATAAAGAGCAAACTAGCCCCCCGTGTCGCGCTCCATGGCGCGACGGTGGCGTTCGACGAATTCCTGGTAGGTGTCGATGCCACGCAGCTGCAGGATGGTGTTGCGCACAGCGGCTTCGACCAGCACGGCGATGTTGCGGCCGGCCACCACCTGGATCACGACCTTGAGCACGGGCACGCCCAGCACGTCCTGAGTGAGCGGCTCGTAGGGCAGGCGTTCGTAGTCGCGCTCCAGCGTCTCTTTGCGCACCAGGTGGACGATGAGCTTGAGGCGCATTTTGCGGCGCACGGCCGTCTCGCCAAAGATGGCGCGGATGTCCAGGAGGCCGATGCCGCGCACTTCCAGCAGGTTCTGCAGCAGCTCGGGGCATTTGCCCTCGATGGTGGTCTGGTTGATACGGAAGAAGTCCACGGCATCGTCGGCCACCAGGCCGTTGCCGCGCGAGATCAGCTCCAGGCCCAGCTCGCTTTTGCCCAGTCCCGATTCGCCGGTGATCAACACCCCCAGGCCCAGGATGTCCATGAACACGCCGTGCATGGTCGTGCGGTCGGCAAAGTGCTTGGACAGGTAGGCGCGCAGCACGTCGATGACAAACGCCGACGACTCGTGCGTAGAGAACATCGGGATCTGCGCACGTTCGCACATGGACACCAGCGCATCGGGGGCAGTCTGGTTGTCGGCCAGCACCAGCACGGGCGGCTCCAGCGTCACGATGCGCGCAATGCGGCGCTTGCAGTCGTCGGGCGACGCGTTGCTCAGGTACGCGATTTCGCGCTCGCCCAGTATCTGGACGCGGTAGGGATGGATGTAGTTGAGGTAGCCGACCAGATCGGCCCCGGACCGCGCAGAACGCACGGCCACTTCGTCAAACCGCCGCTCCGATGCCCCCAGGCCCGCGACCCACTCCCATTTCAGGAGGCCGCGGAATTCCTCGAAAAGCACATCGGCACTGACAACATTGGGCTTCACGGCGGGTCAGTGCTCAATCAAATCAGAGGAGGGGCAACAGCGCGTGGGGCGGGAGATCAGGCGGTCTGTGTGGACTGCCAGCCTGCAATCATGCCGTGCAGTTCGGCGGCATCGGTGCAGGCCTTGAGCTTTTCGCGCAGGGCCGAGTCGCTCAGCAGCTCGGCAATTTCGGAGAGGATTTCCAGGTGCTTCTGCGTGGCCGCCTCGGGCACCAGCAGGAAGATCAGCAGCCCCACAGGCAATTCGTCAGGCGCGTCAAAACCAATCGGATTGAGCAGCTGGAACACCGCCGCCATGGGCGCCTTGAGCCCCTTGATGCGCCCGTGCGGGATGGCCACACCGTGGCCGAGCCCCGTGGAGCCCAGCCGCTCACGCGCAAACAGGCTGTCGGTGATCAGCGCACGCGAGAGGCCGTGCTGGCTTTCGAACAGCAGACCCGCTTCTTCAAAAGCACGCTTCTTGCTGGTGGCGTCAACGCTCACAAGCACTTGAGCGGAGGGCAGGATGGAGGCGAGTCGGTTCATGGTGAAGGGTAACAATTATGCACATATTGGCAGAAACCCTGAGCGCCAGGGCCTGGGCAACAAAAAACCGCCCGAAGGGGCGGCTGCGATGCCAGGCTCAAGGCTGGCGCATCAGGCGTGCAGTTCGCGCTTGGCGGCTTCGTGGTGGTGGTCCTGCAAACGGTCCTTGTGGCGCACCACCTGGCGGTCCATCTTGTCCACCAGCTCGTCCACGGCGGCATAGAGGTCTGCGTGGGAGCTTTCGGCAAACAGGTCATTGCCCTTCACGTGGATGTTGCATTCCGCTCGCTGTCTCTTTTCCTTTTCCTTTTGCTTCTCTACCGTCAGCAGTACCTTGACATCAACAACTTGGTCAAAATGGCGGGTGATCCGATCCAGCTTGGTGGTGACATAGCTGCGCAAGGCGGGGGTAACTTCGAGGTGGTGACCGCTGATCGTCAAGTTCATAAATAAGTCTCCTGTAGCTCTCGGTGGGAAAAAACACCGCCCTGGATCAGAGGAGCGGCTCGGCGAACTTGGATGCATCCGTTGACGTGAGTTCACTATGCCCCCGCCCTCCCCGAAAAGCAATCCCATACCGCCCCGGCCCGCTGGGTTATGCCTGCCCAGGTGCCAAGCCCCCAAAAAGCGCGCACAATGGGCGAGTTCGCAGGGGGCTGAACCGCCACCCCGCCGCCCAAGCCCCTCTAGCGCGCCGCAGGGGGGGCCCCGTGCAGGTGCAGGCGCCCCACCACCCACATCGACAGCACACCGGCCGCAATGCCCACCAGCGCGGCCACCCAGTAGTTCTGCACCAGCCCCTGCGCATCGCGGCTGATCAATACCCCGCCCACAAACGACGCCACCCCCATGGCGGCAGACTGCACCGACGCATTCAGGGTCATGAACGTGCCCCGCAAGGCGGGCTGCGCCGCCGAGGTGACGATGGCCATCCCCGGAATCATGCGCCCGCTCACGAAGGCAAACATCAGCGTGGACACCAGCAACACGCCCCCCAGCGGCAGCCCCTGGCACAGCGTGATCCCGAGCAGGCACGGCACCGAGGCCACCACCAGAGCACGAAAGGTGCGCACCTTGCCCCAGCGGTCGGTCCAGCACCCAAACCAGCGCGCCGTGAACAACGTGGCGATGCCCCCGCACAGATAGGCCAGCGGAATCTGGTCCGCCCGCACCCCGGCATTGGCCTGCATGTAGATGGTGATGTAGGGAATCACCGTGAACCCCGTGGACACCAGCAGCGCGGAGTACACAAAGGCCCAGCGGTGGTTCGGGTCGGCCAGTACCTGTGCAATGCCCGAGAGCGCCGAGCGGCCACCGGCCGCCTGCACATGGGCCGTCAGGGGCGGCAGGGTGCGGGCGGCCTGGATGGCCAGCACCCCGACCAGGGCCGCGATGGCGATGAAGGGCAGGTTCCAGCCCCCATGCTCGGCCAGGATCAGCCCCAGAGGCACACCCGCCACGGTGGACACCGCAAACGACGTCATGACGATCCCCATCGCCCGCCCTCGCCGCTCGAACGGCACCACATCCGCCACGATGGTCTGCGACAGGGCCGACAGCACGCCGCCAAACGCCCCCGCCAGGATGCGCGCCGCCATGAGCGTGCCATAGGTGGGCGCCACGCCGCAGGCCAGTGTCGCCAGCCCGAACAGCACATACAGCACCAGCAGCAGCCGCTTGCGGCCGAAGCGGTCGATGTAGGTGGACGCGAGCAGCCCCGATGCCCCGGCCGACAGCGTATAGGCCGACACCAGCAGGCCGAACTGCGCGTCGCTGATGGCGAACAGCCGCGTGAACTGCGGCCCGAGCGGCATCATGATCATGAAGTCGAGGATGTGGGTGAACTGGATGCCCGCCAGGGTCAGCAGCAGCCAGAGTTCGCGGCGGGGAGTGAGCGCAGGGGCAGTGGTGGTGGACACGAGCAAAGGCCGCAGGTGGCCTGGTCAAAGTCAGGGCCGCACAGTGTGCCCCAAGGACGCCCCCCCCTCGCGCACCCCGCGTACCACGCAGCCCCCGCCGCGTGCGCCCACCCCGTTTTTGCCCGCACCCGGGGCCTTGCAGGCGCGGCCGGGCCCGGCGCGTAAAATCCGCAGGTTGCGCCGGGTCCCGCCCACAAGCGCTTCGCCCCACCCGTTCTTCTTCGGATTGCCCGCTGCGGATATCGACCGCCCACACCGACACCATGACCCAGCCCAGCTCCAACGCCCTGCACACCTCTGCCCTCACGTCGCTGCCCCTGCTGGCACGCGGCAAGGTGCGCGACAACTACGCCGTGGGCGACGACCGCATCCTGATGGTGGCCAGCGACCGCCTCTCGGCCTTTGACGTGATCATGGGCGAGCCCATCCCCGGCAAGGGCGAGCTGCTCACGCAGATGGCGCTGTTCTGGTTCGACAAGCTCGGCCACATCTGCCCCAACCACCTCACCGGCGACGCCCCCGAGAGCGTGGTCAAGCCCGAGGAAGTGGCCCAGGTGCGCGGCCGCTCGATGCTGGTGCAGCGCCTCAAGCCCATCCCGGTGGAAGCCGTGGTGCGCGGCTACCTGGCTGGCAGCGGCTGGAAGGAGTACCAGGAATCGCGTTCGGTCTGCGGCGTGCCGCTGCCCGAAGGCCTGACCAATGCGGCGAAGCTGCCCGAGCCCATCTACACGCCCGCCGCCAAGGCCGCTGTGGGCGAGCACGACGAAAACATCACCTTCGAGCGCACTGTGGAGATGATCGGCCTCGACCTGGCCACCCGCATCCGCGACCTGAGCATCGCCATCTACCAGGCGGCCGCTGAGATCGCGCTGACCAAGGGCATGATCATTGCCGACACAAAATTCGAATTCGGCCTGGCGCCTGACGGCACGCTGGTGCTGATGGACGAGGTGCTCACCCCCGACAGCTCGCGCTACTGGCCCGTGGAAGGCTACGCCGACGCGCTGGCCCAGGGCGCCAACCCGCCCAGCTACGACAAGCAGTTCGTGCGCGACTGGCTGGAACAGGCCAAGGTGGGCGGCAAACTCTGGGACAAAACCGCGCCCGCACCGCGCCTGCCCCAGGAGGTGATCGAGAAGACGGCCGCCAAGTACCGGGAAGCGCTGGAGCGGCTCACCGCCCACTGAACGGCGGGCGCCGTCGGCGCCTAGCCCCGGCCCCCTCACAGGGCGGTCAGTCCAGCAATGTCTCGGCGGACTCGAAGCGCAGCAGTGCCTGCCCTTCGCCGCCCCGCAGCACCAGCTGGGATCCTTGCTGCCGAAAGCTCTGCACCGCCAACAGTGCCTCGAAAAAACGCGTTTCCATCCCGCTGGCCTGCAGGCACAGTGTGATGTTGGAGACGAGGCGCTCAAAACGCAGCCGCCCGCCTTGCAAAGCGTAGTCCGCCAGGAACCGGTTGCACCCGCCCGAGCCCGCCACCCGTGGCTCATCCGCTTGCAACACCAGGTGTGGGGTAACCGCCCCCTCGGGTGGGCGACCCACGGCCTCGCCCTCCATCTCGACCAGCCGCCAGTAGGTCTGCACCAGGGGCACACTGGCTTCCACCGTAGCGGCGAGAGGTGGCAACCGCTGCAACTGAACATCCACACGGCGAAACGCGGCGTCCTGCGGAACGGGATGGCGCTTGTCCGTCGCCAGCAGCAGGCGCCCCTCCAAGGTCACCGTGGCGCGCACCTCGTAGCGGCCCTTGGGCACAAACCGTGACGAAGGATAGGGAATCCAGAGCGTAAAAGGCGCCTGCCCGGCAGGGGTGCTGCGCTGGCGCCCCAGCACCACCGGGGGCATGTCAGTGTGGGTGACATCCAGCAGCGTAGCCTCGAACACGGCCTCCGGCGGCAGCACCACGCGCTCTCGGGCCATGGCCACGCCCGAAACAATGGCATCGGGGGCAGGCGGTCGGCCGGCGCACCCCAGCAGGAGGCTGCAGCACAGTGCCGCAGCGCACAGCCGGGCGATTGCCGCGCGATGCAAGCCGCCGACCAGCAGGGGCCGACACGGCAACAGCATCCCGGTGGTGAACGCCTGCACGCCGTTCAACCGCGCCCCCATCCGCAGGCTTTCAGCTCAGCACCACGCTCGACAACCGGCGCCGGTACGTGGCCACCACCGGGTCTTCGGGCGGGATCTGGCCCTCGGCCACCTTGGGCTTGGGTGCCTCGATGACTTCGAGGATGGCCACATAGGTCTTGCGGGCGGCTTCTTCGTTCCAGGCCTTGTCGCGCATGAGGATTTCGAGCAGTTCGTCCATGGCATCGGTCCAGCGCTGCTGGGCCATCAGCCAGCGGGCGCGGGCGTAGCGGGTGTCGAAATCGCGTTTATTGGCAGTGATTTTTGCCTCAAAATCGGCCTCTGCGCTCACTCCATATGCGCTATTAGCTACAAAATCAATAGCATCCATCCAGGCCTTCAGCGCGCCGAGCTTGCGCGACACGGCGGCTTTGGCGATCACAGGGGCAAACGCAACCTTGGCATCGTCCTCGCGGCCCAGCTGCAGCAGCAGCTTGACGTAGTCAAAGCGTGCATCGTCGTTGGAGGGATCGGTCACCACCGCGTGCTGCAGCTTTTCGAGGGCCGTGCCCGTGTCGCCATCGGCGAGGGCGTCCTGGGCTTCTTCCTCCTCGGCTTCGGCCGCCATTTCTTCGGCAGTGGGCACATGCTTGTCGAGGAAGGCGCGCACCTGGCCTTCGGGCAGGGCGCCCATGAAGCCGTCCACGGGCTGGCCGTTCATCAGCAGCACGCAGGTTGGGATGCTGCGGATGCCGAACATGCCGGCCAGCTGCTGCTCCTGGTCGGAGTCGATCTTGGCAAGCTTGAAGCGGCCCGCGTATTCGGCTTCGAGCTTTTCCAGCACCGGGCCCAGCGACTTGCAGGGGCCGCACCAGGGCGCCCAGAAATCGACCAGCACGGGCACGTTCATCGAGGCGGCAACCACCTCGGCTTCAAAGTTCTCTACGGTGACGTCAATCATGATGGATGGTGTCCGGGCCAAGGCCGGTGGAGCTGGTGGGTTCGCGCTATTTTGGCGCATGGAAACAGCCCCAGGCCGGGCAGGGAGGCGCAAAAAGTAAAATCGCGGGTTCCACCCACAGCGGTGCGGCAGGCCCTGCGCACTGCCGCCGCCCCCAAACCACCATGAAACCCATCCAGATCGGCGTGGTCATGGGTTCCAGCAGCGACTGGGACACCATGCAGCATGCAGTGCAGATTCTTGAACAGTTCGGCATCGCCCACGAGGCCCGCGTGGTCTCCGCCCACCGTATGCCCGACGACATGTTCGCCTATGCCGAGGCCGCCGCCAGCCGGGGCCTGAAGGCCATCATCGCGGGCGCGGGCGGCGCTGCCCACCTGCCCGGCATGATCGCCGCCAAGACCCCCGTGCCCGTGCTGGGCGTGCCCGTGGCCAGCCGCCACCTGCAGGGGGTGGATTCGCTGCACAGCATCGTGCAGATGCCCAAGGGCATCCCGGTAGCCACGTTTGCCATCGGCACGGCGGGCGCTGCCAACGCGGCCCTGTTTGCCGTGGCCCTGCTGGCCAACGAAAGCCCCGAACTGCGTCAGCGCCTGGAAGCCTTCCGCGCCGAGCAGACCGAGGTGGCCCGCAACATGACCCTGCCGCCTGCTGCATGAGCGCCTCCACCACGCCCCTCTTGCCCGGCAGCACGCTGGGCGTGCTCGGTGGCGGCCAGCTGGGCCGCATGTTCGTGCACCAGGCCCAGGCCATGGGCTACTTCACTGCCGTGCTCGACGCCGACCCCACCAGCCCTGCCGGGCTGGTGAGCCACCACCATATCCAGACCGACTACGAAGATCCGCAGGGCCTGGCCGCGCTCGCCCGCGTGGCCGATGCGGTGACCACCGAATTCGAGAACGTGCCTGCCGCCGCGCTGGCCACGCTGGCTGCGCAGCGCCCGGTGTCGCCGGCCGCCAGCGCGGTATCGGTGGCACAGGACCGCGCGCGCGAGAAGGCCCATTTTGTGGCCTGCGGCGTGCCCTGCGCGCCTTATGCGGTGATCGAGACGGCCCAGCAGTTGGCCGCCGTGTCCGCCGACCTCCTTCCCGGCATTCTGAAAACCGCCCGCATGGGCTACGACGGCAAGGGCCAGGTGCGTGTGAAGACCACCGCCGAACTGGCCGCCGCCTGGGATGCGGTGGGCAAGGTGCCCTGCGTGCTGGAGAAGATGCTGCCGCTGGCGCTGGAATGCTCGGTGATCGTGGCGCGCGGTGCTGATGGCGCCATGGTGCACCTGCCCGTCCAGCGCAACCTGCACCGCGATGGCATCCTGGCCGTGACCGAGGTTTACGAAGAAAATCTGCCTTCTGCGCTGGCTGCACAAGCGGTAGCAGCTGCGAAATCTGTAGCAGAAGGTCTGCAGTACGTGGGCGTGCTCTGCGTGGAGTTCTTCGTGCTGCAGGACGGCAGCCTGGTGGTCAACGAGATCGCCCCGCGCCCGCACAACAGCGGCCACTACAGCCAGAACGCCTGCGATGTGTCGCAGTTCGAGCTGCAGGTACGCACCATGGCCCGCCTGCCGCTGACCCAGCCCCGCCAGCACAGCGCCGCCGTCATGCTCAACCTGCTGGGCGACCTGTGGTTTGCCCAGGGCGACACCGCACAGACACCCCCGTGGGACCAGGTGCTGGCCCTGCCCGGCACCCATTTGCACCTGTATGGCAAGCGCGATGCCAAGCGCGGCCGCAAGATGGGCCACCTCAACGTGACCGGGGCCACACCCGAAGCCGCGCGCGCCACCGCCCTGAAGGCGGCCGCCCTGCTGGGCATTGACGCGTTCTGACCATGATCCTTGACGGCAACGATCCTTCGGCCATCGCCGCCGCAGCGCGCGCGGTGCGCAGCGGCGCACTGCTGGGCCTGCCCACCGAAACCGTGTATGGCCTGGCCGCCGACGCCAGCAGCGATGCGGCCGTGGCGCAGATTTTTGCGGCCAAGGGGCGCCCCAGCGACCACCCGCTGATCGTGCATGTGGCCAATGCCCAGGGCATTGCGCACTTTGCCAGCGAGGTGCCCGGCTTCGCGCAGAAACTGGTCGATGCCTTCTGGCCCGGCCCGCTCACGCTCATCCTGCCGCGCCTGCCCGGCGTGGCCACGGCCGCCACCGGGGGGCAGGACAGCGTGGGCCTGCGCTGTCCGGCGCACCCGGTCGCGCACGCGCTGCTGGAGGCCTGCGCGGCACCGATCGACGGCACCGACCAGGGCGGGCCGCCTGTGTGGGGCGTGGCCGCCCCCAGCGCCAACCGCTTTGGCCGCGTGAGCCCCACCACCGCCCAGCATGTGCAGGACGAACTGGGCGCCGACCTGCTGGTGCTGGACGGCGGCCCCTGCGGCGTGGGCATTGAAAGCACCATCGTGGACTGCACCCGTGGCGTGCCCGTGCTGCTGCGCCCCGGCGCCATCACGCGCGCCCAGATCGCTGCGGCCTGCGGCATTGCGCCGCTGTCCAAGGAAGACCTGCCCGCCCTCACCCCCCGCGCATCGGGCACGCTGGAGGCCCATTACGCCCCCACCGCCAAGGTGCGGTTGATGGACGCCAAGGCCTTGCAGACCAGCCTGGACCTGCTGGGCGCCGACGCGGCCCATATCGCCGTGTATGCCCGCTCTGCGCTGCGCTCGCACTCGTCCCGGCTCGTACTGCGACGCATGCCCGACGATGCCACTGCCACCGCCCAGCAGCTGTTTGCCGTGCTGCGCGGCTTTGACGACGAAGGCGTGAAACTGATCTGGATCGAGACCCCCCCTGCCAGCCCGGATTGGGAAGGGGTTCGCGACCGACTGCAGCGAGCGGCGGCGGCCTGATCGGCCACGCAGGCGCTGCTTTACATGCGTTGACTTTGCGTCGTTAAACTACCCCCCACTTTTCTGGAGAAATACATGGCAGCAAATTGGATGCGCCGCACCGTCATGGTCGCCGCATGTGCATCGGCCGCGTTGCTCGCGGCCTGCGGTTCCAGCACCACTGAATCGGCCATCACGCCCCAGCGCTTCATCGCGTTCGGCGATGCCATGAGTGATGTGGGGCAAAACGGCTCGCGCTACACCGTCAACGACGGCAGCGTCAACAACTGGACCCTGCAGGTGGTCGCCAACTACGGCAAGACCCTCACCCCTGCATCCGCAGGCGGCACCAGCTATGCCACGGGCAACGCCCGCGTCAGCGCCAAGCCCGACGCCGCAGGCAACGCCAGCACCCGCACCATCACCGAGCAGATCGACGCCTTCCTGGCAGGCGGCAGCTTTACCAACACCGACGTGGTGATCGTGAGCGGCGGTGTCAGCGACGTGATCGCCGGCATGGCCGCCGTGACCGCAGGCACACAGACCGAGGCCGCCATGGTGGCCGCTGCGCGCAAGGCGGGTGAAGACCTGGCCGCCCAGGTGCGCCGCCTGGTCGCGGCCGGTGCCAAGTACGTGGTGGTGACCGGCACCTACGACCTGAGCAAGAGCCCCTGGGCCAAGTCGATTGGCCGTGAAGCCCTGCTGACCGACGCCAGCAGCCGCTTCAACGATGGCCTGCTGGTGGGCATCGTGGACCTGGGCGCCAACGTGCTGTATGTGGACTCGGCCTACTACGTGAACCTGTACACCAGCGTGCCCGGCAACTACGGCTTCAACAACGCCACCACGGCCGTGTGCACCTCGGTGGACGCGACCAACGGCATCGGCATCGGTGCAGGCAAGGTCAACTCCGCCCTGTGCAACAGCTCCACGCTGCTGTCGGGTGCCAACCAAGCGTCGTATGTGTTTGCCGACTCCGTGTACCTGACCCCGTCGGCCCAGCGCCAGTTTGGCACCTACGCCTACGACCGCCTGCGCGCACGCTGGTAACAGGACTGGATTCCTGGCCGCCGCGCGCGGATGTGCCAGGGCTGCAGCCACAAAAAAAGCCGACCCGGGGGTCGGCTTTTTGCTTTGCACCACGGGGGCACAGGGCCCAGGGGGCCCCAGGCGGTTTACTTGACCGTGTCGAACACGGCACGTGCCTGTGCGTGGCAAAACGGTGGCTCGTAGGTGCCGTGGTAGGCGCCGTAGTAGGTGGCAAAGGCCGCCGAGGTGGGGTCAGTGGGCGCCTTGCCGCCCGGGCCGAAAGTAGCCTGGATGGCGGCGTCCACGTCCACCGAACTCACGTTGGTCAGGCCCCGGCTGTCGAAGTCGGCCTTCATGACGGCCTGGTGCACTGCGGGGGGTACCGTGGGGTCGCCCGCACCGCCGCACAGCAGCACGCGCGCCTTGGGGCTCCAGCCGAGCAGGTCGTTCTTCTTGGCCGCCAGGTACAGCGGGTGGGTGGTGCTGGTCTGCGAGCCCGTGATGAAGTCGGACTGGAACAGCGCATCACGTGCCTGGTTGGGCGTGCCAGCGGGCAGGGTGCCCGAGGTGAGCAACGTGGTGTAGGTCATCGTGGGGTTGGGCAGCAGGTTCTCGATGTAGCCCGAGTACGGCGCCTTGAAGACCTGCTTTACATCGGTGTACACATTGCCATAGACCTTCTGCCACGAGGTCACGAGGTAGGGCACAAAGAACTGCACGCCCGCAATCGCATCGGGGATGCGCAGCGAACCCGACAGGTTGTAGGGGCCCGCCAGGTGGGCGCCCGCCACCACGTTGAATTCCGAGCCGTAGTCGCGCTCAGCGGCACGGTGGGCCGCCATCGACGAATGCCCGCCTTGCGAGTACCCCGTGAACATGACCTTGCCCGACAGGTTGGCCCCCACGGTGCCCGCTGCGTTGCGCGCCGCACGCACCGAGTCGATCACCGAAGTGGCTTCGGAGTCGGCATGCAGGTAGGGGTGGTAGCTGTAGGTGGACTTGGCAAAGCCCAGGTAGTCGGTGGCCACCACGGCATAGCCCTGGGCGGCGTACATGGCGGCCAGCAGGAAGGTTTCGGAGTCCTGCGGGTTCGCCAGCGTGCGGGGCTTCTGCACATCGGTGCCTTTGGCATAGGCCACCAACGGCGCTGCCGTGGTGCAGCTGCCACCGGGCACCAGCATCACACCCGATGCATTGGTGTTTTCGCCGCTCTTGGCGCCCACGGTGGCGTAGTTCAGCGCCACCACCTTCACATCGCACTTGGCCTTGCCGGTGAGGGCCTGCAGCCCCGCGCTGGACGTGCTGGCGTCGATCTGCGCAGCGGTCAGCGTGGTCACCGTGGCGGGCGGGTCAATCAGTGCACCACGCACCGGGTCGTCGGAGCCCCCGCAGGCAACCAGCACAAGCGCAGCGGCGGCAACACAGGTAAGACGGAAGTAGTTCATGGATGGGTCCCTCGGGTCAGTGAAAAACGATGCATCGTGCGCGCACCTGCGCTGCAGCATCCATAGGGGATAACGCGTGAAACCAGGTCCACTGACACCTGCGCGACAGCCGCCGCCGGGTGGCCATCCGGATCAGCCCAGGCCACGCACGCCGTAGCGGACCTTCATGACCAAGATGGTGCCCGCCAGCGCCAGCGTGATGGCGTTGGCGACCACGATGGGCCAGGCGGCCAGGGCCAGCCCGTAGACCAGCCACAGCGCCACCCCGGCCGTGAACACGCTGTACATGCCCAGGGAGATGCCGCTCACGTCCCGTGTGCGAAAGGTCTGCAGTGCCTGGGGCACGAAGCTGCAGGTGGTGAGGGTGGCGGCCAGATAGCCGATGAGTTCAGGGAGTTGCATGGTGGGCGGGGCAGCCGGGCTGCGCCGGGGGGTTGGGTTGTCCGGTCACTGGTCGCGCGCGGTCCAGTCGATGAGGCTGTCGAGCACGGGCCGCGCGGCGCCCGCGCTGGCATGGTTGACGACCGCCACCAGCACATAGCGGCGCCCGCTGGCTGCGTGGACATAACCCGCGATGGCCATCACGTCGCGCAGGCTGCCCGTCTTGAGGTGGGCGGTGCCCGCGCGGCTCTGGCTGCGGCGCAGCGTACCATCCACCCCCGAGATGGGCAGCGAGGCCAGCAATTCCGGCATGGACGGGGATGCCCAGGCCAGCTGCAGCATGCGGGCCAGCGCCTGTGCCGTCAGGCGGGCATCGCGGCTCAGACCGGCGCCGTTGTCCACCTGGGGCAACTCCACGTCGCCCAGGCGGCCCTGCCACCACTGGCGCAGCGCCTCGCGCGCACTGTCGTAGGTCGCCACGCCGTTCTTCTGCAGCGCCAGGGTCAGGAACACCTGCTGCGCCATCACGTTGTTGCTGTACTTGTTCACATCGCGCACCACCTCGGCCAATGCGGGCGAGGTGAGCACAAACGCGGGCTTGAGGCCCGCAGGCACCTTGCCGTCGCGCACCGTGCCGGTGAGCTTGCCGCCCAGCTCGCGCCACATGCCCTCCACAGCACGCGCCGCAAAGCCGCGCGGGTCAGCTGCGGCCACCGGCCACACGCGCTCGCCGCACGCGGCGGGGTATACCCCCTGGAAACCCACCTTGGCAGGGTCGGACAGTTCGGCCCGCAGGGCGCCCCGCCAGTCGCCACATTCGGTGCCCGGCGCCGCCAGCGCCACCGTGGCCTGGCGCTGCACGCCCGCCAGCGGCGGGTCGTACTGGATGCGCGCCAGCCCGGCGGCCGCGTCGGGCACAAAGGTCATGACCGACGACTTGAAGTTGAGCAGCAAGGCATCGGGCGCTGCGTTGTAGGGGCGCAGCGGCTCGCCGTCAAAACGCGCCGGGTCCTGCTCGGGCAGGTCGAACGCCGTCCGGTCCAGCACGATGTCGCCCACGATGACCTGGATGCCCTGGCCCTGCAAGCGCCGCATCAGCAGCCACAGGCGCTCCATGACGAGTTTGGGGTCACCCTGGCCCTGGATGTAGACATTGCCACGCAGGCTGCCGTCCTGCACCGTGCCCTGCAGATAAACCGGGGTGTTCCACACATAGGCCGGGCCCAGTTGCTCCAGCGCGGCGTAAGTGGTCACCAGCTTCATCACCGATGCCGGGTTGACGGGCACCTGGGCACGGTGCGCAAGGCGGGGGGCGGTGCGTGCGCTGCCCTGCGCATCGACCACCAGCACCGACAACGCCTCGCGGGGCAGCCGTGCCCGGGCCAGGGCGGCCTCCACCTCGGCGGGCAAGGGGCTGGGCGAGGGCGCCGGTGCCTGGGCGCCAGCACCCCCTGCCAACGCCAGCCACAACATGGCCCCCAGCAACACACCACGCGGCGCGCTAGAGCGCCAGACAACAGGAACAGACAGCATGGCGGGAGTCTATCGCCCGCTACCAGGCCGCCCACGCGCCCCCGCCACCAGCGCCGTCTGCAGCGGCCACCGATAATCCCCCCATGCGTTTTTCTCCTCGCGCCGTGGGCCTGCTGGCAGCCGTTGTGACGGTCACCATCTGGACGGGCTTCATCGTCATCGCCCGCGCCTCGGCCCAGCGCACGCTCACGCCGCTGGACATTGCCCTGCTGCGCATCACCGGCGCCAGTCTGGTGCTGCTGCCCTGGGGCTGGTGGATGGTGCGGCGGCGCGTGCAGGCTTTGGGAACATCCGCCCCGCCCTCCAGCCTGGCGGGCATCTCGCCCCTGCCGCTGCGCACCACGGCCCTGCTGGGGCTGTTTGGCGGCCTGCTCTACGCGCTGCTGGCCTATGCGGGCTTCTTCCATGCCCCGGCCACCCATGCCTCGGTGCTCATGCCTGGCAGCCTGCCGCTGTGGACGGCGCTGCTGGCCGCCTGGCTGCTGCGCGATCACATCACGCCCCTGCGCGCCGCCGGGCTGGCGCTGATCGTGGCGGGCGACCTGCTGGTGGGGGGGCGCAGCCTGCTGGCGGCCTTCTCGGGCGGTGATGTCTGGAAGGGCGACCTGCTGTTCATGCTGGCCGCAGCCTGCTGGGCCACCTACAGCGTGCTCGCGCGGCGCCACGCGGTGGACGCGGTGCAGGCCACCATCGCCATCACGGCGTTTGCGTGCCTGGTGTATGCGCCCGCCTACGCCCTGCTGATTGCGCTGGGCGCGGTCACCAGCCACCTGGCCCAGGCGCCGTGGACCGAGATCGCCTTCCAGATGGCATTCCAGGGCGGGGGCTCGGTGGTGGTCTCGGGCATTGCGTTCACGCGCATGATCCAGCACTTCGGGCCGGTGCGCTCCACCATGATCACCGCGCTGGTGCCCGGACTGTCGGCCATGGGCGCCGTGCTGTTCCTGGGCGAGCCCATGCACTGGAGCCTTGTCGCCGGGCTGCTGCTGGTGACCGCCGGTATCCTTGTGGGCGTTCTGCGCGCCAGCCCGGCCCCGACAACCCCGGCCAACACGGCCCCGCGCCGCGCCGTTCCCTGACCCCACGCCCCCCGCACATGCACCAGACACCCCCCGGCCCATGAACCTGCTCGCCTTCGACACCAGCACCGACACCCTCTCCATCGCCGTACAGCACGGCGACGGCGTCTGGCAGCACCAGGGGCCTGGCGGCGCACAGGCCTCGGCCACGCTGATTCCTGCCATGCGCGCTCTGATGGAGCAGGCGGGCCTGTCGTTCGACACGCTGGATGTGATCGCCTTCGGGCGGGGGCCGGGCTCGTTCACCGGGCTGCGCACGGCCTGCGCCGTGGCCCAGGGGCTGGCCTTTGGGGCGCGCGGTGGCCAGGGCGTGCCTGTGCTGCCGGTGGACACCCTGCTCGCCGTGGCCGAGGAAGCCCGCCACCAGCATGGCTGCACCCAGGTCGTGGCCGTGCTGGATGCGCGCATGGACGAGGTCTATCACACACGCTGCCGGTATGTGCCGGGATTGCAGGCCGCCAGCGGCCAATGGGAGGCCGAAGCCGACTTTGGCCTGGGCAAGCCCGAATCCGTGCTGGTTCCCGCAGGCTGGACGGTGGCCGGCAATGCCCAAGCACCCTATGGCGAGCGGCTGGCGGCGGGCGCCCGCCATGTCGCCGCGCTGCCCACCGCCACCGCACTGCTGCGCCTGGCGCCCGCGCTGATCGCCGCCGGGGCGGCCGTGCCCGCCAGCGACGCGCTGCCGCGCTACATCCGCGATAAAGTGGCACAAACCACCGCCGAACGCGCCGCGCTGCGCGCCGCCCAGGCCGTGGCCACGCCCCCGAGCCCCGCATGAGCGCCTTGCCCACCCCTTCCTCCTCGGCTGCAGACGGCACGGCCTCGGCACGCCCCGAGGCGCGTTTTGAAGCGCTCACGCTGGACCGGCTCGACGCCGTGCTGGCGGTGGAGCAGCGCGCCTACTCGCACCCCTGGACGCGTGGCAACTTCACCGACGCCCTGGCCTCGGGCTACCAGGCGCAGGTGCTGATGGCAGGAGACCACCTGCTGGGCTACTTCGTGGCCATGATGGGGGTGGACGAGGTGCACCTGCTCAACATCACCGTCACCCCCGAGTTCCAGCGCCAAGGCTGGGCGCGTGTGCTGCTGGATGCGCTGGCCCTGTGGTCGCGCGGGCGCGGCGCGCAGTGGCTGTGGCTGGAGGTGCGTGCCAGCAACCTGCGCGCCCAGGCCATCTACCAGACCCACGGCTTCCGCCGCGTGGGCGACCGCAAACGCTACTACCCGGCGGACCATGGCCAGCGCGAGGACGCCGTGGTCATGAGCCTGGGGCTATGACTGCCCGCTGACCCAACCGCCAAGAACCCACCGATTGCCTGCCTGTATGAGCCTCCACCTCGATGCGCGCCAGCGCGCCATGCTGCAAGAAATGGGGGTCACCGTGTGGGGCCCGCCACCGGCAACCACCTCCGCCGCCCCCGCTGCCGCCCCTGTGGAGGCCCGCCACCCGGCCGCCCCCCAGGCAGCCCCCCTGCCCGCCCCGCCCCCCGTGGTGGCAGCGCCCCGCAGCACACCGCCCCAGCCCGCCACCACACCACGCACACCACCCGCCAGCCAACTGGCCGCGCCTGCCGCAGGCCCGGGCGCCCCGGCGTTGCTGTTGCATGCCCCCCGGGCGCTGTATCCCACGGCCGACCCGGCGCAGACGCCAGCGGACCTGGGCAGCGGCTGGCTGATCGTGGCGGAAAGCCCGAGCCCTGCCGACCCGCTGGGCGGCGATGCTGGGCGCCTGCTGGACAACATGCTGCGCGCCATGCAGCTGCACAAGCACCCGCGCGTCTACTTTGCGGCGCTGGAGCGGCCCGGGCCCGGCACCGAAGCCAGCGCCCACATCCCCGCCACCCTGGCCGATGCCGTGACCACGCTGCAGCCCGCCATGGTGCTGGTGCTGGGCCATGTGGCCGCGCGCGCCGCCCTGGGCCGCACCGAGCCGCTGGGCCGCCTGCGGGCAGGCCCGCACGAGCTGGCGGGTTGCCCTGCGGTGGTGACCTACGACCCGGCCTTTTTGCTGCGCTCGCAGGACACCAAGGCCGCCGCCTGGGCCGACCTGTGCCACGCCCTGGCGCTGGTGCGGGGCGCTCGCGCCGCGTGATCCCGCCCAACGTGGCCGCCCGGCGCCCTCCCGGTGCCATAATCCGCGACTTGTCCATTTTTGACGGAGACAGCTCCTTGGAAACCTACCCGAGTTGGTAGCTTTCCGCTCCCCGGCCTGCCGTGGGGCTGAAAGCACCCCACAACCCCCACCGCAGATGCCACACACAAGGGAGTGAGCCCATGCTCAACATCTTTACGCTCGCCAATGGCCGGCTGTTCCAGGAAGAAATCGAGTCCCTGGAAGAGCTGACCAAGTTCCAGCCGATCTGGGTGGACCTGGAAGCCCCCACGCTCGAAGAAAAACGCTGGATCAAGCAGCACTACGGCCTGTCCATCCCCGAGGATGCGATGGACGAGGACATCGAGGAATCCGCCCGCTTCTACGAGGAAGACAACGGCGAGCTGCACATCCGCAGCGACTTCCTGATCGACGACGACGAAGACCCGCGCTCGGTGCGTGTGGCCTTCATCCTGAACCAGCACAACACCAACCTCAAGAGCCGGGGCGTGCTGTTCTCCATCCACGACGAAGACGTGCCCGTGTTCCGCCTGCTGCGCATGCGCGCACGCCGCGCGCCGGGCCTCATCGAAGACGCCAAGGAAGTGCTGCTCAAGCTGTTCGACGCCGACGCCGAGTACTCGGCCGACACGCTCGAAGGCATCTATGACGAGCTGGAAAAGGTCAGCACCCAGGTGCTGGCCGGCGATGTGACCGACGCCCGTGCGGGCGAGGTGCTGGCCGCCATTGCACGCCAGGAAGACTTGAACGGCCGCATCCGCCGCAACGTGATGGACACGCGCCGCGCCGTGAGCTTCATGATGCGCTCCAAGATGCTCAACGCCGAGCAGTTCGAGGAGGCCCGCCAGATCCTGCGCGACATCGAGTCTCTGGACAACCACACGGCCTTCCTGTTCGACAAGATCAACTTCCTGATGGACGCCACGGTCGGTTTCATCAACATCAACCAGAACAAGATCATCAAGATCTTCTCGGTGGCCAGCGTCGCCTTGCTGCCGCCCACGCTGATTGCCAGCGTGTACGGCATGAACTTCAAGTTCATGCCCGAGCTGGACTGGTCGCTGGGCTACCCGTATGCGCTGGGGCTGATGCTGGCCAGTGCGCTGGGGCCCATGTGGTACTTCCGCAAGCGCGGCTGGTTGAAGTAGCCCCCCTGTGGCGCTGCGCGCCTTCCCCCCCGAGGGGGGACGCCACCCGAGGCCCGGCAAAGCCGGTTCCTCGGTGGCGCTGGTATGGGGCACGCCCTTGGTTGAGTGCCGCTACGACAGACACTACAGGCTGATTTTTGCTGAAAATTTGAGAAAAATTCGGCCTCTGCGTGCGTCCATATTGCCTTCCAAGCTATCAAATTTATAGCTTTTGAAGCAATGTCTGCACCATGTGTTCGGCATAGCGGCTGGCGACGGTCTGCACGAACAGCGCGAAGTCGCCGTGGGCGGTGTCGTCGGCGCGGTCGGAGATGGTGCGCACGGCGGCGAAGGGCAGGCCGTAGTCCTGGCAGACCTGGGCCACGGCGGCGCCTTCCATCTCCACGGCCAGCACATCGTGCCCGGCGCTGCGCAGTGCGGCGCGCAGCTGGATCGACTCGGCAGCGGTGGAGACAAAGCGGTCGCCGCTGGCCACCAGGCCATGGTGCACGCGGTGGGGCACCTGATCGGGCGATTTTTTCAAGCCAAATTGGCTGCTACCGCCTGCCACACATGCCTTTGCAGCTTCCAAAAGCAGAGCAGTCAAGGCCGGATCGCAAGACAGGCGGCTGCGCGCATAGCCCGGCAGCTCCCAGCGCGGGAACAGGGGCGAGGCGTCCATGTCGTGCTGGATGTAGTCCTGCGCGACCACCACATCGCCCACGTTCACCCCGTCCCCCACGCCCCCGGCCACCCCGGTGAACACGATGCGTGCCACACCAAAATGCTCGATCAGCGCCGTGGCCGTGGTGGCGGCCGCCACCTTGCCGATGCCCGACAGTGCCAGCACCACGCGCCGGTCGTTCAGCTCGCCCCGCCAGAAGGCGCGGCCTGCGTGCATCACGCGCTGCGGGTGGGCAAGGTGCTCGACCAGGGAGCTTTGCTCTTCGGTCAGCGCACTCAGGATGGCGGTACTCATACAAAAACCCTCAAACTTGCCATGGCACCGGGGCGCACAGCAGCAGCCGCTCGTGGCGCGGCCATGAAAAAAGGCGGCCGAAGCCGCCTGTGGATTGTGGCGCGCAAAAGCCCGCGCGCCGCCACGCCCGGGGTTACTTCTTGTCGCGCAGCTCGCGCCGCAGGATCTTGCCCACAGGGGTCTTGGGCAGATCCGTGCGGAACTCGATCACCTTGGGCTGCTTGTAGCCCGTGAGTTCGCGGCGGCAGAACTCCTTGACCTGCGCTTCGGTGAGCGCCGGGTCCTTCTTCACGATGACGAGCTTCACGGCCTCGCCGGTCTTTTCGTCGGGCACGCCCACCACGGCGCATTCGAGCACGCCGGGGCAGTTGGCAACCACCTCTTCGACCTCATTCGGGTACACGTTGAAGCCGCTGACCAGCACCATGTCCTTCTTGCGGTCCACGATCTTGAAGAAGCCGCGTGCATCCATGATGCCGATGTCGCCAGACTTGAAGTAGCCGTCGTCGGTCATGACCTTGGCGGTTTCGTCGGGGCGCTGCCAGTAGCCCGCCATCACCTGCGGGCCCTTGATGGCGATCTCGCCCGGCTCGCCCAGCGTGGTGACCTCGCGGCCCTCGTCATCCAGCAACTTCATGTAGGTGCCCGGGATCGGCACGCCGATGGTGCCGGTGTACTCGGTCGCCGTCACGGGGTTGCAGCTGGTCGAGGGGCTGGTTTCCGACAGGCCGTAGCCTTCGCAGATGGGGCAGCCGGTCTTCTCCAGCCAGAGCTTGGCCACGGCGCCCTGCACGGCCATGCCACCGCCCACCGAGACCTTGAGGTTCTTCCAGTTGACGGTGTTGAAGTCGGGGTGGTTGGCCAGGCCGTTGAACAGCGTGTTCACGGCCGGGAAGCTGTGGAAGGTGTGCTTGGACAGTTCCTTGAGCACCGCAGGCAGGTCGCGCGGGTTGGGGATCAGGATGGTCTTGCCGCCCGTGCGCATGCTCAGCATCATGTTCACGGTGAACGCGAAGATGTGATACAGCGGCAGCGCGCACACGGCCGTGGGCTGCTCACCGGCGGGCACCTTGCTCATCACGGGCGAATTCCAGGCCTCGGACTGCAGCACGTTGGCGAGGATGTTGCGGTGCAGCAGCACCGCACCCTTGCTCACGCCCGTGGTGCCGCCGGTGTACTGCAGCAGCGCGATGTCGTCGGGCTTGATGTCGGGCTTCTTGAGCGTGCTGCGCGTGCCCTGGGCCACGGCCTGGTTGAAGCGCACGGCTCCCGGCAGGTTGTAGGCGGGCACCATCTTCTTGACGTTGCGCACCACGTAGTTGACCAGCGCACCCTTGAGCAGGCCCAGCTGGTCGCCCATGGCGCACAGCACCACATGCTTGACGGGCGTGTGCGCAATGCACTGCTCCAGCGTAGCGGCGAAGTTCTCGATGATGACGATGGCCTTGGCGCCCGAGTCCTTGAGCTGGTGCTCCAGCTCGCGCGGGGTGTACAGCGGGTTCACGTTGACCACCACAAACCCTGCGCGCAACACGGCGGCTACGGCAACGGGGTACTGCGGCACGTTGGGCATCATGATGGCCACGCGGTCGCCCTTGACCAGGCCCAGGCTTTGCAGGTAGGCCGCAAACGCGCTGGAGAGCGAGTCGGTCTGGCCGTAGGTCACCTCCTTGCCCATGAAGCTGTAGGCCACACGGTCGGCGTACTTCTTGAACGCCTCGTCCATGAGGGCGACAAGGGAGGTGTACTGCGAGGTGTCGATGTCGGCGGGAACTCCTTGCGGATAGGCGGCCAGCCATGGGCGGTCGGTCATGTGTTTTGTCTCCTGGTAAGTTTTTAGTGGCGGTGATTGGACCGTGCCGTCATTTTCAGCACGGTCGTGCTTTTTTCCACCGGTGAATTATGCCCGTCAGCCCTTGAGCGCGGCGAGCACTTCGTCGAGCATTTTCTTGGCATCGCCGAAGAGCATGCGGTTGTTGTCCTTGTAGAACAAAGGGTTGTCCACCCCCGCATACCCCGAGGCCATGGAGCGCTTCATCACGATGGAGGTCTTGGCCTTCCACACTTCGAGCACCGGCATGCCGGCAATCGGGCTGGTGGGGTCGTCCTGCGCGGCGGGGTTCACGATGTCGTTGGCGCCGATGACCATGGCCACGTCGGCTTCGGGGAAGTCTTCGTTGATCTCGTCCATCTCCATCACGATGTCGTAGGGCACCTTGGCCTCGGCCAGCAGCACGTTCATGTGGCCGGGCATGCGGCCTGCCACCGGGTGGATCGCAAACCGCACGTTCGTGCCCTTCTCGCGCAGGGTCTTCACGATCTCGTTGACCGTGTGCTGCGCCTGGGCCACCGCCATGCCGTAGCCCGGCACGATGATCACGCTCTTGGCATCGCGCAGCAGTTCGGCCGTTTCCGTGGCCGCCACCGGCACCACTTCGCCCTGCGGCTCGGCGGCATCGCCCTTCTTGGCCGGGGCGCCGCCGCCAGAGCCAAATCCCCCGGCAATCACGCTGATGAAGTTGCGGTTCATCGCATTGCACATGATGTAGGACAGGATGGCCCCCGAGGAGCCCACCAGCGCGCCGGTCACGATGAGCAGGTCGTTGCTGAGCATGAAGCCCGTGGCCGCCGCCGCCCAGCCCGAATAGCTGTTGAGCATGGACACCACCACCGGCATGTCGGCGCCGCCGATGGCCATGACCATGTGGATGCCGAACAGCAGCGCAATCACCGTCATCACCGTGAGCGGCAGCATGCCCTGCTCCACCGTTTCAGCACGCAGGAACTCGCGGCCGAACCAGATCACGATCAGCAGCGCGGCCAGGTTGAGCCAGTGGCGGCCGGGCAGCAGCAGCGGCTTGCCGCCGATCTTGCCGTTGAGCTTGCCAAACGCAATCAGCGAACCGCTGAACGTGACTGCGCCGATCAGGATGCCGACGTAGATCTCCACTTCATGGATGATTTTTTCGGCCCCTTGCAGCTGGATCGAGGTATCGACGTAACTCGCAAACCCCACCAGGCAGGCGGCCAAGCCCACCAGGCTGTGCATGAGTGCGACCAGCTCGGGCATCTGCGTCATCTTGACGACCTTGGCCGCATACAGGCCGATACCGCCGCCAATCACCAGCGCGCCGACGATCCAGGCGATGCCACTGCTGCTCACGCGCGGGCCGAACACGGTGGCCAGCACGGCCAGCGCCATGCCGACCATGCCGAACAGGTTGCCCCGGCGCGAGGTTTCGGGGTTGGAGAGCCCGCCCAGGCTCAGGATGAACAAAATGGCCGCGCCCAGGTAGGCGACGGTGGCGAGACTTTGGGACATGTTCTGTGCTCCTCGTTGTTCTTGTCGTTGTCTTTTACTTGCGGAACATGGCCAGCATGCGGCGCGTGACCGCAAAGCCGCCGAACATGTTGATGGCCGTGAGCACAGTGCCTGCAAAGGCCAGCCAGAGGATGAGCCCGTCGGGCCGCCCGTTCACGCCTGCTTCGGGCGGTGCGATCTGCACCAGCGCACCGATGGCGATGATGCTGGAGATGGCGTTGGTCACGCTCATCAGCGGCGTGTGCAGCGCAGGCGTCACATTCCACACCACCATGTAGCCGATGAAGCAGGCCAGCACGAACACGGTGAAGTGGCCCAGGAACGCGGCAGGCGCATAGGCGCCGATGAACCAGAAGGCCACGGCGGCTACGGCAAACAGGATCGCCAATGTCTTGGCGGGCAGCGGCGCGCTGCTGCCATGGCCATGTCCACCCTTCTTCTGCTCCACAGGCGCCGCAGCGGCCTTGGGTGCGGGGGCAGGGGCCTGTTTGAGCGGTGGGGCGGGCCAGGTGATGGCGCCGTCCTTGACCACGGTGAGCCCACGGATCGCGTCGTCCTCCATGTTGACCACGGCCACGCCGTCCTTGGCCTTGCACAGCTCCTCCGTCAGGCGCAGCAGGTTGGTGGCGTACAGCGTGGACGACTGCTTGGCCAGGCGCGATGCCAGGTCGGTGTAGCCCACGATGGTCACGCCATGGCGCACCACGGCCTCGCCAGGCACGGTCAGCTCGCAGTTGCCGCCCTGTTCGGCCGCCATGTCCACGATCACGCTGCCGGGCTTCATGCTCTGCACCATCTCGGCGGTGATGAGCTTGGGGGCGGGCTTGCCCGGGATCAGCGCGGTGGTGATGATGATGTCCGCGTCCTTGGCCTGCTCCGCGTACATCTTGCGCTGCGCAGCCTGGAAGCCCTCGCTCATGACCTTGGCATAGCCGCCGCCGCCCGAGCCTTCTTCCTCGTAGTCCACCTTCACGAACTCGCCGCCCAGCGACTTGACCTGGTCGGCCACTTCGGCACGCGTGTCGTTGGCGCGCACGATGGCGCCCAGGTTGGCCGCCGTGCCGATGGCCGCCAGGCCCGCCACGCCAGCGCCAGCAATGAACACCTTGGCCGGTGGCACCTTGCCCGCAGCCGTGATCTGGCCATTGAAGAAGCGGCCAAAAGCGTTCGCCGCCTCGATCACGGCGCGGTAGCCGCTGACGCCTGCGGTGGACGTGAGCGCGTCCATCTTCTGGGCGCGCGAGAGCGTGCGCGGCAGGCAGTCGATGGCGAGCACCGTGGCCTTTTTCGCCGCCAGTTGCTGCATCAGATCCGGATTCTGTGCAGGCCAGATGAAGTCGATGAGCGTCGTCCCCTCGCGCATCAGCGCCACTTCGCCGCTGCCGGGCGGGCGCACCTTGAAAACGATGTCCGACCCGGCCCACAGCGCCGCAGCACCGTCCACCACCTCCGCCCCTGCGGCGCGGTAGGCGTCATCGCTGAAGTTGGCGGCCTCACCAGCCCCCGACTCCACGGCGACCGTGAAGCCCAGCTTGACCAGTTTTTCAACCACATCGGGCACGGTGGCCACACGCTTTTCGCCAGGGAAGGTTTCCCTGGGGATGCCTATGCGCTGCGGCTGCGGGACGGGGCTGGTCTGCATGGGAGGTCTCCTCGAAGTGATGAAATCTTTTTGGCCAGGGCCGGCGCGACTGCCGCAGCGTCAGCCCGCCCAGGGGCGCGCAGCGGCCTGCTTCTTGGCAAAGCAGGCGTCCACGGCCTCCAGGAGCTGCTGCTGCGCAGCGCTGGTGGGGGGCACGATCTGCGCCGCGCCCTGCATCACGGAGCGCAGGGTCTGCACGTGGTAATCGGTGAACTTTTCGATGCTGCGCTCCAGCACAGCGGGCACTTCAGTGGGCGCCAGCGCGCGGTTGCGCAGCATGTGGGAGCTGGCCACCCAGAGGTTGTTCGCATCGGCGTCCCCCAGGCCCAGGTACTGGCGCAGCAGGGCCAGCACGCCTTCTTTCTGCTCCACAGTCACCGCGCCCGTCGCCTGCACCATGGCCAACGCCATCACCGCCACCACGTCCACCGGGTGCTCCAGTGCGTACAGGGGCGGTGTCGTGACCTTCTTGGCCCAGGCGCGGCGGCGAAAAAAGGCCAGCGGGTTCAGCCAGCCCACATCAATGCCAAAACGGCGCAGGGCCTCCATCGCCATCGTGAAGGTGATGATGAGCCCCAGGATTTGCAGGATCACGCCCATGGTGAATCTCCCTCTCTCATGTTGTCTTGCTGTCTTATTTATTGTTCGGCTGTCTGTTTGCGCCGCTTATTTTTTGGATGCGGCTTCGGCAAACGGGAACGGTGGCACGGCCAGGTAGCCGTCCATCATGCTGACACTCAGGCGTGCGGCCTGGGCCAGGTCCTGGCCCCACTGCTGGGCGGGCCGCCCCGCGACCAGGAACTCTTCGTTGTTGCGGGGCCGGGTGCCCAGCAGCCGCTGGTCCACCAGCGCATCCACCACCACCCAGGCACCAGTGGGGGTGGCGTAGCGGTAGCTCAGGTACGAATACGGCTGTTTCAGCACGATCTGGCGGCCGCTCAGCCATTGGGCCAGGTCGGGGCGGTTCTTTTCCAGCCACTGGGCACTGCTGCCCCAGTTCTTGAGGCGCAGGCAGTCTGCACGCACAGGGCTGCCAGCCGCTGCATCCACCACCGTCACATTCTGCTGGGGCGGGCAGTCACCGGGCCCAATCGGAAACCCGGCCAGGTCGCCGGTGCGGTTGGTCTGCACACGCAGCACGGCCAGCCATTCCCCTTGCGCACCGCTCAGGCCCACGGCCCGGGTTTGCAGCGTGGCACGGGCTTCATCGGTGGAGCCCAGGTCTTGCCAGGCCCCCGGCGGCAGCACGAGGCGCGCACGGCCCACGGGGTACTCCGCCTTGGGCGGAACGGTCAACGGCGCACATCCAGCCATCAGGACAGCCAGGGCGCAGGGCAACAGATACCGGAACTTCGAAATCATCAGAGTCATAGAAAAAGGTTCATGCGGATTCGCCTTCCATCATCCCATCCAATGCCACCCCATTCCGTTCGGGTAGAGCAAAACCGGTAGGGTATTTGCGGTGCACGCCCTGGTATCAGACCCTGCACAGCCCCTTCCGGAAAAGCTGACCGCGAGCTTACATGAAGAAATTCTTATCGCTGTCGCCTTTGTCTGATGTAGAGGGAACTCCCCAGCCCAGGTCCCGTTCAGGCAAAAAAAAGCCTGGCTGCAGAACGCAGCCAGGCTGTGCAGGGCCCTGCGGGGGCCTGTGCCGGGGGAATCAGTTCACCACTTGGGCCAGCGCCCCCGAGGCGTACTGGGCGGCCACCACCTGCAGGCTGTGGCCCTTGATCTTGGCGCCCTGGCCTTCGCAGCCGAACTCCAGGTAGCGGGCCTTGCAGACCTGCTTGGCGGCTTCGCGGGCGGGCTTGAGCCATTCGCGTGCGTCGAACTTGTCGGGGTTCTCGGCCAGGAACTTGCGCACCGCGCCGGTCATGGCCAGGCGGATGTCGGTGTCGATGTTGATCTTGCGCAC
>OGCL01000294.1_pt1 | contig 56462 bp, 41 predicted proteins | sample 1570041 | NCBI WGS metagenome assembly OGCL01 (sample SAMN06266162, study PRJEB24511) | hot springs metagenome | isolation source: Hot spring water | place: South Africa: Limpopo | collected 2015-06-22
CCGACCGTGACGACACCATCCTGCTGCGCGACCCCTTCGCCGACTGAGGGCCGTCATCTGTGAGAAGCTGTAAAGGCCGGCATGGGCGAGCCCCTTGAACGGATCTGGCCCGCTCGATGAGTTCATGCTCGGCGCGCCGGCTCAGGGCTGCGGCGGAACGATCGCGTAATAGACGAGATCCGGCCGCCGCGGATAAAGGGTTTGCCGCGGCAAGTGCAGCGCCGGCTGCAGCTCGGGCCGACGCGCATCGTCCGCCAGGCGCTGCTGCCCGGTTTCGAGGCCGACCTCCCCTTTATGCTCGTCGACGTCGAGCTGGCCGAGCAGGCGGGGCGCTAGGTCGTGTTGACATTTAGCCCCTCCAGACCATTGCGGCGACAACCAGCACGAATGCTGCGAAACGCCGCGCCAATTTGTCATAGCGGGTGGCAATCCGCCCGACCTGATCATCCAGGACGAACTGCACCTGATCTCCGGCCCCCTGGGCACCATGGCCGGCCTCTACGAGACCGTGATTGACGCGCTGTGCGCGCGCGAGCTTGACGGAGCGAAGATCGGCCCGAAGATCGTCGCCTCGACGGCCACCGTGCGCCGGGCGCAGGACCAGATCCAGGCCCTTTTCGGCCGCTCGCTCACCCAGATCTTCCCCCCGCCCGGCCCGGATCGGCGCGACTCATTCTTCGCGCGCACCGCGCCCGCCAGCGAAACGCCGGCCCGCCAGTACCTCGGCATCGCCGCCCAGGGCCGCAGCCCCAAAGTCATGATGCGCAAAGCCTGGCTGGCCCTGATGGGCGCCGCCCAGCGCGCCTATCTCGATGCCGGCGGCGATGGCAACGCCGAGAACCCCGCCGACCCCTACATGACCGTGCTCGGCTACTTCAACAACCTGCGCGAACTCGGCGGCGCGCGGCGCATCCTCGAGGAAGAGGTGCAGAACACCGTCAAGAGCTACGGCAGCCGCAAGCGCGTTAACGAGACTGTGGGACTCTTCGCCGACCGTACCCGCTTCAGCGAGGTGCTCGAACTGACCTCGCGCGTCTCCACCGACCAGGTGGCCGAGGCCCGCCGTCGCCTGGGCGCGCCCTTCCACCAGCTCGACGACCGGGTTGACTGCGCCCTGGCCACCAACATGATCTCGGTTGGTCTCGACATCCCGCGCCTCGGCCTGATGCTGGTCATCGGCCAGCCCATGCTTACCGCCGAGTACATCCAGGCCACCAGCCGCGTCGGGCGCGACGACCGCCGCCCGGGGCTGGTCGTCACCCTGCTCAACATCCACAAACCGCGCGACCGCTCGCACTACGAGCGCTTCCGCCACTACCACGAGACCTTCTACCGCTCCGTCGAGGCCACCAGCGTCACCCCCTTCGCGGCCCGCGCCCTCGACCGTGGCTTTGCCGGGGCGCTGGTGGCCCTGGCCCGCCACGCCGAGCCGTCGCTCAGCCCGCCGGACGGCGTGGCCCGGATCGCGCAGGTGCGCGCGACCCTCGAGGGCTATCTCATCGACATCTTTCAGCAGCGCGTGCGGCTCCAGGCCTTCGACGCCGCCGAATGCAACGAGCGGCTGCGCGCGGTGCAGAACCGCGTCGTTGACCTGCTCGACGCCTGGCGGCAGATCATCGAGGCGTACCAGGAGGCCGGGGTGGCCGTGCAGTACCAGGCCTACGAGGGCAGCCGCAACGCCAGGCCGCTGCTGCGCGACCCGCTGGAGAAGACCTTCGACTCGGACCACGCGCGCAAGTTCCGCGCCGGCCGCTCGCTCCGCGACGTCGAGCCTGACGTCAACCTCTTCCTGCGCGACGCCAACAACCAGCCGGTGGAAGAATAATCCCAGATGGAATATGGAGACACCGCATCGTTCAGATCGTCCCCACAACTCTGCTCCACCCAGGGCTCTGTGGAGCTGTAGCGCTGTGGAAGCGCAGAACCGTCCACAATCTAAAATCTAAAATCTAAAATCGTATGCCTAAAAAACCACACGGACAACTTCGCCGCAGCCAGCTCCTGACCACCTACGGGCCAGGCGCGCTCTTCGACCTGCCGCGCCACTCGGCGATTGTCGGCGGCCTCGACGCCTGGCCGAAGCCAGGCGATCTTGAGGAGATCAGCGAGCCACGCCTGGCGCGCAAGATCCAGCAGATCACGCAGGTGATCAACCCCAGGCTCTACGCGCCGCCGGCCGCCGACGACACCCCGGGCGCTGCGCCCATCGGCATCGGCGTCTACCGCTTCCCCGAATGGTTCGTCGTCCAGGAGGACAGCGCGCCGGGCGCCCGCAGTCGCTCGCGACGCCTGGCGCATCGCAAAGCCCTCGACACGCGCAGCCGCTTCGAGGGCAAGCCAGTGGTCGCCACCCGCTTCGTGGCCGCCTGCTCCCACGGCCACGTTGACGATATCAACTGGCGCGTCTTCGTCCACGGCAGCACCGACTGCCGGCGCCAGCTCTGGCTGGACGAACTCGGCACCAGCGGCGACCTGGGCGACCTGGTGGTGCGCTGCGAGTGCGGCAAACAGCGCCGGATGATCGAGGCGACCAATCGCGACGCGCGCCCCCTGGGGCTCTGCACCGGGCGGCGACCATGGCTGGGGCCGAACAGCAACGAGCCCTGCGGCGAGCAGGCGCGCCTGCTGATCCGCACCGCCTCCAACGCCTACTTCGCCCAGGCGCTCACCGTGCTCTCCATCCCCGAGCGCGACAGCGCCATTGACGGGGTGGTGGAGGAATTGTGGGGCGAGCTGGAGGTTGTCGAGCAGGCCTATGACCTCGGCGTGGTGAAACGCAAGGCCCGGGTCGCCCAGAAGCTGGCGCCCTTCGCCGACAACGAGATCCTGGCCGCGATCAGCCGCAAGCGCAGCGGGACACTCCAGCCCGAGAAGCCGCTCAAACAGGTCGAACTCGACGCCATCCTGGCCGCGCCGGAGGGCTACGGCGAGGATGTGCCGCTCAACGAAGACTTCCACGTTCGGCGGCTGCCAGAGCACGTCTGGCGGCGCAGCGCGAGCAGCGCCGGCATCGCGGCGGTCTACCAGCTCCACCGGCTGCGCGAGGTGATGGCGCTGATCGGCTTCACGCGCTTCGAGGCGATCACCCCCGACATCAACGGCGAGTACGATCAGGAAGTCGAGCGCGCCGCGCTCGCCATCGAGCCGGGCTGGTTCCCGGCGGTCGAGAACCGCGGCGAGGGCATCTTCGTGCAGGTAGACGGTCAGGCCATCGGCCAGTGGCTGGAGCGACCGGCGGTGCAGCGACGCGTGGCGGCCCTGCTCGCCGGCCACGAGCAGTGGCAGATGAAGCGCAACACAACGCGCGACTTTCTGGGCGGCCCCTACATCCTGCTGCACACCCTCTCGCACATGCTGCTCCAATCGCTGGCGCTGCGCTGCGGCTACCCCATGAGCGCCATCCGCGAACGGATCTACGCCGACCCGCAGGAGGGGCGCTACGGCATCCTGCTCTACACCGGCAGCCCCGACGCGGGCGGCACGCTTGGCGGGCTGGTGCAACAGGCGCGGGCAATTGAGGAGCATCTCGACCACGCCCTGCGCGCGGCGATGCTCTGCTCCAACGACCCGATCTGCGCCCAGCACACCCCCGACGACCCGCTGGAGGAGCGCTGGCTGCTGGGCGCGGCCTGCCACGGCTGTGTCCTGGTTGGCGAGCCCTCGTGCGAGATGCGTAACGACTACCTGGACCGCGCGCTGGTTGTCCCCGTGCTGGGCCTGGAGGACGCGGCCTTCTTCAACCCCGGGCTATGAACGACGTGCTGCTCGATCTGCCGTCCGGCACACGCGCGAAGCTCATCGCGGCGCTCGAGGGCGGCCATCTCGACCTGACGACCGGCCCCATCGGGCTGCGGGCCGCCCTGGGCCGCCTCGACAACCCCGAGGCAATCGCCGGCGCCCTGCGCGAGCTGCACGCGCTGGGCATGAGCGCCCGCGGAGCCGCAGCCGCGCTGCGGGCCATTGAACGGGTCATAGCGCGGCAACGCAAGCCCGACCTGGTGCTGTCGGGGTTGCAGGTTCCGGGCACATATGCGCGCGACACCCGCATCGTCTACGACGAACTGCTCGGCGCCGCCGAACGCAGCGTCTGGCTGAGCAGCTTCGTCTACCACAACGGGCCAAAGGTCTTCGAGACCCTGGCGCAGCGCATGGACGAGCGACCGGAGTTGCAGGTCAACCTCCTGTTAAACATCCAGCGCCGGTGGGGCGATACAACCAGCAGCGAGCATCTGATCAGCGCCTTCGCGCACACCTTCTGGCAGCAGGCCTGGCCGGGCCGCCGGCGTCCGCGGGTCTACTACGACCCGCGCTCCGTCGAGATCGACACGCCGGGCGCCGGGTCGAGCGGCAGAGCAGTGCTGCACGCCAAAGCGGCAGTGGTTGACGACGAGGCCCTCTTCATCACCTCGGCCAACCTGACCGAGGCGGCCAGCGCGCGCAACATCGAGCTGGGCGTACTACTCCGCGACCGCAGCATAGCCCTCACCGTAGTCAGCTACTTCCAGCGCCTGATCGACACCGAACATCTGCGGCTGCTGCCAGGGTGAGGCCGCGGAGCGCCCGGCTCCACATCCACCGCGGGGCCGAAGGACCAGCAGCGCATCAGAACGCCATCCGCCAGAAACGCTCCACCCGAAAGGAAGGGGAAACCCGCTTTCCCCTTCCCCAACCCCGAACGCTGACAGATTCCCCTTATTTCTTAAACACCGCGATTGACAGCAATTTTACAGCAAATCTGTGCAAGACCCTCTAGGATTCTTCGTTCTTATTGGATATAATGGAAAAAATGTCGCGTAGCGACAGTTACAACTGTAAAGTGTAACGTCGCTCAAATGTGCGAGGATCGTATGCAGAGCCGCCGCCTTATGCCGGCGCTTGCGCTGACGCTCGCCGCGCTCTGCCTGGGCGCGGGGATGGGTTGGGCGCGCGCCGCTGCCGTCCGGCGCCCCGCCGCCGATTTTCCCGCCCCGATGAGCTACGCCGAGGCCCGCAACGCCGTCGAAACCGCCCGCGCCCGCGAGACCGCGCTCCGGGCAGCGGCCCGGCAAGAGGTATCAGCTATTGACCCGGCGCAATTGCCGCTGCTCCAGACGATCTACTTTCCTGCGACCGGACACCATCTGAGCAATCGCAGCGGCTTTCTCGACTTCTGGCGCGCCAACGGGCAGCTTCACATCTTCGGCTATCCAATCACCGAGGAGTTTGTCGAGCAGGGCCGGATCGTGCAGTACTTCGAGCGCGCCCGCTTCGAGTATAGCCCGGAGCACGCCGGCACGCCCGATCAAGTGCAACTCGGACTGCTGGGCCGCGAAATCCTCGAGGTGCAGGGCTTCCCCGGCGGTATTGATGACCCCCAGAATGGCGCCCGCTATTTTCCCGAAACGCGCCACAGCCTCTGGGGCGAGTTTCGCCGCGTGTGGGAGCGCCGCGGCGACCTGCGCATCTTCGGCTATCCGCTCAGCGAGGTGGTGGACGAAGACGGGCGCAGCGTGCAGTACTTCGAGCGGGCCAGGTTCGTCTACTTCCCCGAGGATCTGCCCCCCTTCTTCCAGAGCATGCAGGCCGCCAACGGCTTCAATCTCAGCAGCCTGTTCGAGGTGCAGTTCAGCGACCTGGGGCGCCAACTGGCCAACCTCCGCGGCCTGAACATCGCCCCCGTACCTCAACTCGACGGCGCGCTCATCTGGGACCCCGCGATCTGGGAGCGCCGGATCGAGGTCAATTTGAGCGAGCAGTGGCTCAGCGCATACGAAGGCGATCTACTGGTCTTTCGCGCGCCCGTTGCCACCGGACGCGATGGCTTCAACACCCCGGTCGGCGACTATGCCATCTACGCGAAGTACGATATGCAGACCATGTTCGGCTGCATGGGCGGCGAGTGCTGGAACGTGCCGAACATCCCCTGGGTGCAGTACGTGGTGGGCGGCGTGGCGCTTCACGGCACCTACTGGCACAACAGCCACGGCACCGGCGTGCGCCCGTCCCACGGCTGCATCAATCTGCGCATCGAAGATGCCCAGTGGCTCTACGAGTGGGCCGACGTAGGCACGCGCGTGGTGATCAGCTATTAAGCCTGGTTTCAGCAGGGCTCATCGGGACGCCACACGCAAGCGCCCCCCTCTCCCGCAAGGGAGAGGGGGGATGGGGGGGTGAGGACCTCTCCCCTCTCCGTCCAGCGGCGAGGGGCGAGCAGTCATTGGGACGCCACACGCAAGCGCCCCCCTCTCCCGCAAGGGAGAGGGGGGATGGGGGGGTGAGGACCAGCCGCCCACCCCTGACGCACCGTCACGCCAGGCGCTCGAAGACACCCGCAGCTCCCATACCCCCGCCGATGCACATCGTCACCAGCCCGTAGCGCGCATTGCGCTGCTCCAGTTCGTCAAGGATCTGCACAGTGAGTTTGGCGCCCGTGCAGCCCAGGGGATGGCCCAGAGCAATTGCGCCGCCGTTGACATTGACCTTCTCCAGATCCATGCCCAGTTCGCGGATCACCGCCAGGGCCTGGACCGCGAAGGCCTCGTTCAGCTCGATCAGGTCAATGTCGCTAAGATTAAGCCCGGCCAGCTTCAGCGCCTTCGGCACGGCCACCACCGGGCCGATGCCCATCACCTCGGGGGCCACCCCGCCCACAGCAAAGCTCAGGAAACGCGCGCGCGGCTTGAGGCCAAGCGCCTCGGCCTTCTCGCGGCTCATCACTACCACCGCCGCCGCCCCATCACTCGTCTGCGAACTGTTGCCCGCCGTCACCGTACCCGTAGCGGCAAAGACCGGCTTGAGCTTCGCCAGAGCCTCCGGCGACGTATCGGCTCGCGGGCCTTCGTCAGCATCGAAGCTGAAGCGCTTCGTCACTCGCTTACCCGCCGCATCAAGCTCCACCAGCTCCACCTCGACCGGCACGATCCCCGGCGCGAAGCGACCCTCGCGCTGGGCGCTCAGGGCCTTCTGGTGCGAACGCAGGGCGAAGGCGTCCTGGTCCTCGCGGCTGATCTTATAAGCCCTGGCCACATTCTCGGCGGTGAGACCCATGCCCAGATAGACCGCCGGATCGTGGACGGCCAGGTAGGGGTTGGGCGAAAACTTATTGCCGCCCATCGGCACCATGCTCATACTCTCGGCACCGCCGGCGACGATGACATCAGCCTGGCCCATCATAATCTGCTGGGCTGCCGTGGCGATCGTCTGTAGCCCTGAGGCGCAGAAGCGATTGATGGTCACGCCGCAGACCGTATCGGGCAGGCCGGCGCGCTGGGCAGCGATGCGCGCCAGGTTCATGCCCTGCTCGCCCTCGGGCATCGCGCAGCCCATGATCACATCCTCGACCTCACGCGGGTCAAGCCCCGGCGCCCGCTCGATTGCCGCTTTGACCACCAGCGCCGCCAGTTCGTCGGGGCGCACAGTGCGCAGCGTTCCCCGCGGGGCCTTGCCCACAGCGGTACGCGCCGCGCTTACGATGACTGCTTCTCGCATAGGTGTATTTCTCCTCAAGAAAAACGATCTTGACCGCCTCACCCCCCTCCCAACCTCCCCCCGCTGGGGGGAGGCGTTGAGCGGGATGTGGTGTGTGCCGCATGCCACGATGGCCGGACCTCCCAACCTCCCCCCGCTGGGGGGAGGCGTTGGGCGGGATGTGGCGTGTGCCGCATGCCACGATGGCCGGACCTCCCAACCTCCCCGCTGGGGGGAGGAGTTGGGCGCCCTCCCCCAGCGGGGGAGGGCTGGGGAGGGGGAACAGCAGCTCATGTGAATGGTATTGCCACTAGTTCCGCAGCGGCTTGCCGGTCTCCAGCATATGGCGGGCGCGGGCCATCGTGCGTTCGTCCTTAAGCAGCGCCAGGATCGCCTCGAGCTCCAGTTGCATGATGTAAGCCTCATCAACAAACTGGGGGCTGCTCAGGTCGCCGCCGCAGAGAATGTAGGCCAGTTTATCGGCGATCACCGTATCGTACTCGGTAGCATACCCGCCCTGGGCGAGCTGGTAAATGGCGATCCGGGCTGCGGCCAGGCCATCGCGCCCCAGGGCGTAGCACGTCCGGGTGCTCGAAGGCGGCAAGTACCCCTCGGCTGCCAGGCGCAGCACCTCGCGCTTGGCCTCGCCGAGCAGGTAGTCCTGGTTGAAGACGATGCGGTCGGTTGGCCGCAGGAAGCCCAGCTCGCGGGCCTCGTGGGCGCTGGTGGCGACCTTAACGAGCGCGATGGTCTCGAAGACCTGCTGGAAGGCCTTGAGCGTATCGCCGCCGGTGCGGGCCGCTTCGGCGATAATCCGCCGGTTGAGTTCCTTGCAGCCGCCCCAGCCGGGAATCAGGCCGACGGCAAACTCAGGCAGGCCCATGTAGGTCTCGGCGGCGGCCACTGCCGCTGCGCCGTGCATCGCCAGCTCGGCCCCGCCGCCCAGGGTTTGCCCGAAGGGTGCGGTCACCACCGGTTTAGGGTTGTGGCGCAGTGCCTGATAGGCCTGCTGCACCAGACCGAGCAGTTCTTCGAGATCCTCCCAGGCGCCGGCCTCGACCGCTGCGCCGAAGTCGTTCAAATCGGCGCCGGCCGAGAAACGCGCGCCCTGATTACCGACGACCATCCCGACCCAGCGGTCCTGCTTGAGTTCCTCGACCGCTGCCAGGATAATTTCGATCACCGCGCCGCCAACCGTGTTGGCTTTGGAGTGGAGTTCCAGGCACAGCACGCCATCACCCAGATCCACCAGGCTGGCGGCGGCGTTGCCGTGCACCAGCTTGCCGGCCTCCTTGAGCGCCGCCAGGTCAATCGCCCGCGGGTCGCGCACAATAATCTCGTGGCGACCGGTGGTGACATTGTAGGCCGCCTGGTTGCCGTCAGCCTCCGGCTTGTAGAAGCGCCCGTCGCCCTTTGCCAGTTGATCCACCCAGGCCGGCAACTCCAGGCCGCGCGAGCGCATCAGGTCGGCGGTTTCGGCCAACCCCAGGGCGTCCCAGATCTGGAACGGCCCCATCTGGTGGGCGAAGCCCCAGCGGATGGCATTGTCCACATCGGCGACGCTATCGGCGATCTCGGGGAGGCGACGCGCAGCGTAGGCCATCATCGGTAGCAGGGCCTGCGCCACCAGGGCCGCGCCGCGGTCGTCGGGCTGCTCTGCGCTGCGGCGCAGCAGGAAGCGCAGGCGCTCCGGCAGGCCCTTGATCTTGTTGGCCTCCTCGATCAGCCCGTCCACGCTGGCCGTCCCCTGCGGGGCCACATACTCCAGCGTTGCCAGGTCCAGAGGCCAGAACTCGCGCTTGTCGCCCTGGCGCACCTCCTTGTAGAAGCCCTGGCCGACCTTGCGGCCCAGTTTGCCGCTGGCGACCATACGCTCGAGGAAGTCATTCTCCCGGTAGACCTCGCGGCTCTCGTCGTCGGGAATGGCCTTGTAGAGATTCGAGGCGACGTAGTGCATCACATCCACGCCGACCTGGTCGAGCAGGCGGAAACTGGCGGTGTTGGGGCGGCCAATCAGCGGCCCGGTGAGGGCATCGACCTCTTCAACAGTGTAGCCGTTTGCCAGGGCATAATTGAGCACCACCTGACCGGCGTAAGAGAAGATACGGTTGCCGATGAAGTTGGGGCGATCCTTACAGATCACCACGCCCTTGCCCAGGCGATCCTCGGCGAAGCGCCGGAAGGTCGCCACGACGGCGGGGTCGGCATCGTCGCCGGGGATGAGTTCGAGCAGTTTGAGATAGCGCGGCGGGTTGAAGAAGTGGGCCCCGAAGAAGTGCCGTTTGAACTCGGCGCTCCGCCCCTCGGCGATCAGGGCAATGGGGATGCCCGAAGTATTGGTGGTAACAATCGCGCCCGGCTTCCGCACGGCCTCCAGCCGCTCCATCAGCGCCTGCTTGGGGCCGAGTTGTTCGATAATCGCCTCGACGATCCAGTCACAATCAGCAAGCTTCGCGAAGTCGTCTTCGGTATTGCCGAGGGTGATCAGCTCGGCAGTGCGCTCGCTGAACAGGTTCGACGGGCGCGCCTTGCGCATGCGGTCGTAGCCGCTCTGCACAATACGGTTGCGAACGGCGGGGTGCTGCAACGTCAGCCCCCTGGCCTCTTCCTCCGGGGTGAGCTTGTCGGGGGGCACATCGAGCAGCAGTACGGGCAGACCGGCGCCGGCAACCAGGCCGGCGATGGCAGCGCCCATCGTGCCGGCGCCGATTACGGCGACACGCTTCAACTGGTCCTGCATCGGGTCCTCCTTGACCGGGACGATAAACCGCGGTTATATGCAGCGCGTCATGAACGTGGGCATGATACCACATCTGCCGTGGAAGCGAAAGTATCGCCGCCTCTACCGACACTGCGCCAGTGGATCTGGTGTATCGCACCGCCGACAACCTACCCCCTCCCCCTCCAGCGGCGAGGGAAGAGCAGTCATTGGGACGCTACACGCGAGCGCCCCCCTCTCCACCTGCGGTGGAGAGGGGGGCGGGGGGGTGAGGACCAGCAGCGCATCAGAATCCCCTCCGCCAGATGTGGCACGAGACGGCGCCATACAGCATAGCCTTGCTGAGACCATGCCTTACCGCCGGTGCCACACGTAGATCGGCTCCGGTCCTACCGTGAGGCGCAGGCGTCCGTTCTCGACCGGCAGGGAGCGCTCGGCGCCGTCGCGCAGGATCAGGCGCGCCTCTTCGCTCCGCGTAGCGAGGGTGACCCGCGCACCCGGGGGTGACCACAGCACGTCCAGCGCGTCGCCGTTGCGCTCCAGGCGCAGGTCGTAGATTTCGTGGCCGTGAATGGCGCTCAGGTCGTCAATCCAGATTGTGCCCCCGCCGACGAAGGAGTCCACAATATCGTCGAGCACGATGGCCTGCAAGGCCGCCGGGAAGTCTACCCGCCGGTTCCCGCCGGGGACGATCACGTTGCCCGGCTCGACCTCGCCGCCGATGGGTGTTTGCAGGAAGTGCCAGCTTGCTGCGCCGACGGGGCCGAGGACGAATTGCAGCACTTCGCCCTCTGCGTCGCGGATCCACACTTTCAGCCCGTGGGTGCTGCCATCGCCGTAAACCCAGGCGCCAATCGCGTAGGGTTCGCCTTCCAGGGGGAGAGGCGGTTCACGCTCGAAGGCGACGTAGTCGTTCTGGCGGGTGCTGAAGGTGTAGTTGAGTTCGGCGCTGCTGCTGCCCCGATAGGCGTCGTTGCTTAGCCGCAGGGCGCCGTTCGGCTGGCTCACCCGACGCCATCCCTGGACGTTTTCGAAATCTACCAGCACCCGCTGCTCGAAGAGATCGCGCCGTTCGACGTAGGTCGTGTCTGCCAGGTGCTGGTTCAGGGTGCGGAAGGACTCAAAGGCCGGTTTGCGCGCACTGTAGTCGGTGCGTCCGCGCCCCAGGCGGATCAGCCCGTAGGGGTTGCCCGGATCGTCCTTAAAGGTGTACCAGAAGACCCGCTCGACCCCCGCTTCCCAGAGCATGAGCATGGCGCGCGGCAGGTGATTGGCCTGGCTCTGTTCGTCGGCGCGCCCTGCGCTGTCACGGTCGCTAGGGCCGCTCGCCCAGCCCACCTCGGTCACCCAGATCGGTTTCTCACCAAACTGTTGCCCCAGGGCCCGCACACCTATCACCGCCGCGGTCAGGTTGCCGTTCTCGGGGGCGTATGGGTTGACGTAGGGATGGATGGCCAGAATGTCGAAGCTGTTCCAGGCGCCGTGTTCGGCCACCGCGCGTAGAAAGGTCGTGTCGAAGGGGTTCACGCCGCCGATGAGGATGGTTGCCTCCGGGTCCACCTCGCGGATCGCCGCCGCCGTGCGGTTGAGCAAACTGGCATAGGCCGCGGCGTCAGGGGCGGGCCGCCAGAAGATGGCGTGGTCAGGCTCGTTCCAGATCTCCCAGTGTTTGACGTAGCGGCGGTAGCGGGTGACAACTCCCCGCGCGTAGTTCACGAAGGCGTCCGGGTCGGGCGCGTAGTAGGAGACATCGTTGGGTATGTCGTTGCGATAGGGCGTGGCCCAGCCCACCGACGGCCCGAGCACCCCCAGCACGTTGATCCCCCGGCTGAGCAAGGCCCGCAACGCCGCGTCGGTGAAGGTCCAGTCCCACACATCAGGGCGGGGCTGCACACGGTGCCAGTGCAGGTCCTCGCGCACCCAGGTGACGCCCAGTTCGCTCACCAGGGCCGCCGGGACGTCCATCGAGGAGGGGTCGGGGTAGCGCGTGGCCAGGTGGGAATTGAGTCCGAAGACCGGCGGGCTGGTAGGTGGCTTCAAGGGCGCGACGGGCGCGGCGCGCGGCGTCGCGCCTGGCGCCGTGGCGGCGGTCAGGGCCAGCAGCGCCAGCAGGATCGGGATCGTCCGGGTGAGAAGGTGGCGCATGGCTTCTTGTTTCACTCCACAACCTCGATGGTGACCCCCGTGGGGGCGACGGCTGCCAGCTCCGGCGCAAACACCGGCGTGATCCAGGCCGGCGGCGCGCTGTAGGTCCCCGCGGCAATGGCCCGGACGAGGATGGTCCCGGTGTAAACGCCGGGAGCCAGATCGGACGCCTGGAGTGTGAGCTGCCCCTCGACGAACGCCGCGGTCTGACGCAGGGGCGAGGCGGCTGCGCCCGGCAGGGCTTCGAGACCGGCGGGCAATGGCACAACGATGCTGGCCCTCGGCAGGGGCTGCACCGTTACCACGGTCAGCCGCAGGCCGACGATCTGGCCCGGGCGGACGGTAGCAGCGGCGAGGGGAGTGCCACTGGCCGGGTCAACCAGTTCCGCGTGGAGGGCGATCTGCCCGGCGGCTTCGCCGGTTACGCCGGGAAGGCCATAAGCCAGGAGGTACCTGGCCGCGGCCCCGGCCTCGACCCGCAGGGTCGCGTCGGGAGGCGGGGAGGGCACGCTGGCCCGCAGGGTGGTGGTAATCGGCGTGCCGTCGCCAAGCAGCGGCGCGCCGTTGAGGAGCACGCGCCGGGGGCCAACCGCGGGCGCGGCCTCCACCGGCAGCGCGACCGCCACCCGCGCGGCGTCCCATGCGCCGGGCCAGCCTTCCACGCCCCAGGCGGCCAGGAGCGCCCGTTCGGCGTCGGGGAGTTCGGCAGCGGCGGGGCGGCGCGCCCGCAGCGCCTGCACCGCTGCCGCCGTGACCGAGGTGGTTCCACCGGGCAGGCCGGTGGGACGATCGGCTGTCCAGCGCACCAGGCTCGGCTGGCCTGCGCCTGCTGTCTCCCGGCGAGCCAGGGCTTGCAGGCGATCCAGGGCCGGGGCGGCCTGTTCCGGGGGCAGAGCCAGGCTGAGAAAGGCCAGCCCGTCGGCGGCGAGCGGCTCATCGAGCAGCGCGATTGTCCCGGGATCGGCGCGCCCGGCCCGGGCCAGGGCGTAGGCGACATAGGCCCGGGTGTTGGGATCGGCAGCGGGCGCGGCGCGGCTGAGGTAGGTGACAGCCCGCAGATTGGGCGGGCGGTCATCGTCCAGCGCCGCGTGGGCAGCTATCTGGGCCTCCAGAACCAGCGCCGTCACAAAGGGGCGCGAGGGGGAGGCCGGCCACCAACCCCAGCCGCCGTCTTCATTCTGCGCTGTCTCGAGTTCGCGCAGCGCGTCGCGCGTCAGCGCGGCCCAGCGGGCGCGTTCCGGCCCCTGAGATCCACGGACCAGCCGCGCGGCGATCAGCGCCAGACCCGCCTGCTCGTCCACCGAGCGCGAAGGGGCGGCGGCCAGGCGCCTGGCCTGGTCCTCCAGCGCCGCGCCCACACCCGGCGCAAGCGCCACCACAAGGGGGGCAGCGGTCGTCGAGCGCTCCACCGTTACTTCCAGGGGCCCGGCGCCGGGGAAGGTCGCACCGCGCAACGCAGGGGCTGGAGCGGTCTCGACAGGGATGCTATGGGCGAGCAGGTCGCGCTGGCCGTCAGTCACGATACTGAGCGTGAGGCTGGCCCGGGTCGCGCCGGGTTCGGGACGCACGCGCCAGGAGACCCGAGCGGTGGCTCCCTCGTCGAGGGTCAGCCGCTGTTCGACCGGCGCGGTCCGCTCGAGGATGAGGTTGCTCCGGTTGAGCCGCACCCGGACCTGGCGGCTGCCGGTTCCAGTATTGCGGAGTTCAAGGGCAATCACGCTCTGATCGGTCGGGCGGAGTGTCGCCGGCGCCAGGAGATGGTACGTCAGCGGCAGGCTGGTGGTGATCACCACGCTGGCGCCGGTGGGCGGTTCGGTGGGCGCAGCCGTTACCGCGTTCACCAGCCACCGTCCAGGCGTGGCGGGCAGGCGTATATGCGCGCTACCGGGCGCGTCGTTGGGCCATTCGACCGGGGGAGCGTAGCCCGGCGCAGCCACGGCAATAGCGCGCGGTGGCGGCGCCAGGTTCATCGCGGGCTGCGGCAGCGTAGCAGCAACCGGCGCTGGCAACGGCTCCGGTTGGAACCGCTGCGTCCAGGCCGCGGCGCTCAGCAGCCCTTCACCTTCCCCTTCGGGCGCCGGAGCGATGGTGAGCAGGGTGGTCTCGGCGGAGGGCAGGGCGCCGGTAGCGGTGATCGTCAGGACGCCCGTCGCCCCGGGGGGCTGAACCGGCGCTCCGCTGTTGAGCGCGACCGTGGGTGGATCGGCGGCAGTCACCAGGATGGTCGTGCTGCCCCAGCGCCAGGTATCACCCGCTGTAGCCACCGCGCTCAGGCTCGCGCCGGGGGCCATCGCAGCGGTAATCGGAAGAGAAATGACCTGCCCGGCGCGCAGGCTTTGCACTTCGGCTGCCAGCAACGTCCCGCGCTCGATCATAAGCAGCACGGTGCTTGCGGCCTCCGGGATCGCCACGAACAACCTGGCGACCTCACCGGGGCGGTAGCGGTCACGGTCGGCGATCAGGGCAAGCTGGCCGTCGGGGAGGTTCCAGTTGGTGGAGCGCGCACCCACGACCCACAGCTCCACACTGGTCGCAACGCCGCCCGCTGAGGCCGTTACCTGGTAGCGGCCGGGAGCAAGCGGGACCAGTTGCACCGCGGCGCGCCCATCCGCTTCCGTGGTGGCCTGGCGCACCAGCAGCGGCGCGCCGCCTTGCGCCAGCGTCACCTCGACCTTCACCCGCGTGCCGGGCACGGGCCGTCCAAGCCCGTCGAGGGCCAGCAGGTTCACCGTGGCGCGCTGGTCAGCGGCGATCACCCGTTCGGAGAGACCCGCGGCGACCAGGGGCGTTCCACTGGCGAGCACCCCTTCGACCTCGACGCCGGCGGATGCGCTGGCGGATCCAGCCGGGGCCATCCACAGACGATAGCGCATCGCGCCGGCAGGGCGGGCCGGCAGGGTGATACGCAGCTCGCCGGCGACATCGGTGGAAGCGCTACCCGTCAGGCTGAGCGCTTCCACGGGCGCCCCATCAAGACGGTAGCCCGGCGGCGCGGGTGGCACGCCCAGCGGTTCCAGCCGGAGGCTCCAACTGAGCGTTGCGCCTGGCAGCGGCAGGCCATTGCGCTCCAATCGCACCCGCAGGCCATCGGGTTCTTCGAAGACGGCAGGAGCGAAGGGCGGGGGGCCGTCGCGGCGGGCGACGCGCAGCGACACGCTACCGGCAGCATCGCCGATCTGGGTGGTCAGGCGGTAGTCGCCGGGGGCGAGATCCGCCGGAAGGGTCAGGGTTTCGCGCACGATCCCGCTGGCCGGATCAGGAGTGCAGACTGTCGGCGGGAGGGGTGCCGCGCCACCGGTGAGGGGGCGCAGTTGCATGCGGCAGAGCGCGTCGGGGGCGGGGGCGACGAACTGGCCACTCCGGTCGCGGCGGCGTACCAGGCCAGTTATCTGGAGCGTCTCGCCGGGGGCGTATTCGGGCCGGTCAACGAACATCAGGCTGCGGTAGACAGGCGTAGCGCCGGCAGCGGGCGCCCAGTCGGCGCGTACAACTGCCGGACGATCGCCCCCGGCAGAGGCGATCAATGGCCCCTCGCCCCCGGCGATGGCCGTGATCCACAGTCCATCGGCGCCGGTCCGCCCGCGGGCAAGCAGCGTGCTCCCGCGGTAGAGCGCCACCGGCAGATCGGGCAAGGGCGCGCCGCTCTCAGCATCGGTGGCCCACACCAGCGCCTGGTCATCAACGGCGCGCAGGGTCAGGCGCGCCGTCGAGACGAGCAACAATAGATGGGCCTGAGGACCCTCGGGGGTCAACACGCGGAGGAAGTAGGCCCCCGGGGCGAGGGCCGCGCCGTCGCTCAGCCCCACCGGCACACGCGAGCGCGCGAGCCTATCCGGCGGATCGCGCAGATCCACGCGCCAGCTCCGGGCCAGGGTTTGCCCGTAGCGTTCGGGGTTGAACAGTGCGCGTTCATCGGGGCGCAGCGCCACGGCGCGCAGGAGGGTAGCTTCGTCGAGCGGGTAGAGTTGCGCATCGAGGGCCGTCAGATTGATACGCTCAAACTCGACCGCGGCGGGCTCATTCGCCGCCAGGGGAACAATGCCGCCGAACGCCTGCGGCGCGCTCAGCGCCGGCGCCGCCGGAGCGGTGCGCAGCCCGACCACCACATCGCTCGGCAGCGGCTCTCCGGCCTGGTCCAGCGTCCCTGCGGCCAGGGTCATGGTATAGCGCGTCGAGGGACGCAACTCCGGGCGCAGACGCACCTCCGTCTCGTTGATCGTGATCGGGACCTCGCCCACCGGAGGCTCGAAACGCAGGCCGGCCCGCAACCCCTCTTCACTCATCGGCGAACTAAAGACCAGGCGAATGGCCTGCCCGGGGGCGATGATCTGGCCCTGGCCGGGGAAGAAAGCCACCAGGCGCGGTTCGGGCGCGATGGCGAAGCTCCAGGGCGCGATCCCGGCGCCGTCGTCCAGAGGATCGGCGAGCCTGACCGTGTAGCTGATCCCCTGGCTCCAGCCCGGGCGGGGAGTAAAGGTAATCACCCGGGTCGCATCAATGACCGCAGTGGCGAGATCGCCCTGGATGGGCGGCTCGATCCGCAGGGCGCGCTCGATCCGCTCCGCGGCTACAGGGGCGGCCAGGCGCACGGTTAGCGGCGTGCGCGGCCCGACCCAGCGGGCGCCGTCAGCCGGAGCGCGGTCGAGCACCTCCGGCCAGGCAGTGCTGAAACGCCAGGTGAATGGCGTTCCGAGTTCAACCCCCCGCAGATCGGTGAGATCGGGAGCGATAGTAACCGTGTAGGGCGTCGCCGCGGCCAGGGGCGCCGTGGGGCGGATCAGCAGCGTATGCTGATCGAGCCAGCGGAAGGCGGCGGAGAAAGGCGGATCGAACTGAACCTGCCGCATCTCCAGCGTCTGGCCGATCTGCTCCGCGAGCACCATAGGCTGGCTGAAGACCACGGCCAGCGACGCATCCGGCGCAACCCCGGCACCACCGGGCAGCGCGGCGACGACGGCGGGTTGCGGGGCGGTGCGAAAGCGCACCGTAACCGGTTGGGCCAGAGGGCGCCACCAGCGCCCGAGCGCCTGCTCATTGAGGCTGACAGTGTAGGTCACGGCAGGCAGGAGCGTCGTAGCCGGCTGAAAGGTGAGCACCGTCGCATCGGGGGACCAGATGCGGCTCCCCGGCGTCTCCGGGGTGATCCGCAGGGCGGCGGCGGTGGCCGCGCGGTTCATTGGAGCGCTAAAGCGAATGGTGATCACCGTGCGCGGCAGCACATCGCTGGCCTGATCCGCCGGCTCGATGGCCACAACGCTCGGGGTGGGAGCCAGGGGTGTCCACGGGATAAGCGCGGATACGGCAAACCCTCCTGCCAGAAGCAACGCCGTGCAGCTCAGAATGATCGTCCAGATCCGAGCCAGGTGGCGCAGCAGGGTCATCTCCGAACGTTCCTCTCTCGAGCACCCATCGCGGAGGCAGTATACCATGAAGACAACAGCGATGACGCCTCTTCCACCCGGCTGGGTGTGACGTAATCGCTTGCGCGGCGCCCACGCGTGCAACGATCCCGTTGGCCGCGGGCAGCGTTGCCCGAGCGAGGAGTGGCGGGGCAGAGGGCTATCGCGGGGAGGACCGGGGTGGCGGGACGGCCCGGACATTGGGCGGCCGTATGTGTTCACATGTGGGGTACGGCGTCACCCCGGGTGCGCGGGCGTCCCGCCCGCAATGGCCTGGATGCGCGCAAGCTGCCCGCACACCCGCTCTGTAGGGCCGAAGCGTGCGCCAGCAGCACGCCACAGGCACACCCGCCCCCGTGAGGCGCATGCTGCGGCCTGACCCCGCCGCAGGGCGGCGCGGTGGCCCGGGGTACGCGGGGGCGGCCCGGGGCGGCGCGCGCCGCGGGGGGGAGGCGGCATCGCCGCGGCGGCGCAGTGGCCGCGCGTCGCCCGGCCGCCTGCGTCGGCCTGACCCTACCGCGGCGGCGGGGCATCCGGAGCCGGGCCGGTGCTTGCAAGACGGCACGTCACACCCCACCCGGCTCGCGCTATTGGGTAACACGGGCCGACTCTGGCACACAGGGCGTTGATGGGGCCCGGATTCCCGGTCAAGCGCCTCGCGATAGAGGCAGAGGAGGGCGCTGAGAGCCTTTGAGGGGCGAAAAGAGGCTCCTGAGCGTGCGGCACAACTTACGGGTTCCACTAGAGACCCAGAAATTTACTCACGCCGCCCCAGATGAAATACAGACCGAATACCAGAGCCACCGTGATCGAGATCGGCCGATTGTAGGTCGTGAGCCAGTCTATCGCGCGCTGGAGCAGCGCACGTGAGCCCTGTGGCACGACTACGGAGACAAGAATGGCCAGGATGAGCAGGATCTGTGCAAAAACGATATAGGCGGCGTAGGCGATAATTGCGCTGGTCCGATCGATCTCGGCGGCGTTGATGGCGGCCAGCGCCGAGAGGGTGAATGCCCAGAGCTTCGGGCCGACGGCGATGCCCAGCGCACCCAGGCCCAACGCTTTGAGGGCCGTGGTCTGGTTGAGCGACTGTATCCACTTCGGCGGCGGCTCGTCCGGGTCCTCCTCCTTGCGCCATTTCTTGAACGCGGCGATCATGAGCAGAATGCCGAGGAACAGGTTCAGGGTCGCAACCACGAGAGAGCGGTCGCCCGCTGGCCTGTCTGATGCGGATGCCAGAACTATGCCGAAGATCACCCCCTGCGCCACACGGGTGAGGGTCATGCCGAGGACGAAGGCGGACGCTTTCACAACCCCGCCCGGGCTGGCGAGCAGCAACAGGACGATGATCAGCCACAGTGGCGCCAGGATGTTGCCCAGGATCATTGGCAGCAGTTCGCCGAGCAGGTTGGGCATGGGGTTCTCCTTCTTGCGAAGACACGCTCAGCATACAACTTGTACGACGGAGCATGCATCATTCGGATGGATAGGCAACGAGACATCCTTACCCGTCCCGCTCAGTTCATCCGCGAAAGCCAGCACGAAACTACCCAGACGGTCCGTGCATCACGAGGGCGCATCCTGAGCTGAAAATATGGGGAAACCGGGTTTCCCCAACCCCTTCCCTGCGGGGAGGCGCCCGGTTCCCTCCCCCAGCGGGGGAGGGCCAGGGAGAGGGCGGCCTTCCCAAAGATACTCCATGTTCATCGCGGCGGTGTGCGCCTCGCGCATGGGCGTCTCACGTGAATATAGCCTGCCCGCGGGGAGGGTCTGGGAGGACGCAGCCCTCCCAGGAACCAACCCGCCAGCGGGGAGGGTTTGGGCGTAGAGGCGCGGCGGCGCCGCGCCTCTACGCCCTCCCAGGAACAATAATATTTTCATTCTGGCGTTGTGCGGCGCAGCCGCATGGATGGCTGGTATGAGCTGCGAGCTTTCAGGAAAGGTACGTGTTCAGCGTTGGGGGCGCCACCCATGCCCGGGAACGCGGGCGTCCTGTCTGGATCTGTGTTTGTGCAGTCAAGCTGCTCGCGCCCCTGGGGGAAGGGTGAACAGTTACCGAAAAACGACCGCCAGCGACGCCGCAAGGGCGCATGATATGGTAGACTGAAACGGTATTCCGTTCCGCATACCCCAGGCAAGGAGACCCCGGTGACCGACGAGCAGGCCAGCGACCGCGACACACGCACAGATAACGATACGCTCCCCGAACCCGACGATCCTGATCCCACGCCTCAGACGACCGACGCGGGCGATGATGAAGAGGCCGACTCCGGCAGGCGCCCACGCTGGCCGATTATTATCGGGCTGGTGCTGATTCTGGCCGCGATCGGCGTTGGTCTTGGTCTGATCCTGCCCTCCGGCCCCTTGCGCGAGGTCGATCAGGTTCCGCCGACCCTGGCCACTATGCAGGCGGGTGTGCCCACCGCTTTGCCCCTGCCCGTAGCAGTGGAGGGCGACAGGACGGAGGTGATTGCCACGGTTGGCGATGCGGCGATCTCCCGCGGCGACTTCGTGCGCTTCTACCAGCCGGGCAGTGACCCCCAGGAAGTGCTCGACCAGTTGATCCAGATCGAGTTGATCGTGCAGGCAGCCGCCGAAGAGGGTGTGAGCGCCGATGCTGCCGTGGTCAGCGAACAGATCGAACGCATCAAGGCCACCCAGGCCAACGGCGACGACGCCCAGTTCGCGGCGTTTCTTCAGGAACAGAACATCAACGGCCTCGATGAACTTCGCCGCCTTCTGGAACGCAACCAGGTGATCGAGGAGATGATCCGCCGCCATACGCCCCTGGAGCAGGTGCGCGCCCGTCATATTCTCATCGCCACTGATACGCTGACCGACACCGTGGCCGTCGAGGCGGCGCGGGTGGAGGCTGAGGGCCTGATGACCCAGCTCGACCAGGGCGCCGATTTTGCCGCCCTCGCTGCCGAGCACTCCGACGATGAAGGCTCGCGCATCAACGGAGGGGATCTGGGCTGGGCGCCCCGCGGCCTGTTTGTGGAACCGTTTGATGAGGCGGTGTTCAGCATGGCCCGCGGCGAGCGGCGCCTGGTTCAGTCCCAGTTTGGCTGGCACATTATCGAGATCGTTGATCCGCCCGAGGTGCGCCCCCTGGCCAGCAGCGAACTCCTCCAGACCCAGGCCGGACAGCAGGCCTTCGTGGAGAAGTTTCTGCCCTTCGTCGATCAACTGCGGGCGCAGGCCGATGCGGCCCAGCAAATTAAGATCCTCGTGCCTGCCGAGAGCCTGGTTACTCAACCAGGGCAGTGATGTTGACCCGGTTCCCGGTGTGATAACCTCGGGCAGCCGGGTTTTCCCACGTCCCTCCCTGTGGCGATGCCCGGGGAGGGGGTGACCCCTCTCAAGTGTAGAGTTTTCGGGGGTGCAACCCCCGGGCCCCGCATACCCCACCTCCCTACCTTCTCCCCTGCCAGGGGAGGGGGGCAGAATCTGGCGTTACGGTACGTCAGCGGAGCCGGCGCATCGTAACGCCGACCACATACCCCCCTCTCCCGCTCAGAGAGAGGCCTGCCCTGAGCGGAGCCGAAGGGGGGCAGGGGGGGGTGAGGACCAGCAGCGCATCAGGACGCCATCCGCCAGAAACGCTACACCTGAAAGGGGGGTGACCCTCCCGTGAAACCACTCGCCGGCGGGGAGAAAAAACCTGTGTTCATCCTGTCAGGGTGCGGCGTAGCCGCAGGGGCGTCTCATTCGTCATTCAGTTGGGTGTCAGCCGGAATCCCGTCTCCGCCTACGTTTAGCGTGAAAACAGGGTAAAGTGAGTTTCCCCCCGCTCCTTCCCCGCCGGGGTGTCAGACGCCCCCGGCGCCGGTTGGAAGGTGGGGAAACCGGCTCTCCCCCGGGTTCACGTTCGTCTACTGTGCGGCTTCGCCGCCCAACAGCGGAGGTCGGCTATGCGCGCCTGGACCACCTTCCCCGTGATGATGCTGCTGGCGGCGTTTGCCCTGAGCGGCTGCGCGGGGCAGCCCACCAGCCAGGCTCCCACGCCCCTGTCCACGGCAACCCTCACGCCGCCCCCGGCGACTGCCACGGGCGCCCCGACCTCGCCCCCGGCGACTGCCACGGGCGCCCCGACCTCGCCCCCGGCGACTGCCACGGGCGTCCCGACTCCGTCTCCGCTGGCACCTTCGCCCACCGCGGCGCCGACGGCCTCCCCTGTCGCGACCGCCACGGTTGTGCCCACTGTTCCGCCCGTGGCCGGCTCGATCGGCGCGGAAATCCTCTTCCTGCGCGGCGGCGCGCTGGTGGCCCTCGACAGCGCCCGTGGGCAGGAGCAGGTTCTGGCCGACGCGGTGCGCTCCGTTGCCGCTACCCCCGATGGACGCCTGATCGCTCTCACCCGGGGAGTGGGCGATAGGGTCGAGATCTGGGTACTGGAGCGCAACACCCTCGCGCTGCGCCAGGTGACCAGCAACGCGCTGGCGGAGAGTGGGCCGGGCTGGGCCCCCGATGGAACCTCTCTGGTCTACACCGCAGCGCCGACATTGCCACCCGCCCTCTCCGAGTGGGAAACCTGGAGCGCGTGGTGCGCCACGGCCGAGGTGCGGCGGCTCGATCTGCCCGGGGGCGTGGAGCGCACCCTGGGGCAGGGGTGTGAGCCGGTCTTCGCGCCCGATGGCCGCCGGATTGCTTTTGTCACGCCGCCAACCGAGCCGGCCCCGGGGTTCGACATCCCCACCGCGGTCAACAGTATCCGGCTCGTCAACCGGCAGGGCGAGAATGGCTGGGACGTGGTGCGCGCCGGTGGCGCGGGTGAAACCGATGGGTTGGTGGTCTACGCCCCGAGCTGGTCGCCTGACGGGGGGCAGGTAGCCTATCAGCGCTTCGTAGGTTACCGCGCGCTGGTGGACGTCAACCTGACCGAAGCAACCAGTTCCTACCAGCGGCGGTCTCGTCCACTGACCCTCGGCGCCGGCTGGGAGGCTCCGCCGCGCTACGCTCCCGATGGAACGCGCCTTGCGGTGAGCGGGTACAACTACAGTGACGCGCGCGGCTTCACGGGATACGATGTCTGGTCCACGCGCGCGTTGCGCCTCGGCATCGAGACGGTGATGGAGTTACCCTTCGGGACGATGACGATGGACGCAAGCGAGATTGGCAGCCAGACCTGGGCCACGGCAGCGGCGTGGGCGCCTGATGGCGCGGCGCTGGCGCTGATCCTGCCGGAAGGGTGGTCGCCGGGGTTGAGCGCCTACCAGCCGCGCTTTCCGGACAATCGCCGCGGAGAGATCTGGCGCTGGCGCCCGGGGAGCGAGCCAGAGAGACGGCTGGCAACGGGTGTGGACTTCGGATCGCCCTTGCTGTGGCTACCGGCGCCCCCGGAAATCAGGCGCAGCGACGCCGGGTTTGCCCTGGCCGTCCCTCCAGGTTGGACGACGCGCATCGTCGCCGCGGATTATCTGATCGCCGACGGCCCTCAGGGGGCGGCGATCGCTGCCCGGTTGCGGGCCGGCGGTCCTCCCGGCGAGGTGACGGCCCTGTTCCCCGAACTTCTGGCCCCCGGGGCCCGCCCTGGCGATACGCTGCGGCTCGGCGACGGCTCGACCCTGCAACCGGTTACCGGCGCCGCTCCCAACGGCGCCCCTCGCGCTGGCGCCCTGCACCTCGCTGCCGATGGCGCCACGGCGGCGCTCTACCTCACCACGCCGGAACGCTGGCCCCTGGAGCAGGCGCTCGCCCTGGCCCTCCTCGGAGCAAGGTGAGGCGCCCGCGGGGGCCCTGCCCTTGCAGGTTAAGATGTGCCGCGGTGCACGCCCCGCGGAGGAGCCACGCCGGCCAGTCGGCAGGCGGCCCTGAATGGCAACACCTGGCGCGGTGCCATCCCAGCGGGCAGCACCCTTTAAGGGCGGACAGAACATCCGCGCCAACGTGGCTTGTACCGCATTGGAACGCCCCCGCGCACGGCTCTGGTCTCCCCGCTTCGACGGGCTCAGCGCAGGCTCTCCAGCTTCGCCGGAGAGATACCGTCTTGTTTGTCAAGGGGGTCGAGCGATGAATCTGCGCTTGCTCCAGGATGGGTGGCACCGCGGGCGGGGGTGCCCAGGGTGCCAGCCCGGTCAAGGCCAAGGCACGCGGGCGCAGGGCCTGCTGGTGGTAGCGCTACGCGCAGCGCTCGTGCGCGGCCCCCGCCCGGCCTTGACTCGGGCTGGCATGGGGCACCTAGAGCGCCGGTAGAGTATTCCGGCCAGAGTGTGATACGATGCGGCATCGCTGCACGTGAACGTATGGAGGTGCCGTATGCAACCATCGGTCTGGAGCCCTCCGGCCGCATTGTCGCCCGCTGAACAACAGATCGTCACCCGGATTAAGCGGGCCAAGTCGTTCGTCTTCCTGCGTGAGCATCGCCACACCCTCTTCGACGCGGCCTTTCAGCAGGAACTGGCCACCATGTATAAGGACGCGCCGCAAGGCCAGCCGCCGATTTCCCAGGCGAAACTGGGCCTGGCCGCCATCCGGCAAGCCTCCACCGGGGTGTCCGATGACGAACTGATTGCGGCACTGGTCATGGACCGCCGCTGGCAACTGGTCCTGGATTACCTCGACGCGGAAACGCCGCCGTTCAGCAAGCCGACGTTCCTGGCCTTCCGCGAGCGCATGATCGCCACCCGATGGACCGCCGCTTGTTGGCCCGGACGGTAGACGTGGCGGCGGCAACGGGGGCGTTTGGCAGCCGCAACCTGCGGGCCGCTCTGGACAGACGTTGGAGATTTCCTGCCGGGCCTGGCCGGTGCGGCACGGCGCCCAGTTTGCCAAAACGGCCTTTGTCACCCCTCCCTGGCGGGAGGGTTTGGGAGGGCTTCGCCCTCCCAAGAACACGTATTTTCATTCTAGCGTTGTGCGCCCCGCGCATGGGGCCTGATGTGAGCATACGGGGAAACCGGGTTTCCCCATCCCCCTGCCTGTAGGGGCGCCAGCCGCTCACCAGCGGTTGGGACATGGGGAAACCGGGTTTCCCCAACCCCCTCCCTGAGGGGAGGGTGTGCGCCCCGCGAATGGGCCTATCGGGGAAAGCCGGTTTCCCCCAGCGTCATATCATCAAGAGAGAAGGAGATCGCACCCCATGGCAAAGCTTATGGCAGCCCTGGCCCTCACCGGGCTGGTCGCGCTGCTGGCGGCCTGCGCTGCGCCGCCAGTGGCGCGGGTAACGCCCACGCCAGCACCCACCATTGCCGCGGACCGCGCCGGCTGGCCGGAGCGCTTCCGCATCGGACTCTTCGGCGGCGATGACCCCAACGCGGTGATCCAGAATGCCGAACCGTTCCGCGCGCTGCTCGAAGCGCGCCTCGGCATCCCGGTGCAGATCCAGACCGGGGCAAGTTACAGTGCAGTGGTCGAAGCTATGCGCGCCGGGCGCGTAGACGCAATGGAGATTGGCCCCTTCGCCTACGTGCTGGCGGTGCAGGAAGCCGGGGCAGAGGCCCTGGCGGTAGCGGTCTACCCACAGAACGAGGCCAACCCGGTCTATGACCCGGCAGCGCCCAGTTTTTACTACAGCGTCTACGTGACGCGCAAAGGTTCGGGGATCAACCGCCTGGAAGATCTGCGTGGGGCAAGTTTTGCCTTCGTCGATCCGGCTTCGACCTCGGGCCACCTGGCGCCCCGCGCCGGGCTGATCAAGGCCGGCATCAATCCCGATACCGACATGCGGACCGTGTTCGCCGGCTCACACCCGACCGCAGTGCTCTCGGTATGGAACGGGCGCACACAGGCCGCCGCCACCTTCGAGGCCAATCTCTACCGGCTGCAACGTGAGGGACAGATCGAGTTCTGCGCCTTTCCCGACAACCTCAGCAGCGTGGTGCGAACACCCGAGGAGATCCGCGCGGTGTTTGACGCCTGTCCCGAAGGCCACCTGGCCATTCTCGGCTTCAGCGACCCCATTCCCAACGCCCCCTTCGCGGTTGACAGCCGGCTGCCCGCGTCGTTCAAAGCAGCAATGACCAGTCTGCTGCTCGAAGTCAAGCAGCACCCCGACCTCGTCGCCGGACTCAAGTACTGGTACGACCTGCCGCCGCCCGCGCTGAATCTGCCGAGTGTGGACAGCTACTACAACTCGTTGCGTGAGATCGCCCGGCTGCTGAATCTGGATCTGCGGGAACTGGCGCGGTAGGCAGGCGCCTGCTGGCGGGGTGGAGGATCGGGAGGGCTACGCTCTCCCACACCCGCCCCTCGGGGAGGGGCGTGGGGAAACCCGGTTTCCCCCTCCCCCTGGGCGGGAGGCGCGGGAGCACTATACCCTCCCCTCGAGGAGGGGCGTGGGGAAACCTGGTTTCCCCGAGTTCGTATCCGGGTGGTGGGGACGGCGGGAGTTGAACCCGCACGCCTTGCGGCACATGATCCTAAGTCATGCGCGTCTGCCATTCCGCCACGTCCCCGTATGGGCGACCCGGCGGGAGTATAGCACGGGCCAGACAGGTTTGCAACAGGAGTAGAAATGGGGAAATGGGCCGCCTTGCGACCAATCCGAGCCACGTGCTATACTTTTTGGTGCGGTAGCACACTTCAGCAGGCTTCGTGGCCCCGTGCCCCGAAGCGGGGAGCAGCCATGAAGGCTGTCGTTATGGCCGGTGGCGAGGGAACCCGCCTGCGCCCACTCACCATCAACCGTCCGAAGCCGATGGTTTCCATCGTTGACCGGCCAGTCATCCAGCATATCATCGAACTCCTCAAACTCCACGGCATTACCGACATCATCGTCACCGTCCAGTACCTGGCGAATGTCATCCAGGACTACTACGGTGATGGTAGTCAGTATGGCGTGAACATCACCTATTCCCTCGAAGAGGTGCCGCTCGGCACCGCAGGGAGTGTCAAGAACGCCGAGCACCTGCTCGATGAGCCGTTCCTCGTCCTCTCTGGTGATGCCCTGACCGACTTCAATCTGACCGAGATTATCGAGCGCCACCTGGCGGCAAAAGCCATGGCGACCATTACCCTGACGCGGGTTGCCAATCCCCTCGATTACGGGGTGGTTATCACCGATGAAGACGGTAGCGTGCGGCAGTTCCTCGAAAAACCCAGTTGGAGCGAGGTCTTCTCTGATACCGTCAACACCGGGATCTATGTGCTCAACCCCGAGGTGCTGGCCTACATCGAGCGCGGCAAGTATACCGACTGGTCCAAAGATGTTTTTCCGCGCATGCTCCACAAGGGCGACAAGATCCAGGGGGTGATCGCCAATGGCTACTGGACCGATGTGGGCACAATCGAAGAGTACTTGAAGGCCTGTGGCGATTACCTCTCGGGCCGGGTCAAGTTACCGCGGCTGGGCCACAACATTGGCGGCGACATCTGGGTTTACGGCGATGTGGAGATCGCCCCTGACGCCCAGCTCCACGGGCCGATCTACCTGGGCAACGGGGTCAAGATCAAGGGCGGCGTGATCGTCCACGGGCCTTCGGTAATCCGTGACTACACCATTGTCGATTCACGGGCCAATATTGACCGCTCGATCATCTGGCGCAACTCCTACATCGGCGAGCGGGCGGAGTTGCGCGGCGCCATTGTGCTGCGACAATCCACCATTCGCCAGCGGGCCATGCTCTTTGAAGGCGCCGTAGTCGGCGACGGGGTGCAGATCGGAGCCGGCGCGGTCATTCAGCCCAATGTCAAGATCTGGCCCAGCAAAGAAGTTGACGAGGGCGCCACCGTCTCCAGCAGCATCATCTGGGGCAGCCAGGGCCGACGTGTGCTCTTCGGGCGGCATGGCGTCACCGGCCTGGTGAACATCGAGATCACCCCCGAGTTCTGCGCGAAGCTGGGGGCGGCCTTTGGCGCGACCCTGCCGCGCAATTGCACCGTGACGATCAACCGCGACGCCCACTACACACCGCGCATGCTCAAGCGGGCCATCGTCGCCGGGTTGCCCTCCGCCGGGGTCAACGTGTGTGACCTGCAGAACGTACCCATCCCCGTCGCGCGTTACTACACCTACGCCACTCAAGCCGCCAGCGGGATCCACGTGCGCCTCTCACCCTACGATAACCGGGTGATCGAGATCAAGTTCTTCGACGAACGCGGGCTGGACATCACCCCGGCTACCGAGCGCAAGATCGAGAACACCTTCTTCCGCGAAGACTTTCGCCGCGCCTACCTGGACGAGATCGGGCGCATCTCCTACGGCGAAGACATCGAGCGCATTTATACAAGCGCCTTCATCAAGGCCCTGCGCTCCGATGCGCTTGAGGCCCTCAGTCGCAGTTTTCACCTGGTGGTTGACTACGCCAACGCCAGCACGAGCGCCTTTCTCTCGCCGATCCTGCGCCGCTACCACGTGGATGCGGTGGAATTGAACGTCAATCTCGACGAGCGCATGGTCTTCCAGGTGCCCGCGCAGTTCGAGGCAGCAATGCAGCGCCTGGCGCAGATCACCCCGGTCGTTGGCGCGCACCTGGGCGCCCGGTTTGATACCGGCGGCGAGCGACTCTTCATCGTGGATGACACCGGCGCGCGCCTGCATCCGCTCAAGGCCCTGGCAGCCGTCACCGCGCTGGTCATGCTCGCCAACGGCGGTGGGACCGTGGCCGTCCCCGTCACGGCGCCGCGGGCGTTTGAGGAGATCGCGGCGCGCTACGGCGGGCGCATCGTGCGCACCAAAGCCGCGGTGAGCGCGTTGATGCAGACTGCCGCGCAACAGCCGGATCTGCTGCTGCTCGGCGATGGCACCGGTATCTACATGTTCCCCGGCTTCTTCCCCATGGCCGACGGCATGTTTGCCCTGATGAAAGTGATGGAACTGCTCACCGTCACCGAAACCCGCCTCAGTGAAGTGATTGCCGAATTGCCACCGTACTACATGTTCCAGACCCGCACTCCCTGTCGCTGGGAGGCCAAAGGGAAGGTCATGCGCCTGCTGAATGAGCAGTACGCCGAGCGTTCCACAAACCATATTGACGGCATCAAGATTGAACTCGGCAGTGAGTGGGTGCTGATCCTGCCCGATCCCGATGGTCCCTTCTTCCAGGTGATTGCTGAGGGTGCTACCGACGAACAGGCCCGCATCCTGGTTGAAAAGTACTCCGGCCTGGTCACCAGTCTTCAGTAGCAAGGCGAATGCGACGTTCCAGTTTTCGCCGATACGCGCTGCACGCTCCTCAGTGGTTTGTCAACCAGGTTGTGATGGATAGTTTTTTGCGGGGAGGGCTTCGCCCTCCCACGCCCCCTCCCGCCACGTTCATCACAATTATGGAGACGCTGCCGGCTCCTCCGGCGCGGGCGCCCGGGCCTCGGGGGCGGATGGCGCCGATTCGTCGAGGGTGGGCGCTGTGCCGGCGGCGATCGCCAGCAACCGCTCGCGCAGCTTGCGATCAAGCACCAGTGTACTGATGGTTGAGCGCATATTCGAGCGTAGCAGCTCGGTGACGCTTTCGCGCTGTTCCTCAGCATAGTCAAGCGCGATGCGCCCGATTTCACTCTCGATCTCCGCGTCGGCAACCGTCAAGCCTTCACGGCGCAGCACCTCGCGAATGGCAAGATTGATCTTTGTCTGGCGCTCGGCCTCGCCCATCCACGCATCAATAGCCTGGTCACGCGACTGGCCGCGGTACTCCAACAGTTGCTCCAGGGTGATGCCGTAGCGCGCGAACTGCTGTCCCTCTTCCTCAAGCAGATCCTCGGCCAGCTCGCGGATCATCACCTCGGGAACGTCAAAACTGGTCTGAGCGACAAGTTGATCAATGTAGGCATTCAGCGCCTTGCGCTCAGCTTCCTGGCGGGCAGTTTCTTCGAGTTCAGCGCGGGTTCTGGCGCGCAACGCCTCAAGGGCGCCTTCAAAGTTCTCCAGGACAGGCAGCTCATCCCAATCGGGCAGCAGGCGTTCCTGGATCTGCAGGAGCTCAACCTTGAATGTCACTTCCTTGCCACGCAGCCGTTCTTCGGGATGATCATCGGCCATGAGCGCCGTAATCGCCTTCGTCTCACCGATATGCATCCCGAGCAAGCCGGCGTACAGCTCCTTCACCAGCCGGCCCGCCACCACGTCGAGCGTGTGCTCAGGAGCCGCTTCTCCGTCCTCGCGTTCGACCAGCAACGCGCCATCAACGATCGTATCGAGACGCACGCGGATGTGGTCGCCCTCCTGGACCGGACGCGGATTGTCAAGCTCCTTCAGCACCGCGTGGCGTTCACGGAGCGTCTCCATAGCCACATCCACCGTCTCCTCGTCGATCGGCCGGATGTCGAGAGGAACGCGGATGGCGCGGTAGTCGCCCACATCGACGGTCGGCGCCACAGGCACGTGAACCGTGAAAATGAACGGCTCAGAGGACGAGATCTCCGCAAGAGTGGCTGGACCAACAGGCTGGATATTTTCCTGCTTGAGGGCATCGCGGAGGGCTTTATTCATCAAATCCTCCGACGCCTCTTCGATCAACGCGCCGCGACCAAAGGTACGCTCGATAATGAACCGTGGCACCTTACCGGGGCGGAAGCCGGGAACGGGGTATTTCTGCGACAACCGGCGCGCCGCCTGATCGAGGCCACGTTCCAGGCGGTCTTTGTCAAGCTCGATCTGCAATGACAACAGGCTCCTGGGGAGTTTCTCGGCAGTAATTTTCACGCTCAACCGTCTCCTGTATTTCAGCCACGCGCCGGTAATGGGCATGGCGCCACGGCCCTCACACCCTTCAGGTCGCGGGGCGCGATACTCCGGCTCATTATAGCACGAGGCCAGGGGGGTGAAAAGCGCGACTCTGACGGCAGCGGCCCGCGTTCTACGTTATAATAGACAGCAACGCTGTGGAAATGCTGGAAGTCAGCATTATTTTTTACAAGCGCGGTGGAAACGCTGATGAACGCACATACCAGGTGGCTCGTACCGGCGGTGGTGGCCGCCGTGGTGATAGCGCTTGACCAGGCGACGAAATGGTGGGTGGTGCGCACCCTGGGACCGGCGACGATGACGAACTTCATTCCCCTGGTCGGCGATAGCGTGCGCATCGCGTATTCGCACAACACCGGTGTAGCCTTCAGCCTGTTCCAGGGCCACCCCGAGCTGCTGACCGTAACGGCACTGGTGATCATCGCCGGGGCGATCGTGTTCTACCACACCCAGATGCCCCATCATCGCTTGATCACACAGGTGACCATGGGTCTGATTATGGGCGGGGCATTTGGCAATCTCATAGACCGCGTGCGTCTGGGGTATGTAGTAGATTTCATTCAGGTCGGCTGGTGGCCGATCTTCAACCTTGCCGATAGCGCGATTACCATTGGCGCTGCTCTGCTGATGCTCCAGTTTGCGCGCGATGAACTGGCTCAGCGCCAGGCGCGCGGAGATCAGCAGGCCCTGCCCCACCAGTAAAAGCACCGTGAGCGCGTTGGTTAACACTCCCGCCATCCGTCGCTGGCTGTTCCCCGCTGCGCTGGCGCTCGCCGTGCTCGGTGTGGACCAGATGAGCAAGCGCTGGGCCGTGGCCACGCTGGGTCCCGACCCGCGTGACCGGGTGATCGCGCTGATAGGCGACTGGTTCAATCTGGTCTACACGCGCAACACAGGCATCGCGTTCGGGTTGTTTCAGAGTCTATCGGGGTTGTTTACCATTACCGCTATTCTGATCACTATCGGCGCGGTGTACGCTTATGCCGTCTACCTGCCCAACCACTCGGCCTGGGTTCAAACCGCAATGGGGCTGATTGGCGGCGGGGCAGTGGGCAACATTCTCGATCGGCTGCGCTTTGGCTATGTGATTGATTTTATCAGTATCGGATGGTGGCCGGTGTTCAATCTCGCTGATAGCGCGGTGACGATCGGGGTAACCATGCTTGCAGGGTACCTGATCTTCATTGGCGACGAGCCTGCCCCTGCTCCGCTGCCGCCGCCCCGCGACGACCGGCTGCTGAGCGATCTCCTCAGTCGCGATCTCGAGTGACCGCCTGACAGAGCTTTCTGTCCCTACCTGTGTCTGGCCGCTCCCCGGCAACCCATGACCGAAGAAGAGACGATCACCCTGTACAGCGCGCCCGATGATGCCGGGGACCGGCTCGATCGCTTCGTGTCGCGCTCGGTGACGGGGCTCTCGCGTTCATATGCGCAGCAGTTGATCGCCGAAGGTCGCGTGACCGTCAACGGGCGCATGGCTCGCGCCAGTTACATCCTCCGCGGCGGTGAGCGCATCCTGGTCAGCGTGCCGCCGCCCCAACCTACCACCCTCGAACCGCAAGCCATTCCGCTGAAAATCATGTACGAAGATGCGGACGTTGTGGTGGTTGACAAGCCCGCCGGTATGGTCGTGCATCCGGCGCCCGGGCATGTCGGTGGCACCCTGGCTAACGCCCTGCTGGCGCGTTACCCCGAGATGCAGGTGAACGGCGGCATCCGGCCCGGGATCGTCCACCGGCTCGACCAGGACACGTCCGGCCTGTTGGTGGTGGCGCGCCATGACCGGGCGATGCAGGCGCTCACGGAGCAACAACGGGCGCATACTATGCTCAAGCTCTACCTTACGGTGGTCGAAGGGCACTTCAAAGATCCGGAGGGCACGATTGACGCGCCGATCGGCCGGCACCCCGCCGACCGTCTGCGGATGACGGTCACGCCCGGGGGGCGCCCGGCACGCACGCACTACCGTGTGCTCGAGGAGCTGGGCAAGTATTCGCTGCTCGAGGTGCGCCTGGAGACGGGCCGCACGCATCAGATTCGCGTCCATATGCTGCACCGCAACAAGCCGGTGCTTGGCGATCCAACCTACGGCGGACGCAAGCCCCGCCCGACCTTCGGGCTTACGCGCCAGTTCCTGCACGCCCACCGGCTCGGGTTTTACCACCCGGCCGACGTCACGTGGCGCGAATTTGTTTCCCCCCTGCCAGCGGACCTGGAAGCCACCCTCGAACGTCTGCGCGCCGCGGCGCGCGGCCCTGAAGCACGGCCCGCCGGGCAGCAGGGTTGAGCGGGTTGCGGGTGGTGCTGAGAAGAGAACACTTGTTCGAAAAATACTTGACAGGTGGCCGCGAGCTACGCGGGCGCGCGCCCGGGGGACGACAACGAGGTATCGCTTGCTGGTGTGGGATACGTGTGGGATAGTGTGGGATAGTGTGGGTTATCAGCCAGGCGAGGTGTAAAGTCGCGCCTTTCGAGCTCCCGGCCGGGGTGGTGCAACATTGGGGACCCATAGCGCGTCCATACTGGTAGATGGTACCGTTCCTGGGTTCAAGTGGTGGAAGGAGGGTTCCAATGGCAATGGCTCATCAAACCACATTGGCGGAGATGGTGGCGCAGAGCCGGGATGTGATCACCCACCCCAGTGTTGAAACATTTGAGCGCTACGAGAAGCGGGGCAGCCTTGGCACGGCGGGCGTGTACGTGCTGGCGGCGGCGCTCATCGCCGGCATTCTGGCCTTTCTAACGGTGCTGTTGCCGGGTACGCCCGGCAATCCGTTCAGCGTCTTTATCGGCGGTGTGGTGGGCGCGCTGGTCAACTTCGTCATCTTTACGGCCATGGTCTATTACCTGGGCAAGAGCCTGGCGAATGGGACGGGGACGTGGGACGAGGTGGCCTACAGCTTTGCCCTGTTCGTAGCGCCGCTGGCAGTGGTGTCGGGGGCGCTGACGTTCGTTGTGGCTCTGCTGGGTGGCCTCCCTGTGCTTGGCTGGCTGATCGGGCTGGCAGGCGCCGCCGGAGCGATCATTGTGCTGGTGGCGCAGGCGTACTTCGGCTTCCTGGCCGTCCAGTCGAGTATGAATATCACCGATACGGGGAAGGCGCTGCTGGTGCTCGTGCTCTCGGTGATCGGCACGATTGTGGTGCAGATCGCCCTCGGAGTGACGATCAGCGTCGTGACGGGGCTGTTGCCGCTGTTTATCCTGGTAGCCCTGATCGCGGTCGTGGTCGCGATGATCATGCGCCAGCGCGCATGATCCGCACCGGTCAGGTAGCATAGTCTATTCCTGGCAGGAGGAGGGGAGAACCTGGATCTCCCCTCCTTTCAGGTGGAATGGTTCTGGCCGATGGCGTCCTGATACGCTGCTGGTCCTCATACCAATTACCGTTGATGATGCCGCATTGCCTGAAGCGATTTCAGGCGTTGTGCTGCCCAGCGTGGCAATCCACAATCCAAAATCTAAAATCCAAAATGGTATCACCCCCCGGCCCCTGAGCGGGTTCAGGGGCGAACAGAACGTACGAGCGCCAACGGACGTTATGGCGTCCTGATGCGGTACGTGTTCACAGTTGGGGTAAGGCGTCACCCCGGTAGCGCGAGCGTCCCGCCCGCAAGGGCCTGGATGCGGGCAAGATGCCCGCAGGAGAAGTGTGAACACTTACGTCCTCACCCCCGGCCCCCTTCGACAGGCTCAGGCTTCGCCCTGAGCCTGTCGAAGGGGGGAGACCGGAGCCGCGCGCGGGGGCGTTCCAATGCGGTACAAGCCACGTTGGCTCGGATGTTCTATCTGCCCTTAAAGCCCGCATAGGGGTGGGACGCCCGCGCTGCGGGGTTGATGCAGGGGCACTTGCGCCAGGGCGTGGTTCAAACAGGATTGGCATCTCCAGTGGCCGGGTAATCGCCATTGCCTGGCAGGTCACGTTCAACCGCGGTTGACCATCCGGGCTTGATCTCCACGCCCCCACGAAGCGATCGCGGGGTCCATGCAGCAACGATACAAGTCGGAACAGGCGGGAATGAAACAAGCCTGACGATCTTTTTGCGTTTGCATTCGGCTACGGCGCAGCTACGAGGGCGACGAGCATGAAGATCCTGCACCTCGCCGATCTGCACATCGGCGTCGAGAACTACGGGCGCATTGACCCGTCTACGGGGCTACACAGCCGCCTCGTAGATTACCTTGAGCGTCTGGACGAGGCTCTGGACCTGGGTCTGCAAGCCGGGGTCGATCTGGTCCTCTTCGCCGGGGACATCTACAAGAACCGCTCACCCAACCCGACCCACCAGCGCGAGTTTGCCCGCCGGGTGCAACGCCTGCGTGCGGCGGGTGTCGCGGTGTTTATCCTCACCGGCAACCACGACATCTCGCCCGCGGCAGGGCGGGCCCACTCGGTCGAGATCTTCCGCGCCCTGGGGGTCGAGGGGGTGACGATCGCCGACCGGCCACGCCTCTACGAGGTGCCCACCCGGGCCGGCTGCGCGCAGATCCTCGCCGTACCCTGGGTCACCCGGCAGATGTTGCTCAGCCGTGAGGAGTTGCGTGGCGCCTCGTTCGCCGAGATTGAGAACGAGGTCCGCTGGCGCCTGGAACGCTTCATCGAGGAGCAGGCGCGCAGTTTTGACCCGGAACGACCGGGCATCATAGCCTTTCACGGCAGCCTGGATGGCGCGCAGGTCGGCGCCGAGCGGGTGATGACCCTCGGCCAGGATCTGGTATTGCCCCGCTCGCTGTTCATCCATCCCGGGGTGGCCTATGTGGCCCTCGGTCACATCCATCGCCACCAGGCGCTGCACCATGACCCGCCGATGGTCTATCCCGGTAGCCTGGAGCGGGTTGACTTCGGCGAGCGTGACGAGCCAAAGGGTTGCGTGCTGGTGGACATCAGCGCCGGCAAGGCCCGCTGGAGTTTCCATCCGCTGCGGGCGCGTCCATTTGTGAGTATCGAACAGGATCTGCGGCACAGCAGCGATCCGTCCAGGGAGCTTGCCACGCTGATCGCGCGCCGGGATCTGCGCGAGGCGGTGGTGCGAGTGGAGCTGCGGGTCACCCGTGAGCAAGCCGACGGGCTGCGGTCGGAGGAGATCCGGCGCCTGCTCGATGAAGCCGGGGCCTTCGTGGTCGCCGGGATCATGTTTCACGTGGAACGTGCTGGCCGCCGGCGCTTCGCCGCCGCCGAGCCTGAACTCCTCGACGGCCTTACCCCCCGGCGCGCCCTGGAACTCTACCTGCGCGCCAGGCAACCGCCCCTCAGCCCGGAACGCATCGCCGCCCTGCTCGCTGCCGCCGATGAACTCATACAATCGTGACGCGTAATGCCACGACCCGGGGCATGTTCAGACCCGTCTGACCATCCAGCCTTCATCTCCACACCTCCACAGCTCTCCAGGCCGGTTGTGTGGAGGTGTAGAGCTGCGGAGATATGAAGCGGACGAGGTGGTGCACCCGAAGTTGCTACCATGCAGCAGGCCCGTGGGAAAGCAACGAAGCGCTTGCAGGCCTTCAGCGCGGTCACGAACCCACCGACAGCCTCGCGCGGCAGTGGCTGCCATCGGAGCAAGGATCACCTGGCGCAAGGCTCGGCCAGCTCCGGCAGCCGCTGCGCCAGACTGCGCCGCTGGGGGGTCACTTCAAACACGCGCGCCCCGGCGCTCACCAGCGCAGCGACCAGCCCCGGCGCAGCCTCGGGGGTCGCGGCAATGCGCAGAACGCCGTGGCCGGCCGGGGTAGCATCGTAGCCGAAGCGGGCCGCCACCGCCGCAACGATCGGGAGAGGTTCGGCGGTGATGAGCAGTGAGTCTTCGCCCGCCAGCAGCGTCTCGATCGGGCCGTAGGTGAGCAGGTGGCCCGCGCGGAGCAGGGCCACATGGGTGCAGAGTTGCTCCACTTCCTGCACCTGCTGGCTGGCGAGCACGACGGTCAACCCTTCCGCATGCAGGCGCCGGAGCACCTGGCGCACGGCCGCGGCCCCGGCGGGGTCGAGATCAAGAGTAGGTTCATCGAGGAAGAGCAGGCGTGGCTGGTGAAGCAGGGCCGCGGCCACGGCCAGACGCCATCGGTCGGCGCACGAGGCTTCACGGGCAAGCACATCGGCGCGCTGCGCCAGATCTACCTGGCGCAGCACCACATCCACCGACGCTGCCCAGCCGTGCCTCCTGAACGTGGCCAGGAGGCGCAGGTTAGCGCGCAGTGACAGCCCCCCAACAAGGGGCGGGACCGCATCCACCACACCGGTGCGTGCGCGAATAGCCGGCCGCTCACGCCACAGATCATGGCCGAGCACCGCGCCAGCTCCGCTGCTGGGACGCAGGCGTCCCGCGAGCAGCTTGATCAGCGTGCTCTTACCTGCCCCGGGCGGACCAAGCAGGCCCAGCAGCACCCCCTGCGGCACCACCAGGCTGACACCGGCAACGCTGCGCTGCGTCCCCTCGTATCTGGTCAGCCTGGCGGTCTCGATAGCAAGCGGCGTCGCAGGCATGACACCCTCCCGGTCACACGACTCCCAGCAGGAGTGTAGCGCGAGACGGGCGCCTGCGCGTCGGCGCGCAGCGCGATTGGTGGTTGCCGATCGTGCCGTGGGGAAATCGTACCAGAGGCGGAGCCTACCCGCCCCGGCGGCGGCCCAGCCCCTCAGAACACATGGTTTCCAGACCCGTCAGAGCGAAACCGCTGACACGACTGGCTTGAGACCGGGTCGGCGCCAGCCGCCTGGCGCTCAACCAACCCCTCGCCGGGTCCGTGCCGCTCCGAGGGTCCGAGGCGCAGAGCGATCCGCCTGCCCTACGCTACAACAACGGCGACATTAGTCGGGTCAGATTCTCGAAGAGCCGCTTGTGGAGCGGGCGGCGGAGCCACTCATCGAGGGTCACCTCCAGCGAGCGCGCCGCATAGTCAGCCTCAACACGTCGCAGATCGGCAACCACACAGGGGTCGTAGCAGATGAGTGTCACTTCCAGGTTCAATTCAAACGAACGCATATCCATATTGCTGGAACCGATCACTGCAATGTCGTCATCAATACTGATCGTCTTGGTGTGAAGCAGAACTGGAGAGCGATAGAGACGTATTTTTACTCCTGAACGCAGCAATTCTTCATAATAAGAACGTTGCGCATGGGACACCAGAAACTGATCGCGTGCCTCAGAGTTGAACATTGTGACCTCAACCCCGCGCAACGCTGCCGAGATCACCGCCATCATCAGCGCCTCATCAGGCACGAAGTAGGGATTACAGATCACCAGCTTCTCTCGCGCGGCGTGGATCAGGTCGACAAACAGGCGCAGATTATTCTCGCGTTCGAAGCCCGAGCCACTGGGGAGCACCTGGCACAACGACGTGCCACCAGGCGTGAACGTGATCGCGCTGAACGGATCGTCGGGATCGACCGTTCGCTGCCCCGTCTCAGAGTACCAGTCGGCGCGGAACACAGCGTCCAGAGTATCAACCACCGGACCGGACACGCGGGCCACCAGCTCGTCGTAGTAGAGGTTATCGCGGCGGTGGTACGCGCGGTGGATCAGGTTGAGCGACCCGGTATAGGCTATCTCGCCGTCAATCACCACGATCTTGCGGTGATTGCGCAGATCGGGCCGGTTGACATCATCGAGGCGGTAGAGCGGAAGCATTGGATAGGCGCTGATACCGGCTGCCTGCATGCGTTGCAGGGTGGCGCGGTAGGGCGGGTATTTGCGGCTGCCCACCGGGTCGTAGAGCACCCGCACCGTGACACCACGAGCGACGGCCCGCTCCATGGCCCGAAAGCATTCCTCGGTGGCCGCGTCGGCAATGAGAATATAAAACTGGATGTGGACAAAGCGCTGCGCCATGTCAATGTCGGCTGCGATACGCGCCAGGATGGCGTCGTAGTCGGTGAGGATCTCCACGCCATTCTCCGCCGTGGCCGGCAAGGCCCCCAGCGCGGTGCTCAGGTCCACAAACGGTTGGTAACGCGCCGGGATTTCTGGCGCCAGCAGCGGGCGCATCTCCGGATCGGCCTGCGCCTGCGCGACAACATCTTTGATATAGCCATTGATTTCTTTTTGGAGCGCTATTCGCCGATTAGAAAGTTTCGGGGAACCGATCAATAGGAAAAGGATCACCCCTGGCCACGGAAAGGCAAAGATCAAGAGCATCCAGGCGGTAGCCGAAGAGGGCTTGCGGTTCGCCGGAACAACGAACAGCATCAAGAAGGGGATGATCCAGGTGACAACCGTCAGGGTCAGCGCGATCCAGGGCCATACCGAGGTCATAGGCGCTCCACGCGCCTCAGGTTCTGCATGGGATCCTGAGGCGAACATAGCCCGTGCCCGGGAGGGTTAGGAGAGCCACACCCTCCCGGAAACATCTCGAAGGGGTGGTTTGGAACCCCGAGTTCCCCACGCCCCTCCCTGTGGCGCGTGGGCGTCGGCGTGCGCGTCGGCATCGCCGCGAGTTCGGAACCCTGAGTTCCCCACGCCCCTCCCTGTGGGGTGGGTTTGAGAAGGTGTGGACCTCCTGCGAAGGGGGTGTGGGAAAGTACGTGTTCACACTTCTCCCGGGTACGTGGGCATCCTGCCTGCATTCAGGCCATTGCGGGCGGGACGCCCGCGCACCCGGGGTGGCACCTTATCTCACGTGTGAACACGTACATGGGGAAAACCAGGTTTCTCCGGGTTCCGGGTTTGGGAGGACTACACCCGCTCACGAATCAGCTTTTCCCGGCCCCATCAGAGCGAACGATGTTTTGCCCTGACCGGGGCGCCCCCTCCTGGCGCAGCGGTCCCATTCCCTACGCCCGACGCCCGAACTGACGCTCGATCTGCGCCGGGGTCATCAGGATCATCGTCGGGCGACCGTGGGGGCAGGTGCGGGGGCTGACGCACTGCTCGAGCTGGTGCAGGAGCTGGCGCATCTCTTCGAGGGTGAGGGGCTGCCCGGCGCGCACCGAGGTGTGGCACGAGAGGGTGATCAGCACCGCCTCGCGCCAATCCAGGGGGGTGGAGCCGCCCTGACCGGCCAGCCGGTCGGCGAGTTCGTGGAGTGCGCCGGGCAACTCTTCGAGAGGCAAGGTTACCGGGGCAGCGCGGACCAGCACCCCATCGCCCCAGGGATCGAGGGCGAAGCCCCAGGCGGCCAGTTGGGCGGCGTTGCCAAGCAGCAGGGCCGCTGCGGCGGGCGCCATGGGTACCGCCTGCGGCAGCAGCATACCCTGCGACTCCACCGCCCCCCGGGCGTGCTGGGCCATGAGCCGTTCGTAGGTGATGCGCTCGTGGGCGGCATGTTGATCAATCAAGTACATGCCTTCAGGCGCCTCCGCCACAATATAGGTCAATCCCACCTGACCCACGACCCGCAGCGGCGGCAGCGACGTTGCGGGCGCCGCCTCCGGCGCCGCCTCGGAGCGCCCGGGGGCCACAGGTAGGGGTGGCGCTTCGCGCGGCAGAACGACTTGACCCGGCGCCGCAGGCGCGCCCACGTCCCAGCGGCTGCGCTCGCGATCCCAGGCTGCGTCGCCCGCCCCCCAGGCCGACGCCGCGGCGTCGCGCGGCGCGGGCGCACCGGCCTGTCGCACCTCGAAGCGGCGCTGCAACGCCCCCTCTTCCCCGCCCCAGGTGGGAACTGCCGCCCCGGCAACCAGCGCCTCCCGCACCGCCCGACCAACCACACCGAAGACGCGGGGAGCGTAACGAAACTTGACCTCGCTCTTGGTCGGATGCACGTTGACATCCACCGCCAGCGGGTGGACGCGAATGTCGAGCACCGCCAGCGGATGGCGCCCCTTCATCAGCAAGGTGTGGTAGGCCTCCTCCACCACGGCGGCGAGCGCGCCGCGCGGTTGCAGGGCGCGCCGGTTGACAAACAGGTGCAGATAGCCGCGCGAGCCGCGGGTCAGGCCGGGAGGCGAAACCAGGCCCGTGACCCGTACCGCCTGCTCGTCCTCGCCCGCACTACTCTCGACAGGTAACAACTGCCGGGCTACGTCCAGCCCGTACAACTCGACCACCACCGTCCGCAGGTCGCCGTCGCCGCTGGTTTGCAGAGCCAGACGCCCTTCCAGCAACAGGCTGAAGCGCACCTCGGGGTAGGCCAGGGCGTACTGTTGCACGACGGCGCTGATGGCGCTCAACTCGGTGGCCTCGGAGCGCAGGTACTCGCGACGCACAGGGGTATTGTAGAACAGGTTGCGCACGCTGATGCTCGTGCCGGGTGAGCAACCCCTTGGCTGGCGCGCCTGCAGTTCGCCCCCGGCAATACGCAACTCGGTGCCAAGCTCTTCGTGTGCCGCGCGAGTTACACAGATCACCTGAGCGACACTGGCAATCGAGGGCAGCGCCTCGCCGCGAAAGCCCAGCGTGGTGATACGCCACAGATCCTCGGCGCTGCCAAGCTTACTGGTGGCGTGGCGCTCGAAGGCCAGCTCGACTTCGGCTGCCGGAATGCCGCAGCCGTCGTCCAGCACCTTGATCTCGCGCAGGCCGCCCCCCCGCGCCTCGACGCTGATCCGCCGCGCGCCGGCGTCCAGCGCATTCTCTACCAGCTCCTTCACCACCGACGCCGGGCGTTCGACGACCTCACCGGCAGCGATCTGCGCCGCCACCGTCGCATCCAGCAAGCGGATCGGCACGGCGACCCTCCTCGTACCTCCCGAGCGTGAGGAGAACCGGCGGCCCTTGCGCCTTCGATCTCCCGGCATCGCAGCCTGTAGACAAGCCAGCCTGCCCCTGCCGCAGCGTCTGGTCACACCCGGACGATAGGAAACGAACATCTTTGCGGGAGTATTGTAGCAGGTTTGCACCAGATAGCAACCAACCCCTCTGATGTGAGCATACGGGGAAACCGGGTTTCCCCACACCCCCTGCCTGTGGGGGCGCCAGCCGCTCCCAACCGCGGTTGGGACATGGGGAAACCGGGTTTCCCCATCCCCCTCCCTGAGAGGAGGGTTTGGGTGTAGCGGCGCAGCGGCGCTGCGCCGCTACAGGTTTTATTCGGGCAGGGTGCGGCGCAGCCGTATGGACGGCTGAAGTGTGTTTCCACTTCCCCCGGGAGCGAGAGCCACTTAATACCAGATGGCGCTGGAGCCATCGCATTTCCAGTTCATCTCCGCAGCTCCACATTCTGGTTATGAGCGGTTGGTAGACTGTATCCGGGCAGCATAGTAGCGCCTCGTTCGAGGCCGCCGGGCGATCTGCTCTGCATCTTCGCAGGCATGCAATAGAGAAGGTCGTATGCTATCACCTCTGATTGCGCTTGCAATTATCATTGTCCAGACTGCGCTGGTCACGCTGGTTATTGCCCGTTCCCGCGATCAGATTTCCGCGCGGATTTTTGTCTATTTTTCGATCGTTTTGATCCTGATGATCAGTGGTCTGCTCTTGCGAGACGCAGCCAGAACGCCCGCGGCGGCCTACGTAAGCCTGGGATTGTCTACGACAATGCTTGGGTATTACTTTGGCATGCTGCTGCTGCTCCTCAGCGCGTTGTTCGTTCCACAGTGGTGGGAAGGCCCTGCGCTGCTGCAACGCCCCATCTTCTGGATCAGCCTGCCGTACTTTCTGATCACCACTGTCATTGGCGCCGACGTTGTCGGTCAATTCGGCTTTGTGGTTGATGGTGTTCGCTTTGAGGATATCTACCGGCTCACCTACGTCCGCCCGACCGGGATGATATTCGCCCTGCTCGCAGCAATCGGGCAGATCGTGATACTGGCTCTGTTGGGGTTTGCTTTCTTCGACCAGCGCCATCGCCGGATTCGTCCGACAATCGCCCTGGTGTCGCTGCCCCTTCTCTTCTCGCTTGTGATTAATGCCTTCAGCCCGCAACTGGGCAGGATCGCTAATCTGATTGCTCAGCTCCAGATCTTGCCAATGGTCGCTGTCCTGGGCTACCTGGTGCTGGGCACGCGGCTCTTCTCACCCACACGCGCGGCCCTCGATATGGCCCTGGGCGCGCTGCGCGAGGCCATCGCCGTCACCGACACCGACGGCGCCATCACGTTCGCCAACCCCAGCGCCCGCCAACTGGGTCTCCAGGTCGGTCAGCCGCTTGACGTCCACTTCGGTCCTCAGGTCCAGGCTGTGCTTGCCGAGCATGCCTCCGCCGACGAGCGCATCGCCTTTGGCTTTAAAACCAGCGAACACTACCTCGAAGTGGTTACGGCCCCGGTTCGCGACTCGCACGATCAATACCGCGGCGCCCTCGTGCTCGTGCGCGATGTGACCGAAATGGCCCGCTATCAGAGCCTGCTGGAAGCCGAACGCGCCCGTCTGGCCGCCGCCATTGCCGATCTGCAGCGCGCCCAGCAGCAGGAACAGCGCCTGGCCGCCACGGTGCGCTCCCTGTCCACGCCCCTCATCCCGGTGCTGCCCGGCGTGCTGGTGATGCCGCTGATTGGCGAGTTCAACGGCGCGCGTATGCGCGAGTTCCTCGAAGCGCTCCTGCAGGGCATCGAAACCCGCCGCGCCGCGACCGTTATGCTCGATGCCACCGGCCTGACCCATCTCGATGCCGAGGGCGCCGGGGGCCTCCTGGCGGCTATGCGCGCCGCTGCGCTGCTCGGCGCGCGCTGCGTGCTGGTGGGCGTGCAGCCCGACGTGGCCCAGGCCCTCGTTGCCACCGGCGTGACCCTGAGTGAGGTGCCTACTGCCGCCACCCTCGAGCAGGCGGTGGTCAGGCAGCTTGGCGCGCGGGTCGCGCAGGCCAGAGCGGGGTAATACCAATTAGCGTTGTGATGCCGCATTGCTTGAAGCGGTTTCAGGCGCTGTGCTACCCAGCGTGGCAATCCACAATCCAAAATCCAAAATCTAAAATGGTATAACACCACGAAGGCGCGAAGACCTCCCAATTGAGCAAGCCGCTCCTCGCCGGGTTCGAAGCGCGCCTCAGGGGATGGCGGGCAGCGATGGGGATGGCGTGGGCGAAGGAGTGGGACTGGCAGCGGGCGAGGGAGGCAGCGGCGCAACCGTTGCTACGGGGAGGGCCAGAAGCGCGCCGCCGACCCCGAGCAGCACGAGCAGGGTCAGGGCAGCTAGAGCGAGGCCGAGGCGTGAGAGCGGGCGCTCGTGAGGCGCTGCACGGGAAGCGGGCGCGGCGATGGGCTGCTCGGCGGCGATGGTTGCGGACGCGGCGCCTGGAGGGCCATCAACCGCTCCGGGGGGCAGCGTGGCTGGCTCGGCCCGTAGACCGGCCGCGGTCGAGCGTCCGTCCAGTTCATCGATCTGGGCGATCACCACGGTGATGTTGTCGATCCCGCCCAGCTCGTTGGCCCGGTCCACTAACTGCTGCGCTGCCTGATCCGGCGGCTGCAAACTGGCGATGGCGGCGATCTCCTCATCACTCACCAGGCCGTGCATCCCATCCGTCGAGAGCAGTACCGTATCCCCCGCCTGGAGGGGTTGCACGAATACATCCACCTCCACCTCGGCGGCATGGCCAAGGGCGCGGGTGATGATATTGCGTACCACCGATGAGCGGGCCTCTTCCGGGGTCATCAGCCCGGCGGCGATCTGGTCGGAGACAAACGAGTGATCGTGCGTGATCTGGGTGATCTGCTCTTCGCGCACCAGGTAGGCCCGGCTATCGCCGACATTGGCCACAAACAACTGATTGGCGACAAGCAGAGCGGCCACGCCAGTGGTGCCCATGGCCCCACGGCCCTCGGCGTAGACGCGCGCGTTGGCGGCGATAAACGCCGCCTGCAACGCCTCAGCAGGGGGCGCGGCGAGGTCGAAGGCGTCGGTGATCGTCTCAACGGCCAGGGCGCTTGCCACTTCGCCTGCAGCATGGCCACCCATCCCGTCACAAACGACCAGCAGCACGGCCTCGCCGAACTGCCTGACGCCATAGGCATCCTGATTAACCTCGCGCCGCTTGCCAGGATGGGTGCGGGCGCTGTAGCGTACTCTCATCGGAACGCTCCTTCGCGGGCGCCGGCATGTGTGGCGAGAGTATACCACAGTGGCGCGGGCTGTGCCGTTAGCGCACAGAGCGAGCAAAGAGCAGAATGGCCCCCGCCACCACCAGCAGCAGCAGAAAGGCCAGGTTGCCCGTCGCGCTGGTGTAGAGCACGGCAAAGGCGACGAACAGCAGTGCCACAAAGGTGCAGCCGCGCCGCACACGGCGAACGCTTTCTTCGGCGTCGTTCGGATTTGTCATAATCGGGATGCTCGACTCGGCACGCCGGCCCGCGCGTCATCCGTTCATAGTACTAACGGAGGATGGCAGCCCGGACGTAGATGCATTATTGTAATCCTGAGACAACTATTCTTATCCGTTCAGGCAGGAGGGGGCGTGCTATAATGCCTCACACCTGCCAGGTGACAGTATTGTCATCGGGTACCACCGGCCCAGTGTACCATACCACCGAGAAAGCCATGTTTGATCAGGACACCTGGCGCGCGCGCATCGCCGAACGGCTCAGCGGGTTCGCCCGCAATCCTCGTCAGGATATTCAGATCACCGGCACTGGTTCGCTGCTGGCCTACCTGGCCGTGGGAACGCTGGAGCCGTTTCTCGAGGCCTACCAGCATGAACCAATTGCCGCGGTGCTGACACTGGCCGAGATCACCCGTGGCCCGGGCGCAGATCTGATCGTGCGGCGCGCGGGGCAAATGCGCTACCAGGTCGCGCGCCTGATCGAGCGTGAGTTGCGCACCCGCCCCGAGATGCGCGCCGCCGTGGAGCAACTCTTCATCGGCCTCCAGGTCATCACCCTGGCCCGCCAGCGGCTCAATAGCTCCCGGGACGAGTGGTTCCGGACCACGCTGATGGCCGAACTCGATGGCTTCACCCCCGGCGAGTTTGTCCACTTGCGCCGCCAACTGGCCGATGCGGGCTGGCAGTCGCGGTACGAGACGATCCGCAGCCTGCGGAGCCGCAACGGTTATTACAGCACCAGCGACCTGGTGTTGTTGCACGACGGGTTGAGCGACAGCGCCTCGCACGTGCGCGCGGCTGCGGCGCGGATGCTCGGACACTTCGCCGGCACGCCCCCCGTGCCCCTGGTGAAGGCGCTTACCCGCGTGGCCCTCTATGACTGCGATCTGGAGACGCGCTTCGCCGCTGCCCGCACGCTCGGCGCCCTGCGCGACCGCATTGCCTCGCCCCAGTTGATCGATTACCTGGGTCAGTGCCTGGTTGACGAAGATAGCTTTGTGCGCTCCGCCGCTGCTCTGGCCCTCGGCCAGCTCGGTGAACTCGCCGGCGCCCCTGTGCTGATCGCTCGCCTTACCGACCTGCTCAGCGACAGCGATGTCTACGCCCGCGAGGCCGCCGCGCGCGCCCTCGGGCGCATTGGCGCCGCCGCTGCGACCACCAAGGTATTCAATGCCCTTACTCGCGCTATGGAGGACCCCGACGCCAGCGTTCACGAAGCGGCCGTGGAATCGCTGCGGCAGTTGCGTAAGGTGCGCTCCCCGCTACCGCTCAGTTCCTCCCGCCACCCGAGCGAACCGTTGGTGGTTTGAAGCCTCTCCGCGCAGGCTATCGGGATGAAAGGGAGGGCTGCGCCCTTCCAAACCCTCCCCTGGTGGCGAGTTGTTTCCTGGGAGGGCTGCGCCCTCCCAAACCCGCCCGCGCGCGGGCCATGTTCACATCCGCACGCCACCATAAAAATGTGGGCAAACAGGCCGTCCCTGAGTTCATACGAGCGGCATGGTATAATACGCCTGTTGTGTTCGTCCACGGGCGCTGCCTGAGGAGGGCTGGATATGGAGATCACCCACCGCCGGATGAACCGGGTTGATCTGCTGGAGGTCGCGGGCAGGGTGGACGCGGCTACCGCGCCGCAGCTCAAGCAGCAGATCGAGGCCCTCTTCAACGAGGGGCGCTACCGTATCGTGCTCGATCTGGCCAACCTGGAGTACATCAGCAGTCCCGGGTTGCGCGTGTTGATCGAGGCGCGCAAGCGCGCCCGCGAATGGAAGTTGACCGACCTGGAAGGCGGCGACATTCGCATCGCCAATCTCCCGCCACGCATTAAAGAGGTCTTCGACCTGACCGGCTTTACCTCGCTCTTCGAGCTTTACACTGACACGGTCGAAGCGGTTGGTTCCTTTTGAACCATCCCATGGAAAGCATTACGCTCACCGCTGATCTTGAGGCGCTGGCTCGCATCAGCGCCTTTATTACCGCCGCCGCCGAACAGGCCGGCCTCGACGAGCGGGCGACCTGGCAGGTGCAACTTGCCGTGGACGAGGCCGCAACCAATGTGATCCAGCACGCCTACGACCCCGACGCCCCTGGTGATATTACCCTTTCCTGGCGCTGTGAGGGCAATCAGTTCATCGTCACCCTGCGCGATTTCGGGCGCCAGTTCGATCCGGGCAGTATTCCTCCTCCCGACCTCTCCTCGCCGCTCGAGGAACGCCAGGCCGGCGGCCTGGGCATCTATTTGATCACCCGGCTCATGGACGAAGTGCGCTTCGACTTCAACCCCCAGGGCGGCAATATGCTGACTATGGTCAAGTACATAACCCCTCCTGCCGCCGATGATACGCTGACCCTCCCCGTTACCGGGCGGGTGGATGCGGCCACCGCGCCGCAACTCAGCCGCGCCGTGCATCAGGAGATCGCCCGCGGCGCCCGCCGGGTCGTGCTCGATCTCAGCGGGGTGTCCTTTCTCTCCAGCAGCGGCTTGCGGGCCTTGCTACTCATTCGCAAAGAGTTGATGACCCTTGGCGGCGAATTGCGCCTCGCCGCGCTGCAACCCCAGGTGCGTGAGGTCTTCGACCTCACCGGCTTCTCCCAGGTCTTCGCCATTCATCCGGACGTTGTGGAGGCGCGGGCCGCCTTCGGGCAGGGACGTGCGTGAGCCGGGAACGGCTGTTGATCCTCTACTCCCTGGCGTTTGGCAGCGTCGGCTGGGTCTGGCTCCTCGTTGCTCCCCGAACCGCAACGCCGCTGGCCGCGCTGGCGCTGTTCGGCGCCCTGGCCTTCGCTGTTGACCTCCTTAGCTTCCGCGCGCCCCCCGCCGACACCCACAGCCTCAGCGGCATTGTGCTGATCGCCGCCGCGCTGAGCCTCGGTCCTACCGCCGGAGCCTTGCTCGCCGCCATCGAAGGCGCGCTCTCAGGGGTGGCGCTCACCTTCCTCTACCACCGTCCGCCCAGTTTCTACCTCCTGGGGGCCCGGCCCTTCCTGCGCGGTGGCGCCCGCGCCCTGGCCATTCTCGCCGGTGCGGCCCTGGCCACCGCCGCTACCGGGCGCCCCCAGTACGACCCGCAGACCCTCGACCCCCTGGCGCTGGCGCTGGCAGTCGTTCCCTGCTATCTGGTCAGCCTGCAACTCGGACGGATCGGACGCGAGTACCTGCAAGGCGGTCGCTCCGGGATCAGCACCTGGTGGCGCAGTAGTTGGCGCCTGGCCCTCGGCGCCGAGTTCGCGCCACTCCCCCTCGCCCTGCTCGGCGCGGCAATCTACACGCGCCTGGGTAGCGGTTACTTCCTGCTCGCCGGTCTGGGCCTGGTGGCCGCCGCCGCCGCCGTACGCCGCGCTGCCCTCAATCTCGCCAGCCAGCGCCGCAGCGTGCGCGAACTGGCCCTGCTCAACGAGATCAGCCGCGCCATCATCCGCAGCGAACTCGATGTCGAGGCTCTGTGCGACCTGGTCTACCGTGAGGCCAGCAAAGTGGTGGACACCGCCTCGTTCCACCTCGGGCTGTTCGACGACGACCGCTACACGCTGGTGGTGCGCGTACAAGACCGCGTGCGCCTCCCGCCGCTGACGGTGACCCTGGCCCCCGGCGAGGGCCTGGTGGGCTGGATGCGCCAGACCGGCAAGGCCGTGCTGGTGGAGGATTTTACCCGCGAGATGGACCTTCTGCCGGCCCGCCCGCGCTACCAGAGCGATCGCCCGCCACGCTCTGGCATCTACGTGCCCCTGATCACTGGCGAGAGGGTCATCGGCTCGATCTCGGTGCAGAGCTACGCGCCCCGCGCCTTCAACGCCAACGACCTGCGCCTGCTCTCGCTGATCGCCGACCAGGCCGCCGCGGCCCTCGAGAGCGCCAATGCCTACCGGGCACAGCAAGAGGAAGCCTGGACCCTGAACGCGCTGTTGCAGGTGGCGGCAAACCTCGGCGGCTGTGACCAGGTAGATAGCTTGCTCGCCACGGCTGCGCGTCTGCCCCCTCTGCTGATCGGCGCCCCTCGCTGCTATGTGCTGCTGTGGAACGAGGCAGATGCGAGCTTTCGTGTGGGCGCGACTTACGGCCTGGGCCGCGAACGGGCGCAGCAACTCGGCGCCGAGCCGTTCGCCCTGCGTGACGCGCCACTCCTGGCGGCCCTGCGCGCCGCCGCCACCGTCGCCGACGGCCCCCGGCTGATCAGCCTGCCTGAGGCGAGCAGGCACGCCTCCCTCTGGCCGCGGTTGATCGGTATGGCCCGCAGCGGTAGCCTGGTGGCCCTGCCGCTGGCGGCCCGCAGTGGCCTGCTGGGCGCGCTGGTGCTCGACTATGATGCCAGTGACCCCGACCTCGATGACCGCCGGCGCAACCTCTGCACCGGGACGGCAGGGCAACTGGCGGCGGCCCTTGAGAGCCTGCTGCTGGCCCGCGAGGCTGAACAGGCCGCTCATCTAGAGCAGGAACTGAAAGTGGCCCGCGAAATCCAGCACGCCTTGCTCCCCGCCCGCAGCCCGGTGCTGCCCGGCTGGCAGATCGCCGCGGGCTATCGCTCGGCCCGGCTGGTAGGCGGCGACTTCTACGACTTCTGGTGGCTGCCTGGTGACAAACACCGTGTCCCCACGGCGGGCGAAACTGCCCCCGACCGGCATCAAGCCGCGCGCCTGGCCGCCGGCGCAGCTCCGCCCGACACCGCCGGGGCCACCATCGCGCGCCCCCTGCCCCCGGCAGGCGTGGCTCCAGCGCACCTCGGCTTCGTCATTGCCGACGTGAGCGACAAAGGCGTACCCGCGGCGATGTTCATGGCCCTGGCCCGCTCGCTCGTGCGCGCCGCATCCCTCGACGGCTCACCCCCCGCCCTGGCGCTGGAACGGGCCAACCGCTGGATCACTCGCGACTCGGAGGCGGGCATGTTTGTTACCATCTTCTATGGCATTCTGGACCCCGCGAGCGGCCACTTGCGCTACTCCTGCGCAGGCCACAACCCGCCCCTGCTCTACCGGGCCGCCGATGAGACCTTCGTTGAACTGCGCACACCCGGCATCGCCCTCGGCGTCCTGGAGGCGATCAGTCTCGCCGAAGCCGAGGTGTGGCTCGCGCCGGGGGATGTGCTGGTATGCTACACCGATGGCGTGACTGAGGCCATTGATGAGCGCCTGGAAGCCTTTGGCACCGAACGACTCCGGGAGTTGATCGCCTCCCGTCATACCGACCCGGCCCCGGCCATCGTCGAGGCCATCAGCGCCGCGGTGGACCAGCACGGGCACGGCCAGCCGCCCTTCGACGACGTGACCCTGGTGGTGCTGACGCGCGAGGCCCGAACGGGGTAGGCTTTTCAGCCAGGCGAACCACCTCTCCGCGCCCCTGAGCTGAACATATGGGGAAACCGGGTTTCCCCACGCCCCTTCCTGGGGGGAGGGTCCGGGGCGGGGCATCCGCCAGCGTCTGCCGCAAAAAGTCGCCTGGCGGCGCGCTATGGGGCCACCTCGCGCACAGGGATACCCCGTTCACCGAGGTACCGCTTGACATCGGCAATCGTGTACTCACCGAAGTGGAAGATCGAGGCGGCCAGCACCGCGTCGGCGTGCCCCTCGGCGATGCCCTGGTACATATGCTCCGGCGTGCCCGCGCCGCCCGAGGCGATCACCGGCACCGGCACTGCCGCGCTGACCGCCCGCAGCAACTCCAGATCGTAGCCCGTCTTCTGGCCATCGGCGTCCATACTGTTAATGCAGATCTCCCCTGCGCCCAGCTCGACGCCGCGGCGGATCCACTCGATTGCGTCGAGGCCCGTGGGCCGGGGATTGGCGCCGGTATGGGTAAACACCGCCCAGCGCGGCGGCTCGCCGGGGGCGTTGACGCGCCGCGCATCCACCGAGAGTACAATGCACTGACTGCCAAAGCGTTTCGCGCCGTCCTCGATCAGTTGCGGGTTCAGCACCGCCGCCGTGTTGATCGACACCTTATCGGCCCCGGCGCGGAGCATCCGGTACATATCCTCGACCGTGCGCAGCCCGCCGCCGACCGTCAGGGGAATGAATACCTGGGCCGCGGCGCGCTCGACTACCTCAACCATAATCGCCCGCTCGTCGCTCGAGGCGGTAATGTCGTAGAAAACCAGTTCATCGGCCCCTGCGGCGTCGTAGGCCGCGGCCAGGGCCACCGGGTCGCCCGCGTCACGGTGGTTGACGAAGGAAACGCCCTTCACAACCCGTCCAGCCTTGACATCGAGACAGGGGATGATTCGTCGAGTGAGCATCGTATCACTCCTGGGAGGCGTGGCAGTTGATAGATTGGCCCCGGTCGCCCTCTACTTCGGTCGCACCTGCCCTTTACGACCGCGTTCCTCGGTGGGGGCAGAGGAGACGGCAGCGCTCGCCTCCTCACGCCGACGGCGGGCATCGGCGATCAGCGCGCGGGTGGCACAGGTGGCCCAGACGGCCAGGAACGCGGGGGTGATCAGCGCCATGGGCACAACCAGAATCAGGCTGATCACCAGCAGGACTCCCATAAGGACAAGGGTTACCAGGGTGTAGATCGGGCGGCCAATCGACAGCAGCAGGGCATTGCGCCCGATCAAGCGCAACGTGGGGTGTTCCTGGAGCATGATCAACGGGTAGGTGTAGAGCATCAGACCGAACCAGAACCACACCAGGTAGAGCCACAGGCCGAGGAGCAGACCGCCCAGGATCGAGTTCATGCCCAGGTAGAAGCCAAGATTGAAGAGAATCAGCAGCACCCCGCTCGCGGCAATGAGGGTGATCAACAGCGCGGGACGGAGATACTGGCGCATGCCGGTAAAGAAATCGCTGATCTTCGTGGCGCGGCCATCGGTCACACGGTACGCAACATAGAACAACCCCGCGTTAGCCAGACCCGCCGGCAGCGCTCCCAGTACCCCGCCAGGCAATGCCACCAGCAGATCGCCCTGAGCCAGCGCGCTCAGGGCGAACAACCACAGCGGCAGACTTAGCGCCGCCCAGATCAGATTGCAGACGAGGAGCAGGAGAACGTCGTCGAAGAGGTCACGCAGGGCCTTACCAAGCGCCTGAAACGGATTAAGCATGTCATCGTACCGCGCGGGTAATTATCACTTTTTTCATTATACCAGAAGCGCCCGCGCCAGCCGGTTGCGTCGCGCCAGCGCCCATGCTACAATCCGAAGGTATTATAGATATGTACGGGTCTGGCCGCGCGAACGCTCGCAATCGCTCTGTGGAGTGTTCACGTTTCAACGGCAGGCCCTTCACCCCCATCCTGCCCATCTATGGAAGAGCAGACCGTATCCAGAGATCGCCATTCACCCATCCCCGGGCTTGACCCGGAGGCGACGCCGCTGCTGGGCCTGGGGCTTGGTCTCACCGGCCTGGCGCTCGGGCTGCGTCCGCGACTGGCCCCGGTTCCCCTGGCGCTTACGGCTCTCGCCGCGGCCCTCTACCGCGACCCGGAGCGGACCACGCCCAACGAGCCAGGGGTCCTGTTTGCCCACGCCGACGGGGTGCTCTTGCGGCTGGAGGAGGTGTACGAGCATCGTTTCATTCATTCGGACTGTCTACGCCTGGCCGTGTCAATTCCGCCCTTCGACGTGCCGGTCTGTCGCAGCCCGATTGCCGGCACGGTGCGCGTCGTCGAGCAAGTCAGTGGCGAGTATCGGCCCGCGAGTGACCCCGAGGCGGGTGACCGCAACACCCGGCTGTACATTGGCCTCGATACCGAGTGGGGGCCGATCCTGGTCGCGCTGGTGGCTGGCCCCCTGGGGCGGCGCATTCTCTGCCGGGTGCAACCGGGCGAGCGCGTCGAGGCCGGCGCGCGCCTGGGTACGGTGCGCTTCGGCGCGCGCGCCGATCTCTATGTGCAGCGCGATGCGGTTCAACTGCGCCTGACACCCGGGCAACACCTGGCCGCCGGGGTTACGCGCATCGGCGAGGTGGCGCCGCTCTGATCCGTCGCCGACAGTGAAGGCGCGGTGGAGGGGTCATTCACCACCCCGGAGGCGCAGACGGGCATCCCCCCTCCGTGCAGGGCTTTAAGGGCAGACAGAACATCCGAGCCAACGTGGCCTGTACCGCAATGGTTGAACTGCGCGGCCCTGGCGCACCGTACACCCTGCTCTTCGATGACGATGACGCCTCCGGCCCTGGTCTGCCGGAGGCGTTTCGCGCCGTCTATGGCGGCGACTGGCGCCTGCTCGAACCCTCCGATCAGCGCCCCTACATCTACACCAACTTCGTCGTTTCCCACGATGGGCGGATCTCCTTCGATGAACCTGGGCAGTCCAGCGGCGCCCCGGTCAGCCTCCATGCGCCCCACGATACCTGGCTCATGGCCCTGCTCCGCTCCCGGGCCGACGCCATCCTCACCGGCGCCGGCACGCTGCGCGTGGCCCCGCGCCACCGCTGGACGCACTGGGCGACCTTTCCCGCCGATCGTCCGGCGTTCGATACCCTGCGCGTCACCGAAGGTCGCGCTCCGCTGCCGATCTTCGTGGTGATCAGCGGCAGCGGCGACCTGCCCGCCGGGGCGGCGGCGCTGCGCGTGCCGGATCAGCAGGTGCTCATCGCCACCACTTTCGCTGGCGCCGAACGCGCCCGCGCTGCCCTGGCCGAGCTGCCCGGGGTCAGCTACCACCTCAGCCCTGGCACACGGGTGGATCTGGCGGATCTGGCGCGTCACCTGCGCCAGCAGTGGGGCGTGCGCACCCTGCTCAGCGAGGGGGGCGGCCACGTCTACGGCGGGCTGCTCGCCGCCGGCCTGATTGACGAGGTCTTCACCACCAGCAGCCCGGTGATCATCGGCAACCGCCCGGCCCCCGCCGCCGCGCGCCCCTCACTGGTCGAGGGGGTTGCCTTTCTCCCCGGCGCCGCGCCGCGCCTGCGCCTGGTGAGCCTGCGCCGCTACGGCGACTATCTCTTCCAGCGGGCGCGGGTACGCGCCCTTCCCACTGCACCGTGAGACCCGGAGGGCCGGAAGCCGGTGGATAAGCGTTCACCCCCGGGGTCATCCACCGCCCGAGGAGCGCGAGCGGGTTCCCACTCCTCCAACCGGTGCTGGAGGCGCTTGCTGCTCCGGCGGGCAGGAGCGTCGTGGGCAACTCGCGTTTCTCCTGGTATACCGTTTCGGATTGCAGCACGCCACTGCGGCATTGCGCTATGCGCTGGCCGGAGCGTGTAGGCGGCTTGTTCCCGCGCGATTGGTATTATAATAAAGCCCGGCAGGGAACACAGCGGGAGCATCACCGCGCTATGGCCAGTGAAGAATTGCGCCTCATCGAAGCCGGGCAGCGAGGTGACGTCGAGGCGTTCAATCAACTCGTGCGGCTGTACGAAGCGCGGGTCTACAACCTCTGCTACCGCATGCTCGGCGATGCCGACACCGCCGCCGATGTAACCCAGGAAACCTTCATCTCAGCCTACCAGAACCTCCGGCGCTTCCGCGGAGGCGTGTTTCGTGCATGGCTGCTGCGCATCGCCACCAATGCGTGCCATGACACCCTGCGCGCCCAGAAGCGTCGCCCTGCCGTCTCGCTCGACGCCCCCCAGGAGAGCGAGAGCGGCGCCCCGTTCGATGTCGTTGACACCGCCGAAACGCCCGACGAGACCGCGCTGCGCCACGAACTGGCCCGCGCCATTGAGCAGGGGTTGGCCCAGTTGCCCGAGGACCAGCGCATCGTCGTTATCCTCAGCGATGTGCAGGGTCTGGCCTACGAAGAGATCGCCGAAATCACCGGCGCGAACCTCGGCACGATCAAGTCGCGCTTGAGCCGGGGCCGGGCCCGGTTGCGCGATATTCTGCGGGCCGGGGAACTCCTGCCATCAAAATTTCGTCATGATGACGGATAGCTGATACGACGCTGGCGGGCGCGCCTGTGATGGCCCCCGCACCGGTTGGTTGATATGAAACCGCCTCTCGCCAACAACCTGCCCGAAAGCGACCTGGAGTTGCTCTCGGCCTATATTGATAACGCGCTGAGCGCCGCCGAGCGCGTCAACCTGGAGCGCCGGCTCGCAGCCGATCCACGCCTGCGGGTCGAACTGGAGGAGCTGCGGGCCACAACGCAGCTCTTGCGGCAACTGGAGCCTGCGCGCCCACCCCGCTCCTTTACCCTCGACCCGGCAACGGCGCCGCGACCTGCCCCGGTGTTCAGGCTCAACTGGCTCGTCCAGCTCAGCAGCGGCCTGGCCGGTCTGGCGCTGGTGCTGCTTGCCACCGTCCAGCTCCTTGCCATAACCCCGGCGGCCGGGGTTGTGCCGGCAGGGTCGGCGCCCACGACGCTCGACGCCTCGCCAATGGCGGCAAAAACACCCCCTGAGGCCGAGATGAATGCGCCTGCCGCCACCCCCGCAGCGGGGGTCGGTGTGGCCTCCGCGCCGATTGATACCACCCCACAGCCCGAGGCAACTGTGCCAGCCGGCGCTGATGCGTCGCAGACCGGCGCGGCCAGCGCGAGCACACGGGAATCTGCTCCTGAACCGCTGGTCACCACCAGCGCCGCCCAGGCTCCGCCACCCGCCACCAGCCCGCCCGCCGCAGCCCGCTCTGGCTTCCCGGCGGGGCTGACCCTGGCCCTGGGCATCGCGCTGATCGCCCTGGCCATCGGCTGGCGCCTCCTGGCGCGGTAACGCCGATTGGCACTCCCTACAGGCAGGGGGATGGGGAAACCCGGTTTCCCCATATTTTCGCATCAGCGCTACGGCGTGGTATCATTGGGAGGCATTTGTCGGTTTCGGCACGTTCATGTTGGTGTGGTCCTCGGACTTCCGAATTGACACTGCGTTGGGGACGAGCGTGGCTCGGAAGGGGACAGCGGGCAACACCGGCGCCTCAAGCTCCTCCATCCTCAACCTGCAGGCTGTCAACCTACTTCTGAGAGGAGCAACGTCGTGGACATCGGCAAGGCATTCTCGTTCGTATTCGACGATGAACAGTGGGTTGCCAGCATTCTGATCGGCGGGCTGATTATGCTCATCCCTATCATCGGCCAGCTCGCTCTGCTGGGCTACGCGATGGAGACGGCGCGCAACGTAGCTCGGGGCAACCCGCGGCCGCTGCCACAGTGGAACACATTTGGGGAGAAGCTGAGCCTCGGCTTCGCCGGCTTCGTCGTCATTCTGGTCTACTCGTTGCCCATTATCGTGTTGAGCATGCTGCTGATCTGTGTGCCGATCTTCGCCGCGGCGGGCACCCGCAGCGACGAAGGCGCCGCGGCAGCGATTCTGGGGAGCTTTGGCTGTCTGATGCCGCTGCTTATCATCCTGGCCTTGCTGCTCCAACCGGTGTTCCTGGCAGCGATTGTGCGTTACCTGCAAACCGGCAGCATCGGCGCGGCCCTGCAGGTTGGTGAGGTGATCGCCATGGTGCGCGCCAATCTAGGAACGTGGGTGGTACTCTGGCTGGTTTCGCTGCTGTGTGGCTTTGTCGCCAGTCTGGGCAGCATCATCATCATCGGGTTCATCTTCACCTACCCGTACAGCCAGGCGGTCTTCGGTCACTATATGGGGCAAACGATGCAGCGCTTCAGCCCTGCCACGGCTACGTCCTACATGCCGCCGCCCTCTATGGTATGAGCCGCGCGTGCGGGCGAAACGCCCTTGCTCGCTGATGTGAACATAGGGGAAACCGGGTTTCCCCATCCCCCGCCCTGAGGGGAGGGTTTGGGAGGGCTATGCCCTCCCAAGAACACATATTTTCATTCTGGCGTTGTGCGGCGTAGCCGCATGGACGGCTGATGTGAACATATGGGGAAACCGGGTTTCCCCATCCCCCTGCCTGTGGGGGCGCCAGCCGCTCCCACCAGCGGTTGCGAAATGGGGAAACCGGGTTTCCCCATCCCCCCGCCTGTGGGGGCGCCAGCCGCTCCCACCAGCGGTTGCGAAATGGGGAAACCGGGTTTCCCCATCCCCCGCCTGTGGGGGCGCCAGCCGTTCCCACCAGCGGTTGCGAAATGGGGAAACCGGGTTTCCCCATCCCCCCGCCTGTGGGGGCGCCAGCCGTTCCCACCAGCGGTTGCGAAATGGGGAAACCGGGTTTCCCCATCCCCCCGCC